>Ga0315282_10006573_pt1 | contig 19408 bp, 15 predicted proteins | sample YL17G07_20_MG_FD_203693 | JGI IMG/M metagenome (GOLD analysis project Ga0315282, IMG submission 203693) | Sediment microbial communities from Yellowstone Lake, YNP, Wyoming, USA - YL17G07_20 | ecosystem: Environmental > Aquatic > Freshwater > Lake > Sediment | place: USA: Wyoming | collected... | reverse complement strand
GAAGATCGGAACGGTTCAGAGAATCTACGCCAAATCGGGCTCTGTCTCTAAATTATATTAGATGCTTGGTTCTAAACGGTTGACTTGGGCGGTTACCCATCGAAGGGATCACACTTCATGAATTCCTCTCAACCGTGAGAAGCGTCCTTGAGAAGGCTCCGCCGACATGGCGGAGGAGACGCGTCGGTAGACCTCCATTCGATCCAACGAGCAGACTCATGGCTCTACTGGTGAAGGAGCGGTACGGTCTCACATACCGTGAGGCAGAGATCTACCTCAAAGAGAACCAGCAAACCTGCCTGGAATGCGGAATGATTGAGATGCCTGACCACAACACCATATGGCGCACCATGACCAAACTCAATCAGCCTTACCTGAAACAGCTGAACCATGAAGTCAACCAGCTTTTCAAAAAACGGAGAAACGCATAGCCGTAGACGCCACAGGCTTCAGCCCCAAAGCATACCATTCATGGCGAAGAAACGAATCCAGACGAGAATACATCAAACTCCACGCGGCAGTAGGCGTACTCTACAAGGCTATTCCAAGCATGGAGGTCACCACAGGCACAGTCGGCGACACAACACAACTCGGCCCTCTAATCGAAAGCCTAGACGACATAGAATCCGTCTCAGGCGACACAGGATACCTCTCCCACAGAAACTGCATGCTAATCGAAGCGAAAGGAGCCACACCATACCTCAAACCAAGAAGACACAGCCCAGAGAAACCTATCGGCCCACCCGCATGGAAACGCATGATACATTCCTACAGGCGAGACAAGCGCAGATGGATGAAACACTACCATACAAGATCAATGGCCGAGACAGCCTTCTCAGCAATCAAACGAACCTTGGGCCACCGACTAACCTCAACAAGAAGAGACCACCAGAAACTCGAACTCATGACCAAAGTGATCGTCTACAACATCACAGTCCTCATCAAAAGCAGACAAAGAGGAGTTTAGAGACGGAGCCCTAGTTACAGCTGATATGGGTCGAGGTCCAGGCAAAAAGCTTCGTTCTGGGCTCTCTGAGCTGAAAGAATCTCATATTCAGGGAGTTTTCAGCCTTTCCAGCGAAAATGAACGTGGAACGCTGGGGAGACTCGTCCTGACGTGACGAACTCACCAAAGACACTATTCAAACAGTTCTGTCAGATACTATAGTTACTCGCGAGTCTGTTGCTGGCGCTCTTCGTTCTGATAAAGATGTCAACACATTCTGCAAAATGATGCTGAGAGATGAGACATCATGATTTCTGTCTAGAATTTAAGTAGGTGCAATAGCATTCACGGACGACGTCTGTGGAGTGGAACCAACAAATTGGCAGACGGTTACATGGGCAAATTCCTGCGTGTCGATCTGAGTCGCGGAAAGACGGTTGACGAGAAGCCTCCACGAGGACTTGCACGACGCTACATTGGAGGCGCTGGAATCGGGATCAGACTCCTGTATGATGAGGTTAAACCTCACGTAGACCCTCTCGGGCCTGAGAACGAGCTCATTATCTTTACCGGGCCCTATCAAGGAACGATTGCTCCAACCTCTGGACGGTTCCACATAACCACAAAGTCTCCTCTCACGGGTTTGGTGGGAGACGCAAATTCAGGCGGACATTTTGGAGCGTACCTGAAGTATGCGGGATATGACGGCATCATCGTGCGCGGTCGGTCGCCAAAACCCGTCTATTTGTCGATCGATGACGGCAAACCTGAACTTCAAGACGCAACCCACCTCTGGGGCAAGAACACACTCGAAACCGAGACCATGCTGAAAGAGGAGATCGGGGACGACACGATCAAGATCTGCTCCATAGGCTCAGCAGGGGAGAACTTGGTTAGAATCTCCTGCATCATGAATGATCTGGACAGGACTGCTGCCCGCGCAGGCAACGGAGCCGTGATGGGATCCAAGAATCTGAAGGCGATCGCGGTTAGAGGAAACCGGCGCGTTGAAGCAGCCGACCCCGACAAGCTGAAGGAAGTCGTAGCAGACCTCCGCAAACGCATTGTGAGCTCGGAAGCGGTTGCGCGTGTTAGAACGCACGGAACCGTCGACGCTGTCGCCGGATGCAATGATCTCGGTAATCTGCCAACCAAGAACTGGCTTCGCAACGAGTTCAAAGAAGGCTATGAGGCCATCTCGGGCGAGAGCGTCACACGAAAGATACTCGTCAGACCCAAAGCCTGCTTCAGCTGCCCCATAGGATGCGGACGCTACGTCAAGATATCCAAAGACGGCAAGGAACTCTACAGTGGAGGACCTGAGTACGAGTCTACCGCTGCTCTGGGTTCTCTATGCATGAACAGTGACCTGAACTCGGTTGCCTACGCGAATCTTCTCTGCAACCTCTACGGCATGGACACCATATCAGTCGGAAACGCAGTCGCATTCGCAATGGAATGCTACGAGAAAGGCCTCATCACACGCGAGCAAGCGAACGGCTTGAACCTGAAATGGGGCGACGCGGAAGCCGAAGAGAAACTCATCAAGATGATAGCCATGAGGGAAGGCTTCCTTGGACGAACACTCGCTGAGGGCGTCAGGAAAGCTGCCGAGATCATAGGGAACGGAGCGGAGGAATTTGCAGTCCACGTGAAAGGCCTAGAGCTTCCCATGCACGAACCACGGGGCGCCCCAGGGCTCGCACTCGGCTACGCGACCTCCACGAGAGGCGCATGCCATCTGCGGACTTTGTCTCACTGTTACGAAATATGGGGTCAACCGTTCGGTCTTGACCTGCCGAAGGGAATTGACAGGTTCGGAACTGAAGGCAAAGTCAAGCCGCTCATCATGTTCCAGAACCTGATGAGCCTGATGAACTCACTTGTCTACTGCATCTTTGCCACCGAATTCAACTATACCTACAACGACTGGGTCAACATCCTAAACGCCACAACGGGCTGGAAATACACCTACGAGGAAACCATGCAAACCGGAGAAAGAATCTGGAACCTACAGAGGCTCTTCAACCTCCGAGAAGGAGCAACGCGAAAAGACGATACGCTCCCACCACGAATCATGAAGCACGAAGTCCCATTCCCCGATGGAAAGAGCAGAGCCGTCAATTACCTCGACCCGATGCTCGACGACTACTACAAGCAGAGAGGATGGGATGAACAAGCCCAACCCACAAAGCAAAAGCTCGCAGAGCTCGGACTCTACAAGAAGAAAACGACTACAAAGAGGCCGACGAAACGAACTTATGCCAAAAGGAGAAAGTAGCACATCTTCGACGAGCGCGCGAATTCTAGGTAGAACGAGATGCCCCGAGTCGAAGTCAACGGCGTAAACCTATACTATGTCGAGGAAGGTGAAGGTTTCCCTCTATTCCTAATTCACGCATGGCCTACGGATCATGCAATATGGATGTTTCAGCTACCTGTCTTCTCCGATCATTTCAGAACAATAGCGGTTGACCTCAGGGGCTTCGGCAGATCCGACAAGCCAGAAGGCTCCATCACAATAGAGCAGTTCTCAAGAGACCTCGCGGGCCTAATGGATCAACTTGGAATCGAGAAAGCGCACATCGCGGGCATTTCCTTAGGCGGTGCGGTCGCAAAGCAGTTCGCACTCGACTACCCAGAGAGGAATCAATCCTCATTACAGATCGGTTCCGTCATGACTACTGAAAGGTTCATGATAGAAGTCAACGGGCAAATGAGAGACACCAATGAACTCTACTTAGAAGAACTGAAGCATGGCTACGTGAACTTCTGGGAAAAAGTCTGGAAGCGCAATCTACACTACTTCTTCAGTAGAGAATACGCCAACACGGCTCAAGGGTCGTACATAATCCGATATCTGTTTGAAGATCGATATGCAAGATTGAACGCAGACGCAGCATCTATCACGAGCGCAGTAAGGAGCAATTTGAAATGGAGCGTCAAGGATCGGATAACAGAGTCCCGAACACCAACTGCCATTATCGTTGGTGATTCAGACCCAACGCTACCGTATTGCGAGGAACATCATAACCTCTGCCCTCAAGCAGAATACTGGATCATCAAGGCCAGCGGCCACTTCTGCATAATTGATCAGGCTCAGGATTTCAACCAGAATGCCCTGAGTTTCCTGCAGAGAAACACCTAGAGCCACAGTCGACGAGAGCAGCTGGAACTCTAGAAAATGAGTTGATCCTCAAACCTCTAATACAGTCTCTTCTTGCATAAGCGCGGCCGAAGGTGCACATATTGCGAATAAGCAAGGTTGAGGTGGAGAAAGTTCAACTCCCGCTGGCTATGCTGATTCAGGACAGGAGGCCACAGGCCCAGTCCTATTGGGGCCTCAAAGTCATCGCGAAGATCTCAACTGACGAGGGTTTCGTAGGCGCAGGAGTTACTGACCTCGTTCACCGAGAATGGGGGCAAACCCCCGAGGCAGTGTATGAAACGATAGCGAAGTTCTACGGCCCCGCTATCGTTGGGCAGAATCCGTTCGATATTGAAGTCATCATGGACAAGATGAATGATGTCTTCGAGTTCTCGCAGATTCCTGAGGTCGCGGTCTTTGCACGCACCGCGATCGACATGGCACTATACGATCTAATGGGAAAGGCCGCCAAAGTCCCCGTCTGTAGGCTTCTAGGCGGACGCCGCTTGACCGAGGCCCCTGTTGCGATGTCGGTCTACGTAAACCAGCCAGAAATTATGGCAGAAGATGCCGCTCAGAAGGTCAAACAGGGCTACAAGGAGCTCAAGCTCAAGGTGGGGTTGAAACTTGAGCAGGACATCGCGATGGTCAAGGCCGTACGTGATGCCGTCGGCGACGATATCGGAATACGAGTTGACGCCAATGGAGCGTGGAATGCTCATAAGGCGATTCAAGCCATAAAGAAGCTCGAAAGGTTCGGCATTCTACTCGTTGAACAACCGGTCCCTCGCTGGGATATCAAGGGCCTAGCTACTGTCAGACGAAGAGTTGACACGCCGATTGAGGTTGACGAGAGCCTACATTCAATACAGGACGCGCGCCTATTCATGGAGAACGACGCCTGCGACGTCTTCAACATCAAACTAGTGAAACTTGGAGGGCTCTACAACTCTAGAAAGATCATAACGCTGGCAGAGAGCGGAAACGTCACCTGCCGAATGGGAAGCGAGGGAGAATCAGGCCTCGGTGCGCTGGCATGCGCCCATCTGATCTCCTCGGCCAAGAATTTTGACTACGGAGCTGACGGGCTCGGACGAGGATGGTACAAGGCCGACATCACCGTCGAGAACATCGCAGTCGAGAAAGGTTACTTGAAGGTCCCGGAGAAGCCCGGACTAGGCGCAGAACTCGACAACAACAAAATCAGACAGTGCAAGATCTGACGTGTCGCATATTCCCATGAGAGCGTTCCACATCGGTCGATTCTGGCAGCGCTGTCAGTCTTGAATCTCTCCACCAATGATGAAGCAAAAGCGACGGATGTGCGAGCATACTAGCCAGAGGCGGCGGCAGTTCTTGCTATGAAGGATGACGACACTTTCTCAACGGCCGTAATGGCGTCATCCATATCGTCACGAGTCAGGATAGGCAACGCGTCGGTCAACCAGAACACTTCCTTGTCAACAGCCTCCGCTACAGGAAATCTCTGAGCAGTGTAGTCAATCGTTGAGGTGCTCCATGGGTAATTGGTTCTTCCGTAGCCGATCTTCTTAACGAACAGTTGAGTCCTGCTCACGAGAGGCGTTGACCTGCTCGGACTGATCGGAATACCCTCGGCTGTCAATGCCTCCTCAAATTGCTCTCTGGTCAATCCAAGAGCCTTGGTATCTATTCTCAGCGCGTAATAGTAGTACGCGTGTCTAGCCCAAGGCGCTTCGCTCGGCGGCGAAACTCCCTCAATTTCTTTCAGGTGCTTCGTCAAGTAGCTTGCATTCCGTCTTCTCGTCTCAACCATTCGATCAAGTTTCTTGAGTTGTTCTCTGCCGATCGCGGCTTGGAACTCCGTCATCCGATAGTTGTAGCCGATTCCATAGAACTCGTAGACGTTGCTTGTCGCATGTGCTCTGTAGAAGTTGTGAATTGAACCCATCTTTTCGGCAAGTTTGTCATCATTCGTCAAGCAGAAACCCCCCTCGCCAGTGCTCATAATTTTCCCGTCTACGGTGCTAAAGGTCCCTACATTTCCGATGGTTCCGGCGAGTCTTCCTTTGTACTGTGCACCGCTCGCCTGAGCTGTGTCTTCTATTATCCAGAGATCATGCTTCTGCGCAATTTCAGAGAACGTATCCATATCGGCGGGATGACCCGCCAAGTGGACTACAACGATTCCCCTTGTACGCTCGGTTATCGCTTTCTCAGCCTCATGCGGATCGAGGTCGTAGGAGCTGGGGTCGATGTCCGCGAATCTCGGGATCGCGTTTTGGTAGAGCGCTGCACTAGCGCTGGCTAGGAAAGTATAGGGCGTAGTTATGACCTCGTCGCCTGGCCCAAGGTCGAGCGCCGCCATTGCTACGTGCAAAGCAACAGTTCCGTTGAAGACGGCCAAAGCGTGTTTCACACCAAAATGCTTCTCCAAGTCGCGTTCGTACTGTTCGACCACGGGGCCTCTTCGCCAAGTGCTGGACCTCATGACCTTCGTGACCGCCTGGATTTCCTTCCCGTCAACAACGGCGTGATATTGTGGAAACTTGGTTCGTCTAACCGGTCTACCACCCTCCAATGCAAGCTTCTCTGGCATCTTCAATCATCGCATTGGGAACGAATCCTCCATAGTCTTGCTGACCTGATTATTCTATCTCTGAACAATCTGGAATAGCAACCAGAGGATAGGATAGCCGCTTGAGCGGTGCGCTGAACAGAAAGTCTCACGCTTTGAGAAAGTCAGTCGGACGTACTGAGGAAAGAAGATGAAAAAGGAGGAGCCGGCTGGAAAGGTCTACTTTGCCAGCCAGATCTTCTCTAGGTATATGCGTCCGCCGAAGTCTTGGTCGAAGCCTTTAACATAGTCGCCCATCGCTGAGAGCTGATTTGCCAAGAGTAAGACTTGGAAGCCGAGGCATTCGTCTGAGATGATCTTCTGAACTTCCGCGTAGATGCTCTTCCTCTTGTCCCTATCGTCTGTCTTTGCTGCGTCGTCGATGAGTCCCCACAGTCTCTGCGCCTCTGGCCCACTGAACATGTTCCACCACATTCCGTGGGGCCACAGCTTGCCGAATTTAGTCTTCAGCAGATCGTCTCGGAAGCCTTCAGGCATTTGTCCGTACAGCCACTTGAAGTGTATTCCATGTGGATCGTATGATCCGAGTCCTCCGTTGAATCTTGTCAGGAAGACATCCCACGATATGTTGAAGACGTTTGCGTAGAGTGCCTCCTCCTCACCTGGCTTCAGCGTCGCCTTGATGCCCACTTTGGCCCAGTCTTGCTGAACCATTGTTGCAGCATCTAGCCACGGGTAGACGTCGTTGCACATCAGTTCGACTTCGAAGCCGTCTGGGTATCCTCCTTGGGCCAGTAGTTGCTTCGCCATACCTGGATCGTACGGGTACGGTTTGACTTCAGGGTTGTATGCCCAGTGCCATGTCGGCAAGTATCCAGAAGATCCCATCTGGGCGTGTCCGCGATAGACCGTGTCTATGATCGCTTGCCGGTTCATCGCATAGAACAAAGCTTGACGGCAGTATTTGTTCGAGAGGTAGGGTTTCGTGAGGTTGATCTGAATGTGGCAAGTTTCCCAGCTTGGCCTCGAGGATCCTATGAAACCTTTAGTCGCGGACAAGTCCGCGATGTCCTTGAACGGCACACCTAGGATGGCATCAAAATGTCCCGTCAGGAGCCTGACTTCCGCGGCCGACGCATCAGGTACTGTAAGGTATTGGAGCTCGTCTACGTACGGTAGCTGGGTGCCGAACTCGTCTTTCAAGAAGTAGTTCTCGTTTCTCCCCAGTACAATCAGTGGCTCCTCCCATTTCACAAACTTGAATGGTCCTGAACCAATTGGCGCTAGATTGTATTTCTCTTGCATTTCCTCCGATGCTTTCTCGGGGACTATTGTGACTCTGGGGAGGTCCCATAGGAATGGTCCGTATGGAGCGTAGTCTTTCGTGCTGCCCAACTGGATCGTGTAGTCGTCAATCACCTTGGTCTTCTCTGGGTCATAGTAGCCCGCATAGAAGACAGAGTGCGGCACCACGAACTTCTTGTTCCAGTTCGCGACGCCTAGGAAGCAGTCGAAAGTGTACTTCACGTCACTAGCTTTGAGTTCTGTTCCGTCGTGGAACAGTACGCCTTTTCGTAAGTAGAACTCGTAGGTTCTATCGTCCAGTTTCTTCCACGATTCTGCTAGGTGAGGCACAATGGTTATGCCCTTGTCGACATCTCCAGCGTATCTTACAAGTGGGTCATGCGTCCAAACAAGGTTGACGTAAAAGTCGTCTATGCTTGTTGCGATGCGCGGGTCGAGGTTTCTAACCTGAACCCTATGCTGCATCACGAGCGTGCCCCCTCGTTTCGGACCCGTAGGAGTAGGAGCCGCGGTTGTAGCAGCGGACAATGTCTCAGTAGCAGCTTGAGTCGTAGTAGGAGTTGGGCCCTGTTGAGTCAGGTAGTATCCCGCTCCTGCAGCGACGACCACGGCGGCCGCGCCGGCAGCAGCAATGAATTTCCTGCGTGAGGTTCCTTTCTGAACTTCCTTACTCGTTTTCTCAGTCAATCAGAATTCCCCATTCTTCAGTAACCTAGTGAGTCGGCTCGTTTGTATTTAAGTGGTTCGACCTCACCGCTGATTCCAGAATCTTGGTCGGCGTCTTTTGAAAACGCCCGACAGAGAACGCTTATTAGCAGAACAAGTGTCGATCTTGAGTCGATAGATAACGAATGGGCTTCACCTCATACCTGGCGCGCAGACTCCTTCTCTTGATCCCGGTTGTGTTGGGAGCAACGATCGTCGTATTCGCAGTCGTTCACGTGATTCCCGGAGATCCGGCTTGGTCCGCGCTTGGGTTTTGGGCCGGCAAGACCCAGGTCGAAGAGTGGCGGAAGCTAATGCGACTCGACGAGCCGATCTACATGCAGTATCTGCACTGGCTCGGCGACCTACTTAGAGGTGATTTGGGAAGATCGTTCTTCACCTATCGACCAGTAGCTGAGGAATTGGCGAGGAGAGGCCCGATAACCGGCGAACTCAGCATAGTTGCCTTGGCCATCGGGATGGTCTTGGGAATACCAGCAGGAATGATCTCGGCTGTGCGAAAAGACTCAGCTTATGACAAGGTGTCAAGATTCGCCGCAGTCGCCGGATTCTCAGTTCCGGAATATTTCTTGGGTATGATGCTGATGCTGCTCTTTGGGGTATATCTAAGGATCCTGCCTCCAGGAGGTTTCGTGGCATTTCAAGAGAGCCCTGCGGACAACCTGAAGTTGCTCGTACTGCCTGCCTTGGCGTTGGGGTTGCCCATCGCAGCTGTCTATTCGAGGTTCACGAGATCAGGAATGCTTGACATTCTTGACCAGGATTATATTCGTACGGCACGGGCAAAAGGGCTGACTGAGCGCTTGGTCATTTATCGGCACGCGCTGAAGAATGCGCTGATTCCCATCGTCACGATAATCGGGATGAACATTGGGTACCTGATGAGCGGGGCCGTTCTAATCGAGACGATTTTCGGATGGCCGGGAATAGGAGCATACCTCTACAATGGCATCTTGAGTAGAGATTACCCAATAATCCAAGGTGCTGTACTGGTAATCGCTATCGTCTTCGTCCTGTCGAATCTTATCGTTGACCTTGCGTACGCGTTTCTGGATCCCAGAATTAGGTTCGGAAGAGAATAGCCGTGGTATCTGTCCCCAAGTCTATCTCCTTCATTGACCTCAGAGAGGCGCGCGAAATCTGGGAGTACATGACTAGGAGAAAGTCATTCACGATAGCCTTCGCATTTCTCATCCTGATGATTGCTGTGGCCATTCTTGCGCCTTATATCGCTCCCTACGATCCAGTGGAACAGAACATTCCTAGACTCCTGAAGATCCCGTCCCTAGAGAACCTCATGGGTACGGATCAGTTTGGAAGAGATGTTTTCAGCCGTGTTCTGTATGGGGCTCAAGCGTCGCTCTCTGTTGGCTTCGTATCGATCGCCTTAGCCGCGACGATCGGCATTCTGCTCGGAATGATAGGTGCTTATCGTGGGGGACTTGCGGATACGGCGGTCATGCGATTTATGGATATCATGTTTGCCTTTCCCTCTGTAGTGCTTGCAATCGCAATCATGGCAGCACTGGGACCTGGCGTTCTGAACGTCATACTTGTCGTGGTTTTTGTTTCCATTCCGCAGTTTGCGAGAATGGCCAGATCGACCATCATAACAGAAAAAGAGAAGCCATACGTGGTGGCGATAAAGGGGACGGGCGCGTCGACTCTAAGAATAATCTTCCAACATTTGCTGCCAAATTCTATGGCGCCCACCATAGTTCAATCAACAATAATGATGGCGTGGGCCATTCTCACGGAATCTGCGCTGAGCTTCTTGGGGCTTGGAATCCGTCCACCGACGCCCAGCTGGGGCTGGATGCTCAACGACGGAAGAGCGTATCTGATTACGGGACAGTGGTGGCTCATACTGTTTCCAGGACTGGCGATCACTCTTACCGTTCTCGCGCTGAATTTCGTAGGAGATACGCTAAGAGATGCATTTGATCCGCGTGTTCGAAGACGCGGTAAGATACTCTAAGGGGGTAAGCAAACATGGGAGCTATCGCCAGATGTCAACCAACTCTATGGCAAGCCACTAGGTGCTTGCTGCCCACTTCGACCAAGGGCGGCTCGTTGTTCTTGCAGTATTCGTCCGCAAGCGGACATCGGGTATGGAAACGGCATCCCGGGGGAGGGTTAACCGGACTTGCTACATCGCCGAAAAGGACTTTCCGTTTCCGTTCTTTTGCACGTTTGGGATCTGGAATGGGGACGGCCAACACAAGTGCTTGAGTGTAAGGATGCTTAGGCGAATCGAAAAGATCTCTCTTCTCAGCTACCTCGACTATTCTTCCTAGGTACATGACCGCGATGCGGTCGCTCATGTGACGCACCACGCTCAAATCATGCGTTATGAACAGGTAGGTAAGTTGAAGGTCTTGCTGTAACCCTCGAAGCAAATTGAGGATCTGAGCTCTAACAGAAACGTCGAGAGCCGAAACTGGCTCGTCCGCCACAACAAACTTGGGGTTAAGAATTAGGGCGCGAGCTATGCCTATTCTTTGGGCTTGGCCGCCGCTAAACTCATGGGGGTAGCGCTTATAGTGTTCTGCCGAGAGGCCAACTCTGTCGAGCATTTTCTTGACAAGGTCCGATCTCTCATTCCTGTCAGCGATCTTGTGGACAAGCAGTGGTTCACCTACCAGGTCGCCAACGGTCATGCGCGGGTCTAGCGAGCCGTAGGGATCCTGAAACACCATCTGTACCCTTGTCGTCAGTCTCCTCCGCTCAGCCGCATTTAGGGTCCAGAGATCGGTTCCAGCGATCAGTATGTTTCCTGATGTAGGAGGCAACAGCCCAGTAGCCATAAGTCCGGTCGTCGTCTTTCCGCAACCGCTTTCTCCAACTAGCCCTAGCGTTTCACCTGTAGAGATGTCGAAGTCGATGTCATCAACAGCGTGAACGATTCCGGTGGTTCCGAAAACTCCACTCTTGAGGAGAAAATGCTTTCTCAGTTTTCTGACTTCGACGAGTTTCTCAGACATTCTGCACTCCACCCTAGTTCTCCTATGCGTCGCCGAAGAGGAAGCAAGAAACCGTGTGTCCTGCTTCTACCTCCCTCGTTCTCGGATCCTCTTTCTTGCAGATGTCCATTGCTTTGGGACATCTGGGGTGAAAGTGACACCCGGTCGGTGGGTTCAGGGCATCAGGAACAACGCCAGGGATTGTTGCCAGTCTCTCCACATCGACGTCGGGCTTTGGAATTGACGCAATCAGTCCCTGAGTATAGGGGTGACATGGATTCTCAAACAATGCCTCAGTCGAGGCGTTCTCCACGATATGGCCCGAGTACATCACCGCAACCTTTTCTGCGAGTTCGGCAACTAGGCCAATATCGTGCGTGATCAAAAGTATCGAAGCGCCAAACGAATTACGCAACTCTTTCATCAATTCCAGTATCTGGGCCTGAATAGTAACGTCGAGAGCCGTTGTCGGTTCGTCAGCGATAAGAAGCGAAGGATTGCAAGAGAGACTCATCGCGATCATGGCCCGCTGGCGCATCCCCCCGCTGAAAACATGCGGGTACTCTCCAGCCCGCTTCCGTGGTTCCGGTATACCTACGACCTTCAACATTTCGACGGCCTTTTCGGGAACCTGAGATTCCGGAAGATTCTGATGCAAACCAATAGCTTCTCCGATCTGGAATCCAACCGTGAAAACGGGATTCAGGGAAGTGGCTGGGTTCTGAAAGATCATCGCGATGCGACCGCCTCGGATCTTCCTCATCTCGTCGTCCGTCTTCCGAAGAAGGTCTTCACCTTCGAAGACAATCTTACCTCCGACAATTCGGCCGGGATCAGCCACCAAACGAAGAATCGAGAGCGCAGTCACACTCTTTCCGCAGCCCGATTCTCCGACTATTCCCATAGTTTCTCCTTTCTTCATCTCGAAACTGACGCCGTCGACGGCCTTGACGACGCCTTCTCGGACGTAGAAGTATGTTTGAAGATCTGAAACTTGTAGACTCATTGACGCGTCGTCGCTAGGTAGCAGGCTCTGACGAATTTATCTCTTGCTAGAAGGCCCGCAATCGAGGCGATTTCTCTGTGCTTGTTTCATGGCCGCGCTTCAGGCCAGTTGGTTGTTGATGACAAGCTTTATTCTCTCACGGCGAACCCCGATACGTCAACTTCAGCTAATGGTGAAGCAAGTTGGCAAAAGTCAACGTAGGCGTAATTGGATGCGGAGTTCAAGGAACCGTCCTATCTAGAGCATTGACTGGTATAGAGGCGGGTACAATAATCACGAAGCACCCACCGGTCGAGAACGCAAAGATCGTAGCTGCCGCGGACGTGAATCAGGAGACAGCCAAGAAATTCACAAAGGAGTTCGGGCTATCGGATTATTTCAGTGACTATAAGGACCTTCTGGAACGGAAGGACGTGGATGCGGTCATTGTTTCCTTGCCTCATTCACTGCTTGCCCAAGCCGCGATTGATTCGCTGAAAGCCGGGAAACACTTGTTACTGGAGAAACCCATGGCATTGAATCATGTTGAGGCAGGCGAAGTTGTCAAGGTTGCTCAGAAGTCGAAGCAGAAGCTGATGGTTGGCTACTCTAAGCGGTGGGGTCCAGTTTCGGTGATGATGAAGCACCTTCTGGAAAGGAACGCTGTAGGTGAAGCTGATGTCGTGATGGCTGGAAAAAGCAGTCCATTGCTAAGCGGATGGCTTCTAGACGCGGAGAAGGGTGGCGGGGTAATGCGCTATCTCGGCGTTCACATAACCGATCAGGTCCTCTGGATGATGGGGAGCGACATCAGCGAGGTGCATGGGCAGGTTAACTATCATCCCGAGTACAAGTCTGATGAGACCGATGTTTTCACGATCCGATTCAAGAACGGACTCTTGGCAAACGTCACGGTCTCTATGAGATGCAATCATCCATTCGACTTCATCGAAGTATGTGGTACAGATGGCACTGTTAGAGCTGACTGGATCTGGTGCGGAGATGCTGTTCTCACGGTTCAAAGTAAGAATATTCGCGAATACGAGTCGCCGGCGAGGATCCAGATCCAAGGGGATCCATTGACCCCACTCTACAGAGCTGAGATCGCTGACTTCGTGGACAGTATTGTCCATGACAAGCCGTCTCCGGTGACGGCTGAAGAAGGGCTCAGGGTCCTAGAAGTCGTCGACGCGGTCTACGAATCCAGCAAGACAGGCAAAGCAGTGAAGTTCCCGATACCCTAGCTCGACAACAGGCCGAGCTCGATAGTCCCTTCATCAGGCTCATCTCTGATCTGAGGCTCTTAGCGGAGGTTACCCTGGGGTATTCGCGACATACAGTTATTCAAGTCGCACTATGCACGATTACGTTGGAGATCAACGACGGATGGAAGTGAAAGAGGCGGTCAAGACGAGGCGCAGCATTAGAAAATACAAGAGAATCGCGGTGCAAGATCAGCTAATCCTAGAGTGCTTGGATGTCGCGAGGTGGGCTCCGTCCGCAAATAACTCGCAGCCTTGGGAGTTCATAGTCATCAGAAACCCGGAAACCATGAAGAAGCTGGGCGACATACATCATGGTGGGAGTTTCATGGCGGACAGCCTAGTCGTGGTAGTTTTTCTAGCTGACCCCAGAAGATCCCCAAGCTGCTATCACGGAGATGTGGCCGTGGCGGCTCAGAGTTTCATGTTGGCAGCACACTCGATAGGCCTTGGAACCTGCTGGATAGGAGTCATAAATACGGAGTACGAGCAGCCCGTGAAGAAACTACTTGGAGTTCCACCAGATCTCGTTGTCTTGTGCGCTGTCTCGATCGGCTATCCGGATGAGAGGTCGAGTAGCAGTAGGCGGTCAGTTGCGGAGATGTTGCACTGGGAGAGATATGAAGGAAGGACGAAATAACCTCATCACCTTATACGATCATCTTAGATGCAGGTTCTGTATCGAGGAGTAGCGAATAACGATGAAGGTTGCCATTGGCGGTCTCTTCCACGAGACCAATACCTTCAATGTCCGACCGACAGAGCTCGGCGCCTTCAGGATAGGTTTTGGGGTAACCGCCTCGGGCAGGGAGATTCTGACGCACTTCGAAAACACTAGAACCGTACTGGGAGGCTTCATTGCTTCAGCGTCACAGTTCGACTTCGAGCCTGTTCCAACTTTCTACGCGCAAGCAGGCCTCGACACGGGCACGGTTAGCCAAGAAGCATTCGACTACTTGGAGAAGGAGCTCCTTGAGGCGATCGCGTCAGCGCGCGCCGACGGCGTTCTGTTGAACCTTCACGGCGCGATGGTAACCGAAAGATACGACGACCCAGAGTCAGAGATCCTGAAGAAAACTAGGCAAGTGGTCGGAGACAGAATCCCGATAGTGTTGGTTCACGATCTACACGCGAACATCTCTCAATCTTGGTTGGAGTACTCGAACGCGATAATCGGGTACAAGACTTCGCCTCACGTTGACGAGTTCGAACGCGGCTTGGAAGGCGGGAAGCTCATCAGTCGCATATTGGAAGGCCGTGTGAAGCCTACCATGGCGGTTAGGAAGCCGCCGATCCTCATTGGGGGCGGACTCATGACGGTGGTCGACCAACCCCTAGCGATGGTCAAGCCCCCTCTATACAGACTGGTAAGCCTAGCGCGCAGAATGGAGCGGGAGGAGCGAGTCGTCAACGTGACGGTGGCCGGAGGCTTTGGGCATGCCGACGTCCCCAGGGCTGGGTTGGGGATAGTCGTCACGACAAACAACGATCAGCAACTGGCCGAAGAGAACGCATTGGAGCTGGAGAGACTCGCTTGGAGCCTCAGAGAGGAATTTCTCCCAGATCGAGTTCTGGTCTCCGTAGGGGCAGCCATGAAAGAGGCGCTTTCGGCCAGTGAGGGTCCCGTGATCCTAGCTGATCAGGGCGACAACGCGGCGGGGGGCGGTCCGTCTGATGCAACGTATATTCTTGACGAGTTGAAGAACGCCGACTGGCCGGATGCGACGCTAATCATACGCGACCCCCAAGCCGTGGGCGAAGCATCTAGGGCTAGCGTAGGTCGCGAGGTCAACTTGACCGTTGGCGCCAAGACTGATGATCTTCACGGGCGACCGGTCGAGGTCAAAGGACGAGTGAAGCTGCTCTCCGATGGAACCTACGCGGACCCTCGTCAGAGGACGATTACGAGGATGGGAACGACGGCGGTCATTGGAATCGGTGCAACAGATCTCATCTTGACGGAGCATATGGCCCTTCAGGCCGAGCTTGCACCATTCCTCAGCGTAGGAATCGATCCTTCCAAGAAGAAGATTGTGGCTGTGAAGTCAGCTCACGCCTTCAGGCATCACTACGAGAAAATCGCTAAGCTGATATTGGAAGTCGATACTCCCGGAATAACCAGTCCTAATGTTACACGGTTCACCTACCGCAAAGTCAAGCGGCCGATCTACCCGCTCGACCCAATGTAGATGTCAGGTCCGCACGCCGTTCGCAGGCAGCCGTCTTGCTCAGTACGGGTTCTTAGAAACCCTCCGACAGAAAGACATCTTGGGCAGCCTTCACCATCGCTCCTGATTTGACATCATATCCTACGTGCCTGAGCGCAGCTTCGACCTTACCCAGTGCAGGTAGCAGATAGTCCGGGGAAGCTGTGTTCCCCATGTGGCCTACGCGGAAGATGCGCTTGCCCTCGATTGCATGGAGACTTTGTTCGGGCGGATTTCCAACCATCAGGTTGTATCGATCATAGAGTGTTCTCCAGAACTTCGTGTAATCGTATCCTTGCGGCCAGACGATTCCCGTCACTGTGTTGGAAGCATACCTCTCGTCCTTAACCAAGAGTTTCAGACCCGCGGCCTTGATTCCGGCTCTAAGAGCTTTTCCCGCAACCTCATGGCGCTTGAAGACTCTTTCTAACCCCTCGCTATGGATCTTCTTCAGCGAGTCGTGTAGTGCTCTGATCAGTGTGGTTGCTGGCGTCGCCGGGGTCGGATGCCATCTCCATTCCGGATCGATCGGAGGCTTCTTGTACCGCACAAAGTCCAAGTAAACGCCCTTAACGGGTTCCTTCCGTTTCTCGATCTTCTCCCAAGCCTTCTTCCCAACTGCCACAGGTGCTATGCCTGGAGGAACAGCCAGCGCTTTCTGTGATCCGGAACCTACCACGTCCACGTGCCAGTCGTCCATTCTGATCTCAATGCCGCCGATCGAGGAGACCGCATCGATAACGAACACTGCGCCCGCTTTGTCGACTATCTCGCCAATTTGATCAATCGGATGCGTCACCGCAGTCCACGTAACATTATGAAGTATCGCGACAATCTTGACATCTCTCTCTTCCCGGAGTTTCTTTTGGATGAGGGCAGGATCGATGGCTTCACCCGGTGGAGGCGTCACATCCACAACTTCTCCTCCATACAGCCTAGCATAACCTGCGAATATTTCATCGGCGATGACTTTGTCGCCAGGCTCGACGAGGCTGCACATTGCACCTTCGAGCGAGACTGAGCTTGAACCAGTCATGATGAACGTGTCGCTCTTTGTGTACAGCAGTTCGCGGAGCATGCGGAGCGTGTCTCCGTAGAGTTTCACCCATTCATCCATATAGTGCGCTGGGACTTGGATGCTCATCCCTCGCAATATATCCGGGGCGACTTCCGTCGGTCCAGGAATCATCAGAATCTTATCGCCGCTCGTCAACTGATGTACACCGGGCCCATCATTCTTCGCGACGAGATATAAACCCGAGTCGAAGGCGATTCCTTCAGATCGAATGCCTCTCCCAGCAAAATGGTCGATAATTGGGAATCGGTGTAAGGCATCACGAGTCTCTATCCGATCCGTTCGGGTCAGGTCTGTGTTGGTGCGTGTGCCAGCAGATAGATCGATTCGCCGCTGTAGACGATCGGGTTCGCCTTCATGAAGACAACGTATCCGTCTGATGGTGCCCTAATTTCTTGTCGAGTCTCCCCGAGGGGGTCAATGATTCTGCCTAGGATGTCTCCCTGCCTCACTTGGTCAAGAACTTCTACTTGGGACAGTAGGAAGCCTGAGGAAGAAGCTGTGACCGAGTCCTTGTCGAGGTCGCCGCCTCCGACGATATAGTGTTTCACCTTGCCAGCCTCCAGCTTCAATCCGGGCAGCATTCCGAGGTACTTCATGACGTTCAATACCCCATTCTTGTAGCAGACTACGGCGTCCTTTGAGAGCCAACCGCCGCCGCTGGTCTCTGTGTAGAGCGAAGGTATGCCTCTCTCCGCCGCCACGGACAATGTTCTCCCAGGTGGAACTTCTCCAGGATGCTCCCACACAACTGGAGTTCCGAAGACCATAGCTGCCTCCTTCGACATTCGTCCCGCTTCTCCCTTTATTGCAGAGTAGCCGCAGAGGGTAGGCGAATCCAAACCTGCGCCTGAAGAGTGTAGGTCTATCAGGAAATCTGACATCGAGATCATTTTCGCAATATGATAGGCTATCCTCTCTGACACGGTTCCGTTGCTGCGTCCGGGAAATATTCTGGCAAGATTGAGATGGTCAATGGGGCTTTCTCTTGTGCTGACACGATGCGCCGGAGGATTCGCAGTAGGGACTCCTACGAACTTTCCAACTAACCCTTCCGGGTTCAAGACATCGAATATCTCTCTTACCGTCTGTGGGCCCTCGTGCTCATCACCGTGTATTGCTCCCAACACGAGCAGGATCTTCCCTGGTTCTCTTCCATGCACCACCATGAGAGGAAGTCTAACAGCACTCCCATCCGGCAAGACGGTGACGTCAAAGTACATCTTCTCTTTGGAATTCAACCGCGCTCGATCAAAGATGTCTTCCAACTTCATGCTCTCATCTCACGTGAACCGACATATCGCGAAAGTGAACCGACGTGCTTCAAGAACGGTTGACAAGGTATAGAAAAAGCATGCCCTTTGCTGGATGGTCTTGGTCTTGCTGGGACACTTTTGCTGAGCTTGACACTGGAGACTCGAAATATCACTCGCCAATTTCGAGGATTCTTTTATAGTTGGACAGAGATACAGACAAGTCTGAGGCGCCGCCTGGCTCTTTTGGCCGCCTTTACCATTTTGGCTCCTAGCTGTCTCGCGGTGGCGAGCATAGTTGAATCAGCGACACTCCAGCGTTTGACTCTTCGTTTTCTCTCGTCGTTCAAGGCTCCTGCTTTGTCGGCAATCGTAGTGTTGAGGGGAACCACCCTTGCTTCTCGTCCATTCTCAAACGCTGTTGCTTCGATTCCCTCAGCCTATTGGCCCGATCAACCAGCGCTGTTGAGGGAGGCCGAGCCCACGAGCCTGGGTTGAGGAACTGAATGCTGCTCAATTCCCCCTCCGGGTTGATCGGGCCCTCAGGAATGTGCGTGTGAGACGCGATCTGTTACAGAATAGGCCGAGTCGGCGGAGGTCCACCTCAGTAGTGAGCTCCGACGCGCGGCTCACGTTATCGTACCATCGCTTGACCTGTGCGTTGTCCAGGAGTTTCTTATGCGCCATCCTGCGCGGCCTCGAGACTCCTTTTTGGCTGCTATAAAAGCGGTCGAGGCCCCGATTTTCGGGACTCGCCCAAGAAGCGTGGCGGGCGGCGCAGTACTCACCAGACTCGTTGGGCGGGTCCACCTCACGCTTCATCTGTGGACGCCACCACCGAGCAATATGCCGAAGGAAGTACTTGAGGCTTTTAGCTTGACAGCCAATTGCGTCTTTGCGGTGATGGAAGAGAGAAAGCATGCACTGTTTCGGGCCAGAATTCGTGGGTTCAAATCCCACCGGGCCCGCCACCTTCCATCT
>Ga0315282_10006572_pt1 | contig 19411 bp, 22 predicted proteins | sample YL17G07_20_MG_FD_203693 | JGI IMG/M metagenome (GOLD analysis project Ga0315282, IMG submission 203693) | Sediment microbial communities from Yellowstone Lake, YNP, Wyoming, USA - YL17G07_20 | ecosystem: Environmental > Aquatic > Freshwater > Lake > Sediment | place: USA: Wyoming | collected... | reverse complement strand
AGCCGCTTCTGCTTGATCTAAATTTTCCAGATCGGCCAAGCGGATTGCCTCAACTTCATCTAGGGTTAGGATTTCTTCTTGCAAGTATCTCATAGGGATCCCCGCTGGCTTAAAATAGGTGATCTCGGGATTAAAACCGATCATTCTTTTTCTTTTTGGTCTACCTCTCATATTGCTCCTTTCTAGTCCAATATAGAACATATGTTCATAATTGTCAATAGAATATTGGTTTTTGAATCATTCTGTCGGCCTTTACAATATCAACCACTATTGATATAGTGGAATTGTTATGCAAAACTGCAACAGTAAAACTAACACAGAGATAGAGTTCCTATCTGATTTCCTGAAAATTGTTTCCGAGGCAAATCGCCTGCGGATTATTTGCTTTCTTCAAAAAAACGGGGAACGGTGTGTTTGCGAAATACAGGAATTTCTAAATCTGCAGCAAAACCTGATTTCTCACCACCTCAAGGTTCTAAAAGATTTTGACCTCTTGGGTTCGCGGAAAGATGGCCTGAAAGTTTATTACCAGATAAATCATGAAGAATTGAATAAATACAAAACAAGCTTAAATAAAATCTTAGCCAAAGGAGAAAAATGAAAATCCAAGTTTTAGGATCAGGGTGTCCGACCTGTAAAAAATTGTATGAGTCGACATTACAAGCTGTCGAAGAACTAAAAAGTAATGATGAAGTTGAATATATTACCGATGTCCAGAAGATTCTCGAAATGGGCGTGATGTCCAGCCCTGTTCTCGCTATTGGCGGCAAGGCTGTTATCGTTGGTTCTGTCCCAAATGTTGAAAAGATAAAAGAAATCATTCAGAAGAATAGCGGATCGGAGGATAAGTGAGTATTTGGTACCCGATAGAACTTTTAGCTAATTGGCTCACTTATGGCGTCTTTTCGATTGCTCACGGTACTTTGTTGGCCGAAGCAGTCAACTTCTTTATCTTCGACACGGTCAAAATATTTATACTGATCTCGGTTATTATTTTTGCTGTCTCGATCATCCGCTCATTTTTACCGCCGGAGAAGATTCGGAGAATACTCTCGCACAAATATCAGTTTACTGGCAATATTCTAGCTGCTCTCTTTGGCATAGTCACGCCATTTTGCTCATGCTCTGCAGTTCCGCTGTTTTTGGGATTTGTTGAAGCTGGCGTGCCTCTCGGTGTAACATTTTCATTTTTAGTCGCCTCGCCAATGATCAATGAAGTCGCTTTGGTTTTACTTCTCGGTATGTTTGGCTGGAAAGTAGCTTTAATTTATATTATCAGCGGTTTAATTATTGCGATTCTCGCTGGTATTGTAATAGGCAAGCTGAAAGTTGAGGGCTTGGTCGAAGAATTTGTTTACAATCACAAAATTAACGCGACAGCCAATATCACCGAGATGTCTTGGCGTGACAGAGCGAACTATGCCAAAACTTATACATTGGATATCCTTAAAAAAGTTTGGCCGTACATTTTAATTGGTATTGGCATAGGTGCCTGGATTCATGGCTATGTGCCAACGGACTTCTTGGCTCGTTATGCCGGTCGTGATAAGTGGTATGCAGTGCCGCTAGCTACGCTTATTGGAATTCCCCTTTATTCCAATGCCGCCGGAGTTATCCCGCTTGTATCTGTCCTAACCGAAAAAGGTGTTGCCATGGGCACAACTCTTGCCTTCATGATGGCGGTGACGGGACTCTCGCTACCTGAGTTTATGATTCTTAAGAAAGTGATGAAAACCAAACTGATCTTAATTTTTGCCACTGTTGTTGGAATCGGGATTCTATTCACAGGTTACTTGTTTAATTTTGTCTTAAGGTGAATATGAAGAAACCATCTCTCCTAAATTTATGCAAAAGCGCCTTGTATGTCGGGACTGTTGGCTACGGCGGCCCAGCCATACTTGCGCAAATGAAGAAGACTTTTGTCCATAAAAACGCTTGGATCTCAGAAAAAGAATTCATGGAGTCTTTAAGTTTAGCGCAAATTTTACCCGGTGCGACAGGCGTCAGTATCATGGGCTACATCGGGTATCGCTTGCATAAACTTTGGGGAGCAATTCTGGTACCTTTATCGTTTGTCTTGCCTGCCATGGCAGCCATTACTTTGGCAGCTTGGGCATATTTTAGATTCGGCGACCTATCCATTGTTCAGCCACTTTTTAAAGGCCTTGGTGCGTTAGTTGTAGCCTTACTTTTAAACGCGACCCTTAAACTGGGTCAATCCGTTTTTGGTAAAAAGATTAATCTCAAAGATTATAAGGGATTTTTAATAGCAATTTTTACATTCATCGGTATATATTTCCTCAAAATTAATACAATTTGGCTCATTATTCTTTCGGGTGTCTTGGGTATTTTATTCTATTACTTCACTGGGGAATTCGAAGGTGAAAAATCAAAAAGTATGGAGAGCTTCGGGTTTTCGATTCACGAACGCAAATCGGGTAGGCTATTTTCTTATCTTCCATTATTACTTCTTGCCTTAATCATTTCTCTAGCTCTTATCTTCGACCAGACCAGAGGGATTTTTGTGAATTTCTTTAAAATTGGGCTGTTTGCTTTCGGCGGCGGATTTACTTCGATCCCGTTGATCCAGCATATTGTAGTTGACCAGCTTCATTGGCTAAGTTTTGCTCAATTTCGAGATGGGATCGCATTAGGACAAATTACTCCCGGCCCCGTCTTTATTACAGCCACTTTTATCGGATATAAGCTTCTTGGGATTGTTGGAGCACTGGTAGCGACTTTGGCAGTATTTTTGCCGTCACTTATTTTAATTGTTAACCTGTCAAAACTTCACAGCACGATAAAACACCTAAAAATTGTCAAAGTAATCGTAGCTGGATTTCTGGCTGGCTTTATAGGGCTGCTTATTGCTATTACACTTCAATTCGCTTTCAAGTCGCTCTTTGGCTGGCAGACATGGCTCATCTTTTTACTTTCCATTTATTGGCTTTTAGTTCTCAAAAAAGAAGCAGTCTGGGCCATATTGGCTACGGCTGTTATTTCCTTGATAATTTTTTAGGGACGACGACTGCTCGTAATTCTATCGATTCAGCCTCTTGATTCTCGTTTGCTTTTCGAAAGATGAAGCCGAAGGCATCGTCAAATTTTTGCTGATATCGGCAATTAAGATTATACTGAAAATAAGTTAAGTAAAGTGGGGAGGGAATTGTGGAAGAAGCTGCGCCCAAGCCTAAAAAAAGGTTTATCATCACAGCAGGAATCATTTTGATTGTGATAATTTTAGCAACTGTAGTGTCGTTAATCATTTTCAAGCTGAGATCGTCAACCAAACAATCACCATCACAGGCCAGTACCACTACTTCTGTCAACACAAAATCGCTATTTGGCACGATGATTGCTTTTAATATAAGTGATGCGATTAATAGCATGCCTGGTGAGGTAAACGCTCTCCAAAATGGCTGGACTGAATTTAAAAAAAATAACTCAGCTTACCAAGATCTTTTAACCAATCTGCAAAAAGTTATTCAAGATCACACCAAACTAGTAAAGACGACCAGTTTCGCTCTTGACCGAGGAAGTTTCGGTTATTTTACTTGGAATGTGATTGAACCACAAAAAGGTCAATTTAATTGGGATTTAACTGATATTTATGCCAAAGGAGCAACAAACGCTAGTGAGAAGATTTCTGCCGTGATTCAGCCCTTTGCCGCTTGGGATCAGCAAAATACTCAAGCCAACGCCAACTGTAAAATGCTTGATGCCGCTTTTTATGATTATAAAGCCGACCCACCGAATGATCTGACTGAATACGAAAATTTTCTAACCAAAACGGTCGACCGATATAAAGACAATGTCGCTATCTGGGAGATCGGCAATGAGCCTGATGCAAACTGTAACGGTTATCAAAACAACCCCGACGCTTATTTCAATCTACTCAAAATTTCATCAGAAACTATCAAGAAAGCGGATCCGAAGGCAAAAATAGTCAACGGCGGCGCTTCGGGACATTCCAATAACAGCGATGAGGTAAGTTTCTGGACTAATTTTTTTGCTCTTGGTGGCGGTCAGTATATTGATTATTTTAATCTTCACTACAACACCGAACGCAGCCAAGACGCTAAGTTAGACCCTGCCACTTTCCAGGACGATTTGACATTTTGGAACAATCTGATGGATAAGAATGGCGGTAAGAAACCATTATACTTGACGGAGTTCGGCATTTATTCGGGTACGCCATCCGATCAGCCAGCCGCTCAAGCTCCACAAGGACAATCGCCGGTCACGAACCAACCTGTTCCACCAAACCAAAGTGGAAATCAAGGCGTGCAGACACCAACCAAGCCATCATTAACCAGTCAAAGCCTGCCTAATGAAAGTCAGGATGCTCAAGCCGCACTGTATTTCAAGGATTCAATTCTGGCTTTTGCCAACGGCGTTGATTATGTTTTTATTGATCTCGTCGGACCCGACGGTGGATTAGTCGGTTCGTCAATGGCGTTTAACACCGATGGTCAGCCGCGTCTTTTTCTTGCTACCTTAAAAACAATGGATCAAAAACTGCTCGGCTTTTCCAAAGCAGAGAAAATTACTGACGGACAATATAAATTTACGATTGGTAATAAAACCATCTACGCTCTATGGTCGGGGGTAATGCTAAGCGAAATTTCCGGCAAAGTCAAAGTTACAGATCTCAAAGGACAAGAACAAACGATGGATGCGACCGAGATGAAATTAAACACCGACCAACCTGTTTTGGTGGAATTGTAGAGGCAATAACCCAAGTTTGAATTAAAAATATTTATGAACACCAAATCTAAAAGCAAAAAGGTCCGATTGTACGAATGCCCCGAATGTCGTTTACGTTACAAAGAAAAAGAATGGATGGATAAATGTGAAGCATGGTGTAAAGAACGCCATAGTTGTAATTTGGAAATAACCGCTCACGCCATAGAAAACGAGAATAAAAGCTAAGAATTGTTTTTTAGTTTTGACCTAAACACAGGGCAAAAGTCAAATTCTACCCAAAATACGACGCTCTTTTATAGTGTATCATCGTGTATCATTTTTCCCGAAATCACCTTCAAATATTCCATTTTACCTCCAAATCTGCTAATATCGGAATTAGTTCGTAAAGGGACTCAAAGATGAGTAAAGGTTCCAGACCCGAGTGTCCCGCCAAAAACAGAGGTGGCCCTTTATGGGCCATTTTTCTGTTTTTGTCGGGAGGACGAGGACTCGAAGGCCGCAGGGTTGACGGACCCGAGGCCCGCCCTGAAGCCCCGCCAGCCCGGCGGGGACTGAACGGGCGAGTCCCTTCCACAATTTGCCGTTCGGGTTTTGTTCGCTATAATAAGAGCGGGGAAATATGCGAGAACCAATCGACCGCTCTAACTTATTTCTAGACATGAATGCCTTTTTTGCCTCCGTTGAACAGCAGGTTCAACCGAGGCTTCGAGGCCAGCCGATTTGCATTGCCCCCTACACCGGTAACACGGGCTGCTGCATTGCCAAATCCTACGAAGCGAAAGCATACGGCGTCAGTATCATGAGTGTCGGTGAAGCGAAAAAACTTTGTCCGCAGATTAAGATTATTGAATCCCGACCAGAATTGTATCTTTTTTACCACCGGCAAATCCTAAAACTCTTGGAGACTTTTAGTCCCTTCGTTGAGGTCAAATCGATTGATGAATTCAACATTAAATTGAGTGGCCCAGAGCGAAGAGCCGACAACGCTCGCAAGATGGCGCTAGAGATAAAGCAAGCGATTAGGGAACAGATTGGAGACTATCTCAAATGCTCGATCGGTGTTGCCAGCAGCCCGTGGCTTGCCAAAGTGGCAGGTGAGCTCAAAAAGCCGGACGGGCTGGTAATTTTATCACGAGAGGAGCTACCGGCACTTTATCGCAAGTTGAAGTTGACTGATTTACCGGGAATAAATATCGCTATGGAGCGGCAGCTGCATCGGAGGGGAATTAGAACGGCTTTCGATTTCTACCGTCAATCACTGTCTGACCTCTCTGTCCAGCTCGGGCATATCGGCCGCCTTTGGTATTTCAGACTGCGCGGCTATGAGATCGACGAGCTGAAGACAGCGACAAAATCGATCGGCCACTCTCATGTGCTGGCCCCCGAATTTAGAAACAAAATCTCCGCAAGGAGGGTGCTGGCCAAAATGGCCGAAAAATGCGCTCGTCGGCTGCGGGCAAAAAACCTCTGGGCGAGTGGGATTTATCTTTCCATCGCTTTTCTAGGCGGGGGTGGCTTTAGGCGACACATAACGGTTGACCTTGTCTGCGACAGCCGCAGTATCCAAAGAGCCGCGCTTTCTTTATACGACGCCGCTCAAATTAAAAAGCCGCCTTTGAGGGTTGCGGTGACTCTCTTTAACTTAAAACAAACTCGACACGAGCCGATCTCTTTATTCCCCGATATTGAAAAAGCGAAAAGAGCCTCAAGGGCTTTGGATAAAATAAATGATAGGTACGGGGACGATACCATCTATCCCGCCTCGATGTTTGATACCGAAGAAGCAGCTCCGAACCGCATCCCGTTCGGCGACCCGGGGAGGCTGGGTTTTTAAATTTGAACTTTAAAAGAGCCCGGTAGAACTTGCGTGTGGGCTCTTTTAAACGTCTGCGGCTGCTGGGGTCATTTAGAGGCCATATGTTCGTGCATATGCTCCATTTTACCTGACATATCTTTTTTCATCATCATCTTCATCATTTTCATCATCGCCTCCTCTATCTGTGAATCCTTAAGGCCCTTCTCCTTCAAGGCCCATTTTACTTTGGCTACGCCGAACATCATCTTCTTAGCTCCCCACATCATATCCTCGTCCATCATATCCGCCTTCAGTCCGACTTTCTCCATCGCCTCGCTCATTTCGTCCATCATTGCTTTATCCATCATTCTTTGTCTCACCCCCTCCCCAAGTTAAATTATTTACTTTCATCCTAAAATATTTATATATCTCCGAGCTGAAAAAGAGCTTAAAATGGTTTGGATTAATCTAGAAACTATTATACTTAACATAAGGGGGTAGGCTCCGCCTACCCCCGGACTACCCCACTTGGATCTCTAGAGCGCAACTCGCCAACTGATGACATCGCCTCGCTTCGCTCGCGCAACCGAGGCGGGCAGCAGAACCAGGCGGCCGTTGATACGGTAGTGAAGCGGATGCCGGAGACTACCCACCCCGACTACCAACTGCCGTAACCGAGGGTGAAGTTCCACCCTATAGAACTGTCTGGTCAACTCAAGGACCGTTCCAGCCCTTGAGGCAACAAACGACAAGGTTGACGTTGCCCCTGCCTGGCCCGCCTCGAGACCCAGCAGGGAAGTCACTCCGGCAGCAGCTACTCTCGCAGCGCAAACCAGAAACCTTCCTCGTGTCACAACTACCAGCTCCTTTCGTTTCAGATAGACGCGGACCGGTAAGCTGCGTTTACAAACTCTTTAACCTTCTTATTAAAATAGGAATTGAGAAACCGACTAAAAAGCAGAGGGTAGTTAAGGAAATTGTTTTGAGTTTTTTATCCTTGGAGACCTCGGGTTGACCTTTTTCGGCAGTACCAGTCGCACTCTCGGTCGCCGCAGCGTTGTCGTCCGGATTCTCTTTGTCCGAAGACGAGCTCCCCACGGCCGGCGTGGTTGTCTGCAAATCGGCCGGTGCTGGAGGAGCTCCAGGTATGATCGGCTCGGGCGTCTGCTCATTTGGGACCGCCGGAGCCGCCGCCTGATGAGTCTCCATTTGTGCGTCCGGACAAATGTCAGAAAACTTCAAAGCGGGAAGCTTCGAAGTACTAGCACCTCTTTGCCAACCATTTGCTTCTCCATCTTTGACCGAAGCCGATGTTACCCCGACTCTTGAGTATTGCCAACTCCCATCAACTAAATTCCAAAAAGACCAGTAATCATTAACGGCGTTAGCTTCCCAAGCGGACTTTGCTCGCTCGCTATCAAGCTCAACCAAAAATCCCCTTTCCAGAACCGGATTAAAACCGGCTTGTTGCAAGAGAGCGAAGCTAGAGACGTTTTCGCCCTCGAATGAAACGCAAGCCTTTTTGGTCGAGCCGTCGGAGTGTAAAACCAGCGCTCCGGCTCGACCAGCAGCGAAAGTCAGTCGCGGAAATAAAATTAAAAGCACCAGCCCAAATGAAAATAGAAACACTTTTATGACCTCCCGACCATCGGTTCTCTTCTTTTTTCTAAAAATAAGACTCGAGGCCAGGAGCCCAGCCAAAAGCGCCGCCGAATAATAGAGATAACCGAAGTTGCGTTTTTTAGTCTGTTGCACCGTTTTCACCGTCACCTCGGAGGTGGCGGTGAGGGTGGGAGAGGGTGAAACTTCGGGCGTTGGGGCCGGGGAGGGCGTGACACTGGGAATGATATTAGCGGCCAAGACTTCTGGCTCGAATGTGGCGTTAGGCGCTGCTTGCTCGCTCTCGGCCGCGGGGCTGCTTTCGGCAGTCACCGAGGGCGTCATGACCAGAGTCGGAGTCGCACTAGGAAGCTGGGTAGAGGTTGGACTGAGATCAGTTTGAGCGAAGCTTTCTAAATCTGCTCCTAGAAACCCAAGCGGCTTTTGGTTTAAAGCAATAAGAACAACCGAGGTTGTCCAAACCGGGTTCATCTTGCCAAAATCGCTAGAGAAGGAATATGAGCCGTCTTCGTTTTTGAGACTCGCAAGATCGTCAAGAATTGTCTGACCGTTTTTCTGCCAAAAAATATCTGTTGGACTTTCGCCCAAAACATAAATTGCCTGAAGGGTGTAAGCGTCAGAAAAAGCATCGGGTGAGGTCGTCCAGGCATTATTGTCGTATTTAATCCCACCCGAATCGGTCTGTGAAGATTTAAGATAATTTTTGGCCGTCAAAATCTCGTCGCTATCCTCGGCAACACCGGAGAGAGCTAAGGCTTGAAGAGTCTGGGCGGTAAAATTTGCCTCCGTCCCCCAGCCAGAGTCCCAGCCACCATCGGCTTGCTGGCTTTGCAGAATATATGCAAGGGTTTTTTCATCAATTGTCTCTCCGGCAGAGTGCAGGGATAAAACGCCAAAAACCGTGCTGACCGTATCGGCGCCGATTTTTCCGCTTATCGGATCTTCGAAACCATCTATTTTATCGGTCAGGGAGCAGCCATCGATATTTTTAGGGTCGAGGCCAGAAGCCGAGGCTACAAGCACTGCCCTTTCGATGTCGGTAAGGACATTGTTTTGACAAATATCTTGAAGAGCATAGGTGAGGAGGCTGGGGGCAGTATCTCTCGTTCTGACAGAGGACGGATTATAGCCCGAAGCGGCAAAAGCCATCGCCCCCCAAGAGGATTGCAGCAGTTGAGGATCGTTAAGCGCTTCTTCTTTCAAGCCGCCGGAAGATTCATCTTGAAAAGAGGCCAAATACTGAAGGGGCTCATCAAACTGGGTAGCGGCAAAGGTGAGATGCGAGAGAGCTAGGCAGCAAATCAAAACTAGGACGAGAGAGAACCTTTTCATTCATCCTCCTCGGGACTTACATCACCCGTCGTCAAGGCTACGGGTGACGGTATGCTGGTTTTCCGACTATACGGTAGCGGGACTGTGGCGGAATTTCCGCACAAGGCGGATCACCGCGCTTCCCGGCCACCCTCCGCTAAAGCTTCGGGTGGCCTTTCGCATACAATTTTTATGTCAATCCGCCAGTCGGCGGAGAGCTAGTAAAGTCAACATATCACCAATTTTGGTCTTGTCAAATTAAAGACCTAACGACCACCGTAGTGCCCTTGCCCCACTTTAGATCCAGATTCCGCTTCGGTAAGTTTGTCGTAAATCGCTTAGCCAACCGTCGGTAGTTTTATCAATCGTTCCCTGCCGCTCTTCGACCCTAAGAATATGATTGCCAAGTGAAGATTTGACTATTCCGCTGGTCTCGCCGGCCTTAAGAGCAAAAAGCGCTGCTTCGACTTCAGGGACCAGCCCTGAGTCACGATAGATAAAATCCCCCCCGGCTAATAGTCCACCGTCATCTTTGGATCCTTGATCTTCAGAATTGTCCTTGGCGAGATCCGCAAAGTTACCACCATCCTGAATTTTCTTAAGAATCTCCTCGGCTTTTTTATCGTCCTTAATTAAGATGTGGCGCGCCTTGACCCGGACGAAACGTTCATCACGGATCTTCTCCAGCGCCACTTTAGGCAGCATCAGATTAGCCTTGAACTGCCCAATGCTCATATTGTAGTTTTCGCGGAAAAAGCTCTCGAGTTGCTCTTGACCGCCGATGCCCTCAATCGATTCTTGAAGGCGCGCGTCAATATCCTTCTCGGTAACCTTAATACCCATCCGGTCAGCCTCCTGCATAGTAACGGCATCGTTAATCTTGTCGTCCAAAATTTGCTGATCCAGATCACTTGGCAACTCTTTTTGCATTTTCTGAGCAAAGAAATCAGTCCAGGCAATTTGCCGTTCCAAGGTTCTGGCAAAGATAAGCGAACGACCGGCATGGGCGACCGGAAAAGGATAAATATACGAAGCATAGCGGTCAATCGGAGCAAAGCGCCTTTGGACGTACAAACGAACGCCGAAAACAATTGCGCCGATAACGTATAAAACTGCCAGCGAGACTATCCCTATACGCGAGTATTTCTGCCACTTCGGCTGTAAAAACTGCACCACGCGATGATACGCGGCGGCCAGAAACTGGCCAGTCATAATCGCTGCTCTCAAAATCTTTAGCTCGACCTTTTTCACCACTGCGAGAAAATTAAATTGCATAGTGCTCCTCGTTATATCCTAATAAAAACCACCGCTAGCAAGATTATACTGACGCCTGCCAAAAATGCAAATCGCCGCACATTTGCTTTGTCAGCGAGAATGTCGCGCGTTACTGAGAGCAGATTGAAGAAAATCACCGCCGTGATAGCGCCTTTGGTGACTTGAGAAGCCTGAAAAAAATTTAAAACCCAAAAAATTTCCGTGAAAATTATTGCCAAAGCAATCTTATAGAAAATTTTAGTCGAGTTTTCAACCGGTTTGACAACGTTAAGAAGATAATTAACTAAGACCAGACTTAAAAGGGCAAAAGCACTAATGGCGACAGCCTTGGGCCACTCGTAGATGATGATGTCAGAAAAGAAATAAAAACAGGCAGTCGTGCCAAAAAAGAAAATCAAAAGTGAGATCGAGTCGAATTCATCGAGCTTCCACATTAAATACAATCCCGCGGCCAGAAGTATTAGGGAAATAATTTCAACGACTAGACTACGATCAATAGAAAACATGAAAAAGACCAGCGAAGCGAGGGCAAAGAAGGAGACGATCACGTACGAGACAACACGCAGGCCTCGAACTGACAGCTTTTTTTCGTTATTTTCCATAATCACGACCGATAATAATTTTAATCAAATTCTTTTCGATCGAGGTTGAAAGTTTTACCTGAGGAAGACGGGCTTTAATTTTGGTCAGAGCGGACGAGCTCGTCGAGGGAGTATAAATGGTCGTTTCATCAACTTCCTCGGAATTAGTTTCTATTTTAGTGACATTAAGGCCATCATCTTTGAGCTGTTGACCCAATTTCCCGGCTGCCCCATTTACTCCCGAACCATTGTAAACCTCCACGTCGACGGTGCTCAAGTCTTCGACCGTTTGATCATCAGCAGTAGAAAAAACATCCTTAACCATTTTTTGAATCTGGCTGAAATTATTGGCACCGGCTTTAGGAATAAGGTGGTAGAACCCTTCACTCGAAGAGACTAGAAGCCCCGTTTTGGGGTCGTTATCGATAACTTTGTTGATAATCTTAGTTTGGTCGACACCTTGAGCAATCTCCAGCAGCTCTTTAATTGCTGCCACATCGAGGTCGGTACGGATATGGCTGCCGGCAATTGACATCAAATCGCTGACTTTTTTGGGATTGGTCAACACGCCCAGTGTTAAACATTTATCCTTAATGGCCAGAATTAGCTTTTGCTGGCGCTTAGAGCGGTCAAAGTCAGAAGTGGTCTCACGGGAACGAGCGTATTTCAGGGCAGTTTCACCGTTTAGGGTCTGGATACCTTTCTTGAGTGAGAAAACTGTGTAAGCGTCGGTTTTTGTATAGTCGTCTCCAGAAAATGAGTCCTTGGGATACATCGGGTCGTAAAGATCCTGATCGACATCCACCGTCACACCACCCAAGGAATCTACCAAATCCTTAAAGCCGACGAAGTCGACATTTACATAATAGTGGATGGGAACGCCGACCACGCCCTCGACGACCTGGACGGTCATCTTGGCCCCCGCATCGGCCTTTTTGTCGTTGCTTTTCTCGCTGTTATAACCCGCAGCGTAAGCCTCGTTGATTCTCTTCGAGCCGGTATTAGGGATATTGACCAATAGGTCGCGCGGAATAGAAATAAAGGCGGTGCGTTTATCGGAATTATTGATAGAAACTAAGAGAATTGTGTCGGTAAGCTGTCCGCCCGGATGGTTAGCGCCGCCACGACCCAGCAGCAGAATATTGGTCCGGCCGTCGGTTTGTTTGATGGTGGACTTGCTAACCAGCTGCTTCAGATTGAGATCAGAAGTAAAAACTTGATTGGCCGCTTTGACAAAATTAAACCCAAGATAGGCGGCAATACCAAGAAGGAGGAGGGCTAAGGCGCCCAGAGAAAAGAGAACGATCCGGCGTTTGTTATAACGGGATCGGCTAGTAGGAACTACCGCGGGGCGATCTTGCTCGCGGTGGCGAAAGACTGAATCTTGATGGACAAAGCTATAACGTCTTCTTCTCATGAAGTTTTTACTTGGACTATCCCAGTATAACAGAAATCAAGGCCGGTAAAAAGGTAACACGACTTCTTGAGAGCAACCTGAGAGACGGCGCAGAAGGTTGACTAAAAGATAAACCTGGCGGGAAAAAGTATAGGAGGGGCTTTGACCTTTAAGGTTTACGGCAGTGATAGGTTCCTGGTTTTTCTCAAGGAGAGTCAAAAGCCGCTCGATTCCCTCCCCCCGCCTGCAGGCAGGCAGGCCCGTGTGGGTTTTTTGGCACTTCAAGGCAAACTTGAGGGTGTAGCCAGATATTTTAAGATTTATAACCATTTAATCTCCACTTGGCGGCGCTTCTGGTCGCGCACGGTTATGGTGACCAAAACATCAAGTTTTTTGGCTACTTCAGCAAGGTTTTCCGGCCACTCAACGAAAGTTAACGACTCCTTGTCGGAGAGCCATTCGGCAACCTCCCGGCGGTCGGCCTCGTCAGGGTGTAGCCGGTAAAGGTCAATATGTTGAAGATACTTGGCGCCGGGTAGCTTGATAGGGTAGCTCTTGCGCAAATTAAAGGTCGGGCTGGTGACCGGCTCCCTAACGCTCAAAAGAGCAGCGATCCCCTTGACCAGAGCCGTTTTGCCGGCACCCAGCTCTCCCCGAAGGCCAACGCGAAGGCCGCCTCGTGCCCGTGGAGCAAGGATTGCCCAAACTTGCTCGATTAACTGCCGCTCATTTTCGACAAGCAAAGTCATAAATTAATATCACCATTAAAAAGCCCAAAATACCTAAATAGGATAGCAGGAGACGGCGGAAATTGAAATAGCGGGAACGATGAATCTCTTTGCCCAAAGTTAGGCGTCGAAGATTTCTGGCAGCCACTTTGAGACGAGTTTTACTTTTTCGCTTGATAGTTCGCTCGATAATGGTGCCCTGGTCCTCTAAAACACTTTGATCGCTTGAAGCAACAGTCTGTTGAGAACTTTTTGACGAAAGGGCAAAAGCTGAAAGATAAGCCCGGTGTGTCAGACCGCTGATTGTGACTTGATCGCCGACTTTTAGCTCGGGATAGTCGCCGCTTAAGCGGACTTCGAGCTGGTTCGTTGAATCGCCGACGATCAAACAGGTGCGTTCAATCTCCCTAACTTCGCCGGAGACGGAAACATTCTTACCCTCTGACTCATCGGCCCGGTCAAGATCAGTCTGTACCGATTTGCCCGGCTGAATAATTTGATTCACCGCTCCGGGAGTTGGGACAGTCGTCCACCACCAGCCATCCCCCCATTTCGCCCAAGAATAATCGTATTTCGTAGAGGAGCTGCCGATTTCCGCTAAGTCCATTTGCCGACCCTCCGGATCGAAAAGCCAAAGTTTTTCGCCAGAGTCATTGAGTGATAAGCCCGTTTGACTCTTAGACAAAACCAGAAATCCCTCCAGGGTGATTTCAGATGAGCCGATTTCGTATGTTTTTCCAGAGAGATCGCGAATCTGCCAGCCAGCTAAATTCACCGGCTCGCCACCAAAATTAACCAGCTCAATCCACTCATCGTCGCTGCTTTGTTTCCCATCACCGTTCCAATCTTTATCTTTCGGGTGAGGCAAAATCTCGTAAAATTTTATTTGGGCGGAAAGCTGGTAGCAAAGTAAGCCAAACGATTCTTGCGTCCAAAGATTATCCTGCCGGTCGTAAAAATAAATCACGGCTTGAGGACAAGCGCCAAGATCCTTAAAAGCAAAATCTTCTACTCCGAAGTCAGCGCTCGATTCTGAAATAATCCGCCCGTCTTTTTCCAGAATGACTCGAACAGTTTTTAGCTCACTCAAGGGGTCAAAAACGGAATAATTAAAATGCAAATTGACCCGTTCTTTAAGTCTAATTTTATTTTTCTCTAGGTCGAGTGAAATAATAGTTTTGCCGAAGTCTCTCGGGGTCGCGAAATCACTGACTCCAGCATCCAGATTTTTTCTTTCTATCGAAGGCCGCCACGCTTCATCGTCGCTACCGGAGCGGCTAAAATCTATTCGCTGCATTGAGGCAATCTTACCATCGTATTCGCCGCAGCAAGGTTTCCCGCCACCAGCCACATCTACAGTACTTCCGGATAAATTACGCAAAGATAGTTGTAAATTTTCATTGCTCAAACTCACATCCGTGTCGATAATGTCTGGATCAATATTCAAAACTGACTCACCCTTACTAAATTTGTGATCCTTGGCATTATTAGCAACAAGAAAAAAGCCGTTGGGGACGATTTCTCCTGTCCCTATTTTAACCATCACTTCGCCCTTCACCTCGTCAAAGATTTCCCAGCCGCTTAAATCAATCGCCTCGTCTGTTGGATTATAAAGTTCCACCCATTCGTCGGCGCTCGAGGCGCTTGACCCCCGCCACATAATCTCGCTGAAATAAATACCTCCTACATCGGCGCGAGCAGGATTTACAAATAAAAAAACGGCTACCAGAGCCGTTAGGGCCGCCATCAATATAATTAATTTGCTAGTCGCGCTTCTGCTCATCGTTTTTTTTCTCCGGGCGACGCAACCGGCCATTTCTAAAGGCCCCGGTGACACGGTTGCGTTGATCCCACCACCAAGCATCAAGCTCTTCGCGCATTGTTTGAGGTTCCGGTTTTTCCGCTTGATGCTTCTTAACCGCCTCGTGTAAATGCCCCTCTAGATTCATAATCGCCGGCTTTTCTCCGCCGCGGGTAACTGTCTGACCATTAATGATGCCTACCACCTCCGAATTAGGAAAACGTTTAGAAACCGCAACTTGATCCTTGGTCTGGTTAGCTAAATCATGAATAATTTCCGCAACTAAGCGCGGCTTGGGAACGAACTTAATCTCAAAAATGCGGGTCGCGCCAGCTGACTGGAGCTCAAGAGTACCGACGTCAAAGACCGTATTGAGAAATCCTTTGACCCGGCAGGAAACATCCTCAATCTGGTCAAAGGTCAATTCGTTTTCTTCGCGATGGAAAATTCCCCGCTGGGAGATTTCAATGATCCGCTCATCAGTCACGACCAAAATATTATAATAAAAAACTACCCAACTGGTCAGAAAAACAGCTAACAAAGTTAAATAATAAGTGGCCGCTAAGAGGATTACGGCGTCGCGAACATAAACATCGAGAGCCAAAATAGAAGGTAGAAAGAAGTTAATCCCGACAAGAAAAATAACTAAAGGCAGGACCAACTGGGCAACAATGATTAGGATAAAAAAAATGAAGCCAATATAATGGCGGCTGGTGACAACAAAAACCCGTTCGCTATCGTGTTGGGTGGCGAAAACCGGCTGGGGAACGTGGGGTAAGCGTGAGGAAGGCATTTTATCCCACGATATGATTAATAATCATAAGAATTAAGGCGCAGAGCAGAACCAACGTTCCCAGCCCCGCATAGTAGATAAAAACTCGCTTAGACGAATCGCCAACATAGCTATAGTGAGCGACGTGATAATAGAGAAGAAATGAGACAGAAATAAAAGCGGCGGCGATCAAGATAAAAAAACCAAAAACGATTAATATCATCAGCTCTCAAAAAGTTTAACCTTTTTCTGCTGACCGAAATATGAAAAGGCGCGCTCGGTCGCCACTCGCCCTTTGGGGGTGCGCTTAATAAAGCCGGATTGCAGAAGATACGGCTCGATAACTTCTTCGATGGTGTCTTTTTCGATTGCAGTAGCGGCGGCTAAAGTCTCTACTCCGACCGGTCCGCCGTTGAACTTATCACAAAGCACGCGCAGATATTTGCGGTCGGCGTCATCAAGGCCGGTTTCGTCAATGCCGATTCTTTTCAGGGAATCGAGGGTGACTTGATGATTGATGGTGCCTTGATTGTAAACGGCGGCAAAATCGCGCACTCGCTTTAGCAGACGATTAGCAACGCGCGGTGTCTTGCGGGAGCGTCCGGCGATAGTCTCGACACTTGGGGCGTCAGCTTTAACCTTGAGAATCTTAGCCGAGCGCTCGATGACTTTTTCGATATCCTCGTCGTGATAAAAGTCCAAAGAATGCACCAACCCGAAGCGGTCACGCATCGGGGCGGAAATTAAACTGATGCGCGTGGTCGCCCCAACAAGGGTGAATTTGGGCAAATCAACCCGCAGAGTTTTGGCCGAGGGGCCCTTGCCAATGATTAAATCAACGGCGTATTCCTCCATGGCCGGATAAAGCATTTCTTCGACGACTTTGTTAAGCCGGTGAATTTCGTCAATAAAAATAATGTCAGAGTCTTCAAGACCCGTCAGGATGGAGATGAGGTCGCCGGCGCGCTCGAGGGCCGGGCCGCTCGTGACTCTAATGTTGGCGCCAAGCTCGTTAGCCAAAACATAAGCCAAGGTAGTTTTCCCGAGCCCCGGCGGGCCATAAATCAAGACATGCTCAACCGGCTCGCCGCGCAATTTAGCCGCTCGGATAAAGACACTCAAAGAGTCTTTGACCTTTTCCTGCCCGATATAGTCTTTGAGCCGCTTCGGACGCAGGGTGGAGTCAATAATCGAGTCGTCGGATTTAACCTTAAAATCTTGCGTTTCTTTCACGAGCCCATTATAACAGAAAAAACCGCCGGAGGCGGTCGATTATCAAGTTCAATCAAGAAAGGAAATCTTATCAACACTGGCTCGGCAGATTTTCCCCTCAACCGAATTACGAGCGAGAGATTTCAAAACCTTTCGCAAGACTCTTTCTGCCGTTTCAGGGCTGGTATCCGAAGCCTCAATAAGAATCACTCCCTTGCTCCTCCGCGCCCAGGTTCTAAGATCTGGATTAATGATGAAATCTCGGTCGAAGGCCAATAAAATTGCTTTTCTTCTGATACTCTCCTGCAAATGTTTGTGGTCAGACAAACCTGTTTTGCCCAGAACGTTTATGCCCCTCACCGTCTGATGACCAAGGGACTTCAAAAACCTCCCCGCCGGGGCGGGGAAGTTTTCATCAAGGTAAAAACAAAATTTAGGCAGGCGTGGCACAAACCCTCTCCTTGGCCCGGTCAACTTTTCGGTCAAGCCAGGTCAGGGCACTTTTAACCTGATCGCGGCTCAAATGAGGGTAGTCAGAGTAGATTTGGTCAATATTGCCGTCCTTAATGTAGTTATAAACTAAATCAACCGAAATACGAGTGCCCGCGATCCGCTTTTTCCCCCCTAGAACTTTTTGAGAACTCACAATTTTTGTCATTTTTTACCCTTCGGGTTTGATATTAATGAATACGATAGGTTTTGTCAACTTAACTAATAATAAATATAAGCTCCGATGACTAAGCTTGCTCCGTAGGACCTGCTGCCTGAAATGGGGTCCAAGATCTCGTATTTGCCGTTATCCATTTTTGACTTTATTACAATGAAGTGTGTGCCGCCAAACGCAGAAAGCTTTGCAATTACTGGTCTTCCACCCCCCAATGTCTCATCGATTAAACCCCAATCAGCACCCGCACTCCGCCTCAACGCATGGCCCTCGATTGACGGCCACCTAATCAGGTCATTATAGAAATAATCCGGATTCGAAGCAATGTCGGGTGGGGTTATTGAAGAACCATAAGATCTTAAAACCATTGCTAGAGAAGTAATTGCACAACCGTAACGCCCAATCGTCGAGTCAGTATTGCCGATAGTCTGTTTGGCCCAGCGTGGATCGTCCTGGCTAAGGTACCAGCTGGCCGAGCTAGTTACAAGATCAGACCCCCCGATCGCCCTTCCGCCGCCGCCAGAGATATTTCTATACGCCGCTTCAAGCGCCCTCTTTTGCGACTCAAGTTTGGCGATATCGTCCGCATAGTTGTCTAAGGCACCTTCCGCATTATTCTTCAGTTTAGCATTTACAGCTTTCTGGTTCTCTAGGCTTTGAAGGTGTCCTTTCTGATCCTCCTGAAGCTGACTTAGTCTCGCGTTCTCTGCTTCCAAATCAGATTTCTTCTTTTCTAGGTCGGATTTTAATTTATTGACAACCTCATAGTCCGACCCAATTTTAACTTGAATGGCTTCAACATAGTGGGACTGGTTGGCTTCATCCCCCAGGGAATCCGCACTAAAAAGAAGTTCTAGATCGCTCCTTGCCGACAAGCTGTATAAATCAACGATCGCTTCATTAATTTGAGCCTTCAGAACTTTAAGTTGACTCTCCTTCTCTGTAATATCCTTAGTTGTACTTTGAATACCGGTCTGGACCTCACTTACCTTGCCATCAGTCTCCTTAATTTTTTCTTCAGTCAAAGAGATACCGGACTCTGCACGCTGAACCGCCGCACTCAATCCACCTATCTGCTGGCGCGTGTTTGCAGCCGCGTCCTTCTTCTGCTGGAGTTGCCTATTTATTTCATCCAAGCTCTGTGCCTGGCTCGCCGGAGCACTAGCAACAAAGACGAGCAGGGCCGCTGCAAAACAGACAATAGTTCTCGTCCTCCTTAGCTTTCCCATAGTAGAGATATTATAGCATGAAACAAACAAATCCGAAATTCGAATATCGTTAGGCTCCGCCTTGGCGGAGGGATGGGGTGGCCAATCCGAAACAAATTCAAAATTCTAAATCCTAATGACCAAAACTGTTTATTGTTTTCTGCCTGTTTATAATTTAATGCTTGTTTCGTGCTTCGAGCTTCGTGCTTCGAATTTTCTCGGGCTATATCTTTATATTTCGCCTGACACTCAGCCAACTTGAGCCGACGCCGATGATTGTTCCGACGCCGATTAAAATCACGGCGATTAACCAAAAACGGCTAAAGAAAATCGGCGACAGC
>Ga0315282_10006571_pt1 | contig 19413 bp, 21 predicted proteins | sample YL17G07_20_MG_FD_203693 | JGI IMG/M metagenome (GOLD analysis project Ga0315282, IMG submission 203693) | Sediment microbial communities from Yellowstone Lake, YNP, Wyoming, USA - YL17G07_20 | ecosystem: Environmental > Aquatic > Freshwater > Lake > Sediment | place: USA: Wyoming | collected... | reverse complement strand
GACGAAGATCATCTCCCGCTACAACTCGTACCATGGCTCTACGATGGGCTCGATTGCGGCAACGGGCGATCCCCGCCGGTGGGCGAGTGAGCCAGCGAGTAAGATTCCCGGGGTCATCTTTGCCCCCGAGGTGAACTGCTATCGCTGTCCGTTGAAGCACACATACCCCGATTGCGGCATCGCATGCGTCGAGTACATCGACTACATGATTAGAAATGAGAGTGATGTTGCAGCGGTGATCGTCGAGCCGGTCGTTGGAACCAACGGTGTTCTTGTTCCTCCGAAAGAATACATGCCCCGACTTCGCGAGATCTGCAATGAGAATAATGTCCTTCTCATCGCAGATGAAGTTATGAGCGGCTGGGGTCGAACAGGAAAATGGTTTGCCGTCGATCACTGGAATGTGAAACCGGACATTCTCACTACAGCAAAAGGAATTACTTCTGCGTACGTTCCTCTCGGACTTTGTGCCACGACGAGAAAGATTGCAGAGTATTTTGACGATCATTACTTCTCTCACGGCCATACCTACGAGGCCCATCCTCTCACACTTGCACCTGCAATCGCTGCCATCAATGAGTACAAGCGCATGAACCTCATCACCCGAGCAAGCGACATGGCAGAGTATCTCGGCCCTCGTCTCCAGGCTCTCAAGGACAAGCATCCATCTGTCGGAGACGTACGAGGCATCGGACTGTTCTGGGCTGTCGAGCTTGTGAAGAATCGTGAAACCAAGCAGCCGTTCAATACTTACAGCGATAAAGTTAGTGGAACACCTCTCCTCGTCGACAAGATAGCAGGAGAGATGATGAAGAAGGGTGTATTCATTGTAAGCTGGGTGAGTCACTTTGTGATCGCTCCTCCGCTCATCGTAGTGAAAGAAGAGCTCGACTCTGGCGTCAAAGTACTCGATGAAGTTCTCTCGATAGCCGACCGCGAAATCGACTAAGCAGCTCCACCCGACAGGTCCGTTCGACAGAATCCGTCGGAATCGACGACCGAGGTCTGACGACCCATCACTAATCACATTCATAAGGAGGTACCATCATGAAGCGACTAGTTCTTCTTCCTTTGTTCCTTTCGTTCATCGTTGTGAGTTGTGAGCAGAAGCAGGATCCAGCAGCAGTCAGGAGTGCGATCGAAAAGATGGACGCACAGTTTGCGGAGGCATTCAACAAGAAAGATGTTGATGGGGTTATGGCGAGCTACTGGAACAGTCCAAACTTGATCGTCATGTATCCTGAGTCGACGTACCACGGGTTCGACGCTGTCAAGGCATACTCGCAGATGACATTTCAAAACGTCGATGTCAAGAAGTTTGCGTTCACTGAAACCCATATCGAAGTCGGTGAGCACACGGCGTACGACTGGGGATTCTGGACCTACGTCTTTCAGCCAAAGGGTGGACCAGAGGTCAGCATAAACAACGGTCGCTACCTCCAAGTCTGGGCGCACAAGGATGGCAAGTGGGTCGTGGTTGCTGATCAGGCTTCCGTTCCCCTTCCTCCATCTCCACAGCAAGCGGCTCCAACAACTGAGAAGATGGGGAAGAAGAAGTAGTCCAGTTGTTTGTTTTTTGGGGCAATGGACTTCCAGGCAAGATGATCTATCCGCTTGCCTTGTCCCATCAGGGATTGGAGCGGTCGAGCACGTGACGTGAGAAGACGGCCCCATCTCTACGTTCAGGAACTTTATCAGTGGGCTATTGGTTGATTCTCCAGTAATACGTTCATTCAGGTTCGATCACAGCTACGGGCAAGCCAGCGATTCGACAAACTTGGTTGTCATCCATTCTCCATCACCCATTATCCATCAACCAACAAGGAGGTAGCCATGACCGAGAAGGAGATGTATTTGCAGTCTTGGGAGCGTGAGTTTCAGACAACACTCAAGCTTCTCAAAGCGTACCCATCAAACAAACTTGACTTGAAGCCGCACGAGCGTTCCCGCTCTGCGAAGGAGCTTGCGTGGACGTTTGTCGTTGAGGAACAAGCACTGGTGGGAGGCGCTGTCAAAGGTCAGATTAATTTTGAAAATATCCCCAAGCCTCCTTCTTCTCTTCAGGAGATCATCAAGGCCTACGAAAACTCCCACAAGGAGGTCGTCGGGCAGGTGAAGAAGTTAAGTGACGAAGAATTCAATAAGCTGATGAAGTTTCCTACTGGACCGAAGCAGTTGTCTGACCTGCGCAAAGCCGACGTACTTTGGGCTGGTGTCATGGATACCATCCATCATCGTGGACAGTTCTCGGTGTACTTGAGAATGGCTGGCGGCAAGGTCCCGTCAATCTACGGACCGAGTGCAGACGAGCCGTGGATGTAGATGTGTTTTCGATTTCGGATTGGAAGACGTTGCGAATCGAGACAAACTCTCTTCCATAAGTGTGATGCTCATCGTCGCGCCCCCGAAGGCTGCGGCAGGGGCTGGGGGCCGGCGAGAGTGTCTCGAGTACTTCCGCAAATAGAAACGTTAAGTAACGGAAATGATGAAAGATGTGGTGCCGCGATGCATGATTCAACCTGAGTCTGCATCTTTTTTTTCATCTTTCTTCTTGCTTCTTAATTTCTGAGTTTTTACATTAGCGGCGTTTTGATACACCCATCTGTCTACCAACATTCCACATCCCTCCGCGGGAGGACCATCTATGATCTGTCAGTCATGCGGTATGCCTATGCAGCGACTCGAGGATCATGGGGGAGGTCGGCTCGACGCGCACTATTGCAGATATTGTACAGACCCACGTGGCAGACTCAAACCACGAGATGAGATACGACAAGGTATGATCGACTTTGCTGTTGCTACAAGACGGAAGTCACTTGAGGATGCAGAGGCTTTTGTCGATCATTATATGACAAAAATGCCAGCGTGGAGGAAGGGACCGTAGATGAGGAAACGATAGCCTTGTGAGAACTCAACGCTGGACAGTTCCAGCAGTCTTGCAGAGCCGCGGAGTGTTAAAGCCGCGGCTTTTTGTTTTTTTTGCATAGGACCCTGCATCTCTTGTTTGAATGATGGGATCATGAGCTCGTGAACGACGAATAGAGAAGTCAGTGCGAAAAAGGCAGTCGTTTGCAGAGTCTCTTGAATCCTTCAGGTTAGTCCGCACCCGTGGGACCTGTCTGGTTCTCTTTCATCTTTTAGGATGTAGGGGAATTTTTGGGTATATTCCTGTTGCTCAGTACATGAACTTGTCATTCTATCCTTCGGACCATTCATGCATACTGTCACTCTAATACCTGGCGACGGTATCGGGCCCAGCATCTCTGACGCTGCCGTCAAGGTCGTCGACGCATCTGGGGTCAAGATCAGCTGGGAGAGACACGAAGCTGGTATGGCGGCGGTTGAGAAATACAAGGACCCGCTGCCAAAATCTGTCATCGAGTCCATTCAGAAGAACAAGGTTGCACTCAAGGGTCCGATCACGACGCCGATCGGGACTGGCTTTCGGAGCGTCAACGTTGCGTTGCGTCAAGAATTCGACTTGTATGCGAACGTCCGTCCCGCGAAAAGCTTTCCGGGGTTGAACACTCGATATGAGAATGTCGACCTCGTCGTCGTACGAGAGAACACGGAGGAATTGTACATCGGAGTGGAGCACTATATCCGTGCAGAGAAGGGGAGACACACCGCCGCCGAGAGCGTTGCTATTATCACACACCATGGCTCGGAGCGGATAGCACGATATGCTTTCGAATACGCCCGAAAGAACAGTCGGAAGAAGGTCACAATCGTTCACAAAGCGAACATCCTCAAGTATTCGCACGGTCTATTCCTGGATACTGCGCGCGAGGTCGCAAAAGAGTTTCCCGATGTCGAATGTGCTGACAAGATTATCGATGCCACCGCGATGCAGCTTGTCCTCAATCCGAATGTCTTTGACGTCATTGTTACGACCAATCTCTTTGGAGATATCCTGTCTGATTTGACTGCAGGGTTAGTTGGTGGGTTGGGTGTCGCCCCAGGCGCGAATATCGGGTATGAAGCTGCGATCTTCGAGGCGGTTCACGGCAGTGCACCCGATATTGCCGGAAAGGACCTGGCAAACCCGGCAGCGATTATTCTGGCCGCTGTGATGCTTCTCCGTCACATCGGTGAAGTGACAGCGGCAGAGAAGATTGAGCGCGCAGTGAGGAATGTGATCAAAGAAGGGAAGAAGGTGACGAGGGACTTGAACCCCGCCAATTACGTGTCGACCCAGGAGATGACGGAAGCGATTGTTGCTCGGCTATAAGAATAACGGGTGGAAATTAAAAAGCAAAAAAAGAATTCAAGAGACGATTGTACAACTTGACGCTGAGGACTATCGAATTCGTGGATAAGTTGCCAAATGATAACCCTTCCAGAAGGCTCGGCGACCAACTGTTGAGAAGCGGGACGAGCGTCATCGCAAACTATATCGAGGGGCAGTCAGCGAGTAGCAAGAGAGACTTCGTCAACTATTTCACAACATCATTGAAATCTGCCAACGAAAGCAAACTTTGGATTTCACTTTTGAAGGATACAAGGCGAGCCAAGAACCAAGATGCAGATCAGCTGCTAGATGAACTGAATGAGATTGCCAATATCTTCGGCTCGAGCATCCTGACCCTCAAGAAGCGAAGATAGTTGAGTGACACATATTTGACTTTTTCATTGTCGTTTTAATATCTCCATCTTGATTTTTGATTTAACCAAGGCCTTTCAGGTCTCAGCTCCGTGAACCCAAAAATCCTCTCCATCGGCACCGCGAATCCTAAGCGAAGATACTCGCAAGAAGAGATCTATGAAGTTGCTGCCCAGCACTTCGAGATGTATCGCAATCCCCGGATCCAGGAAATCTTCATGAACAGCGACATCGAGTATCGCCATCTCTACCTCGACAAAGAAACGTTTGTTCCTTTTGAGAGTGCCGATGAGCTCCATTCGCGTTTTGAGCGTGGGGCAGTTGAAATTGGCATGGAAGCAATCCAGCGCTGTCTTAGCAGCGGCGGGATCGCTATCGACGAGATCGACCTCGTGGTTGCTGTCTCATGCACTGGTTATCTTTGCCCCGGTCTTTCCTCAATCTTTATTAAGGAATTGGTGATGAGGAATGACCTGCAGCGTGCGGATCTCTTGGGCATGGGATGCGCTGGGGCAATGCCGGGTCTGCAGCGGGCGCACGATTTCGTCAAAGCCTATCCGAATCGGAAGGCCCTTGTGATAGCGGTAGAAATATGCTCAGCCTGCTACTATGTCGATGATTCACTTGAAACAGTCGTAGGGAATGCGATCTGCTCTGACGGCGCGGCGGCAGTGGTGCTTGGATCTAGTGGCGAGTCGTTTGGGCCGAGTATCGAGAATTTCCAGACGCACTTGGAGCCATCATTCATCAAGACGGTGGGATTCGAATTTCGAGAGGGGAAACTCCGTATCGTTCTTTCAAAGGACATCAGGGAGGAAGCAGGTGGGCTGGCGAAAATTTTGATCAACAAGCTCCTCACGAACAACAATCTCTCAAAAGGCGACATCAGCCATTGGATTCTCCATTCCGGCGGACGCAAGGTGATCAACGGGTTGCAGCGTGAGGTCGGTCTGACAGACGAGCAAGTCAGGCACAGCAAATGCGTGCTTAGAAACTTTGGGAACATGTCATCACCAACAGTCCTTTTTGTCCTCGATGAGACGATCCGCAGCGCTAGTCCACGACCGGGTGATCTCGGGATTATGCTTGCAATGGGGCCCGGGCTTGCGATTGAGGGTGCTCTGGTGAGATGGTGAAGAGTCACGCAAATCTCTTTCTCGATGTATTTGACAGGCTGCATTTCTCTTGTCTCCAGAGGTACATCGCTGCTGAAAGCCTCGGTGAAGCGATCGGTATTGCTCGCAGTCAAGCCCCCAGCGTGCTTGTTTCATTGGCACATCTGCTAAGTTGAAGTTCCTCCGTTTTCTTTCTATCTTTTGTGCACGATGGACAAGAACGAAGTTGCACAAGTTCTAGAAGAAATCGGGACGCTCCTCGAGTTAAGGGGCGAGAATCCTTTCAAGTGCCGGGCCTACCACAATGCCTCACGCATCATCGCAGCCCTCACCACGGACCTCAAATCACTTGTGGATAACGGTGAGCTTAAGAACATTAAGGGTATCGGAGAAGGGCTGGCTGAAAAGATCACCGAGTTGGTGAATACTGGAAAGCTGAAGTATTATGAGGACCTGAAGAAGTCGCTCCCTGCAGGGCTTGTCGAAATGCTGCGGATCCAGGGTCTGGGCCCAAAACGAATCAAGCTGCTGTATGAAAAGCTCGGAATCAAGACCGTCGATCAATTGAAGGAAGCATGTGAGAAGCATAGACTCACCGCGATCGAGGGGTTTGGAGAGAAGTCAGAAGAAAATATTCTCAAAGGGATCGAGCTTCTCAGAAAGCACATCGACAAGCATCTCTATCCTTCCGCGAAGGAAGCAGCCGATAGGATCTATTCAGGAGTCACGAAGGAGAAAGGTATCATCCGGTCCGAAGTCGCGGGAAGTCTTCGCCGGAAGAAAGAAGTGATCGGTGATATTGATATCCTCGTCAGTGCGAAACGAACGATCGCTCCAAGATTGATGGAAGTGTTCACCTCTCATACTGATGTCGCTGAAGTGCTTGCGAAGGGCGAGACGAAATCGAGCGTCGTTTTGAAGTCTAGCATCAACTGCGACCTGCGTGTCGTCGATGATTCCGAGTATCCATTTGCGCTTGCCTATTTCACAGGGAGCAAAGAGCACAACATCGAAATGCGGTCGCTGGCGAAGAAGTTTGGGTGGAGTTTGAATGAATATGGGTTCTCGGAACTAGGTGCAGGAGAGAAGAGAGGAAAAGCAAAGCGCATCGTCCGATGCAAGGACGAAGAAGATATCTATAAGGCCCTCGAGCTCAGTTATATCCCCCCGGAACTGAGGGAGAACATGGGCGAGATCGAAGCAGCTGCGAAGGGGAAGATTCCAAGACTTATTGAGGAGAAAGAGATCAGGGGGACATTCCACTGCCACTCGACGTACAGCGATGGCTCGAACTCAATTGAGCAAATGGCTAATGCCGCACGTGATCTGGGATGGGAGTATCTCGGCATCGCAGACCACAGCAAGTCCGCAGCCTATGCGGGCGGTTTGACTGAAGCAAGAGTCAAAGAGCAGGTCAAGGAGATCGACGACCTGAACAAGAAGCTGAAAGGCTTCCGCATCTTCACGGGGAGTGAAGTTGATATCTTGCCGGACGGTACTCTGGATTATGCGGATAAGGTTCTTGCATCGCTCGAGTATGTCGTCGCTTCTGTCCACAGCAAATTCAAGATGTCCGAATCGGAAATGACCAAGCGCATCACCAAGGCTCTAAGGAACAAATACGTGACGATGCTGGGACATCCAACGGGAAGGCTCTTGCTGAGTCGAGAGGCGTACCCCATCAATATGATCGAAGTCATAGATGTGGCGGCAGATAACGGGAAGATTATCGAGATTAATGCCCACCCACTCCGCCTCGATCTTGACTGGCGGCTCTGTAAGTATGCGAAGGAGAAGGGGGTGCTCATCGCAATCAACCCTGATGCTCATAATACGGATGGACTGAAGGATGTCTACTACGGAGTAGGAGTTGCCCGGAAAGGGTGGCTGGAGAAGAAGAACGTCCTTAATGCGTGGACTCTCTCGGAACTAGGGGAGAGACTGCGACTCAATTAACGGAGTCAAGAATCCAACAGATCCTACGGAGTGCACACTATGTCGACGACAAATCGTTCGTTTTGGCCCGGGGTAATTCTTCTCGTCCTTGGCGTTCTCTTTCTCCTCGATAGTCTCGATGTCGCAAGCTTTGGACACGTGATGAGAACTTACTGGCCCGTTATTTTGATCATCATGGGAATCGCATTTCTCATGAGAAGGCAGCGAGTTTGGCTTAGCAGTGAACAGTCTAAGTCTGTTGGAGGAGTGTTTGAGGGCACCGAGACACCTACGGATACGATCTCCGAGACATCGATCTTTGGCAATACTTACGTAAAGCCTACATCGAGAAACTTCAAGGGGGGCAGCGTCTCAACGGTGTTCGGGAACGTCGAGCTGAACCTCGCATCTGCCGAACTTGCAACGGGCGAGCAGCACCTTGGAGTGCACGGCGTGTTTGGAGGACTCCGAATTACACTCCCCAAAGACATCGGGGTCATGGTGAGAGGCAACTGCCTGTTCGGTGAAGTCACCGTGTTTAATCAGAAAAGAGGAGGAATTGGTTCCGAGGTCTTATACAAATCAGAGAACTACGACTCTGCAGAAAGAAGACTCAATATCACTGCGTCTCAAGTGTTTGGGGATGTTCGGATATGGTGAAGAAAACGAAGAAGTCAGAATCAGTTCTGGAACTGAAAAGTCGAACAAGGAAGGTGATTTCTCGTTTGAGGAAGATCTTTCCCAACCCAAGGATTGCCCTCGAGCACAGGGATCCGCTCCAACTCCTCGTGGCAACGATCCTGTCTGCGCAGTGTACAGATGAGCGTGTGAACCAGGTCACCCCGGGCCTGTTCAGAAAATACCGGTCAGCAAGTGACTACGCCGAAGCAAATGTTGTTGAGTTTGAACAGGAGATCCGATCGACAGGCTTCTTCAGAGCGAAAGCAAAATCGATCATCAACTGCTGCAAGGAACTTGTCGAGAGGCATGGTGGGAAGGTCCCTGAGAGGATGGACGAATTAGTCGAACTGCCTGGGATCGGCCGCAAGACGGCGAACTGTGTCCTCGGCGGTGCCTACGGAATTGCATCCGGCGTTGTTGTCGACACTCACGTGAAGCGGCTCTCGCAGCGCCTCGGTCTCTCCAGAGAGGACGACCCGGAGAAGATTGAGCAAGACTTGATGGAGATTGTGCCAAAGAAACACTGGATCGATTTTGGAAACATGTTGATCTGGCATGGGAGACGAACATGCCAGGCAAGAAAGCCAAACTGTCCTGAGTGCGTGATCAATGATCTCTGTCCCTCGGCAGAGATCTTCATGAAATCACTAAGGTGAATCAGAGGGGCTTGCCCTTCCAGTCAAAACCGAGAATTGTATTCCCCAATCCTACAGCATGATTCAGAATGATTTCCCAATGAGAGAACAGAAGACGGGACTCATCGTCGCTGGTGTAATGCTCGGCGTCTTTCTTTCTGGCATCGATGCTCTTGTTGTAGGCACAGCGATGCCTACGGTGGTTCAAGACCTGGGAGGCATTCAGCTTTACAGCTGGGTGTTCTCATCGTACATGGTGATGACTGCCGTCTTCATGCCTCTCTTTGGCAAGCTCTCGGATCTCTGGGGACGAAAGAAACTCTTCCACGCTGCAATTCTTGTGTTCCTGCTTGGCTCCGCTCTCAGCGGGACGTCTCAGAACATGCTCCAACTCGTTCTCTACAGGGTCATCCAGGGAATCGGGTCGGGTGGGATGGCTGCAATACCGTTCGCGATCATCGGGTCGATTTTTCCTCCCGGCAAGCGTGGGCGCGCGTTTGGTCTTGTCGCGGCGGTCTGGGGAGTTGCTAGCATTATTGGCCCGGCACTTGGAAGTTTTGTTGTGACGCATTTCAGCTGGCGATGGGTATTCTATGTGAACATCCCCTTTGGATTCGCTTCGATCATTATGATCAGTCTCGCATATCATGAAGCTGTGCAGCACGGACCAGCGTCAGTGGATGTGAAAGGAGCGTCAGCACTCGGAATCGCGATTATTGCGCTCCTTATTGCCTTCTTCATGGTCGGAAAAGGTGAGGGAATTACATCGCGGTCTGTTCTCCTCATGTCAGGTCTCTGTCTCATCATGACGTATGCCTTCATCAGAACGGAAAAAGTGGCAAAGGACCCCATGCTCCCACTGGAGTTTTTCCGAATCAAAGCGTTCAGTGCGGCGAACGTCTGTGGTTTCATCGGGGGCTTCGCGATTTTCGGCGGTGTAGCATTTGTTCCGCTTTTCATCCAGAGTGTCCAAGGAGGGAGTCCGATGAAAGCGGCGATCGTTATTACTCCCATGTCGCTTGGGTGGGCTCTCGCAAGCGTCGTCGCTGGTCAGGTTCTCCATTTGACAGGACCGCGACGAATAGTACTCTCCGGCATGACTTGTATGGGAACAGGATTTCTCCTCGCTTCATTTGTGCGTTCTGACTCGCCGCTGTACTACATGATTCTCTCGACGACGTTGATCGGAGTCGGGATGGGAGTCCAGACCCCTGCTCTGCTCACGACAGCTCAGAATGCATTGCACTCTGGTGTACTCGGAGTGGCGACATCTTCCCAGATGCTCTCCCGGATGCTTGGTGGAGCAATCGGCACCAGTGTGATGGGTGCAGCCCTGACCCACTCTATGCAGGAGGAATTTCTCCATTCATCATCGGGATTGCTTGCAAGTCTGCCTGACGCAGTGAGATCTCATCTTAGCGAGCCTCATGAGCTTCTCACCGAAAGCATGAGAGCCAACCTTGATCCTCAGCATCTGAGTTACATCTTGAGCGTTTTCACTCATGCACTCCACAACGTGTTTATCACTGGATTAGTGGTGGCGGCTGCAGGGCTATTCGGTGGTATATTCCTGCCGAGGGATTCTTCGTAACTCGTTGGAGGTCTGCCGGGAACGGGGGTGTTCACAACTGTTTCGCATCTCTTCTGTCTCTCTGCTGCACCTCAGTATAAAGACTTTCCACGCACGATTCACAAAAGTAAAACACTTTGTTGTCACTTACCTGCCGCTCTATAAGGTTGGAACGATCAAAACTCTGCAGGCAGAGACTGCACTTTTGACGATTCTCTTCTCCGGGTCTTATGCCCCTCCTTATTCCAACAGAGTATCCGTAATAGATCAAGAAGATTAGTGCGGCAATGAGGGCAATCGCGCCGATCGTGAGTGCCATATCCTCTCCTAGAGCATTACGCTCACTGAGACTCCATCTCGTAAAGGAATGATTGTCGTCCAGAGATCAGCCGAGTCGTAGATGAGTTTGTTGAATTCCAGTGTCGCTCTTGTAGACTTGTCAGGATTCTTTTCCACCACTCGTCCAGACCGGATTACATTGTCAGTGACGAGCAGTCCCCCTTTCTTCAGTCGAGGGACGGCCTTGCGAAAGGCCTCGGGGTAGTCAGGCTTATCGATGTCATTCAAGATGATATCAAATTCTCCGTCCAGCTGTTCGGTGATCAGCAGTGCATTCCCCACTCTGAAATCCACTCTCTCTAGCAGGCCACCTCGTTTAAGAGATCCAATTGCACGCTCTCGATTTTTCGGGTCGGCATCAGTGCAAATGATTTTTCCATCGTCAGGGAGAGCTTTCGCAAACCAATACGCCGAGTACCCGAAGCCTGATCCTAACTCGAGGATTCGTTTTGCCTTGCTTAGGATCGTCAGTTGTGTCAGGAGCCTGCCGACGAGCGGTCCGATAATGGGGAAGTCTGTCTTCAAGGCAAGTGCTTCCATTTCCTTCAGGATCTCATCTCGTTCGGGAAGGAGATCGATTAGGTATTTCTCGATCTTCGGCGCAACGATATCCATCCGGTGAGTCCTTTCTGATTAATGGCTCTGTTGGAGAATATAGGAAGAATTGAAATTGAAAATCAACCAAGTTCCGCTTCCTTCTGATGGTTGACTTGGAAACGATAGAGTATTATATTGCACCGGCGGAGTCGTTAGGGTGGTCGATTCCTTCGACTCCCCCAGTTCTGAGGAAGCCGCTCATATTTTTCGTTCTTCAAATCCACTAGAACCCTCCGTGACGTGATAGCATGAAAAGGAATAGCATCCTAGAGTCGATTATTGATCCAGGTGTCATTGCAATTATCAGAATGACTGATATCTCAAGACTAATGGAAGTCGTTGAGTCGTTGAGGGTAGGGGGGATTCGGTGCATCGAGACCACATTTGCAGTTCCCGATACCGCTAGAATCATCAAAAAGCTTGCATCGAGGTACTCCCGAAATCTCCTCATCGGCGCAGGGGCAGTCTTTGATCGGAAGGGCGCCCGGAAAGCGATTGAAGCGGGGGCGAAGTACCTTGTCAGCCTGACTACTTGGCCAGGATTGATTGAGACTTGCCGCAGGTACGGCGTCGTGGCAATTCCTGGTGTTTTCACGCCTACCGAAGTTTCTAATGCCTGGAACGCAGGTGCCGATATTGTAAAGCTTTTTCCCGCGAATGCAGTTGGCCCGCAGTACATCACTGACCTACGGCGTCCACTGCCGCACCTTCGCTTGCTTCCAACAAGTGGTATCACAATTGAGAATGCGAGTGAGTATATCAGAGCAGGTGCCTGTGCGGTGGGCATTGGCGCGGCGTTGACAGGTCCTGCGGTCATCGACCGCGGAGATTTTACCACCCTTACGAAGATGGCGAAGCGGCTCGTGGAGAACATCAAGAGCGCGCAAGTGAAGTAATCGAAATTTGCTCTTGACAAGTCGATAGGATTTTTGTACTTTTGTTTAGAATGGAACACAGTTTAATCCACTAAACCTTGCCTTGCCATGGACAAATATGAACGATATCTCGTGCCAGCCGTACAACGGGCTGTCGAAGTCTTAGAGATTCTTGCTCACTCCCAGAAAGATGCAAGTCTCAGTGAGTTGAGTGTGATCACGAAGGTCCCAAAGAGCTCTCTCTTCCGGATCCTCGTCACACTCGAAGCTCAGAAAATGGTCCACCAGGACCACGAGAGGAAGAAGTTCAGTCTCGGGATAAAACTGTTGGAGTTCGGAAGTGCGAAGTTGGGGAGGATAGATCTCAACACAACTGCCCGACCGCACCTCGAACGCCTCGCGCAGGAAAGTCATGAGAGCGTTTACTTGGGCGTTCTCGATCACGGACAGGTCATCCTTCTGCAACATCTTGATAATCAAGACATGTGGAAGATTGTCACGCGGCTCGGGGACGTGTCACCCGCACACTGCACGGCGATTGGCCAGGCATTGCTTGCTGGCTTACCAGATGATGAGGTTGCCAAAATCGTCTCAGAGCGCGGGCTCAAGCGCTACACAAAGTTGACGATTACGAATGAGGCCCGCCTTCGCAAGCGCCTGGCTGAAGTCAGGGCTGATGGCTATGCGATCGTCGACGGTGAATATAAGCCCGACCTTTGCGCGGTGGCTACACCCATCCGTGATCACACGGGGAGCGTTGTTGCCGCTGTGATGATCGGTCTTCCATCTAGCCGTCCTGATAAGAAGTCGGTTGTACAGAAGCTTGGGCGCTCACTTGAGCGCGTCGGGTTGGATATCTCTCACCAGCTCGGTTACAAAGCAGAGTAGTCATTCCTCGAGCCCGCCCTTCATATGAAGCTTCTCTCCTTCGAGGACTCTCAGACGTCCGCATACGGGACATTTGTCGACAAGACACTTGTCAACCTTGTGGGTCTCGTCCGAGCCTTTGAGACCGATGCTCTGAACGAGCCGTCGCCAGCATCAACGGATATTGTCGAGTTTCTCGCTCGCGGATATTGTGAGAGCACGCGGTTGGCAAAGCTCGTCGATTACTTCCGAGAGGGTCGTCTTCAAAAGAATCTGGAAGTACGCTCGGGGTATCGGATACTCGCGCCCGTGCCTCGTCCACCCAAGATCATCGCCCTCGGTCGCAACTATGTGCTCCACGCTCAGGAAAGCAAGATGCCGGTCCCGGACGAGCCTATCATCTTCTGTAAGTCTAACTCTTCTGTCATTGGACCTAATGGCACAATTCTTATTCCGACTGACGTCGGACGGATTGACCATGAGGTCGAGCTGGCCGTGGTCATCGGGAAGAGAGCGACGAAAGTTCAGGCCCAGCAGGCATATGAGTATGTTGCTGGCTACACGATCGCACTTGATATCACTGCCCGCGACCTCCAGCGTTCCGATATCGAAAAGCGACAGCCGTGGTATCGCTCAAAGAATTTTGACACGTTCACACCACTCGGGCCATGGATGGTGACTGCTGATGAGATTCCTCCGCCGATCGAACTCGACATCGAGCTATCCGTGAACGGAAAAGTTCGTCAGCGTGCGAATACGCGGGACATGGTCTTTGACGTTGCGACAACGATCGAGTTCATCACAAAATACATCTCCCTCGAACCGGGCGACATTATCTCGATGGGTACTCCTGAAGGCATCGGTCCAATCAATGACGGGGACCACATCGTCAGTCGGATCGAGAAGATCGGCGAAATGGCGACCACCGTAAAGTCTTTGTGAATGTGCGAATCGACAGAATTGATCTCGTGCACGTTCGAATTCCTCTTCATGCGCCGTTCAAGATCAGTTCGGGCGAAGTAAGCCAGAAGGATGCGATCATCGTCGCTGTTTATTCCGAAGGACTCGTCGGTTACGGTGAGGCTTCACCGATGGCTGGGTCATTCTACTCAGAAGATTCTCCTGAAACGACCTGGGACTGCCTAACGAAACAGATCCTACCCAAACTTCAACTCCGAAAGGGCGTCGATCGATCCCAGTTGGACCACGTTCTTGATCAGGTTGAGAGAAACAGTTTTGCGAAGGCAGGACTGGAAACTGCCCTCTGGGAGCTCGAGGCCAAGCGTAAGGCAGTGCCTCTCTTCCAGTTGCTGGGCGGCACGCAGTCACGAATCCCCTGTGGATTGGCTGTCGGGATTGTTCCTACTATTACTGAGCTGCTTCACACCATTGAGCGTTACCTCGCTGAGGGTTACAAGCGGGTGAAGATCAAGATTGAGCCAGGCTGGGACCTGGAACCGGTGAGAGCAGTGAGAGAACATTTTGGGAACATACCTCTCATGGTGGACGCGAATGCGGCGTATCGGCGATTCGATATCGCTTTGTTTCAAGAACTCGATGAACACGAGTTGATGATGTTCGAGCAGCCTTTCGGGAAGGACGACCTGGAGGGACATGCAGAGCTCCAATCGAGAGTTCGGACCCCAGTCTGTCTCGACGAGAGTGCGAAAGACATTGCCGCAGTGAAGGATGCGATTGCTCTCGGAAGCTGCAGAGTGTTCAATATCAAAATCCAGAGAATGGGTGGTCTTGGAAAGGCTTTGCAGGTTCACGATCTGTGTCGGCAAGCGGACATTCCTGTGTGGGCTGGTACGATGCCAGAACTGGGGATCGGTTCGGCACAGACCATCCATTTGGCCTCTCTCCCAGGTTTCTCGTACCCCACTGACGTTGAATCATCTTCTCGCTGGTTCGTTGATGATATCATCGACCCTTGGATTGAAGTGAAGGATGGTTGGCTCATTGTCCCGGATGAAGTAGGATATGGGTTCAGAGTAGATGAAAAGAAAGTGCAGAGGTACGCAGTCCGTTCAGAAACGTTTCGTTGATATCCGGAGAAAAGAATGTTGCCGACGAATTTTATCGGGTTGAAGTTGCAGAGCCCGCTTCTCATCGCCTCGGGGCCAGCAAGCCATGACGTGAAACAGGTGCCGTTGGCAGAAGAACAAGGGGTCGGCGGCATTGTTTTGAAGACGGCATGTTCGGACAAATATGCTCACATGCGCCAGTGGCCTCGTCCGCGCTACAAGATGATCGATTGGGATAAGAAAATGAATGGTCGATCGCGATACTTCACTCTCTACTCTTACGAGCAAGGCTATAGCGGTACACTTGAAGATTATTGGGAGTTCGTTCGGCAGTGCAAGAAGCACGCACATGTGCCGATTATTGGAAGTATCTTCGCCGACGATGCTGACGACTGGCGAGAGCTGGCCCTGAGAGTGGAAGACGCTGGTGCAGACGCGATTGAACTTGATATCTCTTCTCCTCATCGACCAGGAGACCTCGCTTTTGAGATTACGTTTGTCGGTGCAATCAAGGCCGTCACTGACTCTGTCCGTTTTCCCGTGATGGTGAAACTTGCTGCAACCCCAGATCTAGTGCAGCAGGCAAAAGTCGCTGAGCAGCTCGGGGCTGCCAGCGTCACGTTGTGCAATCGGATTCGTGGCCTCGACATCGATGTGGAATCCGGGCGCCCGATTCTTCATGGCTACTTCGCCGGAGTTGGTGGGCCGTGGGCGAAGTATTACATGTTCAAGCATGTTGCTGAGGCCTACCAGGAGATTCACATCCCCATGAGTGGCACAGGTGGAGTTATCTCCGGTGAAGATGTTCTGAAATACATAATGGTCGGCGCGACGACTGTCCAGGTGCTGTCGGTCATCATGGTGAATGGATGGGGTTCAATTAAGAGAATCCATGATGATCTCCTTGACTACATGAAGAAGAAGAAGAGCATTCAAAGCCTCGAAGAGATTCGTGGCATCGCCGTCAAACAATTGACCCCGCACGAAGAGATCGTCCGATGGTCTGGGGAAAAAAAGAGCGGTCCCAGAAATGATCGGGAATAAAGGAACAAGGCGGTGGATGAACTGACAAAACTCCTCGCGGAGTTGGTGGCCATTCCAAGTATCAATCCGATGGGGAGGAATCGAAGCGGGCCGGAGTACCAGGAAGAAAACGTCGCGCAGCATGTTTTGCATTACCTAAGGCGCCATAAGATGGATGTCGAATTGGAGCACGTTTTCCCAGGTCGACCGAATGTCCTCGGCTTCGTTGACATTGGTGCACGCGAGACGATGCTCCTTGAAGCTCATCTGGACACCGTCCCTGTTGACAACATGGCCATCGATCCGTTCGATCCCGTGGTCAAAAGAGGTAAGCTGTTTGGAAGGGGCGCGTGTGACACGAAGTCTTCATTGGCTGCAATCTTGTTTTCAGTGAAGAGTCTTTTAGCATCACGGAAGCGCTTGTCTCGGAGCATTATTATTGCAGCCGTTTGTGATGAAGAATATGGACTGAGTGGGACAAAAGCTGTACTCAAGAATGGTCGGAGAATTCACTATGCGATCGTCGGGGAGCCAACTGGTCTGGAGATCATCAACTGTCATAAGGGAGTGGTCCGATGGCGAATGTCAGTCCAGGGGAAATCTGCACATAGTGCCTATCCTCAGCAAGGCGTGAATGCAATCTTCCACATGGCTCATCTTCTTGAAGCACTCGAGCGGCACTCTCAAGATCTGCTCAACGGCAAACCCCATCGGATGCTGGGGACTGCGACTCTCAGCGTTGGAATAATCGAGGGCGGCCAAAGCGTCAACACGGTCCCGAACCTTTGCACGATAGAAATTGATCGTAGAACGCTGCCGGGGGAGAGCACGGCGTACATCATGAAGACAATCGAACAACTTGTCCCGAGCTCGATCCGATACTCAATGGCAAGGCCACATCTCGTTGTTCCAGGTTTAGATAGTCAACAGAATCGCGTTCTCGTGAGCCTGCTCAGAGCGGCGTTCCACAGCTGTGGGAGGAAGCCTCGCATCCACGGAGCCAGATACGTGACTGATGCAAGTCTGTACGCGGCAAAAGGGATTCCATCGGCAGTATTTGGTCCCGGCAGGATTGAACAGGCACACTCGGAAAGGGAATTCGTACGTCTCTCCGAGGTAAGGACAGCAGTTGACATTTATGGTGCGCTACTCACTGGTAGTTGAGACGAACCCGAGTACCCGACAATGGGAAGGTACGTAGGCTTACCGCCATTACCACCAGAGTTCGTGAAGGAACACCCTCCGATCGCTATCGTCGTAGACGAGGAGTGCATTGGGTGCGAGCGGTGTCCCAAGATCTGCTTCTTTGATGCGATCGTAATGAAGGAGAAGATTGCTGTAATTATCCCTGAGAACTGTACCGGGTGCGGTCTATGTTTCGAAGCCTGCCCGGTCGACTGTATAAAGTGGGTGCCGGACCTTGAGACGTCAGGGGAGGTTCATCCGAAGGAGGAAGTACCAGGAATTGACCTGGGCGACTGATCGTTTATGTCAGAGGGGGAGAGAATATGTTTATTGGAGGAAGGTGAAGAGTAACTTTCGTGAACCAAACTTTCAGATGAGCCCTTGGAGCGTGTCATTGCGAGGAACGAAGTGACGAAGCAATCTCGAGGGAAGGTTCATGGAGAAACAGTATTGTGTCTACATAATGACCAATAAGCTGAACACTGTTCTCTACACTGGTATAACAGGCTACCTTGAAGGAAGAGTTTTCCAGCATCGACAGAAGAAGATCAAAGGGTTCACGAAAAGGTACAATGAGGTGTTCCCAGATCCCAGAAGTGCCATTGCCCGGGAAAAACAGATCAAAGCCGGATCTCGGCGGAAGAACATTGAGTTAATAAATTCGTTGAATCCAGAGCGGAGGGACCTTTATGAAGGGTTGTGAGAGAGATTGCTTCGCTCCGCTCGCAATGACGATACTCCTTCTTGCTTAAGGTTATCAACATTCTTAGTGATTGATATCCATGAGAATCATTGACCTGACGCATCCAATTTACGATGGGATGCCAATCTATTTTCCATGGCATCCGGCGACTGAGTGGGTGCAGACCGCAAATTACAAGGACCACAATTGTGTTGTGCATCGGTTGACAATTGGCACCCACTCCGGGACACATATTGATGCACCTAGTCATATTTTCAGGGGGATGCACCATATTGATGCATACGACCTCTCCTTCTGGTATAGCGAGGCGCAGATCCTCGACTTTACACCCCGCAGGGCGAACGAGCGCATCACACGGAGGGAAATGGAAGAAAAGGAGGTTGAAGAAGGCATCGGTGTGATTGTGCGAACTGATTGGGACGTATGCTTTGGTCGAGAAGACTACTACAAGACCTACCCTGCTATCAGCACAGAGGCAGGGGAGATTCTCATTAAGAAGAACGTGAAGTACATTGCTGCGGATACCCCCTTCACGATGGACGTTCACAAGATGTTTCTCAGTCGAGGAAAGCCACTTATCACGAATCTGAGAAACCTTAAAGAAATTCGGCGACCGAGGATCAGATTGATTGCCGCACCACTTCTTCTAAAGGATGGGGACGGCGCCCCAGCAAGGGTTCTTGCGATTGAAGAGTGATTTGTGAGCCACTTAGCAGTTGCTTGCCGAGAAGAGATTTGGCTTTTTTCCCTTGACAAACAAAACTCAAAGTGGTATATTCGTGTGATGTTAAATCCGGTTTAATTCATAAAACCAGAGACCTCAAGAGAAAGGAGCACGCCGGGATAATTTCTACGGCTTTCCGATTGACGCTGTAAGCAAGAACCCTTGATGCGAAGGTCCCTTCTTGACCAGCGTGCGGATGTCGACGCGTGAGCTGGTTTCATTCGGAGTTAAACTAACGCAAGCCTCTCGACATCCTTTGTAGCTCAAACGATTCCACTTGTAGTTCGGCGCAACGGTTCTTATTCCCCGATGAACAACGCGACCGTAAACCTTAGTCCAGATTCTCCAATCAATCAGTTTTCAAGACCCATCTTTATCCATTCCCCTCGCAGCAATAGAAGGAGAAACCCAATGAAAAGCTCTTGCTTGAGGTTCACCTCCTTTGCCATCTCAATCTTCCTGTTGTTTACCATGGTAGCCTATGCAGGCAACGGGAAAATCGCTGGGACGGTGAAGGATGCTGTAAATAAGAAT
>Ga0315282_10006570_pt1 | contig 19414 bp, 19 predicted proteins | sample YL17G07_20_MG_FD_203693 | JGI IMG/M metagenome (GOLD analysis project Ga0315282, IMG submission 203693) | Sediment microbial communities from Yellowstone Lake, YNP, Wyoming, USA - YL17G07_20 | ecosystem: Environmental > Aquatic > Freshwater > Lake > Sediment | place: USA: Wyoming | collected... | reverse complement strand
TCGAGTTGGTCAACTGCCTCGGATGGGCTGCTGTCCAGCAAGCGACGAAGGAAGCCCCTGCGGCCATGACCAGCTTGGAAATGTTAAATGTGTTTTCAACCGTACCATAGGGTGTGGTCGTCGTCTTGATACCCATGGGTGTCGTCGGAGCGGCCTGACCTCCTGTCATTCCATAAATCCCGTTATTAATGCAGAGGACGACCATCTCGATATTTCTTCGGGCATTCTGTATCAAGTGATTTCCGCCAATGGCCACCAAATCCCCATCTCCACTCACCACCATCACCTTCTTTTCAGGAAGGCCCATTTTGATCCCGAAGGCAAAAGCGATCGGCCTGCCGTGGGTCGTGTGAAGCACATCGGCATTGAAAAAGGGACTGGGAATCCATGCCGCACAGCCAATTCCTGAGACGAAGACAAAATCGTCCAGATCCATGCCGAGCCCATCGATGGCGCGAAGAATCGCCTGGACGACGATTCCGTCTCCACAGCCTGGACAGAAGGTCGTGTGGGTAACCGTAGGTCTTATAAACCGATGTAAGGGATGTACAAGTTCACTCATTTTGCAACCTCCCGGATCTTTTTTAGGATATCCTCTGGATCTTGAATCTGCCCGACCAGTCTCGGAGGCAGAAATGAGACCTCGGAAAAACGAGCTGCCTCTGCTTTGATGTAGGGATAAATTTGGCCAAGATTGTTCTCCAGCACAATGACATGTTTCGCTTGTCTGGCCATCTTCTCGATCTCTTCCCCTGGGAAAGGCCAAACCGTGATCAACCGGAGCGTCCCGACAGGAATCCCATCCTTCCTTGCCTGAGAGGCAGCCATAGCCGCTGCTCGGGCCACAGCCCCATAGGAAACCAATACAATTTCCGCACCCTCGTAGTCCTTTTCCACCAGGGTAATCTCTTCCTTGTGCTTGAGGATCTTATTACTGAGCTTTCGGATGAAATTGTCCAAGACAGGGATATCGATCAGGTTTCGCTTTCCATATTCATCATGGCATGAACTGGTGACGTGGGCTTTATATCCCCTTCCAAAGATCGGCATGGGAGCCACATCCTCATCGAGAAAACCTTTAATCTTTTGAGGATCGACCCCCGGTTCAGGGATCTTTCGATACTCCGTTTTGATCTTTTCAGGTTCTGGAATGATCACTTCCTCTCGCATATGTCCTACAAAAGCGTCGGAAAGAATGAAGACCGGGGTCCTATATCTCTCGGCATAATTGAAGGCAATGACTGTATGATCGAACATCTCCTGGGGAGAAGAAGGACAGAGGGCAATGATCTCATAATCTCCATGGGAGCCTCGTTTTGCCTGGACCATATCCCCCTGAACTCCTATGGTAGGCATCCCTGTAGTGGGAGCCCCTCTCTGGACGTTTACGATGACACACGGTGTCTCCACACCTACGGCAAAACCGATATTTTCCAACATCAGGCTGATCCCTGGACCAGAGGTGACGGTCATCGACTTCTTGCCAGCCCAGGAGGCGCCAATAACCGCTGCAATCGCACTGATTTCATCCTCCATTTGGAAAAAAGCGCCTCCGACCTGTGGCAGCCGTTCTGCTAATCGGTTGGCCACTTCAGTGGCTGGAGTAATGGGGTAGCCTGCCGTGAACTCGCATCCAGCGGCAATGGCCCCTTCTGCACAGGCCACGTTACCCATCATGAAATATCTTCCTGTCAGTACCCTCTTCCCATTCATTTTTTTACTCTCCTCCGCAACTTTTCCCCCGATACAACGATGGCCAAATCAGGACAAAAGATCATGCAGTTTTCACATGCGGTACATTGATCGTTCTTTATCACCACAGGTGGCCTGTAGCCCTTCTTGTTCAATGTTTCGGAGGGTTTGAAGACCTCTTTTGGACAGACATAGAGGCATATGCCGCACTCATCGACACCCTTGCATAGCTCAGTATAGATTCTCATTGCAGCCAATTCTCTTCTCCTTTCATGATCTCCGTTTTCGTTGAAAAAATTTTGTAGGGCGTGATGGTTCGACAAGCTCGCCATGATCACACCCACATATATTTAAAATACCACCCTGAGCCCGTCGAAGGGTCGGGGGGACGCACCCTACATTTTTCTCGATCTCGGTTGATTGACCGGATGGAGTGGAACCCTCCCTTCCAGGACCCGGATGATATCCTCAGCTACCAAACTCATCCTCTTCAGAGCCTCGTCGGTATGAGCGGCCATATGAGGCGTGCCAATGAAATTTTCAAGTTGGAGTAAGGGAAGTTCTTTTGTGGCCGGCTCCACCTCGTATACATCCGAACCTGCTCCGGCGATCTTTCCTTCTTTCAATACCGAATAGAGAGCCTTCTCGTCCCACATCGGGCCTCTGGCGAGATTGATGATATAGGCCGAGGGTTTCATCAGTCCAAACTCCCTCTCTTTAAGGAGACCTTTCGTTTCGGGCAGCATTGGAAGGTTGATAGATATATAATCGGATTGAGATAAGACCTCTTCCAGACTTACCTTCACCGCTTTGATCTCTTTCTCCACTTCTTCATATCGAATGGCATCGTAATAGAGGACCCTCATGTCGAATCCTTTGTGGCCAATTCGGCCGATCGCCCTACCAATCTTCCCAAAACCGAGAATCCCAAGCGTCTTTCCATGAAGCTCTCTACCAATGTATTGATAACGTGCTTCAAATCGGCCTTCGCGTAGGGCCTGATCACCCTTCTTAAGCATCTTTGAAAGCATGAGGGCCAAGCCGAAAAAGTGTTCGGCCACAGAGGCATCATTCGCATCTGGGGTGTTCACCACCCATATCCCCTTCTCAGTGGCTGCCTCTAAATCGATATTTTCAACCCCGACCCCATGTCTTCCAATGACTTTGAGTCTCGGTGCGGACTCCATCATCTTTCGAGTAACCTTCCCGTTTGCCCGTATGATGATCCCATCCATCCCCCTCACTTCTTTGATCAATGAAGCCTCTTCGAAAGAACGAGCAAAGAAAATCTCTGCCTTTTCGGCCAGGATCGCCTTTCCAACCTCGTGCATATCCTCATAGAGCAAGACCTTAAAGTGCCCCATCTCTCATCCTTCAGAGGCCTGTAGCATCAATTTCAACCTCTCGATAAAAAGGGAGGGACTTGAAAGGACTGGAATCTTAACCTGCTGATTCAAAGGCTGTGTCAGTCGGGCCATGGAGCCTTGAGCGAGGACAAGGAGATCGACTCCCTTAGCCAATTCCACCGCCTTTTCGATAACGATTCGATCATGTCTCTCCGTATCTCCTTGAAGGATGGCGTGAAATGCCTCCTGACAGAGAGCCGTGGATATGGAGATCTTCTTCCCTGCCTCTTCGGCCTTCTGTCTTAGTAAATTGGAGGTGGGCTCCAAGGTGGTTGCCACCGTTGCCACAATACCGATCCTCTCTCCTTTTTTGACAGCGGCCTCTGCCATCGGCTCGTCAATCTTCAGAACGGGCCGGTTGACCAATTTCCTCGCAACATCCACAGCCGGTGAGATGCTTGAACAGGTGACCGTAATGATGTCAGCACCCGCTTCCTCAGCAGCAACCACATGATGACACAATCTTCGAATGATTTTGGGAGTCAGTTCACCCACCTTCATTAGATCCATCAGAAGACTTTCGTCCACCATGTGAAAAGGCTTGAGATCAAAAGGTAAAGTGCTCAGTTCCTTCTTGATCACCTCTACCAAGATCAAGGCTGTATGGATAAAGCCAAGGGTCTTCAATGTGCCTCTTTCTCTCTATGGATCACTAAACCCTCGGGACTTTTCGAAGCAACTTTCCATATCCCTCCACCGGGTCGTTGATCTGTAGCAGTTTCATGAGATGCCAGGCCGTGGCTTGGTTGGCTGTTACCACGGGTTTCCCAGTATCCCTTTCAATCTCTTCAATAACATCGCTACATCGAAAATTGGTGCAGGCGATGAAGATGCCATCCGCCTCAGGAACCACTGCCTTCATAGCGATCTGATAAGCTTGAGAAGGTTTTGTCGCTCCCATCTCATAGAGGTCCTCAATCTGCAGGCCTGCCACTTTCAGCACTCTAAAACCAGAGGCATCATAGAACTCTTTAAACCTCTGATTGACTTCCTCAATGTATGGACCAGCGATGACAATTTTTTTGAACCCCATGAATCGCATGGCCTCTTCCGCTGCAGTAGCTGTGGTGGTGCAAGGGATTCCTTTGCTCTTCGATTGCATCGACTCGATCTCTTTCTTATCCCAACCCGGCCCTCCGATGAGACTGCCTGCTGTACAGGCAAAAGCAATGGCACTGTGATTCCCCAAGAGAGGAGAAGACATGCCTTCTGTTAAAAGGCCAGCAGGTTCAGGAAGGCGTGCACTCAGTTTGGAACACTCCTGCACATTCACTACCGGTTCCATATGAATTCGCGTCTCCCGCACCTGAACATAGGGAGGTAACATCCGACAGATCTCTGGTGTGGGATTGAGATTGGGTCCCACAACGATTAGCCCCACTCTTGCCCGATATCCATAGGGTATCCCATAAGCTTCTGTATCTCTCTGAATCATTTTATCATCCTCCTTCCTCTGTCTTTTATAGTACAAACCCAAATAACCTCGGAAGCCACATTGTCATGCCTGGCCAATAGGCCACTAAAAGGGTAAGAATTGTTAAAAACAGTAAAAAGGGACCGATTTCCGTCCAGGTTTCGTCAATCCCTATCCCTGCCAGCTTGCAGGTGACAAAGAGGCTCAGGGCGACAGGCGGTGTGATCAAGGCGATTTGAACCGCCATGACGAATACCAATCCAAAATGATGGGCCTCGATTCCATAAGAGGATGCGATCGGAGCTAAGACCGGAACGAACATAATCATGATGGCGATCGCCTCAATGAAGAACCCTAAAAAAACTAGAAATAAAATGACCAATGTGATAAAAAAGGCAGGGCTTGTTGAAATGGACATGAGAAAGGTCCCGCATTTCTGTGGGATCTGAGCGCTGGTCAGTATCCATGCGCAGACCTTGGCGGTGGCCATCAGCATGAAGATGATGGAACTGGTGATTGCCGTATTGAAAATCGATGTAACGATGCTTGAAAAATTCAGTTTCCTGGTAAAAACCATCCCTACAATCAAGACGTACCCCACAGCCGCTGCCCCTGCTTCCGTAGGTGTAAAAACTCCGGAAAGGATGCCCCCAAGGATAATAATCATTGCAGTTAAACCCAGCAGGGCTCCCTTGAGGGTTTTCAATACATCAATGATTCTGAATTTTTCATGACTCATCGGGTAATTTCTGCGTTTGGCCAGGATGTGGGAAATGATCATCAAAACTAAACCCACCATCACCCCTGGGACAACGCCAGCTAAAAAGAGGGCAGCCACCGAAACCGTTCCTCCTTGAACAAAAGAATAGATCAGCATCCCGACGCTGGGTGGAATCAATGGCCCCATGATCGATGCAGAGGCCGTCAACACGGCAGCAAATTTCCGATCATAGCCTTCCCTGATCATACTGGGGATGAAGATCGAACCGATTGCCGCAGCATCCCCAACGGCTGTGCCTGTAACACCGGATAGGAACATCTCCGTGACAATGCTGACATGGGCCAATCCAGCGCGAAGATGTCCAACCAGAGCCTTGGCTAAATTGACAAGATTTGGGAGGATACCGCTTCGTTCTGCAAGATCTCCGGCCATGATGAAAAATGGAATCGCCATCAAGGGAAAAGAGTCAATTCCTGAAAACATCAATGTCGGGATGATCAGCAGGGATTCTCTACCCGTGATCAGGAGAAAGGCGAGCGCTCCAATGCCCAAACAGAAAGCCACCGGAACCCCTAAGAGAATGGTCAAAAAGAAGGCGATGAAAAGATAAATCATAGAAAGCCTCCCTCCCTTGGTCCATGGCTTAAAGAATTCTCGTCCATCTGCCGGGGTTTGGTCTTGCCGGATATGCTCTTAAGGTTCTCCCATATCTTGGGCAGAAGGTTTAGAACCATGAGACAACTCCCCACAGGGATAGCAAGGTAAAACCAAAAGATGGGCAGTCCTAACGAAGGAATAATCTGATCCATTTGAAAGGAAAGGGCAATGACCCCTTCTATGATAAGAAATACAAGGAAGATCAGAAGAAGAAGCTGTGCAATCAGATTCAACCATGAACGGGTTCGGCCTCGAAACCGATTGACCAGGATCCCAATACTGATATGCGAGTCCGCTCGGATGGCTAAGCTGGATGCTAAGAATACGACCCAGACCATCAAATAGCGTGTAAATTCCTCAGTAATGTAAAGGGACTTACCGAAGAGGTAGCGAAGAAAGACTTCGATCGGGACAATGATCGTCAGTACAGAGAGGCATAGAATGGTCAAGACTCTGATGGATTTGTTGAGTACGCGATAGAACATTCCATTCCCTTTAAAAAGAGAAGGGTAGGCTCCTTTTCCCAAGGAACCTACCCACGTGGAGCCTGATGGATTATTTATTGGCCGCAACAAAGCGGTCTGTCAGTTCCTTTCCATCCTTACCAAACTCTTTGACCGCATCCGGATAAACTTGAAGAGCGATCTTGCGGAACTTCTTTAGCTCAGCTTCAGGAATCGTATTTACCTTCATCCCTGCCTTCTCCAGTTCTTTGAGATACTTCTGATTGTCCTTCTCATTCTCCACCCTCTGCCATACCGTGGTCTTTCGGGCTGCCTTATCAACCGCCGATTGGAGATCTTTGGGCAACTTTTCATAAAAGGTCTTGCTCATAACGAAGGCGCCGACCTCGTTCACATGGGCGGTCAGGGAATAAAATTTCTGGACTTCATAAAACTTAGCCGTGTAAGTCATGGAGGGCGGGTTTTCCTGGGCATCAACTACTCCCGTCCTGAGCGCTTCAAAGAGTTCCGTCCAGTCCATGGGTGTAGGAGCAGCACCTAATGCCTTAAAGAAAGCGATATGGACGGGTGTGGGGAGGGTTCTGATCTTGAGGCCCTTCATATCTCCCACAGCACGAATGGGCTTACGTTTGTTGCTGACATGGCGGAATCCATTGTCAAAAAATCCAAGATTATAAAAACCGGCCGCCAGCAATCTCTTATCCAGTTCCTTTCCAAGAGGGCCATCCAGAACCTCAAAGAGCCGTTGTAGATCTTTCCAGAGGAAAGGCAGCACAGTAATTCCAAGCTCGGGGACATTTCGTTGAATATGGGCCACTCCTCCGAGAGCCGACTCTAAGGTCCCCATCCTGACCATCTCCATGGTTTCCCTTACTTTTCCAAGGGCGCCCACATGGTGGACATCCACTGCAATCTTTCCGCCTGTCAGCTTCTCCAGTTCTTCTTTAAACACGACCGCTGCTCTTCCCCAAGAGTGATCGGGTGCAACAGGGTTCGCAACACGAATTTTGTATTCGGCAGCATAAGGGCTAACCGAAAAACAAAGGATAAATAGAGTGGCGATAAAAACGATAGAAAAAAATTTCCAATTCATTGTCTTCATAAATTTGGGCCTCCTTTCCAAGCCATATTCACTGCATTGACTTTCTCGGCTCTCCTCTTAATTTTTTTTGTGCCGACGCTTGCCGAGAGATATTTCCCAGATCACCTCCTTTCAACTGGGACATGTAACTCTCTTTAGAAAAGGTAAGATGTTTGACGATGAGTTTCTCCAATTGGTTGAGATTGCGGTCTTCGACCGCCTTCATCATCTCCCGATGTTCGATGATGGACTGTTCGATTCGGTGGGGTAACGACCAGGCATTAAATCGGACGATATGGGCTTTTGTACGAAGGAAATCGATCATCTCAGAGAGGTATCTGTTCCGAGAGATCTTAAAAAGTGCCCGGTGAAATTCGGAATCCTTCTCGATCATCTGGTGTGTCTTCTTACGAAGATTTCTCTCCACCTCTTTGGAGAGCCTCTTTAACTCTTGAATCTCTTTCTCGGTGATATGCTTTAACACCAGTCGGGCCGCTATTCTTTCTAACTCGGCCCGAACAAAATAGATCTCCTCAACCTCCTCCACAGTCAAGTCGGCTACCATGGCTCCTCGATAGGGAGTGCTTCGGATGAGCCCCTTTGCCTCCAGCTTTTTCAAGGCCTCCCGGATCACCGTACGGCTGACTCCAAACTTTGGAATGAGGTCCATTTCGATCAAACGCTCCCTCGGCTTAAATTGGCCTGAAAGAATGGCCTCTTCCATTTCTTTTGAAACTCTGATGAAATTAACGCTTGACATATGATGATGTATTATTTAGAATCAATCCCGGACTTATTAACACATTTTTAAATACAATTATGTATACATTTTGTTAGAATTTATGTCAAGTGTTTTTTTAACCTTTTTGAGGAGGCCCGTTGATGACACCTTTCAAAACTCTTTTCAGTCCATTTCGAATCGGAAATCTGGAAATAAGAAATCGGATCGTCATGCCACCTATGGCCACGAATTTTGCAAGCGAGGATGGATTCGTCAATGATCGACATATCGCTTACTATGTAAAACGAATCAAGGGCGGGGTGGGTTATATCACCTTTGAACATACCGGCGTCTTAAAACAAGGCAGGGCTTTCCCCAATATGGCACTGATTGATTCTGACCAACACATCACTCATTTTAGAAGATTGGTAGAAGCCATTCATCAAGAAAGTGGAAAGATTGTGATTCAGATCAATCATGCTGGCCGTCAGACCTCCACCTCGATCACCGGTTCCCCCATTGTTGCCCCCTCGGCCATCCCCTGCCCTGTCAGAAAAGAGATGCCCAAAGAACTCTCCCTTGAGGAGATTCAAAAGATTATCGAAGCCTTTGGAGAAGCCGCACGTCGAGTCAAGGAGACAGGAGCGGATGGTGTGGAAATCCACATGGCCCATGGATATTTAATCAATCAGTTCCTCTCCCCTTTCTCAAATAAGAGGGCAGACGAATATGGAGGAAGCCCTGATCGTAGAATGAAGATGGCCATCGAAGTATTGAGAACGGTTAGAAATAAAGTGGGTCCTGATTTCACGGTCCTCTGCCGTCTCAGTGCCGACGAGTATGTGGAGGGCGGACTGAAATTAGAGGATACCAAGGAGATCGCAAAGGCTTTAGAAAGAAATGGTGCCGATGCCCTCCATATTTCTGCCTGTGTGGCTGCATCAGGGTATTTGAACCATCCTCCTTATTACGCAGAGGAAGGCATCTTTGTTCACCTCGCTCAGGGGATCAAATCTGTCGTCTCCATTCCCATTATCACCGTGGGCCGAATCCGCACTCCTGAATTGGCCAATCAGATATTGGAAGAGAAGAAGGCCGACCTCATCTCCATGGGAAGGGCCTTAATTGCTGACCCGAACTTGCCCATGAAGGCACTTCAAGGAAGAACCGAAGAGATCATTCCTTGCATCTCCTGTAACCGCTGCGTTCTAAGCATTCGAAAAGGTGCCCTCCAATGCGCTGTCAATCCGGAAACCGGTCGTGAGGGAGTATTTATACTTCAAAAGGCGGATCGCCCAAAGAGGGTTTTGATTATTGGGGGAGGCCCAGCAGGGATGAAGGCTGCTGAGATTGCGGCACGGCGTGGTCATCAGGTCACTTTATATGAAGAAAAAGAGAGGTTGGGAGGTCAATTTCTTCTGGCTGCCATTCCTCCTAAAAAACAGGTTCTTAAGGAGTTCGTTATATATCTTACCAATCAACTTGGGAAACTACCGGTGAGGATTGTTTTAGGCAAGCCTTTTGATCCTGCCCTTTTGAAAAAAGAAAAGCCGGATGTGGCCATCGTTGCCACAGGGTCCAAACCCTTCTTCCCACCCATCGATGGGATTCGGGAGTCCGGGGCTATCTCAGTAGAGGATGCCCTATCAGGTTCAGTTCATCTTGGCAGAAAAATTCTCGTCGTTGGGGCCGGAGGAATTGGGGCTGAGTTGGCAGACTATCTTTCTGAAAATGGGAAGGAAGTCACATTGATTGAGATGAGAGAAGGCATTGCTCTGGATCTGGTCGCCCACCTTCAACATTTCTTAAATAAAAGGTTGAGGGAAAAGGGAGTCCAGATTTTGACCTCCACGAAGGCCATCCGCTTTGAAAAAGAAGGGCTTTGGGTTGAGGGTCCTCAAGGGATGAAGAGACTTGAAGGTTTCGACTCCATTGTCATTGCTCTGGGATCGATACCGAATGACGAACTGGTTAAGTTTTTAAAAGGAAAGGTCCCCGAAGTTTATGTGGTGGGTGACGCCTCAAAACCAAGGGAGGTGATGGAAGCCGTACTTGAGGGAGAAGAAGTCGCCCTCAAAATTTAGCAGAAGGAGGTGATACAGTTTCAGCGAGATTTGATTCAGGGTCGTTCTTATTTCTAAATTAAACAAATATAACGAAAGGGGGGCTCACTTATGTTAAGAAAAAGAAAATTATTTGGAATGGCCATACTCATTCTCATCCCATTCATTCTTTTGATACCCATGATGGCCTTTTCCGCAGAGAAAAAAGTGATTCATGTCTGGCATACGGAAACCGAACCAGTTTCCATCAAGGCTGTAGCAGATATCGTTGCAGACTTTGAAAAATTGCACCCCGATATCAAAGTGGAAGCAGAGGCATTGGCCTGGACCGATCTGGAGGGAAAGTTGATGGCTTCTTTAGCCGCCGGGAATCCTCCTGAACTCTCCCATGGACAACCTATCACCTGCTCTTCTTTTTTCGCCAAGAAAATCATTCTCCCCTTGGATGAAGTGGTCAAATCGATTGGAGAGGATAATATCTGGGAGCAGATCAAGCGGGTGGGAACATATGAAGGACATTATTATGGTCTCGTCCATGCGGCTGGAACATCGCTCCTCATCTATCGAAAGGATATCGCCAAGAAGAAGGGATTGAAACCTCCCCAGACCTGGGATGACTTTCTCAAAATCTGCAAAGAGATGACGATCGTTGGAAAGGATGGAAAAGTCGAAACCTATGGATTGACGATTCCCGGGGATAATCTTTTCGTCAATATCTTGATGGGAGAATTGGTTAAAGCCAATGGCGGTGCTCTTTTTGATGATAAGAATAAACCCCAATTCACTGACAAGCGGATGATGGAAGTCTTAGGCTTTCTCAAGAAGCTGACGAAATACCTCCCCCCGGGATGGGAAGGCCATGCTTACAAGGCCACATTTGGAAATATCGCCACAGGGAAAGCGGCCATGATGTTTCAAGGATATGGCCGAGGGGCAGGCCTTGTGGAACAGTATGCACCCAAGGAGATGGCGGACCCCGACCACTTCGGCGTCTGGATCAAACCTCATGGCCCTTCTGGCACACAGTCCGCCTGTCAAGTGGATGAAGAAACATGGTTACTCTTCAAGGATTCCAAGAACAAAAAGGAAGCAATCGAATTTCTAAAGTTCTTCTATAAGGACGAACAATACCTGAAATACATTCAGTCCGTCCCGATCCACTTCTTCCCCATCACCAAATCTTTAAGAAAAAATGCCTCCTATAAGGCTACGCCAATGATCGCCAAATGGAAAGAGTGGCTTGACGTTCAGGGATATTATTTGGAAAAGGATTTGGCCAAACCCACTTTGATCATCGACTGGAAGGATATGACGACAAAACCTTACCTGATGGAGATTTTAGGCTCCCAGATCCTTTACGACATGGTCATGGAGGTGTTGAAGGAAGGGGTTCCTGCCGAGAAGGCAACCGCCAAGGCACAGAAGAGGGCTGAGGAACTCATCACCAAAGCAGGCTATAAGAAGTGGTAATGAATTTGCCTATGTCTTGAAGGGTAGGTGTTTGGGAATCCATCTCCCAACACCTGCCTTTTTATTTTCCTTGGAGAAATTTCTTTGCGAAAACACGAGCAAACCCAAGGATTCTTGCTGATCACACCCTCCCTGATTTTGATCTTTGGTCTTACTATATATCCAATCGTTTACGGGGTCTGGCTCAGCTTCTTTCAGAAACACTCCTTCTTTCCGGGTCAGAAATTTTTGGGCCTTGGGAATTACATCTATCTCATCCACGACCCTGAATTCTGGATCAGCCTCTGGCTTGGAACCGTCTATGCCCTTAGCACTACCCTTTTCCAGATCATTGTGGGGGTAATCGGAGCACTGCTCCTCAATGAGACGTTTCGGGGAAGGAATTTCGTCAGGGGCGCTATCCTCTTTCCCTATATGATCCCAACCGTGGTGGCGATCATCCTGTGGCAATGGCTTCTCAACGATGAATATGGTCTGATCAATTCCATCCTCCTCTCTCTGAACATCATCCACCGGCCCATTATCTGGTTGGGAAAAGATAATATTATGCTGTCTCTGGTCCTGATCAGTGTCTGGGAATTTTTCCCTTTTGTCCTTGTGAGTGTGTTGGCGAGACTTCAGACCATCCCCCCTTCACTCTACGATGCTGCCAAAGTTGATGGAGCCTCTGCATGGAACCGATTCTTCCATGTCACCCTTCCCCAAATCAAGAACGTCCTTTTTGTGGTGATCCTTCTCCGGAGCATCTGGATGTTTACAAAATTCGATACGGTTTGGCTACTGGCTCAAATGGGAGGGGCGGGTCGATATATTCGGACACTTCCTGTCTATACCTATATGAGAACTTTCACTTACTACGAAGCAGGTATGGGATCAGCTCTCGCCATCATCATGTTCCTCATCCTCGTGGGATCCACTGCCATCTACTTCAAGATGTTTCGAAGGGAGGAGGAACTCTGATGGCACGTTCAGGTTCGTTTTTTTCACTGAGGGGACTAATGATCTACGGAGGAGCAGGACTATTCCTTTTGGTGTCTGCTTTCCCCTTCTTCTGGATGATCTCCACCTCCTTCAAACCTCTGAGAGAAATCTTCGTTTTTCCTCCTTATTTTTTCCCAAAGGAGGTGACCCTGGCCAGTTTTGAAAAGCTCTTTGGCCAGACCAATTTTATTTACTATTTCCGAAATAGTGTCTATGTCTCTTCTTCTGCTACCCTCCTCACCATGCTGGTGGCGAGCGGAGGAGCATACAGTTTAACGCGATTTCGGTTTATGGGAAGAGAAAAGATTGCCAGTTTAATACTCTTTACCTATATGTTCGCACCCATTATGATTATCATCCCTTTCTACATCCTGATTAGGAAGATTGGTTTAGCCAACACCCACCTCTCTCTCATCCTGGCCAACACAGCCTTCTGTCTCCCTTTCAGCCTCTGGTTGCTTAGGACCTTTTTCCAGAGTATCCCACCCGTTTTGGAGGAGGCAGCCTTGATGGATGGGGCGAATCGTTTCAGGGCGGTCCTCCATGTCATCCTTCCTCTCGCTTTGCCGGGGATTATTGCTACCGCGATCTTTACTTTCATCTTAGCATGGAACGACTATATCTTTGCTCGAATACTAATCACCTCTGATAAATTAAAAACCCTCCCTGTAGGTGTATCTGATCTCCATAATGCAGCCGTCATCGATTGGGGGATGATCATGTCGGCAGGGATGCTAATTACTGTTCCTGTCCTGATCTTCTTCATTTTTATTCAACGATATCTGATTGCGGGTTGGGGGGCAGGAGCTATCAAATAAAAAGAGAAGAAAGGAGAAGGTTGAAATGCGATTCAAAGACAAAGCAGCTTTAATTACAGGGGGAGGGAGAGGGATCGGTGCGACCACTGCCTTGATGATGCTTGCAGAGGGGGCAAAAGTAGGGATCGTCGATTTGAACGAAACCGATATGAAGAAAGTGGCAGAAACCGCTAAGTCCCGGGGTTATTATTTGAAGACATTAGTAGGTGATGTTTCTAAAAAGGATCAGGTCGAACGTTTCATGGAAGCTTTTGTTAAGGAATTCAACCGAATCGATATCTTGGTCAACAATGCAGGGATTGTCATCTCAAGGCCCTTCCTGGAGAAGACCGTTGAGGATTGGGTGAAGACATTGGAGGTCAATCTCATCGGAGTCTTTCTCTGCTCTCAAGTCGCGGCGAAATACATGTTAGCGCAGAAATCTGGAAAGATCATCAACATCTCCTCGATCCGTGGCATCGATCACTGCGGCCGGGAGGGGATCATGGACTACAGCGCTTCCAAGGGAGCAGTGATCAATTTGACCAAGACAATGGCGAAGGAATTAGCCCCTCATATTAACGTCAATACGGTTGCCCCGGGCCACACCTTAACGGAAATGACCCAGCCCCTTCCCGATGAGATCAAGAAAACAATGATCGAAGGGTCTTATCTGAAGCGAATGGCTCAACCCGAAGACATTGCCAAAGCCATCCTTTTCCTGGCGTCGGACGATGCCAATTTCATTACAGGACAACTCCTCCTGGTCGACGGCGGCTTCAGCCTCAAATAGAAGGACTACAAAAAGGTTGACATAAAAGGAGAGTTTGATCATAATAAGGCCGTTGACCAAATGGGGAGGTAAGGGTTATGGCGAAAGTTATTATGGAAAATATCTCAAAAAATTTTGGCACGGTTCAGGCAGTAAGGGATTTTAATCTGACGGTTCAGGACAAAGAATTCGCCATCCTAGTCGGACCTTCTGGGTGTGGTAAATCGACCGCTCTCCGAATGATCGCCGGTCTGGAAGAGCCCACCACCGGAAACATCTATATCGGTGATCGTGCCGTCAACGACCTTCCACCCAAGGATCGGGACATCGCCATGGTCTTCCAAGAATATGCCCTCTACCCCCATATGTCCGTCTATAAAAACATGGCCTTCGGCCTCAAACTGAGAAAGTTTCCTAAGAATGAGATCAATCAGAGGGTGAGAGAGGCCTCAGAGATCCTGAGTATTCAGGAACTTCTCGATCGGAAGCCGAAGCAACTCTCTGGTGGACAACGCCAACGGGTGGCTGTTGGACGGGCGATCGTCCGCAAACCAGCCGTCTTTCTCTTCGATGAACCCCTTTCCAACCTCGATGCCAAGCTTCGGGTCCAGATGCGAGCAGAGCTCTCCAAACTCCATGACCGCCTTCAGACCACGATCATCTACGTTACTCACGATCAGGTGGAAGCCATGACCATGGGAACGAAGATCGTGGTGATGAAGGATGGCTTGATCCAACAGATCGGTGCGCCCCTGGGAGTTTACAATTTCCCTGTCAATCTCTTCGTCGCTGGTTTTATTGGAAGCCCGGTGATGAACTTCATTCCCTGTCGTATTCTCTCAAAGGATGGTCGTCTCTTGATTGATGCAGAGGCCTTCGAGCTCCCTATCCCAGAGAAGAAGGCTCCCTATTATCAATCGCTGGCTGGATCAGAGGCCATCTTTGGAATCCGGCCCAATGATATCTATGATCGCCTTTATGCTCCTGAACATCTCAAGGGAAGTTCCATCCATGCAGTCGTCGATGTGATTGAACCGTTGGGTTCAGAGATTCATCTTAATGTGATGGCAGGAAAACACAATCTTGTAGCCATGGTTGATACACAGACCATTGTTCGGATGCACCAGGAGATCGAACTTGCCATCGATCTGAATAAGATGCACCTCTTTGAAAAAGACCCTCCGAACCTTCGGATTAAAACAGAATCTTAAAAAATACAGCACATCATCATCTCTCGCAACCTTCTGGAAAAGGGGCTGATGCCTTGAACAACAACCTCTCATTGAAGAGACATTACCTCTAAAAATCAACCCATTCGACTCCCCGGTCTGAAGCCCGGGGTATGCTCAGGGTTGATACTGAGCGGCGCTTTTTACCCTGATTTAAAAATCGGGGTTTGGCGCCGTTGAACGTATCAAAATATTTCAATCTTGGTAAATTTCTCCCTTCTGAAAGGCTGCCCAAGTCGTCTCAAACCAAGCCTCTGCCCTGGGCAATGGACGTCGATCCACCCATCGGTTCTCCACCTTTTCATCCTGTCTTACGATGGTCTCCAATATCTTCTCCCGAAACGATGGATTTTCAGGTGCAAATCGCCAATCGTTTCCGAGATCTTTATGTACCGGGATTCCGTTTCTATCGAGCACCAGTGCTGAGCCTCTGCTTCCGACTCCACTCTGAATAGCAAATAAGATGGCCTCAAGGTAAATGGCATGTGCATAACAGAGAGGTCTGTTCTTCAACGTTTCTGAAAGATCGGCCAGGCTCTTAAAACGAGATCCCCTCGATTTCAACCGTAGCCACTGTTCCCATGCCTTAGAGACAGCCTCAGTCAAAGCATTTAGAGCCCTGATATGGGCTCCTGCTTTACTCATCCGTAACTGAAATTCCTCACGATCCGCCTCCCATGTTGAGGAAGAACTTTCGCATTGGGTAACCCAATCGAATAAAACCCCAATCTCGGATCGAGCTGATTCTTTAAATTGGCCTATATTGAGTGTCCATTCTTTGTATCGATGAGCAATATATTCAGCGGCACGAAACCCACCAACCTGTCCGGAATTCAGAGCCGAACCGCCCGGCCGGGATACACCATGCGAGCCATTCACCTCTCCAATGGGAAAGAGATGCTTGATGTTGACCGATTCCCACCACAAATTTCCAGCAAGTCCGCCCATATTGTGTTGAGCACAAACGGCAATCTCTAAAGGCTCCATCGAAATGTCAATATTGGCAAGCCCTCCCCAAAACCCTGTTTTTATAAGATTTGGTTTTTCATTTTAGCAAAAACCTAATCATCAAGTCCAATAAAGCCTTTTACACCTAATGAAGTTACCTCTATCGTTTTACTATTTCCATGACTTTACTCTGCAGAGTCTCAAATGTTATGATGAATCAACATTAAAAAAATCTGAGGATAACCCAATATATCGATAGAACAAAGGAGAGATAAGCCAGTGAATATCGCAAAATTGTAGGAGGTAAAATTCATGGAAGCAAAAGCAATGGTGCTTAAAAAGTTTAACCAACCCCTTGAGATGGGTACTTTTCCCATCCCTAAGCTTCACGAAGGAGAGGTGCTTGTAAAAATTCTGGCTGCAGGCGTTTGTGGTTCTGATGTCCATATGTGGGAGGGAAGAGACCCTCGCATTCGGCTTCCCATGATCTTGGGCCACGAAGGTGTGGGAGAGATTGTGGAGATGAATGGAGAAAAGCGAGATGTCTATGGGAGCCCATTACATGTAGGGGACAAAGTCCTGTGGAGCAGGGGTGTGACCTGCGGTCAGTGCTACTATTGTAAAGTCAAGATGGAGCCATCTCTCTGTCCACACCGATGGGTCCATGGCATTCATACAAACTGCGCTGAGCCTCCTTACCTCACGGGGAATTATGCAGAATACCTTCTCTTGGATCAGAAGATCCACTTTTTCAAGATAGAGCCTGATATCGATCTTCAGGTTTTTGTTCCGGCTTCATGTTCCGGTGCCACAACAGCCCATGCTTTTGATCTATCCCGAATGGAATCTGGAGATTCGGTTTTAATCCAAGGTGTATGGGTCAGTGAGATTCGACATACTCACATGGCACTTCAATTGATATTGAGCCGACTTCAGGATTTTAAAAACATTATCACTCACAGCTTTCCTTTGGCTAAGGCCAATGATGCTATCCGTGTGATGAAAACAAGGGAGGCTGTGAAAGCAGTCCTTTTCCCTCATGCGTGAATGGGTTGGTGGCCGATGCGAAAAGACTAACCGATGCAAGCCGCTCCCATTGATTGCGGAGGATAATATCTTCCAATGTTAAGGGTTGATGAGAAGGTCATTATAAGGATCGCGCCTTTTGGGATGGATCTGGCGTTAAGTATCGTTTACTTGGCAACTCCTCGCCGTGGTGGGAACTCTGTTAATCTTTTTATTCAGTGAGCAATTCCTTTTTGCCACAGCCTTCATCATGATCGGTATCTCCTCCAGCGTCACATATTACTCGAGCCTATACTATACTGTCCATCTCCTTAAGAAAAAAGGAAGAGGAACCGGAATACACGAGTCCATCATAGGAAGCGGTGCTCTATTAGGGCCTATTCTTGGTGGCATCGCCGCACATTATGCTGGTCTTCGAGCCCCTTATTTACTCTGCTCTGCCGTCCTATTCACTTCGATTGCGGCCGAATTAAATCTTATGAAGAAAAATGTAACAATTAAAATTTAGGATAACACCCCAAAATATCCTTGACATTTAAATGGATTTTTGGTCTATTTTTAAATAATGTTAAGGGAAGGTGAAAGAGAAGTTTAACAAGGAAGAGTTATTAAAGATATCTCCAGACTGACCTGGAGAGAGAGGAGGAAACATGATGAGAAGGATGATTATTGTAGTGGCAGCTCTCGCAATAGCGATGGGGGCCCTTCTGTTGGCGTCAACCTGGGTGGGCGCGGCGCAGGTAGAACTGAACGTCTGGAGCGCCTTCCCCGAACTGCACGAGCAGGTGACATGGATTGCAGGGAAATATATGGAGAAGCATCCCAATATCAAGATCAAGACTACCCTCTTCCCTCAGCGAGCCTTAGAAGAGAAGGTAGCGGTCGCCTTGCCGGCCGGGCAGGCGGCGGATCTAATTGAGCTGGACAAGATGGCCTTCTATCCCTACTATGCGGCCGGCCACCTCCAGCCATTTCCAAAGAATGTGGTAGAATGGATAAAGAAGAACTACCCGGATTACGCCGTTGCCTCAGTGACCTCGGACAAGAGAGAGATCTTCACCTTTCCCTGGCTGAACTCCCTGAAAGCAATGTTTTACAACAAAGACCACTTCAAGGAGGCGGGAATCACCAAGACATCCGAGACAATCGAAGAGATGATGGAGATGGCCAAAAAGTTCACCAAACGAGACGAAAAAGGCAATCTCACACGAGCGGGTCTTGACCTTCGACTCTCTGGAGGTGGGTTCGGAACGTCTCAGAAATACTGGACCCAGGTAATGATTCCCTACGGTGCTAAGGTCTTGGAGAAGGTTGGAAATAAGTGGCGCGCTGGTTATGACAACGAGGCTGGACGCAAAGCGCTGCAGTACTACATTGATGCGGTCCACAAGTACAAGGTGGATAGCCTCGATTTCAAGTCGGATGCTGAGGCCTTCGGCCTGGGAATCACATCCATGTTTCAACGGGAGGCCTGGGTGGTGGGCTACATGGCGAAGAATGCACCCAAGATCAACTACGGTGTCTTCCTGATGCCCAAGGGTCCCGGCGGGTGGGGGACTGTAGGAAACACCATGGGTCTCTCAATATCAAAGTCCAGCAAGTACAAGAAGGAAGCCTTCGATTTCGCCATGTTCATGATGAACGATGATATGTCCCGCGCCACCTTTGGCGACAGTGGGTGGCAGCCATTCCGGAAAGGGGTGGACTACAGCCAGCTTTACAAGACACGGCCGCAGCTCAAGACCTTTGTTGATGGCGCCCAGACCAAGGGTTATACCGTATACGACTACGAAAACATAACACCCATCTTCGAGATCCATTCACGAATGGCGGACCGCTTGATGGCTGCCTTCAAGCGTGCAGATCTGATGGACAACCCAGCTGGGATTGCGAAGGTGATCAAAGATACGGCGGAGGAAACAAACCGCATCTTGGAGGATCACGGCCTTCTGGCGAAGTAAGCGCCGTCAAC
>Ga0315282_10006568_pt1 | contig 19417 bp, 18 predicted proteins | sample YL17G07_20_MG_FD_203693 | JGI IMG/M metagenome (GOLD analysis project Ga0315282, IMG submission 203693) | Sediment microbial communities from Yellowstone Lake, YNP, Wyoming, USA - YL17G07_20 | ecosystem: Environmental > Aquatic > Freshwater > Lake > Sediment | place: USA: Wyoming | collected... | reverse complement strand
TTTCTTCATGCCGCCGCTGAGCTCCGAGGGCATGTAATTCTCAATGCCCGCCAGGCCCACCAGTTCCAGCTTGATGCGGGTCATGATGCGGATGGTTGAGTCCTCGAGCTGGGTCAGCTCGCGAAGTGGCAACGCCACGTTCTCCTCGATAGTCATGGAGTTGAAGAGCGCGGCGCTCTGGAACAGCATCCCGATCTTGGGGCGGAGGAGGTTGAAGCGGTCTTCGGGCATATGGCAAACATCATGGTTCTTGATGAAGACATGGCCGGAAGTCGGCTGCTCGAGGCGGATGATGTGGCGCAGCAGGGTGCTCTTCCCGGTGCCGCTGCCGCCCAGGATGACCATGGTCTCGCCGGCCGGAATCTCCAGGTTGACGTGGTTCAGGATGCGGCGCTCTCCGTAGTAGGTGATCAGGTCGACCACGCGAATCATGGGGCCCTGGAAGTCGTGAGCCATGGCTAGTCCGTATAATAGAACAAGGCGGTGAAGATCACGTCCGCAAAAATAATGAGGAAGATGGAAACGACCACAGAGGAGGTGGTGGCCTTGCCCACTCCCTCGGCGCCGCCGCGCACCGAAAAGCCCTCGTAGCAACCGACCTTGGTGATGATGAGGCCAAAGACCAGGCTTTTGACCAGGCCGGTGGAGATGTCACGCATGACGAGGGCGTCGCGGGTGGCAAGCACGAACATGGGAAAGGTCTGGTCCAATTGATAGACCTCGAAGACGCCGCCCCCCAGGATGCCCGCCAGGTCGGAAAGCAACGTGAGGCAGGGCATCATGATGAGCAGGGCAACGTACTTGGGCACCACCAGGTAGCGGACGCTGTTCAAGCCCATGGCCTCGAGGGCGTCAATTTCCTCGGAGACCTTCATGGTGCCGATTTCGGCCGCGAACGCCGAGCCCGACCGCCCCGCGATGACGATGGCGGTGATGAGCGGGCCCAACTCGCGCGTCATCGAGACGCCCACCAGGGCCGTGACGTAGTAGCTGGCGCCGAACTTCTGTAGCTGGTAGGCGCCCTGCAGCGCCAGGACCAGACCGAGGAAAAAGGAAATGAGGGAAACAATGGGAACCGAGTCGACGCCAGCGAGCACCATCTGGTGGAGGGCGCTGCGCCACTTGAGAGGACGCCCCTTGAAGGGAGCGACGAAGGTCCAATAAGCCGCCTGCCGGGTGAGGTCATAGAGGCCGCTGCTGTAGCGCAACAGTGCCAAGGTGCTGCGACCGATGAAGGCCAGAACGCCCGTCATGACCCGTCCAGATGGGATTCAGAGGTTGCTTGCTTAAAGCCCGCCGAAGGGTTGGACCGTCGCAATCTTCTCCAGGGCTTCTTGCTCATCTGCAAAAATGTTGAAGACTTTGTGAAGGCGCGCCAGTTCCAGGACGGAGCGCGCGTTGCTGCGCAGGCCGAACAGGCCGAAACGCGTGCGGGTCTGCCGCGAGAGCTGCAAACCCTCAACGAGCGTGGCGATGCCGGAACTGTCGATGTAGCTCACTTCGCTCATGTTCAGCAAAACGCTGGGAACCCCTGATTGGAGCTCGTTCAGCAGGGCCTCGCGCAGGCGGGGAGAGGTATACAGATCCACGTCACCCGAGCAATCGATGATGGAAAGATTATCTGCGTTCCTGACTTGGACCTTCATGATTGGGGGAACCCTTTCCGGGAAGATACTTGAGCAATCTGAGCCGATTCCCCTCGGCAAAATTCTCGTCGTAGTAAGCCTCGTCCATGAAACAGTTGATAAAGTACGTTCCCAGGCCGCCCGGGCGGAGGTCGTCCAGGGGCCGGGGGCGAATATCCTCGGCCCGCACCTTGGGTCCGGCATCCTCCAGAGCGAATTCGACGCGATCCGGAAAGGTCTGGATGTCCAGCGACAGCTTGGCGTCCGGGCGGTTCGAGTAAGTATGTCGGATGACGTTGGTGGCCGCTTCGTCAATGGCCATGGCCAGACCTTCCGCGTCGGAGGGTGAGAAACCAGCCTCCTGTACGCGCCATCTTACCACACCCCGAAGGACATGAAGCAAACTCGGATGGCTGGAAATGGCAATTCTCATAAGGTCGTGAGCGATGTGAGGGCATGCTCCACAACCGCGCGCACATCACTCTCCTCGCAGGAATGTTTCAGATTCCCACCTCGATGGTACAGGCGCAGCCCGCCTAAAAGCAATGGGGCTTGTGGGCAGGGAGCGGCCGCTTGGGGTTGCCAAGCCAGCCGATGGCAAGGTGCTTACCAGGTCATCGTGGTCTGGCGGATCAAGCGGCGCTCTCCGCGCCCCATCTTAACGGCGGGCAGAGGCCGCCGCTACGAAGAAAAGGAATAGGTCAGTTTGACGGCAAAGCGCCGCTCCCGCAAGGCGACGGGGTTCTCCGCCGCCAGGCTCTGGAAGCGGCTCCCAACGTTGTAGATAACGCAGAGGTCGCTCTCGGGCCGGCAGGTGTAGCGAACGCGGGAATTCACGCTGTGGCGGCTTCGTGGCCGGCAGTGTTGACCTGTACGAAGGTTGTGGCGTTCAAGGACCGCGTGAAGGCGTAACTCACCTGGAGCCCCGCCAAGTCAACATCAAAGTTACCCTGCGGCAACCGGAAGGCATTCCAGGAGTTCGTGGAGGAAAGTGAGAGACGGGCGTTGGGCCGATACTCCCAGGTCGGGGTGCGGGGAGCCGCATGAGAGGTATGCTCCGCAGGCTGTTCGGCGGAGGTCCAGCGGCGGGATCAAAACCTCGCTCGCTAAGGACACACACTCTCTGCGGCCGGCCAAGGCTCAGGATCTCGAAACGCTTCTAGACCTGGTCCTGACTCTTGTAGTCGCAGGCCTCGCGGCAGTCGTTGCAGTAGTACTGGCCATCCTCGGTGAGACGCACGCCAAAATCCGAGTGGCAGAGCGCGCAATACTTGTGGCAGGTGCAGCGCTCCTCGGGCTGGTCGCAAACCAGGCAGCGGAATTCTTTAGAGGCCATGAGACCCACACCTCTCATCGGCCGGGGTGAAGCACCCTTCGGCTCTCACCCATTGTCCGCCCTGGAGGGGGGCAGAATCAATCCCTGCGGCGGGAACCCCCGGGGAGTCCTTTACTTCTCCACTCCAAATATAAGGAGGCTCAAAAGTTCTTGTGCATCCAGGAGTTATGATGTCCTCGCAGCTCTTCAATATCATGATCTAGAAGCGGAGATGAAATTGGTCCCGACCTTCGTTGTCAGTCCCGACCGCGGGCTTCCTGCCGCCGAACGGCTTATGACGGACCTCGCATCTCGTCTTACGACCAGACCTCAGATTACGAGTGACGGGCTGCGCTCGTACATTTGGGGAGTCGAGCGAGCCTTTGGAGCGGACGTTGATTACGGGATGCTCATCAAGAGCTACGAAGAAGTCGATGGGCGGTTAGAACTTTCGGGAGCGCGACCAAAACCCGTCTCAGGCCGTCCCGATCCCTGGCACATCTCGACTAGCTATGCGGAGCGGAACAATCTCAACTGCCGGACATTTCTACGGCGCTTGACGAGGCTAACGAACGGCTTCTCAAAGAAGGTGGAGAATTTGGAGGCTGCCCTGTGGCTCTACTTCGCGCACTACAATTTCGTTCGGGTTCACGGATCGCTGAGAGTAACCCAGCGATGGCAGCGACCGTGACAGGTCACGTTTGGACAGTAGACGAGATGTTGAATTCGGGCATCTAATGAAACTCGAGTTTGTCTCGGTAGGACGTGGTAGAATGTCTTTAGGAAGCAAGGCGAAGAAATGGCCAAAACTATTAGCTTCAGATTCAGCGCCGATAAGTTCGTCAACGCGGTGGCATATTTTGCCTTGAAATGTCCCGGTATGACTAAACTCAAACTGTGCAAGCTTCTTTTTTACGCCGATAAGGAGCATCTTCTTAGGTACGGCAGGCCGATAATTGGCGACCAGTATTACAAGCTACCCTACGGACCAGTTCCTACCAGAGGTTTTGACATCCTAAAGGGTAACTCAGACTCAGCGGAAATCGCTCTGCTTGAGAAATATGTTTCAGTGGTCGGCATGAACATATTTCCGAAACGAAATCCGGACAGGAAAGTCTTCTCGAAGTCCGACATTGAGATTATGGAGGGGACTTGCGCCCATTACGGCCATCTGAGTGCAATGGAGCTTATGAAGTTATCCCACAAAGAACCGAGCTGGATCAAGGCAGGTCCCTCAGGGTTGATGGATTACGAGCTTTTTTTTGAGGGGAAGCCCAGTTCTGATCCTCTCAGAGAACTGACCGAATCCGAACAAGAAACGAGAGACTTGCTGGGTCAATTTCGTGCCGAACGGTAAGGAGCTAGATTTATCGCAGGGCTCCGTTTTACACATCAAAGGTTTTTCAACTCGCGGTCACCCTCCCAAGAACAAATATTGCTTGGTATTGGGTGTAGAGCAACACTCATCCGTTTTGGTCTTTCTCATTTCCTCACAACAGAAGTATCGTGAACACCCTTCCTTTCGTGACGAGCTTGTTACCGTCCCCAAGGGCGCGGTTCACTTTCTACCTCAGGAAAGCTTTATCCAATGTTTTACTTTGGAAAAGCTGGACAAAGAGAAGCTGGACGACGGTTATTCGCGCGGTCTCGTTGACCACAAAGGGAAACTGGGGATGAAGTACCTATATAAGATACGGGACGCTGTAAAGAACTCCAAATTGCTTACGCAGCAAGAAGTCCAATCAGTCCTTGAGATTTTGAATCTCCCGAAATCTACCTAAACCCTTCAAGTCAAAATACCCCACCACCATCATCCCGCTTACCTTGACCGGTTCGCGGCGACTGTGTTAGCTTGGATTTCCTTGCTTCGCAACCGTTCAGACCTTAGGGAGTTCGTTTGGCCACACCCGTCGGAGCCGCGCTGAAGCGCACGGCGCTAAATCCCATTCACAAGGCAGCGGGCGCCAAGATGGTGGAGTTTGGGGGCTGGGAGATGCCGCTGGAGTATTCCGGCATCCTACAGGAGCATCTGGCGGTGCGCACGGCTGCCGGCCTGTTCGACGTGAGCCACATGGGCAAGATCGAGGTTCGGGGCCCGCAGGCGCTGGCCTTGCTCCAGCACCTGACCTCGAACGACGTCTCCCGCCTCCAGGATAACCAGGCCCAGTACACCGCCCTGATGTATCCCCAGGGAAGCGCGGTGGATGATTGCCTGATTCATCGGCTGCGCGCAGACTGCTACCTGGTCTGCGCGAATGCCGCCAATACGGACAAGGATTTTGATTGGATTGTCCGGCACAATGCTTACGGCGCCGAGGCCCGCAACGTCTCCGCCGACTACTCCCAGCTTGCGCTCCAGGGACCGCGCGCGAAAGATATCCTGGCGAAGGTCACGAAGGCGGATTTAGCCGGTCTCCGCTCCTACTGGTTCTGCCATGCCACTTGCTGCGGCGTGGAGGGAACTCTGGCCCGCACAGGGTACACCGGAGAAGACGGTTTTGAGTTCTATTTTCCTCCCTCCGAGTCGGAGCGCGTCTGGAGCAGACTTCTCGAAGCCGGCAGACCGGAAGGAATGCTTCCGGCGGGGCTGGGCGCGCGCAACACCTTGCGCCTGGAAGCAGCTTTCCCGTTATACGGCCACGAGCTGGACGAGGGGACAACGTTGCTCGAGGCCAACCTGGACTGGATTTGCAAACTCGAGAAAAGCGAGTTCCTCGGCCGGCAGGCGCTCCTCGAACAGCGCGAGCGAGGGACGCGCAAGAAACTGGTGGGATTCGAAATGCTGGACCGCGGCATCGGCCGTGACGGCTATCCCGTGTGGATGGACGGCCGGGTGGTGGGCCAGGTCACTAGCGGCTCCTACGCGCCGTTCTTGAAAAAAAATATCGGCATGGCCTACGTGCCGTCCAATTTTGCCGAGATGGGCCGGGAGATGCCAATTGAGATCCGCGGGAAGCAAGTGCCGGCGCGACAGGTCTCGCTGCCTTTTTATAGACGCCCGAAATAGGAGATAGAACAAGTGTGAAGGGTAGAGTGTGAAGGATAAAGTACGAAGTATCGTAGGTGACACCTTGCAGCCTTCAGACTTCGGACTTTTTCGTTTTCTAAGCCGAGTCGCGCGGTAAGGCGACCTCGCCCAGACTGTCTGATCGGAGCATAACCGTTTATGTACCCTCAAGAATTCCTCTACAGCAAAGAGCACGAATGGATCCGCGTGGACGAATCGATCGGGACCATCGGCATCACGGACTACGCCCAGAAAGAACTGGGTGACATCGTATTTGTCGAGCTGCATAAGCCCGGCGAGCAGGTCACCGCCAACGAATCTTTGGGGACGGTGGAGTCCGTCAAAGCGGTCTCCGACATTTACGCGCCCGTGACCGGCGAGGTGACCGCGGTGAATGAGAAGCTCCAGAACAACCCCGAGATGCTCAACGCCGATCCCCACGGCGAGGCCTGGTTGATCCGCGTGCGGCTGGCGGACCGGAGGGAAATCGAGAAGCTGATGACCGCCGATGAATATGAGGCGCACATCAAACAGGAAAAAGCCCACTGATGCGTTACCTGCCCAACTCTCCCTCCGACCGCGCCGAAATGCTCAAGGCCGCGGGGCGCCAATCCATTGAAGAGCTGTTCGCGCAGATTCCCGAAGAACTGCGGCTGCGGGGCCGTCTGAACCTTCCCGACCCGCTCTCCGAGCAAGAACTCCTGGAGTTCTTCCGCGAGATGGCCGGCCAGAGCAGCCGGGAATACACCTCGCTGCTGGGCGCGGGCGCCTATGCGCATTACCGGCCGGTGGCGATTGACGCGCTCCTCTCGCGCGGAGAGTTCTTCACCGCTTACACCCCTTACCAGGCGGAAATCGCCCAGGGCACCTTGCAGGCGATGTTCGAGTTTCAGACGCTCATGACCCAACTGACCGGCATGGACGTGGCCAACGCCTCGCTCTACGACGGCTCGACGGCTACCCTGGAAGCGGTGCTGATGGCGCTGCGCGTTTCGAAGCGCCACCGGGTGGTGCTGGCGCGTACCGTCCACCCCGAACACCGCCAGGTGCTCGAAACCTACGTGCGGCACCAGGGTTTTGCGCTGGCCGAGGTTCCCTACTCGGCTACGGGGCAAGTCGACCTGGAAAAACTGCCATCAGCGGTCAATGCCGAAACCGCTGCGGTGGTCATCCAATCACCGAATTTCTTTGGGACGCTCGAGCGCACCCAACCCATCGCGGAGCTCGCCCACCGCCAGGGAGCGCTACTGGTAGTCTCCGTCACCGAGCCGCTCTCCCTTGGCATTGTGAAGCCACCGGGCGATGCCGATATCGTTTGCGGCGAGACGCAGTCGTTCGGGAACCCGGTGTCGTTTGGTGGTCCGTATGCCGGTTTTCTCGCGGCAAAGGAGAAGTTCGTGCGGCAGATGCCCGGCCGGTTGATTGGGCAGACGGTGGATAGCGAGGGCCGGCGCGGGTTTGTGTTGACCCTGGCGACGCGCGAGCAGCACATCCGGCGGGAGAAGGCAACATCCAACATCTGCACCAACCAGTCGCTCTGCGCTCTGGCCGCCACCATCCATCTCTGCCTGCTGGGGAAGAAGGGACTGAAGGCGCTGGCAGAACAGAACCTCTCCAAGGCGCACTATGCCGCCCGGCAACTCCGCGCCATTCCGGGAGTTGAGACTCCGTTCACGGGCCCGCACTTCAACGAGTTCGTCGTCAAGGCTCCCCAGAACGCGGAAGGCCTGCTCGCGGAATTGCTGAAAGAAAAAATCATCGGCGGCCTGCACCTCGCGCGGTTCTACCCGGAACTCAAGAACCACCTGCTGGTCTGTGTTACGGAAACGACGAGCAAGGCCGCGATCGACCGCATGGTCGACGTTTATCGCCGCTCCGCGGGCAGCCCCAGGCTCGCGACGCACGCTGCCGAGGTAGATTCGACGGCGGCGGGGAAAAACAGGTAGAGGTAGGCCGCTCTGCCAGCCCTAGTCAGAAAGGGCGAACACAAGCTTCGCTCCTTCAAGAAGATTATGGAAAATCGCATCCGCGAAGCACGGCCGCATGTCACTCGCAACGAAGATGTGATCTTTGAGCGGAGTTCGCCGGGCAAGTCCGGCGTTGACCTTCCTCCCCTCGATGTGCCTGCCGCTTCCCCGGAGCAAGTCTTGGGCGCGGAATTCCTTCGCGGCGATGTTGAAGGGTTCCCGGAAGTCTCCGAACTGGAAGTGATTCGCCACTTCACGCGGCTCTCTACCTGGAACTACGGAGTGGACACGGGCCTCTATCCGCTGGGCTCCTGCACCATGAAATACAACCCACGCATCAACGAGACAGTGGCGCGCCTGGAGGGTCTGGCGACGGACCACCCCTACTCGCCGGAATCTCTGGTGCAGGGATGCTTGAGAGTCCTCCATGAGACAGCGCAATGTTTGAAGGAAATCACCGGCATGGATGCTGTTTCGCTCCAGCCGGCGGCGGGCGCCCAGGGCGAGCTGACCGGCATCCTGATGATCCGTGCTTACCTGGCCGACCGCGGCAACCCGCGCCAGTACATCTTGGTCCCGGATTCCGCCCACGGGACGAACCCCGCCAGCGTCACCACCTCGGGCTACGAGGTGCGGGACATCAAGTCCAACGCAGATGGCTGCGTGGACATGGCGGAACTCGGCCGCGCCATGAGCGAAGAAGTTGCGGGGCTGATGCTCACTAATCCCAATACGCTGGGAATCTTCGAGTCACAAATCCGGGAGATTACGGAGCTGGTGCACGCGAGGGGCGGTCTCGTCTACATGGACGGCGCCAACATGAACGCGCTGATGGGCGTCGCCAGACCTGCGGCGTTTGGCGTGGACGTGATGCACCTGAACCTGCACAAGACTTTTTCCACCCCGCATGGTGGCGGCGGTCCCGGCTCAGGGCCTGTGGCAGTCAAGAAAATTCTGGAACCCTTCCTTCCTCTGCCCGTCGTGGAGCGCGCCGAGGACGGGACATATCGCTTGAATTATGACCGGCCCAAAAGCATCGGCCGCGTCCGCGCCTTCTACGGAAACTTCGGCATGGTGGTGCGCGCCCTGGCTTACATCCTGGCGAACGGTCCCGAAGGGCTGCGACAAGCAACGGAAGACGCTGTGCTGAACGCCAACTACCTCCGAAGCCAGTTGAAAGATGTTTACGATCTTCCTTACGACAAGCCGTGCATGCACGAGTGCGTGTTTTCGGACCGGCGCCAGGCTGCCCCGCCTCGCGGGGTCCGCACCATGGACATCGCCAAGCGGCTTATCGACTACGGCTTCCACCCTTACACCACCGCCTTTCCCTTGATTGTGCCGGGCGCCATGATGATCGAACCCACCGAAAGCGCCGGCAAGGCGGAACTCGACCAGTTCATCCAGGCGCTTCGCTCCATCGCCCAGGAGATCGAGGAAGACCCGCAATTCGTGCTTCATGCTCCCCACACGACCCGCCTCACTCGCCTCGACGAGGTGAGCGCCGCGCGCAAACCGATCCTGCGCTGGAAGCCGTAATAGTCCTCTATTATCCTTATGAAACCGGATTCGTAGTTGCAATCACCCTATTGCGCACACTATACTCTAGACAGTGAACAGCGAACGGCTTCGACGTATTACGGTTGAGGATGGAAAGTGCGGCGGCCGACCGTGCATCCGCGGCTTTCGCATCCGTGTGTCCGACGTTTTGGAACTGCTGGCAGCGGGAGCTTCCTTCGAGGAGATCCTGACAGACTACCCGTTCCTGGAAAAAGAAGATATCCTCGCAGCTCTCGAATACGCCGCGCACCAAGCCGATCATCCGCTTCTCCAAATCTCGTGAAATTCCTTATAGACAACCAATTGCCATTGGCGCTGGCTCGGTTTCTCGCTTCGCGCGGCCAGGAATGCACGCACGTTCTCGAAGGCGGGCAGGCGCCGAGCGCCGCTACAGCACGAAAAACGCAGTTGGGAGACTGACTCCTCCGGGCTCGTGTTTTCGTTGTTGTTTTGCGCGGCAAGACCTCGATATCACCCCACATCAGATACGGGAGCGCGAAGCGCGAAACCAAGCAGGAGCGCAAAGCGCTCCCCTGCCAAGACCCGCGGGCGGCCGTAGGCGCCCCTACTACAAGACGCCTACCCCCATATTTAGGGCCGCGCTTGACAAAAGCCCATGATATTGTGGTTTTCGCTTTACATCCGGCGAGGTTCGTGCTACATAATCACAGAGTTTCGGGGATTCTCGCGTCAGCCTACCGCACGCGCCGGGGCGGAGGACTGGGTCAAGGAGCAGGGTGAGGAGGGCCGTGTCCTTCATCGCAAACGCCACAGTTCCAGTCGGAAGCTCTCCGGCGGCCGTTCATGCAACTCTCTCAAGACTCCAGTCAAGCTACTGGGTCCAAATCGTGTATCACCTCAACTTCGCAGGATGCCAGGGGCCTGAGCGGGAGGGACCGCCTTGTATAAACTGAAAAGGCTCGAGCTACTCGGGTTTAAGTCCTTCGCGGACCGCACCCGTCTGGAGTTCGCGGACGGGACCGCGGCCATCGTCGGGCCGAACGGCTGCGGCAAATCGAACTTGTCCGACGCCATCACCTGGGTTCTTGGTGAACAGAGCGCGCGGCTGTTGCGCGGCGAGCGCATGGCCGACGTCATCTTCAATGGCACAGGCACGCGGCCGCCCACCAGCATGGCGGAAGTCAGTCTGACCCTCATCGACCCGGAGTACATCGAGGCCGAGACTCCGGAGGCGGAAGAAGAGAGCGAAGAGACCGCGCTTGCTGGCACCGACTCAGCGGAAATCCAGGTCGATGCCGGAAACAATGGCAACGGGACGGTGGCCGCAGCGCGTCCTGCCAAGCTGAAGCACCGCGCGGGCGAGATTACGGTAACGCGGCGCCTTTTCCGCTCCGGCGAAAGCGAGTACTTGATTAACGGCGATATCTGCCGGTTGCGCGACATCCAGGACCTGTTCATGGGGACGGGGCTGGGGCCGGAATCCTACGCCATCATCGAGCAAGGGCGCATCGGCCAGATCCTCAGCTCCAAACCGTCCGACCGCCGGCTGATCCTGGAAGAGGCTGCGGGCGTATCGAAGTTCAAGACGCGCAAGCGCCTGGCGGAAGCGAAACTGGAATCCTCGCGGCTGAACCTCTCGCGCATCACCGACATCCTGGAGGAAGTCACCAAGCAAGTGAACTCGTTGAAGCGGCAGGCCTCCAAGGCCCGGCGCTACAAAGAACTGCATGAGGAGCTGCGCGGGCGCCTGAAGGTGGTCCTGATCTCGCGCCTGATCACCCTCGATGCCGAATGCCAGCGGCTGCGCGCGGAGCTGGCCACCCTCCAGGCGGAGTGCGCGGCGGCGGCGCAGGAACTGGAAGGCCTCGAGCGCGAGCAGAAGGTTGAAACGCGTCGCCATGAGGAACTGGAAGGCCGGTTAATCGAGTTGCGTGAACGTCTGGCGCAGGGGGACCTCGAGAAGCAGCGCCTCACCTCGCGCATCGAGCAGGTGGAGCAGCAGAGAGTGGGTCTGGAGTCCCGGGCCGCTGACGCCGCGCGGGAAATCGAGCAGCTCCAGGCGCAGCTTGGCGCGCTGGAACAGCAAGCTGCCGGGAGCGCGGGCCGCCTTGACCTGCTGCGGCAGGAATGGGCTGCCGCGCAGGAAGCTGCCGGAAGGTTGTCGGCACAGAAGGAAGAGCTTGCCGCGCGGCTCTCGGCAAGCGAGGAAGAGGCGGAAAGCCGTCGCGAGGCGCTTCTGGAGGCGGTGAGCCAGGGAGCGGAGCTTCGCAACCAGCTCGTCCAGGCGGAGGAAATGGGCCTGGCGCTCGGCCGGCAAGCGGCGCGCGCGCAAGCGGAAAGGGCGCGTACGGAACAAGAGCATCAGCGCCTATCTTCCGAGCTGGAAGCGTTTGTCACCGAGCACGAACGCGGCGCGGGCGAGTTGCTGGCGCTTTCGCAATCGCTCGCCCGGGCCAGCGCGGCACTCGAGCAGGCGCGCAAGGAAGAAGCCCGTCTCCGCCAGGAACTTGAGACCCTTCGCCAGGAATTCTCGGGGGCGGCGGCGCGCAAGCAGGCGCTCGAGGAAACCCTGGCGCGTCACGCTTACTCCACGGAGAGTGTCCGCCGCCTGCTTTCCAGCGATATTCCCATCAACGGCCACTCCTTCCGGCCTCTCGGCCTGCTGGCGGATTTTGTGGAAGTTTCTCCCGGATACGAAGAAGTGGTGGAAGAATTTCTGAAGCAGGAGCTCGATTGTGTGGTGGTGGAGCGGCATGAGGAAGCCCGCTCGGGGATTTCCTTGCTGCGGAGCGAAGGGACGGGACGCTCAACTTTCTTTGTGACCCATATCCCCGAAAACGGTCAGGTGAACGGGAACGGAGATACTCCCGCCCGCCGCGAGCACGGAGTGGTGACGGCGCTGCGCGACCTGGTGCGCTTTGAAGCGCGCCTGGGATTGAACGGGGATCTTCCCTTGCCGGCGCTGGCGAATGCCTACCTTGTCGAAGACGGCGCGGCAGCCGAGCGCCTGGCCGCCGCATATCCCGAAGGCCATTTCTTGACGCCCAGCGGCGAACACTACCACCACCGGCTGGTCTCGGGCGGCCGGGGCTCGAGCGCCGGGCCGCTCGCGCTGCGCCGCGACTTCCGGGAACTCGAGCGCCGGACGGCGGAACTGGAATCGAACGTTCACACCACGGAAGCGCGATTCACGGATGCCGCGACGCGTGTCTCGAACCTGGATCAGGAGTCGCGCAACCTGAGCGCGGCCAAACTGGAAGCCGAGAAGAAGGCCGTGGTGGCCGGCGAAAAACTCCGCCAGTTACACGAGGCCTCCGCACGGGCTGCCGAACAGTTGCGCACCCTGCAGTCTGAGGTTTCGGCGCTGGCGGGCGAGAAGCAGAACATTGAGGAACGCCAGGCACTCCTGCGCGCGCAATTGGAGGGAGCAGGAATGGAAAAGTCGCGGCGCGAGGAAGAGGTGGCGCAGGCCACGAACCTGCTGCGGGAACTGCGCGCGCAACTCGACAGCCTGACCCAGGAACTCGCCGCGGCCCAGGCACGCTCGAGCGCGCTCCAGGAACGGACCCAGGCCGGCGAAGCCGAGCATTCCAGACTGCTGGCGCAAGCGGAGGAAGTCCGCGCGCGGGCCGCGCGGCTCGCCGGACAGATGGGGGGCTGGCGCGAGGAACAGCGCCGCCTGGCCGAGGAAAGCGAAGCAGTCCGCACGCGCCGGAGCGAACTCGAATTCGAGCTCGAGCGCGCGCGGGGACAGTTGCACAGACTGGAGCAGGAGTCTCAGGCGGCCCGCCAGCGGCGCGATGAACTGGGGCCGCTGGTGGACGGCGCGCGCGCGGAGCTCGAGACGCGTCGCGAGAAGCGCTCAGAGGCAGAGGTCGCGCAGGCGCGCGCCGAATCCGACCGCGCCCACCACGCCCAGCAGTGCCGCGACGAGCTGCATACTGAACCCACCCAGTTGCTGGCGGAATTGCCGCTGGAGATGGCGCTGGCCGGCGAAACCTTGCAGGGGGCGGAAGAAGAACTACGCGCCTTGAAAGCCCGGCTCGAAAGCCTGGGCCCCGTCAACATGATGGCGCTAGAGGAACTGCAAGAGGCCGAGGACCGTTTCACCTTCCTCGAGACGCAGCGGCAGGACTTGCTGGCCTCGATCGATGACACCACGCAGGCCATCCGGGAAATCGACCAGGTCTCGCGGCAGCAGCTCCTGGAAGCCTTCAAGGCCATCAATGGCTACTTTGCGGAATCGTTCCGTGTGCTCTTCGGCGGCGGCGTTGGCGAGATGCGACTGAGCGACGAGTCCGACCCCGATAGCGGCCTCGACATCGTGGCGCAGCCGCCCGGGAAGCGCCTGCAAAACGTCTTGCTGCTCTCCGGTGGCGAGAAAGCACTGGTGGCTCTTGCCCTCCTCATCGCCATCTTCCGCTACACGCCGAGCCCCTTCTGCGTGCTCGACGAAGTGGATGCGCCGCTCGACGAGTCCAACGTCGACCGCTTCACCCGCATGATCCAGAACATGAGCCGGCACACGCAGTTCATCCTCATCACCCACAACAAGCAGACCATGGAAATGGCCAAGATGATGTACGGCGTGACCATGGAAGAACCGGGAGTTTCAAAGCTTGTCTCCGTCCGCTTTGATGAGGTGGAACCGGAGGAGTTGGCGGTGGCGGGATGAAGCGAGAGTAGTCCGTGGTCAGCGGGCAGTTGCCGGTGGTTAGCGGTCAACGGTCAGCAAGCGGCTAGAAGAACAGTAACGCCAGCACCGCCCCAAACGTTGCTTCTAATCCTCACCTGCACCATTTTGGTGCAGCGGCGAGAGCACGACTTGACGGCGATCAAGTCCCCTCCAAAATCTTGTGTTAGTATTTTTCCTTACGCCGCAGGCAGTAGGCATTGCGCATAACGACCATCCGCTTTTTCCGTTGACAACCTTTCGCGATGTTTTAGAATGAGCGTTGCTCTGAACGACCGTGATTCCACAAACTGGACAATGTGTTCTGCGGGAATCGAACCTGACCGGCGTGAAGCTCTTTTCACGCGGGAAGGTGCGGGACGTCTACGAAATCTCCGACGAGCTCCTGCTCATCGTCGCCACCGACCGCCTGTCGGCGTTCGACGTGGTCATGGCGGAGGGAATTCCGGACAAGGGGCGGGTGTTGACCCAGCTCTCCTGCTTCTGGTTTGAGATGTTTCGGGAAGTTGTCCCCAATCATTTCCTGACCGCCCGGGTGGCTGAGTACCCTGCCGAACTTCAGCCTTTCGCCGACCAGCTCGAGGGGCGTTCGATGCTGGTGCAAAAGACCCAGCCGTTTCCGGTCGAGTGCGTGGTGCGGGGCTATCTGGGGGGTTCGGGATGGAAGGATTACCACACCACCGGCGCCGTTTGCGGCATCAAGCTGCCTGCGGGTCTCAAGAATTCCTCCCGGCTCCATCAGCCGATCTTCACCCCGGCCACCAAAGCCCAGGAAGGTCACGATGAGAATATCGACTGGGAAGGGACCCTGAAAAGGATTGGGAAGTCCGCGGCGGAGCAACTGCGGGATTACAGTTTAGCACTTTACACGAAGGCTCGGGATTATGCGGAGAGTCGAGGGATTCTCATTGCCGACACCAAGTTTGAGTTCGGCCTGCGCGGCGACACCGTGCTGCTCATCGATGAAGTCCTGACCCCGGATTCCTCGCGCTTCTGGCCCAAGAACGGTTACCGGCCCGGGGACGCCCAGCCTTCCTTTGACAAGCAGTTCGTGCGCGATTACCTGGAGTCGATCCACTGGAACAAAGAACCGCCTCCACCTCCCCTTCCCTCGGAAGTGGTGGAGAAGACCAGCGAGAAATATCGGCAAGCATACCGCCTGTTGACGGGTCACACGCTTAACTGAAGGAAGGCTGGCCGCAGGTCAAGAGCGTATTATGGGCGCATGGAATTGGCTCGACTGGACTCTGGCCGTTGTCGTGATCATTTCAGTGGCGGCGGCCATCCACAAAGGATTCGTTCGGGAACTGATTTCCCTGGCCGCGTTGGTGGCAGGGTTGGTCGTGGCAGCGCTCGGCTACCAGCGGGCGAGTGTCTGGTTTGAAGACCTCACCAAATCGCACGAAGTCGCGCTCGGCCTGGCGTTTTTGGCGCTGTTCCTGGGGACTCTGGCTGTGGGGGCGCTGCTTTCGGTGCTGGCGAGGAAATTAATCAAGAGCGCAGGAATTCAGTGGTTCGACCGCTTCTTGGGGGGAGTTTTTGGATTGGTGCGTGGTGTCCTGGTGGACTCGGTCCTACTTCTGGCTCTGCTCGCTTTCGCCATCAAGCCTGAAGCCGTCCACCGGTCCCAGCTCGCTCCCTACATTTCCACCGGAGCGCGGGTCATCGCCCTGGCGATGCCGAGCAGCTTGAAGACCCAGTTTGGGACGGGGTTTGGAAAGTTCAAAGAAGCTCTCCTCCAGAACGATAAGAAGGCGATGAAGAACTAGTCCGCGACGCAAATGTATTTCCATCATTCGGAGTGCTGCCGTGAAAGATCAGCTTGAAGCCCTCGTCAGTCAAATGATTGAACACGGGATCCTATACGCGGACGCTGTCTGCGAGTTCGAGAAGAAGTTCATCAGGAAAATGCTCGATAAGAGCAACGGGAACCAGTCTCGGGCCGCGCAGACCTTGGGAATCCACCGCAACACCCTCAGCCGCAAAATCGAGGAACTGGGACTTGACCACCAGCCCAAGCGCCGGAGGCGCGCAAAGCGCTAGCACGCCTCTCTGGGCTTGCCTGGAAACAAACTGCCCACCGTGGACCCGTACCCTTCTGGCCTCCTGGATTGAGGCAAGAGTCTGAGCGCCAGCACAGCAGCCCGCCGCCAGCGGCCCGAAAATAAAAAATGCGCAGCGTCCCGCGACGTGCGGCCGGACGCAGCGCATTCCATCTTGTCGTCAGGTACTTTGGCAAGCTCGCGGGGCAACCACACAGACCCCACGCAAGACCCTCATCCTTTCTTGGCCGGGGCCTTGCGGGCCGGCCGGCGAGCCGGAGGCGCCTTGGGCTTGGGCTTCTCCTTGGCAGCCGGTTTTTCTGGCAGCTCTGTCGTGATCTCTCCGGAAAGCGTTAACACGAGACTTGGCGTCGCCGTGTAGGACTCAATCTTACCCTTGAAGGTGACGAGATCCCCTTTACTCAGGTTCTTAACATTGGGCTGGGTGGAGTCCACGAGTTCGATGTCATAGACACCATCCGTGGCTTTGGACTGATCCAGGATATCGATGCGGACCAAGTGTGTGCCCGGCTGTTTGCCCGCTACGACGCTGTCGATGGAACCACCCAGGCCCAGCGGTTCGCCTTTCATCGCATCCCACTGCTTCTGCGCCTTCTCGCCGCCCAGCTTGAGCGGGAACGTCAACGTATTGAAGTTGTCAACATTCTGGTTCCCCGTGGGCTTGGGAGTCTCCATTTGCGCGACCTTGAAGCCCTCCGGCGGGGTAGGAGAACTCGCGGCCAGGGTGATGATGTCCGCCAGACCTTCCTCGTTGCCGTGATAATTCACATAGGCCCGCCTCAGGAACTTATCAATGTCCGCTCCGGCGGGATTCTTCGAGGCGTTGGCCAGGGAAACCGAGCGCGCCAGGCTCCACATCGCGTTGTTGTAGTCGGGAGGTGTGGAATACAGGTAAGCCAAGCCCAGGCGATAGAAGGCATAGACGTCGCTCGGGCTGTCCTCAGCCGCCGTCTTGAAAGCAGTAATGGCCGCCGGGTAGTCCTTCCGCTGCAAAGCCACAAAGCCAATCGCGCCGTTGAAGACAGCGCGCTTGGGTTTTACAACCTGGCTGAACTGTTCGTCGGTCACGTTCGCAGGTTTGGGGATCTTCTGGAGGACTTCCAGGCCGTGCCGGGCATCACTTTCCGTGCGGGAGAGCTTGGCGGTGGCATCGGCTTCATCCGCCTTGAAGACAAACGGAAACACATAGCTTAGAAAGGCCAGCGCATCAATGTTATCCGGGTTCAGCTCGATGACCTTCTTGCCGGCGTCGATGGCTTTGGCGCTGTCGCCCAGTTGGAAGTAAGCCTGCATCATCGCGAAGTAAGCCAAATCCTTGAAATCCGAGTTGGCAAACTTCTGCAGGAAAGCCTCACCCAAAGATATCTTCTTGTTCAGATCCTTCTCATTGGCCATGGCGTAGTAGGCTTGAGATTCCTCGTTGCTCTTCCAGCTCTTCGCCTGAGCAGCCTGCGGCGGCGCGCTCCAGGCCCGAGCGGGTCCGAGCCGCAAGGCATTCCCAGCCACTTCCGCTGCCACTGCTTTCCCTGTCTGGGAAGCAAGGCTGAACAACACAGTGAAGCTCAAAAGCACAGTCGTTTTCTTCATTTCAGAGCTACCTCGGCATCTAAGTTATGATTCCTCGGAACAGAGCCAACCCGCCACCCCCCGCTACCTGCCGGAGCGGGCTCCGGCTTCGCTCGAACACGCGGTCGTTGGGGTGTCGCCTTCAGGATGCGCCTTTCCAAATACCAAGAGTCGCCGAAGTTTGCAAGCAAAATCTACTACCTCCTTCCTGGAACGTCCTGTTTACTATATCCCGGTTGGATTGGATGCCAGGGGACAGAAATGGGTGGCTAGCCCCTAAACGCTAGTGCCGTTCCAACTGTTTGGAGCTATTTCCGGGAGCGATACGCCAAGGAGCTTTGCAGGGGCATCAATGCAGCGACTTGTCCCGTTCCAACTCTTTGGGGCCGTTTACCCCGATCCCGAAGTTGGGAACCACCTCCGAGTTATAATCCCAATGTTTCAAGGACAAACCTGATCGAGTCACTTGAAACGCTTTCGACTTCGGGATCGGGTTTAATGAGATACAACGACCCTGCGAATAGAGTTGGAACGGGACTCGGCGAACTAAGTTGGAACGGCACTAGCAGCTTGCAGCCAGCCAGTGGCCTTATTAGAATCGGAGTGGGATGACGCCTGCGGATGCGCGCGAACAATTGGCCGAACGCGCTGAGAGGGCCGCCGTCGCGCCTCGCCACCAGCTCGAACCCTTCTTCAAGGAGACGGCGAAAGAGGTTCTGGTCGCCTTCGCGCGGAACCCTAACCTCCAGGAGCGCGACTTGCTCCGCCTGCTCGAGCGCAAAGACCTGGCGGCCGAAGTCCTGCGCGAAATCGCCACACACAAGGAGGCGGCGCGCAACTATGCCGTCAAGCTTGCCCTCGTCCGTCATCCCAGAGCCCCACGGCTGGTTTCTTTGCCCTTGATGAAATACCTCTATCTGTTCGACTTGGTGCGCGTCAGCCAGACTCCCGCTGTCCCCGCCGACGTGAAGATGCTGGCCGAGGAGACGGTCCTCAAAAGGCTGGAAACCATTCCCCGCGGCGAGAGGATCACTCTGGCGCGCCGCGCTTCCGGCCGGGTCGCCGCCAGACTGCTGGTGACGGAAGACCCGGAATTGATCCACGCCGCTTTAGACAATCCTTTCCTTTCCGAGGCCCACCTACTCAAGGTCTTGTCCCTTGCCAATCTCCCTCCCCTGGTCGTGGAATCCCTCACTCAACACGACAAGTGGTCGTGTCGTTACCATCTGCGTCTCGCCTTGATTCGCAACCCTCTGACACCGCTGGCGCGCGTTCTGGCCTTCCTGCCGGAAATGGCCGTGACCGATCTGCGGGATATCTGCCTGGACCACCGCATGCCGGAGCCGGTACGCAAGTACGTTCTCGCCCACTGCGCCGCGCGGCTTAGTAAAAAACCCCCGGCTCCGCCCCCCGTCGAATAACCGCCCCACAGAGCAGCACCATCCTTGTCCCTATGATTGCGCCGAAAACCGGCCCGGGTGCCGGAAGCTTTTGTGACGACGACCGTGCGCGAGGGCAAGGTGCTTTGTGAAAGAACGCGCTGACTTGGTGCGAGGCTGGCTGCGCAAGGCTGGAAGCGATCCTCTAGCAATGGACGCTTCGGCGCAAGCCGGCGCGTACGACGCGGCCTGCTTTCAGGCTCAGCCGGCGGTCGAGAAGG
>Ga0315282_10006567_pt1 | contig 19417 bp, 23 predicted proteins | sample YL17G07_20_MG_FD_203693 | JGI IMG/M metagenome (GOLD analysis project Ga0315282, IMG submission 203693) | Sediment microbial communities from Yellowstone Lake, YNP, Wyoming, USA - YL17G07_20 | ecosystem: Environmental > Aquatic > Freshwater > Lake > Sediment | place: USA: Wyoming | collected... | reverse complement strand
TTGGCTATTGATCTGCCCAGGGCCCGCACCCGGTAGCCCGAGTCCAACAATTTGGGTGCCAGTCGCCCCCCCACATATCCCGTTGATCCGGTGACCAGCACAGGTTTGATTGTCATCAGATACCCCTATGAAAACTCTTCAGAGCAGCCATATCCTGTCCTAACGCGCCACTGGGATCAGGACCTCGTTGCGGCGCAAAAACCAGGGCAAGAAAGGGGGATTGTACCGGGCAAAGACAGGCTCACCCAATATTTTGAGACCTTTCTGCCGAATAAGTTCCTTCAGCCGCTTCTCTTTTTCCTCATAGCGCCCCCGGCTCCAGGTGCCGGAATAACTCAGGGCAGCCATGAGCAGTCCCGGAACCTTGGTCAACTGCACTCTCGGGTCCAAGGGTTCCGGGAGAGTATCCAGCGTGTATTGAGGAGGCATCATGAAGGTGATCCGCCATTTGCCTCCCACTTGTTCCTGATTGACAGGGGCGGTCATGGGGATCTTTTCAGAAGAGGCTTCCTGGGACACCGGAGCCGTCATGGGGATAGTTTGCTGCTTGCGGTTCTTCCCGGAGATATAGTCATATAAACGCCGGAAACCTTCGTTGCCCACGTCTTGGAAGTCACCCTCCACCAAAGTCTCTGCGACGATTTGGGGTTCATATTGCCTGAGCTCAAAATCCCCTTCACGTTCAAGTACCTTATATTTTGCTTCTTCTACGGCCATGCCTGCCCTCGGTCCCGGGAAAAAGGGGGAGACTAGCAGGAGGCAAAGGGCTATCTTGACGAGTCTCATCCTCCTCATGAACAGTCCTCCCACCAAGATTAATAAAGAAGGAAAAAATTGATTACCCTAATTGTCTTGATTCCGCTTGGTGAAGTGCCAATTTCGCTTTAGCCAGCTTTTGGTGGAGAGCTTCCACCTTGGCCAGGTTCTTGGCCACCAGGGCCTTAAGGATATCGCCCTCAATTTCGGCCACCTCCAGGCGCTTGTAGTAATCTATGGACTCCTTGAGGTGGGCCAGAACGATTTTCCCCGTGAGAATGGGATGATTATTGGTCACGTTGGCATCCTTGAACTGGGTGCCGTGCTCCAATTCCACTTCGAGCCCGGCACAAAAGTCTTCCCGGGGAATATCCATGCCCACAGTATTTACTTCTGAAAGTATGATTTGGGCTTCCTCCGGGATAACTTTAAGCTCCGTCCTTTTGGACCAGTCGCTGAGGCCCAATTCTTTGCAAACCCTCTGTACTTCTTGCACCGTGACGTATTCAGGAAGTTGCATCATTCAATCCTTTCTAAATTATTTGTTCAACAGAGTTCGAAAATGGAAAACCTTATGACCACTACCAGTCTACCTTTGCAGGCTGGCGCCTTCGTTTGGGGACTGTTTACTTACAGCTGGGGGTCCCCACTGTTCTATGGGGACCCCCTCGGAAATCTTTGCGGCCGACCGGTCTATTTCAAGCGCTGATCAATGCTTCCGAGACCACCACATTCCGGCAGGTAGCAGGTTATATTCTTAAATTCACACTCCTGGCTGCACTCGGGACAGGATTTTGGCGGACTGGGCGCCTCCAGGGTAAAGCCGCAATTGCCACACTTCCAGAAAGTTTTGTCTTCCTGTGGGCTCATGGCATCCATCTCCTTATCTTTGTTGAATTAGTTTAAAAGATTATGCGGTAGCCTTGGCTCGCTCTTCTTGTGACATTCCGGCCAGGTGTTCCACTTCCGCTATCTCCAACCCCAGCCCTTCGTCTACGCGCCGGTCGTAATCAGGTTACGCTTTGAAAAATAAGGCAGTCTGCCGAAGTCGGATGCGTTTTTGCGCACCACCCAGATGATCGACAATATTGCCTATCAGGTCCTGATCGGTCATGGCCTTGCAGTAGAGGTTGCCTACCTGCATGGAATCGTTGTTGGGGAAGGTACCAAAGTAACGCTTTGCCAGCCCCGAGACTTCGAATGCGGGTTCGCCTGCGAGCCGGCCCGTTTTGGACCACCGAAGCAATTAGCTGACATTCGAGGCCTTCTGCGCCACTGTTTACCCCGGTCAGCCTTATCCCCTTTCCACTTCGTCCTCCGCCATCTCCGGCTTCCAGCACTGCCAGACCATGCCCACCAGGTCCGGTCCGGGCTTCAAGGTCGACTTGCCGGGCTTCCAGCCCGAGGGCATCACCTCCCCCGTCTCCCGGACATGCTGGAACGCTTTTATTTGTCGCATGAGTTCGGCCACGTGGCGCCCCACCGGTGGCGTCAATATCTCCATGGCCTGGATGACCCCGTCCGGGTCGATGAGGAAGCGGCCGCGAAAATCCACGCCCGCGGCCTCGTCGTAGACGCCGTACACCTTACCGATGGCTCCGCCGGGATCGGAGAGCATGGGGTAGGGCACACCTTTAGGGACCATTTTAGACAGCTCCTCAGCCTGCCAGATCTTGTGGGAAAAGCGGCTGTCGGTACTGACCGAGAGGATCTCCACGCCCATTTTTTGAAGTTCGGGGTACTTGACGGCAACTGCCGTCAATTCGGTGGGTCAGACAAAGGTAAAGTCGCCGGGGTAAAAGCACAGGACCACCCACTTGCCGCGATAGTCCGATAGTTTGATGTTTTTGAAGCCGCCATCCACGAAAGCCGAAGCTTCAAAATCCGGGGCCGGCTGGCCCACCCGAGCCCTGATAAAGGATGAGGCTGAGATGTTTCCAGAAGCCGGTGCCGCCTCCGGGGCGTTGGCCAAGGGGCCTTTGGCGGGCTCCACGCAACCACTCCCTGCTTGTTCACTCATAGCTTCTTCTCCTCCCTTTAGATGTAAGCTGAGGCAAGGGTGCAACCCAGTTGCTCCTCTGGCCTCGGGTAAGGCTTATAGATCGACAATCATTTCAGCCTCGTTGCCGCAATTTTCGTAAGCGCATACCACGGTTTTTTTCCGCTCCATGTTTTAGCCGATCACCTTTGCTGCCGGCATTTAGGGCAAAGGCCAAAAAAGTTCAATTGGTAATGGTTAATTTGATATCCAGTCTTTTGGGCCATCTCCAGTGAGACCGCCGCCATGGCCGGGAACTCGGAATCAAGGATTTGTCCGCACCTGGTGCAAACGATATGGGGGTGCGGGTATGGTTGATTGCCATCGTAACGGTTGCCCAGGTTGGCAAAATTAAGCTCTAAAACCTCTCCCGTATCCTTCAACAGGCCCAAGGTATTATAGATTGTGGCCAGGCTGGTGGTGGGGAAATCCGTTTTTATGAGTTCATAAATCTGGTCCACGCTGGGGTGTCCCTCTCCCCTGGCTACAATTTTCAGCACAGCAATACGCTGAGGAGTGAGGCGGCACCCTTTCTCCCGAAGCACCTTGGTCATTTGTTCCAGACGCTCCTTGGGATCATTCACTAAACTTCTCCCTGCTGCTCATTTAGACCTTGACTTTTTATAATGATTATTTATAAATAATCTAAATAAATAAATCAAGCTTTCCCTTTAGTTTAACATTCATTTCCAGTTGTTGATATGGGCATGACAGAGAGAACCAGGAGGATGTTGATGTCAAAACCGGAAGAGATGTGGCAGTGCCAATTCACCAACTGCGGTTATATCTATGATCCAGCCCGCGGGGATAAGAAGGGAAAGATCCCTCCCGGGACCCGTTTTGAGGACCTCCCCGAGGATTGGAAATGCCCCTGTTGTGGATCATCCAAAAATATGTTCCGGCCTCTGGCAGGACCTGGATCAGTGGCGGAACAAGCGAGTCACTGCGCAAAATAATTCCAGGTCACCAGTAGAGTATCGGGAACAATTCAGTCGCTAACTGTTTAAGGTTCCTGTACTGCAAGGAACCTTGAAGCCAAAACGCATAACACTCAGATGGGCGAAAACCAGCACAATGTATTAATTTTCCGACCTTTCCGTTTCAACCGGGCCACAAGATCCACATCGACGGCGGTCCGAGGCGGGGGGATCGGGAAGTGATGGAAGTGGGATCGCGCAAGATCAAGTTGTGATGCCCCGTGTTTCTGCGGGTGATTGAATATGATTATTTCTGCTTCTTCGTAGAGGAGGAGGATGCAGTAGTGCCTTGGCGCCGGGACACATTGAAGTTTTCCTGAGCCGCGGCGGCGTTTGGAAGGAAAAAAACTGGATTAGCCAGCATGAAAGAGCGTTTTTAATTAATCCGGGTATCCGGCCGCAGAGCATTCCCGGCCGGTCTTCCCCTCTGCAGGGGGGCCAAGAAGGTCACCTCTTAAAGGTTAAGAAACTGGAGGAGAATTTAATGGCTGAGTTAGATGTGACGAAATGTTCCATAGACCCCGCGACCCAGGAGATGCTGAAGAAGGCCCAGGCGGAAGGCGTAGAAACCATCTGGGACCGCGCCCAAACTATGAAGCCCTGCCCCATCGGCGCCGAAGGCGCCTGCTGCCGCATCTGCGCTCAGGGCCCCTGCCGGGTGCCGCCGCCCAAGAAGGCGAAAGAGGGTGAGGAGCAGAAGAAGCAGGGTGTGGGCCTGTGCGGCGCCACCGCCGAAACCATCGTGGCCCGGAACTTCGCCCGCATGGTCTGCGGGGGCGCGGCGGCCCACAACGACCATTCCCGGGGAACTGCCTTGTTGTTCAAGGAAGTGGCCCATGGGAAGGCCCAGGGGTATCAGATCAAAGATGTGACCAAGCTGAAGCGGGTGGCCAAGGACTGGGGTGTGGCTATCAGCGAGGGGGAAGGCGACGAGGCCAAGGCCCGCTCCAAGGAAGCCATTGCCCAGGAGTTGGCCGATAAGGTCTTGTTGGAATTCGGCCAGCAGGCCGGCGAACTCACTTACATCAAGCGGGCTCCTAAAAAGCGCCAGGAACTCTGGCGGAAATACAATATCGTCCCCCGCGGCTGCGACATCGAGATCGTCGAACTGATGCACCGCACCCACATGGGCGTGGACCAGGAATACCACAACATCATCAAGCAATGCAGCCGCACCGCCCTGTCCGACGGTTGGGGCGGTTCCATGATCTCCACCGACCTGCAGGACATCCTGTTCGGCATGCCGGTGCCGGTGGCCGGCGAGATTAACCTGGGCGTGCTGAAGGAAGACCACGTCAACATCATCATCCACGGCCATGAGCCGCTGTTGCCCGAGATGATCTATGTGGCCGCCATGGAGCCGGAAGCGATCACCTACGCCCAGAACAAGGGCGCCAAGGGCATCCAGTTGGCCGGCATGTGCTGCTCCGCCAACGAGATCCTCATGCGTCACGGCATCCCGGTGGCCGGCAACTACCTGCAGCAGGAGATGGCCATCATCACCGGCGCCGTGGACGCCATGATCGTGGACGTGCAGTGCGAGATGCAGTCGTTGGCCAATGTGTGCAAGTGCTACCACACTAAGTTGATCACCACCGATGACCGGGCCCGCATTGAAGGGGAGACGATGCACATCCCCTTTGACGAGCATCATGCCCTGGACGTAGCCCGGAAGGTGGTGCGGGAAGCCATCGACAACTTCCCGAACCGCAAGGCGCCGGTGTTGATCCCCTCCATCAGCCATCCCACGGTGGTGGGCTTCAGCTACGAGACCATCCAGTATCTGCTGGGCGGCTCCATCCGGGGCTCCTACTACACCCTGAACGACAACATCATCAACGGCCGGGTGCGGGGCGTGGCCGGCGTGGTGGGCTGCAACAACTGCCGCACCATGCACGACAACTCTCACCTCACCATGATCAAGGAGCTGTTGAAGAACGACGTCATCGTCCTGACCACCGGCTGCTCCGCCATGACCGCGGGAAAATTCGGTTTGCTCAGCCCGGAATCGGCCAAAGAGCACTGCGGTCCCGGTCTGGCCGAGGTCTGCGAGACCGTGGGCATCCCGCCGGTCTTACACATGGGGTCCTGCGTGGATAACTCCCGCATCCTGATGGCGGCCACCGCCTGTGTCAAGGCAGGCGGCCTGGGCACCGACATCAGCGACCTGCCGGCCGCGGGTGCGGCGCCGGAGTGGATGTCTGAAAAGGCCATCTCCATCGGCCATTACTTCGTGGCTTCGGGCGTCTACACCATGTTCGGCGTCACCTTCCCGTCCACCGGTTCCGAGCTCCTCACCGACTTCCTCTTCAAGGGTATCGAAGAAGAGTTGGGCGGCAAGTGGGACTTCGAGCCCGATCCGGAGTTGGCGGCCAAGAAGATGATCGCCCACATCGACCTGAAGCGGAAGGCCTTGGGCATCGACAAGGCCCGGGAACGCGTGCTCATGGATATGGATATGCGCCGCACCATGGACGCCGCCGCGGCAGGCGAAGAGCACTAAATCAAGAGGGGACCGTTCTCTGGCGAAACAGGTGGACGGTCCCTCCTGAGCCCCGAATGTGCGTACGGAAAAAGGTTTGCTAAATTAAGCTAAAGGAATAGAAGATGCAGCAATATGAATGTGGAATCTGCGGCTATGTGTATGACCCTGCCAAGGGAGACCCTGAAGGAAACATCCCGCCTAACACGGCCTTTGCAGATGTACCCCAGGATTGGACCTGCCCAGTCTGTGGAGCTGGAAAAGACCAATTTGTCCCTGTCTCATAAGTCTCTGAGGCTAAGCAGGCCCCATGGAGACTGGAAAAAGGATGGCTAACCTGAAAATTTAACGAAGATGCCCGGGACAGGAGGGCCTCATGACTCAATCTGAGCAATTTCTTATGGAGGCTTTTGCCGGGGAATCACAGGCCAACCGGCGTTATCTGGCTTTTGCCCAGCAGGCTGAGAAGGAAGGCTACCATCAGGTGGCCAAACTTTTTCGCGCTGCGGCCAAGGCGGAGACGGTGCATGCCCACGCGCACCTGCGGGCCCTAAAAGGGATTAAGAGTACGGCGGAAAACCTGAAGGCAGCCATCTCCGGGGAAACCCATGAGTTCAACATCATGTACCCGGCAATGATCGGTACCGCCAGATTAGAAGGCAATAAAGAGGCCGAACAGTCCTTCAAGTATGCCAATGAAGTGGAAAAGACCCACGCGAGCCTCTTTGAGAAGGCCTTGGCCAATCTGGGCAAGCAGGCAGAGGTGGATTATTCCGTCTGCTCCGTGTGCGGCTATACCTGGGAATTTGAGCCGCCGGAAAAATGCCAACTGTGTGGCACCAAGGCCAAGCAATTTTTCAAGGTGGGGTGAAGCCAGCGAAAGGCCGCGAAGGTAACTGCCCGAACATTTTGAAAAATTAAGCCAGAACCAATAAAATTACCAAGGAGTAAGATATGACCGAGAAATTGCAGGTTTATAAATGCGAAATCTGTGGAAACATGGCGTCCATGGTGCACTCCGGGGCCGGCGCTTTGGTATGCTGTGGCGCTACCATGAAACTCATGGTGGAGAATACGGTGGATGCGGCCAAGGAGAAGCATATCCCGGTTATCGAGAAGACTGCCGAGGGCTTTAAAGTAAAAGTGGGAAGCGTCGCCCATCCCATGGAGCAGAACCACTACATCGAATGGATCGAGGTCATTGCCGACGGCAAAGCCTACCGCCAATTTCTGAATCCGGGAGAAGCGCCGGAAGCCACTTTTGCAATCAAGGCCGAAAAGGTGGTGGCGCGGGAATACTGCAATCTGCACGGTCTGTGGAAGGCCTAACCTCCCTTAACTTAACGTGACAATTCTGAAAGGAGACCCTCAATGAAGGTGTTGATTGCCTACGACAGCAGAACGGGCCACACAGAGAAGATGGCCGAATACATGTCAGAAGGAGTCCGTTTCTCCGGGCAGGAAGTCGAAACCAAGAAAATTTCCGAGATCAAAAATGAGGCAGCTTTACAGGGTTACGATGCCTATATTTTCGGCTCCCCCACCTACCACCGGGATATGACCCAAGGGATGAAAACCTTCCTTTTCCTGGTGCAAAAAGCCAACCTGGAAGGGAAAGTCGGCGGAGCCTTCGGGTCCTATACCCATAGCGGCGATGCGCCCAAACTGATTTTTGATACCATGGAGTTCGTCTTCAAGATGAACGTGGTAGACCTGGGATCTTTCAATTTGATAGAGGGGCTAATTTCTTCGAATGAAGGGGTAAAGGCCTGTCAGGACTATGGCCGGGGCGTGGGGGAAAAGTTGTCCAAATAGGCCTCCTCACCTGTTTCCATACAATAATAATACTTGGAGCTGGGCCGTAACCCTCTACTCCGGGACCATTGAGGCCGAGCGCTAAACGATAAGGGCAGCGCCATGTGTCAGGAAGAGCAAACCCGGCCCAGCCTCCGGGCCATTTTCACCAATCTGCAGGGTCCGGAGCCGTGGTCCCAAAAGCTCAGGATGCTCTACAAGAATAATTGGATTAAGCTAAGGAGCTTCCAGAACTGTTGCGGCCACCTCGGGGAGCCGGGCTGGTGACAGCGAAAGAGCGGCCTCGACGAGGCCGTCTCTGGGGAAAAAATGGAAGGTTAATAACCACAGATTGTCCGGAGAGTTTTTCAACAACAGGCGTTAAGGAGATGCTCAGCATATCAGAGTCTATACAGTGGCGTACGGACTGGCAGAAGGCGTTGGACGAGGGGTGAAAAAACAACCAGCCACTCACTCTCGAATTTTATATGGACGGGTGACCCCACTGCGGCCAGTTGGTCCGTGCGACCCACACAGACCCTGCCGTCCAGGCCCTAAACGAGCGCTTCACCCCGGTGCGCCTGGAAGGCCGCAGTCACCTGGACCTGGTGCGGCAGTTTCAGGTCAAAGGCGCGCCCACCACCCTTCTATTCTCTCCGGACGGGGAGGAGAAGCACCGGTTCGTCGGTTTTTAGCCTCCAGAGGAATACCTCAAGGAACTGGCCAAGGGCGGCTGAGGAGATATATTTGAGACGACCTTTTCTCCAGAAAGGAGTTAAAGCATGAAAAAATTTATCTGCCAGGCATGTGGTTATGTTTAAGACCCTGAAGCCGGCGACCCGGACGCCGGCGTGGCCCCGGGAACTGCTTTTGAAAATCTGCCGGACTCCTGGGTCTGCCCCATCTGCGGCGCGGGCAAGAATATGTTTGAGAGCGAGTGAGCCTCTGAATTACCCAGGGAAAGGCAGCTCTAAAATGAACTGAAGCCTGGGAGGGCTCAGATGGATTTTCGCGACTATTTTGAGAACACTAAAGGGCGTGGAGCGTTGGCCACTTCCGACGAGAAAGGCCGGGTGAATATGGCGATTTTCTCTCGCCCCCACGTCTTCGAGGACCAGACCATAGGTTTCATCATGCGCCAGCGTCTGACTCACAGCAACCTCCAGTCCAAGCCCTATGCGGCCTATCTTTTTATGGAGGACGGCCCGGGTTATAAGGGCAAGCGACTTTACTTGACTAAAATAAGAGAGGAGCAGGATACCGAACTCCTGCGCTCCCTGCGCCGGTGGCCCTATCCCCCCGGACAAGAGAAGCCGGGTCCCAGTTTCCTGGTTTTCTTCCAAGTGGATAAAATTCTCCCGCTGATTGGCGCCGGCGAGGGTCCAACCCTGCCCTGATTCTTCATTTACAGGACTCCATAGCTGTCAAATAAGGAGCGACCTATGGCAAAGGCAACCCGAATTACTCCAGAGGAAACCTTTCAGAAGCTGCGGATGGGAAAAACTCTGCTCGTCTGTGCCTATGACAGTGATGAACAGTTCAGGAGCCTGCGGTTGGAAGGAGCTATCTCACTCTCTGAATTCAGGGCAAAACTTCCTTCCCTCTCCAATGATCAGGAAATCGTCTTTTACTGTGCCTGAAGCAGTGAGCACACTTCTGCCCAGGTGGCAGTAGAACTCAACCAGCAAGGATATCCAAACGCCAAGGCGCTCCTGGGCGGAGTGGCTGCGTGGCAACAAGCCGGGTTCCCGGTCGTCGCCGTCAACCCATAAGAGAGCATGGCGATTAGCCCACAGATTAGGTCAAGGAGGAGTAAGCTATGAGCCCAGAATTCGACCGCAGGGCTTTCCGAGATTTAAGTTATGGTCTCTATATCATTACCTCGCTGGATGGCGACCGGTTGAACGGTCAGATTGTCAACACCGTCATCCAGGTTACATCCGAGCCGGCCAGGGTGGCGGTAATCATCAACAAGAAGAACCTGACCCACGAATTTATCGCTAAAAGTGGGTTGTTTGCGGTCTCCGTGTTGGAGGAGTCGGCTCCTATGGCCTTCTTGGGACTCTTCGGTTTCCGCTCGGGCCGGGAGGTGGATAAACTTAGCCAGGTGCAATACAAAATCGGGATTACTGGCTGCCCGTTGGTGCTTGAACAGGCATTGTCGGTTCTGGAGGCAAAGGTAATTGACCAGATTGATCTCGGCACCCATACCATCTTTATCGGGGATACAATCAATGCCGAAGTTTTAAAGGAGGGGCGGCCTCTCACCTATCGGTATTACCAGGAGTTCCTGAAAGGAAAAGCCCCGGTAACTGCCCCAACCTACAATCCCGTCAAATGACTGGCCATCTATTATTGGCTAATTTCTGAAAGGAGCGAGTACATGGCTGAAGATTTACTGGAAAAGGGTGCGATAGTGCAGCGAGACAAGGCAACTTACGCCATTGCACCCCATATTCCCGGGGGGATTATCACCGATTTCAACCTGCTGCGTCGCATCGCCGACGTGGCAGAGAAATACGGCGTCGAGACCATCAAGCTAACTTCGGCGCAGCGCTTCGCCCTGATTGGACTAAAGCTCGAAGACCTGGATCAGGTGTGGCAGGAACTGGGACTCGTTCCGGGGGCCGCCATCGGCCTGTGCGTGCGCTCCATCAAGATCTGTCCCGGCACCACTTTCTGCCGCATAGGTATGCAAGACGCGGTTGGGTTGGGGCTCCATCTTGATGAAAAGTTCCACGGTATGCCCCTACCTTTCAAGTTTAAGATCGGGGTTTCGGGCTGCCCCAATAACTGTTCCGAGTCCGTCATCAAGGACCTGGGATTGGTGGGCTCCCCTAAGGGCTGGCGAGTGCTGGCCGGCGGGTTCGCATCGGGCCTCAAGCCTCGCTTGGCTGACCAAATTGCCACTGACCTGACAGATGCCGAGGCCATCGGCCTGGCCGAACGGGTGCTGGATTGGTATAAGCAAGCTAACCAGAAAAAGCGGTTGGGACGGATAATTGACGAGATCGGCCTGACCAACTTCAAGACGGAATTGGGTCTGCCGGCCGCATGACCTGATAGGGGACTTGCGGGAAGTAGCGGTCGGTAACCAGCCGGAGCCATTCCCTAAGATCATCATAACCAAGCTTTGCTCAGTGCCATATAGCTTGCCAAACTTGAAGCCTATCGCCGAGTCCTGGAAAATTATCGATATCGTCTTCATAACAAAATAAGGATTCTTTTATTAGAAGAAATCGAGGAAGCTAGGGCTGGGAAAGCAAAAACTCTGGGGAAGAATGTAGGGAAATCTTCAGGCCAGAAAGTGCAGTTAAAAATGTCGGCCCGATGCGGGGGAGGTGCACCAGGCCGACAAAGGTGGGAAAACATGAGGCGAACCTCATGCTGAAATTAAGTTAATCATGCAAGCGAGAATAGCAAGAAGCACCGGGAAACATCAAATCCGCCCCTATCCTTCCCCTTTCCCGTACCCCTTCTTCCCATAGTCAACATTGTGGGGGGAGATTCAAGGAATTAGGGGCGCGGGAAAGCGCCAGGAAATCTCTTGTCCAAGAGTAATGATATGATTCGGCTAGGTATAATTGTCAGCAATTTGATAAGTTCCGAATCATAGCAGTGAGCGGAACCATTGCCATGATCAAATTCGAAGCCAAATTTTATCTTTCTTCCTAACCGCATTCACGCTCGAGAATGGAGGTCTGCGAGAACCATGTTTCGAATTGTTCCTGGGGGCCAGATTTCACATCGTTACGGGGAAATCAACCTATATTCAATAACTTGGGAGGGGCGATTAACTATTCAGGACTTTCTATCGACGCAGTATATGTAAATGCAGGAGTTAATAACAGGTGGGGAAGAAGGCGCCATACAATTAGACAAAATCGCCAATTCCCAAAAGCTCAAAAATTAAAAGCAAAAATAGGACAGGTAAGCTTTGGTTATCTTAATTTAAAAAAAGATTTAATAAGCCTTGACAAGAATATTTAAATAATTAAAATTACAAGATCGTGAAGTAAGCCCCAGATCCAAGGATGGTGTGCAGTATGCTGGGGATATCTCAAATTTTATATACACAAAAATATTTTCAGAGGTCTGGTCTATAGCCCTTGGCAAATTTGCCTAAGGGCTTTTGTTTTGTGGGACTAGAAGTGCGGGGGTAATATTTTATCCTTAGGGAGGGTTGGAAAAATGAAAAGTTTCTGGTTTTTAATTGCTGCGGTTTTTTTGATGACAGGGTGCGCCGATGTCCAGGTCAAAAAAGTCACCTCTGATAGCCAAGAGGGAATCAGATTTTATCGTCCTCATCCTTATCTTCTGGTAACGAGAGAGAAGGTGCAGAAACCTTCTGATCAACCAAAACCCCTCGCTCAAAAAGAAAAGAGTAAGGAAGGAGTACGAGGAAAAACCGTTGCATCAACCCCTCCGCCTTCTGCTGACAATGTAACAACATATATCCAAGTAGTTTGGCTTCCTGATAAAAGTGAAAATTATGCCATAAAAACCAAATCCGGGTTCGGAACGGTTGATGCGACTGTAAAACTCGATAATGGCTGGCAACTTACTCAATTCGGAGGCAAAATTGACTCTAAAGTGCCCGAGACCATCACTGCTGCTACCGGCTTTCTAAAGGCATTGCCAGGCCTAACGATGGGAATGATCGAGAAAGAGGGTGAAGCACCCGCAAAACCTGAAATGATTCCACCTGGATTGTACCGGCTGGAATTCGATGAAATTAAAGGTTGGGTTATCGGAGCCAGCCGTGTTTTCCCATGAAAGAGGTTGCCCTTGATTAAGAAGGTCGTCTTAGAGTTTAAACTATAGGAAATAGTGATCTATCAACAAATTGAGACATGGAGGAAAAAAACCGGCAAATGATTGATTTGGCACAGCAGGGATAAGGTTTGGAAGCCCAACGACAATACTAAAGGCCAGGCGATTCTTTCTGTTAATGCTTAAGGAATCCTGCCTGTGAATAAGGAGGTAAAAAATGTTCCGTGCATCGCGGTTGCTGCTGGCTATTTTCTTTGCTACACTCCCTATCCATACGGCATTCGCTGCTTGTAATGAATACACGGCTCATGTGGTAGCCCGGGCTTTCCTTTTTAATAACTTCCTTAACTTAGACGAAATGTCTGACCTTCTCAACCAAAATAAGGTCCTATTTCTTCCTGGTGGTTCCGCCCTTCGATGCATGCAGTCTCTTGGCATCAAATTAACGCAGGCAGGTTTAAACGCGTACGATCCCAAAGCCCTTGAAAGGGCTTATCGAACCGGCGGTCCCCCGGAAATGGCCGAACAAGTTGCAAGGAAAATAAATAGCGGTAGCGCTAATCTTAATGCTATGGGGCAAGAATTTCTATGGTTAGCAGAGGTCTTGCCTGCGGCGGTTCAAGGAAATGCACAACCTTATCTTTCGACTAAACCTCTATCTCGTCCCATGACCCACCAGCAAGCTTATAATGTGCTAATGCCAATGATCATCCAGACATTAGGTCCTCAGTTCAAACCTCTTTATCTCGCCGAATTCGAAAAACAAATGCCCCTTCCGGAAAACCAAATAGCGCTAATGGCTATTATGTATGGAGACTAACAAAATGCATGCATCTGAAAGAGATTCCGGTCCCTATTCGAGATAAACAAAATCTGCTTTATTTCCTGGGATTCGAGCAGGCATGTAGTCGTTAGGAGACTCCTATGGCTCCAATCAATTGCCTCCGCCCCCCGATTGGCAGGAAGCTGGAGGGATATTTCATTCAGGAGGAAAATGACAATGCTGACCAGATGGTTGATAATGCTTTTTTTGCTCTTTTGGGCCCTGCCCCTGGCGGCACATGGCTCTGTCTTTCTTTATGATGAAGATACGCTGAAGTCTTGGAAAAACCGTTATCAAGAAAACGCTCAATGGAACTTTGATAACGCTATCCTGAAAAAACTTGCGCCCAAAGAACAGCTTGAGTTGCGGGGCGTTCGGCTTGAATTCCCGTTGGCCGAGGAAAATCCTCTGGAATTTTACTCCATCCCGGTGAAGCGTACCATCTATCTTCCCGTACAATCAATAAAGTTTTTAGATGATTTATGCATAGCTAATGCCTGGTTGCTGCGTAATAATTTTAGTGTCGAATCAATATATTATTACATAGGCATACGTAGCTATAGGCGGCCGGAATCCTTTCCCGGAGGCAGATATCCTCGCCCCTTGGTAGCCTTACAGATTCCCGACAACGCCCTGAAAGACCCTTGGGTCGATGACGTCTCCCAAAAATTACTTAAATCTGCGCTAGTGTTTATTATGGGCCATGAGCTCGGCCATTTGTATTACCATCACGCTCCTGACTCTCCTGATCCCCAAAAGCAAGAACGGGAAGCTGATACCTTTGCCTTGGAAGTTTTTCGCCGCTTAGGTACTGTGCCTGCCGGCATGTCTATCTACTTTACGGTCGCTACCTACCTGACAAAGCATCCGGGAGATTTTTCCAATGATGCTCAATGGCAAGCCTTTATCCGCCGACAGAGTCACCCATTTACCCCGGCCAGACTTCATTCCGTTGCCGCTGGGTTGCGGCAGCGCCCTGAGGATTTCGCCAAGAGCGAGCCACGGTTTGAACAGGCGGTCCGTGCAGTCGCCGCCATCGCAAATGATATTGATGGAATTGCGCGTATACAAGAAGATGCTGACTTTTCAAGAGCTTTTGCCCACGCCTGCAACAAGCTGGATTTACAAATCCTGCTTAAGCCCCGCCGGCCAGGAGAACCATTGATGCCATCTTCCTCGCAGAAATAATTTCATCTGTCGCCGCCCCGGCCCAGGGGAGGCGCAAATTTAGCAATACTAGCTCGCTGTTCAAGATCAATACGATTGGCCCAGTTCTGGCATTCTTTGCTGGCGAGGCCTATTTAATAATTCTTTACTAAACCTCCTCAAATAAAGGAATAATTGCCCAGATACTACCCTCACGCTCTCCCATCGTTAGTCGAGTATCGTAGGATAATCTTACCCCCTCGTCCTTACAGACCGAAGGTGAGCATCCTGCTCAATGGCTTCCTCGATCAACCTAAAGAAGGTTTGCCTACAAACCGCATATCTTGCCAAACCAGAAACTTCTCAAAAATATCAATCAATTACATATATGATCTGAATATTGAAATGTAGTTTTGGTGGGGGGTCACCACTGCAAAAATCAAAAAGAAAGCCTCGCCGACGGGTGATTTCCCCGGCTTCACCTTTAGCCGGCAGTATTTCCGCTTTAAATTTCCTCATAATTTTCGCCACTTATCCATAATCAGCGATTTACCTGGCAAACTCCCCTTAACATTTGGATTCTTTAAATATATTTTATATCAAGTAGTTTGCAGGTTGGCGAAAGCCTGCGGCGCAATTTATTAATGGTGGACAGTATCCACCCACCTTTGTTGGGACCTTATGGCCGACAACCAGGCAGCGGCGGACATCGCGGCCCTGGGCCGCCTGTGCGGCATCGCTCCGGAGTACTGCGACAACTCCGGCGGCCGCCATCTCACCTCTTTAGATACGGTCAAGGCCTTGCTCAGCGCCCAGGGAGTTCCCTGGCAGGAGCCGGAAAGGCGGCGAGAGGAACTGGCCCGGCGGCGCCGGGGACCCTGGGGCCGCTTTTTACAGCCGGTGCAAATCCTCTCGCCGGCCTCTCCGGAAAAGATTTATGGTTATTTCTTTACGCCGTCGGCTGACCTTCCCTTCCCGGTCAAGATCCAGGCGGTGGTTGCGGCTGAGTCCGGCCCAGGGTTTGATTGGCAGGAAGAGTTCAACGGGCCCCCTGCCGCAGCCTCCCGCGCCGTGCCGGGCGGCGTCCGGCACCGCCTGGAGCTTTGCTTCCCCGGGGAGCTCCCCCTGGGCTATTATGACTTGCACCTGCGGGTGGAGGCCGGCGGCCTAGCTGAGTCGGGGCAGACCCGCCTGATTGTGGCCCCAGAGCAGGCCTATTTCCCGGATTGCCTGGCGGCCGGCCGGCGCCTCTGGGGGTTCAATCTACCGCTTTACGCCCTGAGGAGTGCCAGCAACTGGGGCATCGGCGATTTCGGCGACCTGATGGCGGTGCTGGACTGGGCCGCGGCCCTGGGTGCCTCCTTCGTGGGGGTCAACCCCCTGCACGCCCCGCCAGCCTTGCTCGAGGCCGACCCCAGCCCCTACGCTCCCACCAGCCGCCTGTTCCATAATTTTCTCTACCTCGACCTGGAGCGGGTCCCGGAAATGGACCTGTGCCCGGAGGCCCTGGCCCTGGTGGCAAGCCCTGAATTCCAAGCCAGCCTGGCCCGCCTCCGGGAAGGGCCGCTGGTCCCCTATTCCCAGGTCTTTGACCTGAAGCGCCGGGTTCTGGAGCTGCTGTTCCGGGCCTTCCAGGAGCGGCACGGTCCGCCGGAGGCCCCCCTGAGCCCACGCGGCCGGGAGTTTGCCGCCTTTCTGCAGGAAAAGGGCGCTTCCCTGAAAAGCTTCGGGGCCTTTGGCGCCCTGACGCACCATTTTCAGCAAGGCGACTGGCGGCGCTGGCCCGAGGAGTATCACCGCCCCGGCAGCCCCGCCGTGGCCGGCTTCGTCCGGGAGCACCGGACGGAAGTCCGCCTCTATCAATATGCCCAATGGCTGGCGGCCGACCAATTACAGCAGGTCAGCGAGTCGGCCCGGCGGCGGGGGCTGCCCTTCACCCTTTATCAGGACCTGGCCCTGGGGGCCGACGCCGGGGGCTTCGACACCTGGGCTTACCCGAACCTATTTGCCACGGACGTGGCCATCGGTGCCCCACCGGACGCCTTCAGCCCCAAGGGCCAGAACTGGGGCATTCCGCCGATAATTCCGGAGGCCCTGCGGGAGTCGGGTTATCAGTTGTTTATCGACACCATCCGGGCCAACGGCCCGGCAGGCGGCATGCTGCGCCTGGACCACGTCATGGGGCTCTTTCGCCAGTTGTGGATCCCGGCTGGGATGGCGCCAGCCCAGGGCGCTTACGTCTATTATCCCGCCCGGGAGCTGCTGGCCGTTCTGGCCCTGGAGAGCGTGCGCCGCCGCACCCTGATCATCGGCGAAGACTTGGGCACCGTGTCTCCCCGGGTCCGCCGGGACCTGGAGCGCCTCGGGGTCTTTTCCTACCGGGTCTTTTATTTTGAACGGCGTCCGGACGGCGGCTTTCTGGAGCCGGAAAGCTATCCGGCCCGGGCCGTGGCCGCGGTCACCACTCACGACCTGCCGACCCTTGAGGGCTTCTGGCAGGGACGCGACCTGGCCTTCCGGCGCGACGCCAACCTCTATGCCGATCCGCACCAGGCCGACGCGGATGCAGCCCAGCGCCGGCGGGACCGGCTCCAACTGGTGGCAGCCTTGCAAGGCCGGGGCCTGCTGCCGGAAGCGGCCGAGCCGTTGCCCGAGTTGGGGTCGCCCTGCCCGCCCCAGGTGCGGGAAGGGGTCCTGGAGTACCTGGCCCAGAGCGAGGCGGCGCTCCTGGAGGTGCGCCTGGAGGAAGTCTTCGGGTGGGCGGACCAGCAAAATTTCCCGGGCACCCAGGAGGGGCACCCCAATTGGCGCCGCCGCCTGCCGTTGACCCTGGAGGAAATGGCCCGGGACCCGGAACCGGATAGGCTGTCAGCGCGACTGAACAAATATCGGCGCAATGAAGAACTTGGGGTAAAAGGGGAAAAGGGGAAAGGGGGAAAAGGTTAAAACCTCAACAGGACCATTCTGTAAACTTTTCCCCTTTTACCCTTTTGACCTTTCCCCCAGCAGTCGAAAATCACGAAGTGAGGTTATCCATGCCGGACCCAGCTTTGATCTACAATCTTTTTCCGCCCCTGGTGGGGCCTATTCCCAAATGGGAAAAGCACCTGGACCGCATCGCCCGGATGGGCTTCACCTGGGTCTTCCTGAACCCCATCCATACCCCGGGGCTGAGCGGCAGCCTCTACGCCGTCAAGGACTACTTCGGCCTCAACCCCCTCTTTTATCCCAAGCCGGGCAAGGACCCCGAGGCGGCCCTGGTCCATTTCTTGCGAGAAGCGGCCCGCCGCAATCTCAAGGTGATGATGGACCTGGTGATCAACCACACCGCCATCGATTCCCCTCTGGTGGCGGAGCATCCCGAGTGGTACGCCAAGGATGAGCAGGGGCACATCAAGCATCCCGGGGCCATCGATCCGGCCGACGCCACCCGGGTGACGGTGTGGGGCGATTTGGCGGAGCTGGAGTACTGGCCGCCCCCGGACCCCGAGGGCCTGCTGCATTACTGGGACGCAGTGCTCTCCAAATATCTGGGACTCGGTTTTCTGGGGTTCAGGGCCGATGCGGCCTACAAGATCCCCGGAGTCTTCTGGGACCGCCTCATCAATGAGGCCCGGGCTCTTTCACCCGGGGTCCAGTTTTTCGCCGAGACCCTGGGCTGCCGGCTGGATGAGTGCTCCCAGTTGGCGTCGTCGGGCTTCGATTTCCTCTACAATAGCTCCAAATGGTGGGACTTCCAGGCGGACTGGTGCCTGGAGCAATACAATATGTTCCGGCGCCTGGCCCCTTCGGTCGGCTTCCCGGAGAGCCACGACACCGACCGACTGGCCGCCGAAAGCGGCGGCAGCCCCGAGGTGGCCCGGCAGCGCTACCTTTCTGCCGCCTTTTTCTCCACCGGTCTGATGATGCCCATGGGTTATGAATACGGCTTCAAGAAGCGCCTGAATGTGGTGACCACCCGGCCGGAGGATTGGGAAGCCAAGACCTACGACCTCAGCAGCTACATCGCCGGGGTCAACCGGATGAAGCTGGGCTGCCCGGTGCTCCTGGAGGAAGGCCCCATGATGCGGGCCAATCCCAAAGGCGAGGCGGTGACGCTGCTCCTCAAATCCCGGGAGCGCCAGCCGGGACGAGTCCTGGCGGTGATCAACCCCACCCTGGAAGACCAGCCGGTGCAGCTCACCAATCTGAAGGAGATGCTGGGGAAGCCGATGCGGGCCTGGCAGGACCTGACCCCCGACACCATCCCCCTGAAGCTCAAGCCGGAGGTGGATTTCACTCTGGCCCCGGCCTGCCTGCGGATTTTCTACAACCCCAAGGGGGTCCCGATTCAGGAAGAACAGTTGCCAGTTCCCAGTAGCCAGTAGTCAGTAAAGACTTTCTAATGCGGGATAACGGGCCACTGGCTACTGACTACTGGCTACTGACTACTGCTCACGGGAGTAATCCATGACCCAGGCCCTGGCGGCCTTCAATGAGCATGGCATCGTCTTGGCCACGGACAGCCGGGCCAGCCGTTTCGACCCGGCGGGGCAGCCGGAGTATTTCTCCGTTAAGAAGCTGTTGCCCCTGGGGAGCCACGCCGCCATCCTGAGCGGCGGCGCCGGGGTGAGCGCCGCCCTGTCCCG
>Ga0315282_10006566_pt1 | contig 19417 bp, 17 predicted proteins | sample YL17G07_20_MG_FD_203693 | JGI IMG/M metagenome (GOLD analysis project Ga0315282, IMG submission 203693) | Sediment microbial communities from Yellowstone Lake, YNP, Wyoming, USA - YL17G07_20 | ecosystem: Environmental > Aquatic > Freshwater > Lake > Sediment | place: USA: Wyoming | collected... | reverse complement strand
AAATAAAACTAACATTGAAGTTGCGGAAAAGATTCTTGAGTTAAGCATTCTCATAAAATTAAAATCAGAACTTCTTCTGTATATCTTTTCATTAGAGAAAATTCAAAAACGAGTAAGAGAGCTTAGCAATGACGAAGAAATAACAAAGATACTGTCAATAATAGAAAAAGGCGTTTCGTCTAAGGTTTATGAACACAAAGGATACAAAGAAGTAGAAGAAGACGACGAAATACCCGTATTGAAATTATCAAAAATAGTCAAGGAAATTCTGGAAAGAGAACAATATCTTGAAGAAAGGCAGATTAAGAAGAACGACTTTTCAATAAAAGAAGCTATCGAAAATGTTAAGAAAATTTTGAACAAAAAAAAACGTATCATATTTCAAGAAATATTTCTATCAAGTAATTCAAGAATAGAGATAGTAATCACTTTTCTTGCAATTCTGATACTTGCCAAGAATAAATTTGCAAAAATTGTTCAGAAAAAAACATTCAAGGAAATTTATATTGAACTAAATGAAGAAAGAAGATTACTTAGCAGCAATTGAATCAATATTATTTGTCTCACAAAAACCACTTAAATTGGAAGAAATATGTAGATGTTTAAATATGGATTCCAATACTGTTCAAGAGCTTCTAAATGCTCTTGAAGAAAACCTTAAAGATTCCGGAATAAATATCGCAATTAACAAAAAAGGGGTTACTATAATCCCCAACGAAAAATACAGAAGATATTTTTCAAAATTTTTAAAGAAAAGGAAAGCTGCCTTATCCCGGGAGGTGCTTGAGGTTGTAGCTATTCTACTTAAAGAAAGAGCACCGAAAGAAAGAATAGACAGATTGAGAGGAGTAAATAACACAAGAAGTTTGAATATACTGATCAGAAAAGGTTATGTCAAAAAAGAAATTATTGAAGGAAAAATTTTTTACTCTCTTACAGATACCTTGTTTAAATCTTTAAAACCCGAAACAAGAAGCATTCTACAAGACAGTGGACTTTTCAAAGAAAAAGAATAATTAGTTATGCACACTATCCACAATTCACTGTGGATAAGTTTAAAACTCATTTCTCAAGACTATGCATTATTTTCAAATTAAAGAAATCACAAGTATTGATGATTTCTATATTAACACCCTTTATCCACAGCAATTTGATATCTTGTTAACAAATTAAAGTCCCCTTATAAGTAAGAGGACTTTAAGAATTATTTTTATGTATACAATGACCGTTATTTCAAAGAAATTTTAATTTAGAACTTGTCCTACCCTGAACCCTGGACTGCAACGTTCCAGTGCAGGCTTGATTCAGGGTATTTCAGGATTTTCTCCTTTTAGTATTTCAAGAAGTAGAAGCCCTCCTAATAACTCAGTTAACCTCAAAAACAACATAAACGGTAACTTTAATTTCATTTTGCCCTGCCTGAACCGGAGCATATCCCTCCGCGCCACCCGTTCCATAATAAGGATAGTACTGAGTCTCGGGAACAAAGTCATATGAAATCGTTCTGAAACCACCAAGTTTTTTATTACTCGCTGAGGCTAAAGCTTCTGCTTTCTTCTTTGCATCCTCAATCGCTTCTGCCATAAGAGAACTTTTTAACTCTTCTTCATTAGATACTTCGAGTTTGAAATCATAAAAGTTGTTTGCTCCGTTTTGGGCTGCAGTCGAAATGACTGATGGAACTTTCTCGGGTGTAGTTTTGACAGTGACATTATTTATAACAGTATATCCAGTTTGCTTCGGAGGCTGAATATTATAGTTAAATTCAGTGTTAACCCAGAAGTTAACAGTTTGAAGGTCCTCATCCTTTATGCCTGTAACCTTCAAAGCAGCGATTATCGCATTCATCTTTTTATTATTCTCCTGAAGCGCAGATTCAACTGTTGAATCTGTTGTATTCACCCCGATCGTAATATAAGCAATGTCTGGTTTAACTTGCATTTTTGCAACACCTGCCGCATTTATTGTTTTGCCTGTTTCAATCTTCTCCTTTGCAAAAACTCCATAAAGCGAAGCTGCTGAAAGTAAAATTACAACAACTAATAAAGTTACGATTAAATTTTCTTTTTTCATTTATTCCTCCTATCCTTATCTCATGCTGAAACCGACTTTAGTCATCCTGGTGAACCTTTAGTCCTGGACTTGTTTCAGGATCGTTTCAGCATCTTAAACTCTAAAAATAGATACTGGTAGACCTTTCTTGATCCGCCAGTATCTATAACACATAAAATTTATTTAGGATAAACTATCGTGACAGTTTTGGTTTTTTCGTCCCATTCCACTGACGCATTAAGAGCGTCAGAAATAAATCTAATTGGAACAAATGTAACGCCAGAAGAAATTGATGGTGCGGTATCAAGGTTATACTTTACACCATTCACAGAAGCATAACCTGTACCAATCTGGAGGATAATTTCTTTGTCCCCAAGTTTTATTATTACAAGCTTGAAAACTGGATTCCACTTTACCTCTGCACCAAAAGCCTCGGCAACGAAACGAAGCGGAACAAGAGTTCTCCCATTTACAATCTTTGGTGCTGCATCGAGTTTAACTGTCTTGTCATTTATAAGGCCAGTAGTATTTCCTACCTGAATGACAATTTTTGTTTTAGGAATGTAATTTACAGGTATTCCAAGCGCTGATTGATTGCCTGCAAGGTCTACAGCAATAACTTGAATTGAATTTAAACCAGCAGTTGCAAGCTGTAGCGAGTAAGAAAAAGAGTAGTCTGCCGGGTTTACTTGAACTTCTGTTCCGTTAATTGTAATCTTTGCATCCTTTTCTGTCTTGCCTTTTACCGTCACAAATTGGGCATGAATCTCTTCAAATGCCTTTGGCTCGGAAATATTAAGTATAGGTGGTGTTGTATCAAGAGACACATTTAAAATAAACTGTTTGGTGTTCCCTGCTACATCTTTTGCAACAATGGTGAAAGTTTGAGGTCCCGAAATTACTGCATCAAAAGAGAAGGTTCCGTTTGGTCCAATGCTAACCGAGTTATTATTAATTGTTAAAGTTGCGCCTGCTTCCGTTGTCCCTGTGATTGTGAAGTTCTTTGTATTGAGGATTGCATTCTGCTGAGGGTAAGTAACAGTAATTGCTGGTGGAGCTGTATCAACCTTGAACTGTTTGCTTTGATTAACTTCTTTGTTCTGGAATTTATCCTGTGCATAGAAATAAAGGGTATGCATTCCGTCCGGCACTGAAATTACACCGGCATAAACCTGCAGGTTACCTGTATCAAAGTAGTAGTAAATAACAGGTGAAGCATCAACAGGGCTTGTTGCAGTAAGCGTAACCTTTGGAGTTGTTATATAATATCCATTTTGCCCATCTGGATTTTGAGGCGTAACAAAGAATGTGGTTGTTGGAAGCATAACAATACTGAATGGATCAGAGTCAATTGGAGTGGTCTCCTGAGATGTATAAACATTGAGCTTATAGGTAGTACCCTGAGTCGAGGGGTTCTTAATGTTTGCAGCCTTGTCAATAACCACGGAAACTTGAGCACTTTGTGGTATATCGATTGAAGGTGTTATATCAATTCTCTGTCCAGATTTTGTCACACTTATTGCATTGTAACCGTTCACCCTTACATATTGATTTGAAATAGTTGAAGGAAGCACAAATCCTGCTGGGAATACAATGCTAATTCTGTCAGAGTTTCTTGAAAGAGCTCCACCCGAGCCTGTTTGGAATGTAGCGGTAACTCCAACAACTTCGTTTACCGAGTACCCTGTAAGTTGAACAACAGGTTTTGTAATCGTTGATTTAACGATTTGAAGGTTAGCCGAGGCTGGTACAACGTCCTTTGTTGTCGAAAGAGAAAAAGTATATGTACCTGAAGAACTTGGATTTTTAATATTTGCATTTTGAGTGATTACAACAGTAACATTTGAGCTATTGCCTATATCAACAGGGATAGTTATGGTAAGTTTATCACTTGAAACAGAAATATTTGTGGTGCAAGGAGTTCCGTTTACAGTAACATAGCTTCCAGAAATAGAGGAAGGCACATTAAATTCTGTTGGGAACTGAATGTAAATTTTATCAGAGGCACTTCTTGAAAGAGCACCGGTTGAGGAGGTTCTGAAGTTAAGGGTATAAGCTGCAGTGGAGTTTTGAGTGGTTGGGTCGGCAGAAACTGTGAAATTGGACACAGAAGTTCCTGTGATAGAGTAAGTATTTGAAGTTGCAGGGATTGTATCCTTGCTTGTCGAAACCTGTAAAGTATATGTGCCAATAGTTGTAGGATTAGTGATACCAAAAGCACTTGAAATTGAAACATAAACCCAGGAACTATTCCCTATTGAAAGACCTGATGGAATATATATCATAAGAGTTGTACCACTGGATGTAGTAGTACAGGTATATCCATTTATTGTAATATAACTACCACTTGCATAATATGGCACAACAGTTCCAGATGGAAAAGTTATCGATACAATATTGCCTGCTGTTAAAGCACCTGAAGAACCAGTTACAAACTGTATTATGTAATTTGCTGCCGTTCCTGCACTGTTCGGAGAAACTGTCACATAAAGATTTGTAATATTGCTCCCAACAAGGGTATAAGGAGCAGAAGAAATAGGAGTCATCTCTTTTGACGTATAAACACTAATTGAGTAACTTCCCGCAGTAGGCGGATTCTGTATACCAACAGTCGGCGGTATATAAATCGTACAAGGATTGCCAGCAGCTATGGCAATGGGAACAGTTATCCGAATTATTGTTCCATAATAGAGTGTTACGGAAGGGCTTGCATACCCATTAACTGTTATTGAACTGCTTGGAATGGTTGAAGGTATTATTGAACCCGTAGGGAATGTAATATATATATAATCAGTATAGGCTAAAAGGGCGATACCAGGAGTAAATTGAACAGAGTAATATGCAACACTTCCTGCATTAAGTGGACTTACAGTTACACTAACGGTTTGAGCTGTTCCTGTTATCGTCAAAGAACCAATAGCAACGTCACCTGCAGAAGTAACTGCATAAACTGTATAAGTATTCGCAGTCGCTGGATTATGGATACCTACAGCATCTGATATAAACAGGGAAACGGTTCCGCTGCTCAATGCAGTAAGAAGTGTAATTGTAATAGACCCACCAGCAGTTCCCGTTATAGCTGAAATAGTTGCACCACTCAAGGTAACATATGAAATAGGTATATTACCAGTTGGAACGGTAAATCCACTAAAGTAAATGATTATATTTCCTCCAGCAGGAATTGGATTTGTTATAGGGAATGAAATCTGATAATAAGCAAGTGACCCGACAGTAGCTGGAATAGCTACTACACTTAAACTAATAGCTACTACACTTAAACTAGATGTTGCCTTTGCTTTTCCATAGAAACCTGTTAGCATTAGCGCTAACACAAGCAACAAAATTAATGCTTTCTTCATAAAAACCTCCTTAAAATAAAAATTATTTTTATTTTACACCTATATATTTTACCACTTTTTTCACCTCCACATATATAATCGCAAAGACGGCAATTACAGAGGAGTAAAGACTCTCGAAATTAAAAAAAGTTCCATAATTTCCGAAGAATTTTTTATTTCATCATCTCCTTTCCGCGAAGATTTTTTCTTTTCCTGTCACGAATAGGGGACACATCCATATTAAAAACAGAGGAGATTCTCACCCTTACAAGAAGGACAAAAGACTTTCGCTCAAAATGACCAAGGAGACTCCTCGCTTTCGCTCGGAATAACAAATATTTGTAAATTTTTCTTTAAAATCCTTCCTATTTCCCTCCTTTATATATTATAATAGACCTCTAACTTCAAAAAGGTTGCACTTTTTCATAAAACTAATCGAATATAAATACTACACTGACATTTGCATCGACACCAATTGTTCCACCTTCAACAGGTACATTGGCTTCTGCTCCCTTTGCCGATATATCTCTATAAACAGGATAGATGGGGGCAGATTCAACAGAGATGGTCTTTATCCCTGTAACCTTATAGCTTGTTTCTATAAGAGCTGCATCAGCCTTTGCTCTTGCATCCTTCATAGCATTTTCGATCGCCTTGAGTTTCAGTTCATCCTTGTTTGAAACATCAAAAACAATACCCTGAATATCAGTTGCACCATTTTTACTTGCAATCGTAAGAAGTTTTCCTGCATTTGATAACTCCGCCTTGATAGAGAAAGACTCGCTTCCCCTGTAACCCTCAAGAGTCTGTTTACCTGTGTCGGGGTCATAGCTGTAGACTGGATAGAGTGACAAACCCGTTGTTTTTATATCCTCTTTCTTTACACCCGCTTTCTTTAGAGCTTCAACAATTGCATTTGCCTTCACCGTTAGATCGTCCATCGCCTGTGTGGGATCTTTATTTTCGACAGTAACACCCACATTCAAATAAGCAATGTCAGGACTTACCTCAACAGTGCCAGTTCCAGAGACAGAAATCGTGTGGTTCATTTCATCGCTCTGGGCAACTGCCTCTCCTCTTGGGAGCGCTTTTCCACCGATAACAACTGTGCCCAATAACATCGTGAGCACCAAAACTACCAATAACTTTTTACTCATTTTAACCTCCTGTTTTCCCATCTCAGAGAAATTTTTTAACTTCTCTATATATTAGACTCCCTAAACCTCAAAAAAGTTCCAAAATTTTCAAAGAATTTCTTATTAATTTTTAAAAATTTTTTTCTTCAAAAAATATTTCCAAATTCATAGATTTTCTGTATATTAGAGTGTATTAATCCATATATGGAGGATATGATGGAAGAAAAAACTGAAGGTAAAGTTCATTATGCAAAAAGCTTAAGAGAGCAATTAAATCTCAGAGTAATAATCCTAGGAATGCTTGGCTCAGCAATTATATCAATGAGCTCAATGTATGTCGCTCTTAGACTTGGCGCACTCCCCTGGCCTACTATTTTCGTTGCAATACTCTCAATGGCAATCCTCAAATTACTTAAGAATACAAATGTAAATGAAATAAATGTTACGCATACAGGCATGTCAGCTGGTGCTATGGTTGCAGGTGGCATTGCTTTCACAATTCCAGGTATATGGATGATTCAAAAAGATGCAAACGTAAGTTTCCTTTATGTTCTGCTTATTGCAGTTTCAGGCGTGCTGCTTGGGGTTATGGCGGTAATACTTATGAGAGATTATTTTATTGAGAGGTCCAATCTCCCATATCCCATTGGTGTTGCATCCGCACAAACTGTCCTCTCGGGTGATACAGGTGGGAATAAAGCAAAAGTCCTCTTTACATCTTTGGGAATTTCAGCAATTTTTACAGCACTAAGGGATGCATTTAATAAAATACCACAGGCAATAATATCTAAAACTTTGTATGCAAAAAATATTCCGTTGGGGCTATGGCTTTCTCCAATGGCATTTGGTATTGGCTATATCATTGGTCCTTTATACATGGGAATGTGGTTTATTGGAAGCGTATTTGGAAATCTATTTCTTGTTCCCGCTGGAGTTGCACTGAAGTGGTTTGCAAATCCCGACCTTGCGAATGCCTTCAAAAGTAGTCTCGGCATAGGCATGATAATAGGTGGAGGAGTGGGAATACTTATAAAAGATATTCTTCCAAAGGCAAGGACAATTTTTTTCTCGGTGTTTGAGAATCGTGAAGAAAGAAAACTCTTCGCAAAATTATTCCCAATAGTTGCCGCTATAATAGTAGCAGTTTTAACTGCTTATTTCAAAATTAACATTATTTTAAGTATAGTTGTAATTCTTGGGGTGTGGATTACAGTGGGTATGGCTGCTTACATCGATGGTGCAACTGGGATTGACCCCCTTGAGATATTCGGCATCATCGTTCTTCTTGTTATAAGATGGATTGCAAATTTTTTCACACCAATAGGAATTATACCGCTTTTTGCCGTGGCAGGAGTTGTTTCCGTTGCATGTGGACTTGCAGGAGATAATTTCCAGGATTTTAAATCAGGGCAAATTTTAAAAACAAATCCTAAAGCACAAATTTTATCAGAATTATTTGGTGGACTTATAGGCGCCCTTACAAGCGTAGTTGCACTTTTTGTAATGCACAGAGTATATGGAGCAATGGGGCCAAACACAAATATGCCAGCACCACAGGCATATGCAGTTTCATTAATGGTTAAGGGACTTCCCAGCTCTTCTGGATTTTTCACCGGTTTTATAACTGGAATAGTCCTTTACTTCTTTAAAATTCCTTCAGCAATAATTGGTATAGGCATATACCTGCCATTTATCATAAGTGGCACGGCATTTCTTGGAGGAGTTATCAGGATAATTGTTAAAAAATGGTTCCCAAAGCAAGATGAAAACGGCACCCTTGTAAGCTCAGGATTATTGGGTGGGGAAGGCTTTACTGGAGTTCTTATTGCAATAATTAAGTTCCTGACTATCTTTAAAGGAGGCTAAATGCACTCTATTACAGATGTTAAAGGAATAAAAGTTGGAAATGCAGAAGATTTGATAGGAGCAACGGGCTGCACTGTTATTATTATAGAAAACGGGGCAGTCTGTGGAGTGGACGTAAGAGGAGGAGCCCCCGGAACAAGGGAGACTGACCTTCTTGACCCTGTAAATCTCGTGGAAAAGGTTCATGCTATCTATATTGGCGGAGGTAGTGCCTTTGGCCTTGATGGAGCATCAGGAGTTATGAAATACCTTGAAGAAAAAAGAATTGGTTTTGATGTAGGCTACACAAAAGTACCAATAGTTCCTGGTGCAATTATTTTTGACCTCGGCGTAGGAAGCCCTTTTGTAAGGCCAGACAAAGAAATGGGATACCAGGCATGTTTAAATGCAAAGGATGAATTTTCAAAGCAGGGAAATATTGGAGCGGGAGCCGGATGTACTGTAGGAAAAGCATTTGGAATGAGGCAGTGCATGAAAGCAGGACTTGGAATAGAAAGTATCAAAGTTAGAGAATTAATAGTAGGAGCGCTTGCAGTGGTCAATGCATTTGGAGACATAGTCGATCCTGAAACCAATTCAATTATTGCTGGAGCGTTATCGCCTGATAAAAAATCTTTTTTAAATACCGAGGAATTTATAATTCATGGGAATGTTAAAGAAACTCCCTTCAAAAACACCACAATTGGAGTTGTTGCAACAAACGCAAAGCTTACCAAGGCTATGGCAAAAAGAGTCGCGATGATGGCGCAAGATGGAATTGCAAGAACTATAAGGCCTGCACATACAATGTTTGATGGTGATACTGTTTTCGCTTTATCAACAGGTGAAGTTGAAGAAGACATAAGCAGGATTGGGATTATTGCTGCGAAAATGCTTGAAAGAGCTATTGTTAATGCTGTTAAAAATGCCGACTCGTTATTCGGGATTACTGCTTGTAAAGATCTGAAGAATTTTCGAGAGAGCAGCCCCTATAATATTAGTAAAGAAAACTGAGGAGGTTTAAATGATAAAGAAAGGAGACAGAGCAATAGATTTTCAGCTCGAAAACCAGAATGGGAAAAAGATAAAACTTTCAGATTACAAAGATAAAATAGTAGTTTTATATTTCTACCCAAAGGATCTTTCATCAGGATGCACAAAAGAAGCACGAGCATTTAGAGATAACTTCAAAAAAATAAAAGAACTTAATGGAGTAATTTTAGGAGTGAGTGGAGATATAAAGAAACTGCACAAAAAATTTATAGAAAAGGAAAACCTTCCTTTTGATCTACTTTCAGACCATGATTTCATAGTTTCAACTTTGTACAACGCATATGAAGAAAAGTCAATATACGGAAGGAAGTGCATGGGAATTGAACGCTCAACGTTCCTTATAATTGGAACAGGAATCATCAAAAAAACCTGGAGGCATATAAAAATTGATGGACACGTTGAGGAAGTCATAAAAGCAATAGAAGAATTAAAAGAGCAATAAATTTTTGATTGTAAATTAAACTAAATTTAATTGTAATTAATTCTCTGATATAATATTCAGGGGTGAGCAAAATGAAAGCATTACTTATTGTTGATATGTTAAATGACTTTGTAGAAGATAGGGGAGCTTTAAAGGTAGAAGGTGCAAAGGAAATTATTCCTTATATAAAAACCCTCAAAGAAAAATTCGAAAGGGAAGATTCTCCTGTTATGTACCTCTGTGACTCTCACAATAAAAATGATCCAGAATTCAAAATATGGCCTGCCCATTGCGTAGAGGGAACAAGAGGTGCAGAGATTGTTGATGAGTTAAAACCTAACAAAAAAGATTATGTAATTAAGAAAAAAACTTACTCAGGATTTTTTGGTACTAACCTTAAAGAATTGCTTGATGAATTGAAGATTGATACTGTTTACATCACGGGAGTTGCAATGAACATATGCGTTCATTATACCGCTGCAGATGCAAGGATGAACGGCTTTAAAGTTGTTATACCGCTGAGGGGCGTGAAAGGTCTCACAGAAGAAGACGAAGATTATATGAGGAAGCAATTTAAAAATATCCTGAATGTAAAACTCATCATCGGATAAATAAGGAGAGTCAATGGAATCAAAAGTGAAAAAAAATGATAAAGAGAATTACATAACAAAAAAGGAAGTTGAGAAAATCCTCGAAAAAGAACTTGGTGAAATTAATAAAAAAATTTCTGATTTAAAAGAACAAATTGATAGAATTTACGAATATGTTGATGAGATATTTATATTGCAAAGAAAAGGGCAACCGCCAAATGAAGAAGAAATGAGAATTATCTACGATAATATCAATACTCAGGGTGGTTTTAAGGACTCTATGCCGATCTATCTTTTCAAAGATGAACTTAAGAAGAAGTTTAATATTAGCGAAGAAGGGCTAAATGAAAAAATCATTGAACTTAATAAAAGAGAAATCATACATTTGAGGGGTGCTGACAAATCTGAAAAAATAGAAGAACCCGAACACTGCATAAAATCAAAAAATGGAAAACTGTTCTATTATATAACCTGGATGAAAAGATAATTATAAACTTATATATGAGTTTTTAAAACCTGCTCCTCCAGAGTCCTATAACTTTTCCAATTATCTTTGTATCCCGCGTAATGTAAATAGGGCTGTAATAAGGATTTTCAGGAACAAGGTAGAAGCCGTTTCTTCTCTTTTCAATTTTTTTGACAGTTGCCTCTTCTCCAATGACCGCAACACAAATATCCCCCTCAACCGGGGTAGTGTCCGGATCAACTACAACAAGATCCCCTTCGTCTATGTGAGCACCTATCATACTATCACCCTTCACCCTTAAAAGGAATGCATTCGGGTGAGCTCGCTGGTCAATTGGCAATGGAAGAAAACCCTGAATTTCTTCAACGGCAATAGTAGGGCCGCCAGCATGAATAGTGCCCAAAATAGGAAAACCGTGAAACTGATTTTTCGTAGAGCGAAGTGAACGAGCTTTACCATCACTTACTAAATATCCAAGGTTTTCAAGCTTCTTAACATGTTGAAAAACGGTTGAAACAGAATTATAATGGAGAGCAAGCATAATTTCCCTGAAGGTAGGGTAATGGCCATTTGCTTGCTCTTCAACTATATAATTTAAAATCTCTTCCTGCTTTTTAGTTAATTTCTCCACAAGCATCACCTCAATCATATTATACGAACGTTTGTTCTAAATGCAAGAGAGGCTTTTGAAAAAAATTGAGTTTAACTATTTACATATTCAAGCCAACTGTATTTGTCTTCTTCGCCTCTCACTATTCTGAAAAACTTTTCCTGAACTGTCTGCGTAATTTTTCCAATCTTACCGTTCCCGATCAAAATCTTATCAACAGTTCTCACAGGAGTTACTTCAGCTGCAGTTCCTACAAGAAAAATTTCATCAGCGACATAAAGCATTTCTCTTGGCATCTTTTCAAACCTTACTTCAATGCCGCTATCCTTTGCAATCCTTATCACAGAATCTCTTGTTATGCCTTCAAGTATAGATGAAGAAACAGGCGGTGTAAAAAGCACTCCATTCTTAACGACAAATATGTTCTCTCCACTTCCTTCGCTCACAAAACCAAAGTTATCGAGGAGTATTGCCTCATTAAAACCATAACGATGGGCTTCCATAAGCGCAAGCTGAGAATTTAGATAATTACCGTCTGCTTTGGCGATAGAAGGAATAGTATCAGGTGCAAACTTTCTCCAGGATGAAACCATAGCATCTATGCCTTCATTCATGTCTTTATCTCCAAGGAATTTTCCAAGATCGAATGCTATGATTGAGGCCTCAACTGTAGCATCACTTCCATCAGGAAGGATGGTGCCGTAACCTCTATAAATTATAGGCCTTATATAGCTATCTTTAAGCTCATTTCTCCTTAAAAGTTCTTTCGTTGCTTCGCGTAATTGCTCAAAAGGAAAAGGTATCTCAATTCTGTAAATTTTTGCCGAATTATACAACCTCTTGAGATGGTCGTTTAATCTAAAAATAGCAGAGCCATTAGAAGTATCATAACTTCTTATGCCTTCAAAAACACCAGAGCCGTACTGCACAACATGAGACAATATATGAATTTTTGCATCCCACCATGGAATAAAATCTCCATTCATCCAGATGTACTTTGCTTCTTTTATTGCCATTGTTTCGCCTCCTTGTAAAAAATTTGCTCATATTCTATAACAAACTGAATGAATCTAAAATCAACTCCTTAAAATAAAAGATTACATCGATTTCTAAAAGACAATATATTGATCTTTTCAGTTAAAGCAATGCATTCTATAAGCAAAATTGCTTAAAAATAAATATTCAACCTTTTAAGACTTCTGCAGCATACATTGAAGCAAGTTTCGAGTGCTCATAATAAATCCCGCCTTGAAGGTAAACAACATATGGAGATTTCATGGGAGCATCTGCAGAAAGTTCAATTGATGAACCTTGAATAAATGTTCCTGCTGCCATAAGAATTTTGTTGTCGTAACCTGCAAGAGGAGCAGGCTGAATCTCGGCATCCCAATCTATTGGAGACACCTTTTGTACTGCCTGTGCAAATTTAATCAATTTATCAGGGTCATCCAGTTTAATACCCTGTACAATGTCCCCTCTTGGCTCGTTGAATTTCGGCTTAACTTCATAACCAAGGAGTTCAAATAGCCTTGAAGCAAAAACTGCTCCTTTAACAGCGTTTGAAACAACCATAGGCGCGAAGAAAGCACCCTGCAAAAAGAGCCTTGTTAACCCGAGCATTGGCCCAATTTCCCTACCAACACCTGGAGCAGTAAGCCTTGATTCTATTTTGCTTATATACTTTTCTTTCCCCGTGATATAGCCCCCGGTTGGAGTAATTCCTGCACCCATATTCTTTATGAGAGACCCCACCACAACATCAGCGCCTGCATCGGTTGGCTCAAGAGCCTCTACAAATTCTCCATAACAGTTATCAACCATAATACAGATATCTGGATTTATTTTCTTAACCTTGTCAATATATTCGCCTATTTCTGCAATTGTGAGCGATTTTTTAAAAGAGTAACCCCCTGATCGCTGAATGACGCTAACATTTGCCCTTTTGATCTTCTCAATATCAAGCGATTTGTTAAGGTCGGTTTCTTCATAATTAATATTGAAATCCCTTAGCGAGCCTTCGACCTCTCTTATCCCAATCACCCCTTCTCCTGTTTCATAAGGTTCACCCGAAAGATAAAGAAGCGTATCTTTGGGCCTTAAAAGCCCGAATAAAGATATTGCTATGGCATGAGTCCCTGAAACTATCTGAGGCCTCACCAAAGCTTCGTCAGTGTGGAATATATATTTATAAACACTTTCAACTTTCTCCCTTCCAGAATCGTTGTAACCATAACCAGATGTATCCCTAAAGTTAAAATCAGAAATTCTTGAACGTCTGAATGCATCAAGCACTTTTAAAAAATTATGACTTCTTACGGATTCGATTTCTAAAAAAACAGAAGAAGCCTCCTGCTCAGCTATATCTGCAAGTTTCCTAATTTCATTACTTATGTTAATCTCCATATACAAACTCCTTTACGCGCTCTTCAATATCCGGCAAAACATCATTAAAATTTTCAGTGTTAAACCAAACGACATCGTTCTCCTTCTTAAACCAGGTAATTTGCCTTTTTGCAAAATTCCTCGTCTTCTGTTTTATTATAAAAATCGCTTTGTCGAGAGGAATCTCGCCATCAAGATACATAATAACCTCTTTGTAACCAATTGCTTGAAGAGCAGTTTTTGACCAATTTTCATAGTTCTTTTTTAATATTGCAACTTCTTTAACAAAACCCTCCTCAAACATCCTGTCAACTCGCAGATTAATACTATTATAAAGCGCATCTCTTTCTTGCACTAACCCAATTTTTAGAAAATTAAAAGATGCTTCATCGTTTGAAACTTCAGAGATCTTTCTTCCTGTGATTTTAAAATATTCTATAACTCTTATAAGCCTTTTTCTATCACTTTTTCCGACTTTTTCTGTTGCTACAGGATCGATTTCATTTGCTAACTTTCTCAATTCATAAATAGGCATATTTGAAAGTTTTTCTCTCAAATTTTTATCAGGTGGAGCGGAAGTTTCAACCGGGAAATTCTCAGTCAGTGCTCGTATATAAAGCCCTGAGCCTCCCACAATTAAAGGGAAATAAGCCCTTGATACAATTTCTTCAATCGTTTTAATGGCAAGTTTTTTAAAGTCTGCAATGCTAAATTCCTCTTGAACCGTGATAATATCAATAAAATGGTGTGGCACTTCCTGACAAATCACCTTTGAAACTTTGTCTGTTCCAATATCCATCCCTTTATAAAATTGCATTGAGTCAGCAGAGACAATCTCAATGGGAAATTTTCGCGCAAGATAAACTGCAACTTCACTTTTATGGGTTGCTGTCGGGCCAAGAATTACTATCACTTTACTTTTCACGCTTTCTTCCCCAAAAATATTATAAAGTGCCTGGCACTTTACAATAAAAATTACACCGGGAGAGCCCGAAGATGAATAAAATCTGCATCAGTAATCTCAACATTTATTAAGTCTCCCAAATTGCCGACTTTCTCCTCAATAATCACGAGCTTATCTTGCGGGACCCTGCCAAAGGTTAAACCGTTTCCAAAACTTTCAACGAGAACCTCAACCGTTTTCCCAATATATACGCGATTCTTTTTAAGAGAAATGTCATTTTGAACCTTTAAAAGTTCATTTAGTCTTTGTTTTTTAACCTTATCTTCAACCTGACCATCCATTTTCGCTGCAAGCGTATAAGGCCTCTTAGAAAATGCTGCAATAAAACTTTTGTCAAACCTTATTTCTTCTACAAGCTTCTTTGTCTCAATGAAATCTTCATCGGTTTCGGTAGGGAAACCAACAATTATATCAGTAGTAATAGATACATCCCTGAACAATCCATTGATTTCGTTTATAAGAGAAACATAATACTCCCTGGTATAACCTCTTTTCATCAATTTAAGTATTCTGTTACTTCCAGATTGAACAGGCAAGTGAAAATGTGGGCAAATATGCCTTAATTCACCCATCCTTTTCAAAGTTTCGATATTAAAATCCGCCGGGTGTGAGGTAAGAAATCTCAATCTCTTTATCCCTTCTATCCTATCAACTGTCTCTAGAAGTTCAATAAATCCATTTTTATTTCCAAAGTCAAGACCATAATGATTTATGTTCTGCCCGAGAAGAGTAATTTCCTTTGCGCCAGCTTTTACAAGGTCTTCGATCTCATTAATAACTTTATCGAGGGGTTGGCTTTTCTCCCTTCCTTTTGTAATAGGAACTATGCAGTAAGTGCAAAAGCTATTACAGCCAAACATAACAGGTACAAACTCAAAAGGCTTGCCTTTAGTTCTTTCGTATGTTAGCGTATCGGCACTCACGGGGATCAAAATGTTAAATATTTTTTCACGTCTTTCGTTGAGAGGTTCATCGCCTTTAAGGATTGTTAGCACGCTATCTTTACCAATTTTTTTTATTTTCTTCTCTTCTGTCGTTGCCACACAACCTGTGACTATACTTTTAGGAAAGCCATTTTTTTCATAAAGGCTTCTTACAAAGCCAACTCTACTCAAAAGCTTCTCCTCAGACTTCTCCCTCACAGAACAGCTATTGAGCAAAACAAGATCCGCCCTTTTGATATCGTCAACTTCTTCAAATCCAAGGTTTTGAAGTGTTTCCCTGAATTTATTGGACTCATACTCGTTAATCTGACACCCGTAGGTGATTATATTAAATTTCTTCATATACCTTTTTACATTCTATCTTCAATAGATTCTTTTTCTTTTCTCCAAATTCACGTTTATTTAAGCCACTTTTTTTAATTGCATTGGTATCAATTTTTATTTTACTCCACTTATCGAATAAACTAAAAGCCTTTAAAACATCTCGCAAATCAAAATAGGTTGCGATTGCACATAACGGAATACGAATTTCTCTTGTATTATTAAAAAACGCTTCGAATAAACTGTCAAAGTTATTTTCAATTTTTAAATTAACCATCTTTTCAATGTATTGCATTTCTCTGCCTGTAAACCCCGTTAAGAAGAAATTAAAATGTTTGACGAGGACAGATACCTTGCAAAGATCTTTAAACGAAACATCTTTATTCACTTCTTTATCAAGCAAATCCATTTTTTCAATCAAATTAAATTGCGGCAGAAATCCAGTTAAATCTTGCCCGAATAAACTTTTTAAAATCTCAACAAGCTCTTTGAAATCTGAATGCAAAATTTTCTTTACTTCTTCCCTGACTCTCTCTTTTGACACATTCTTAAGGAGTGAAACGCCTTCACATATAAACTTTTTTGTGTTAGTTTCAATAGAAAGTGACAAATCACAAGCAAGTCTAATTCCCCTCAGGGACCTCAGGGGATCTAATTTTATGGAATTATCATTAACTACACTTAAAACACGGTTTTTAAGGTCATTGAGAAATTCGCCTTTAAAAATACTTTTGTCTGATTTTACATCATAATAAAGAGCATTCATTGTAAAATCTCTTTTGTTTGCATCTTTTTCAATCGAGTCATCCAGAATCATAAAATCAAATATAAAATTGTTTGAATTCACTCTTAGAAGTAAAAATCGTTCTTCATTTAAAGAAAAATGAGAAATCTTTCGCTCTTTTAAAAAATCTCTTATGCCCTCTAAATCGCTCTTCGAAACTACAAAATCAAAATCCTTTAAAGGTGTGCCATAATAAGCGTCGCGTAAAGCACCTCCTACAAGATACAGGTTAGAAACCTTTGTTTTAAGTAAGTTAATAAAGGTTTTTGAAAGGGTTTCCTTAATTAAATTTAGGGCTCTCTCCATTTTTCTCTTTTTATTGAGACCGCTTTACCTGAATCGTCTATATCCAAAACGACATAATCTACGACAACTTTCCCTTCGGCTGGTTGAAATGCCCATGGCAAAAGGGTCAAAAAACGTTTTAAAGCAATTTCCTTATCAAGGCCAATGATCGAATTCTCCACCCCGCACATCCCAACATCTGTAATATACGCAGTGCCACCGGGAAGTATTCTTTCATCAGCCGTTTGGACATGTGTATGCGTACCAAGCACTGCGCTTACTTTACCATCAAGAAAAAAGCCCATTGCTTTCTTCTCGCTTGTTGCCTCTGCATGGAAATCCAAAACAATGTTTTTTGTCTTACCTGATATTTCATCTATCAACTTTAAGGCGGCATCAAAAGGTGAATCGATAGGAACAAGATCGACTCTGCCCTGAATATTCAGGACAGCGATCGTTAGACTTTGCCTTTCAAGGATTTCGTAACCTTTGCCAGGTGTTCCAGATGGAAAATTTGCAGGCCTCAAAACAAAAGGCTTTCTATCTAAAAAATCCCATGATGTTCTCTTATCAAAAGTGTGATTGCCACCGGTTATTAAATCAACGCCACTTGAAAGAATTTCATCGGCAATCTCTTCTGTAATGCCTGCACCATGAGCTGCATTTTCACCATTTGCAATGACAAAGTCCGGCTTAAAAGCTTCTTTAATATCAGGTAAGAACCTTCTTAAGACTTTTCTCCCTGGTTTTGCAAATATATCACCAATAAAAATAACTCTTATCATAAGTAAAATGTGCTAGCTTTTTGCTAGCACAAATGAATCTCTTTCAAAATTTAACCTCAAATTACTTCTTCTCTTCCTTTATTTTTTCTTCTTTACCCTTCTCTTCCTTGCCTGTTTCGGCACCGGGTACCACTTCTTCTGCTGCTCCTTCAACGGCAACTTCTTCAGCAGCTGGAGCCTTAACTTCTTCAACTGTTGGCGTTACTACAGAAACCACAACAGCATCAAGAGGCGTGTAAAGCTTAATTTTCTCAGGAATTTTAAGATCTTTTACATAGTAAACATCCTTAATCTCAAGATCTGTAATATCAACTTCAATATTGTCTGGAATGTCGGTGAGTAGGCCCTCGACCTCGACCTTATAAAGTTCCTGATCAAGGATTCCTCCCATTTTTATACCCTTTGCTTCTCCTTTAGTTACAACGGGGATAGTCGTATAAATTGGTTTTTCAAGATTTACAGCTTCAAAATCCACATGAAGAATTTTACCGCCTATGGGGTTTTTTTGTATCTCCTTAAAGATTGTAGGGTATACGTTTCCCTGTATATCCAGGTCGACAAGAACATTTCTTCCTTCTTTCTTCGCAATAACAAGAAATTCTCTTTCGTTTATAATAACTGACAAACCGTTTAAGTTTTCGCCATAGACAATGCCAGGAATAAACCCTTCATTTCTGTATTTATTCAGCATCCCTTTGGTAGAAACTTCTCTTTTTTCTGCTTTTAATTGCACTCTTTTCACTATTCACACTCCTTCCTACAAATTCAGCTTACATTATACATATTTAAGAAGATTTTTCAAAGAGTTCACTTACTGACTCATGAAAAACAATTCTCTTAATCGCTTCTCCAATAAGAGGAGCCACGCTCAAGACCTTTACCTTCGAGGGGAGGTTAGTTCTTTGAGACACGGGCATTGTATCGGTTACAACTATTTCTTTTATCGGCGATTTTTCAAGTTTCTCAAGAGAGTCAAGTGCAAATACTCCATGAGTTGCACCTACATATACCTCTATTGCCCCTTTCCTCAAAACTTCTTCAGCCGCATTGATCATTGTTCCACCCGTATGAATTGCATCATCCACAAGAATAACTGTTTTATCTTCAACTTCTCCAATAAGCCTGGAGGTTTCCACTTCATCAGGACTCAATCTTCTCTTAACAAAAATTGCCTGAGTAGAATGTTGAATTTCTTTTGAAAATTGAGTTGCTCTTGGCACTGCACCAACATCAGGCGCTACAATAACAGGATTTTTAAGCTCCTTATCCTTGAAATAACTTCCAAGGAGAAGTACTGCCGTAAGGTTATCCAGGGGGATATCGAAAAATCCCTGTATCTGCCCTGCATGCAAATCAACAGAGATTACTCTCGTTGCTCCTGCAACTGTAATTAGATTCGCGACAAGTTTTGCAGAGATTGGTTCCCTTGACTTCGTTTTCC
>Ga0315282_10006565_pt1 | contig 19419 bp, 14 predicted proteins | sample YL17G07_20_MG_FD_203693 | JGI IMG/M metagenome (GOLD analysis project Ga0315282, IMG submission 203693) | Sediment microbial communities from Yellowstone Lake, YNP, Wyoming, USA - YL17G07_20 | ecosystem: Environmental > Aquatic > Freshwater > Lake > Sediment | place: USA: Wyoming | collected... | reverse complement strand
AGCCCTCTTCGAGGGCTTTGGGGAGCGTATCGAGTGCCTATTCAAAGTGAGCCCTCTTCGAGGGCTTTGGGGAGCGTATCGAGTGCCTATTCAAAGTGATCCCTCTATTCAAAGTGAGCCCTCTTCGAGGGCTTTGGGGAGCGTATCGAGTGCCTATTCAAAGTGAGCCCTCTATTCAAAGTGAGCCCTCTTCGAGGGCTTTGGGGAGCGTATCGAGTGCCTTTGAGAGAAATCTATGATCCACCATATCTTGGCCAAAGGCTAACTTCTGACTTCTTCATTCTCTGTACCTTGTGGCGCATTTTCATCTCATTTGCATTCAGCAAACACTACTCATCCTCCGCCTCGATCGCCACCCCGTGCCCTGGCCGGTTGTGGTACACCATCCAGTAAACCACCGGGATCAAGATCAGCGTGAAGGCCGTCGAGACCGCCAGACCGAAGATCAGCGCCCAGGCCAGGCCGGAGAAAATCGGATCGAGGGTGATCGGAATGGCCGCCAGGCCCGCGGCCGCCGCCGTCAGGGAAATGGGCCGCACCCGCACCGCGCCGGACTGGATGAGGCTCTCCTGGAGCGGGACCCCCCGCTTGAGGGCCTCGTGCACGAACTCGATCAGGAGAATGGCGTTGCGCACGGCGATGCCGGACAGCGCGATCATTCCGATCATCGCGGTGGCCGTGAAGAACACGGGATTGTGGAACCCGCCCACCTTGGCCGCGCCGATCAGGTTGAGGAGCCAGAATCCCGGCATGATCCCGATCATCGTAAGGGGAATCGAGATCATCAGGATGAGCGGCATGAAGTAGGATCCCGTCTGGTAGATCAGAAGAAGGTAGATTCCCAGGCAGGCCGCCGCGAAAGCGATCCCGAGGTCGCGGAACACGGTGATGGTGATGTCCCACTCGCCCTCTCCGGACCAGTTGACGTCGAACTCCTTCTCGAGGAACCACAGGATGCCGGCGCCGTTTTTCAGATACGTTCGCTTCTCGGCCGGGCGGAAGTCCACCTCGGAAAGCCGGTCTTGGGGCCTAAAGACCGGGGTCTCGGGCTTTCCGGGCTCATAGGGCGTAATATGGCCTGCATCCAAGTGTCTCAAGTCCCGTCCGGGGATTTCGGGTTTTGTTATGCGGTCGGCCTGGATATCCAGGACCGCCTCCGCGGGCGCCCGGCCCGCCATCTCCGCGAACACGTAGCCGAGACGCTCCAGGTTTTTGTGGTAGATTGTCTTGTCCTGGATCTTCTCCTCGAAGTGCCCGATCTCGCCCAGGGTCACCATGTTGCCCACCTGGCCCTTGACGTACACGCGCCGCAGGTCTCCCAGGCTGGAGCGTTGTTCGCGCGGAAGTCCCAACTCGATCACGAGCGGGTTGACCTCATCCGGCTTGCGTAGATATCCCCCCGGTATGCCCTCGAGCGCCAGCCGCATGGTCTGAACCACGTCGCTCGTTGACACGCCATTGAGGGCGGCTTTTTCCTTGTCTGTCACGAACACGAACTTGGTCTGGTCCTCCTCGAAGGAATCGTCCACGTCCACCACGCCGGCTTCCTTCTCCAGGCGCGCCCGGACGATCCGCGTGGCGCGCACGATATCCTCCGGCGAATGCCGCGCCTTCCCGCGCACTTCGGCGGTAACGGTCGCGATTACCGGCGGCCCCGGCGGGGTTTCCACCAGCTTGATGTTGGCGCGGTGCTCTGCGGCGATCTTCGCCAAGTCGTTGCGCAGCCGCAGGACCAGCGCATGGCTCTGTTGCGCGCGCTGTTTCTTGTGCGCGAGGTTCACGCGGATTTCGCCCACGTTCGAGCCTTGGCGCATATAGTAGTGCCGCACCATGCCGTTGAAATCCATCGCGGAGGCGCAGCCCACGTAGGTCTGGAAATCCGTGACTTCGGGAACCGTGCGCAGGTACTCCGCGAGGGCGCTCGCCGCGTCGTCGGTCGTTTCGAGGGTTGTCCCCTCCGGCATGTCAATCACGACCTGGAACTCGTTCTTGTTGTCGAAGGGCAGCATCTTGAGCGGGACGAGCCGCGCCATCGCCAGCCAGCCCGCGAAGGCGAACAGGCCCGCGGTAACCGCGATCAGCAGCCACGAGTAGAGCCGCGAGTGCAGGAACACCGGAAGGACGACGTGGTAGAACCTGTAGATCGGGCTCTTCTCGAGCACCCACACTTCTTCCTCTTTCTTGCCGTATTCGCCCTTGAGGACGTGGTAGCTCATCCAGGGCGTGAGCGTGAAGGCGACCACCAGGGACATGAACATCGCAAGCGGAACGTTGAGGGCCATGGGGCGCATGTAGGGGCCCATCATGCCCGTGATGAAGAACATCGGCACAAAGGAGATGATGACAGCCATCGTGGCGAGGATGATGGGGGGCCGGACCTCGTTGACCGCGCTGAGGATCGCCCGGAAGGGCTTCTCCTTGCGCATCTTGAAGTGGCGGTAGATGTTCTCGACGTCCACGATGGGATCGTCCACCACGAGTCCCAGCGAAAGGGTGAGGGCGAACAGGGTGACGCGGTTGATCGTGTAGCCGAAGAGGTAATTCAGCAGGAGGGTGAGCGCGAAGGTCACCGGCACCGCCGCCGTGATGATCAGCGCCTCGCGCCAGCCCATCGTGACCAGGATCAGGCCGATTACTACGATCAGCGCGATCACGAGGCCCTCGATGAGCTCGTTGACCTTGTCGTTGGCGGTCTCACCGTAGTTGCGCGTGATCTGGCAATACACGTCATCGGGGAAGAGGGTTTTCTTCAATTCCTCCATCTCTTTTTCCACGGAGCGCGCCACCCACACGGCGTTTGTGCCTTTCTTCTTGGCTACGGCCACGTGCACCGCCGGGAAGCGCTTTCCTTCCTTCTCCACCGAATCACGCAACTGTTCGGGGATCGCGGACGCGGCGGGGCCAAAGCCCATCCGCGTATAGGTGTGGACCTCTTGGGGAGCGTCCAGGACGTCCGCGACCTCGGTCAGCCGCACGGGTTTGCCGTCCTGGACTCCCACCACGAGCTGCCGCATCTCGTCCACGCCTCCCAGGAAAACCCCCGAGTCCACCAGGTACTCGGCGTTGGCCGCCTCGAATTTGCCCGAGGAGGTCTGGACGTTGCTTACCTGGAGCGCGCGAGCCACCTCGAGCGGCGAGACCTTGTGCGCGGCCAGGCGCGCCTGGTCCACCTCGACCCGGATCACGCGGGGCCGGCCGCCGATCACCTGCACCTTGTTGGTGTTCTTGACCGACTGGAGTTTGATCTCGACTTCCTCGGCGAGACGCCGCAGCTCGTCATCGCCGTAGCGCCCGCTATAGAGCGTGATGTTGACGATCGGCACGTCGTCTATCTCGACAGGCTTGACCACCCACCCGGCCACCGATGCCGGGACGTTGTCCATGTTCGACTGGATCTTGTTGTAGATCTTGACCAGGGAGTTCTCGCGGTTTTCGCCGACGTAGAAGCGCACGGTGACCACGGCCATCTCGGGCCGCGACATCGAATAGACGTACTCGACGCCGTCAATCTGGTAGAGGATCTTTTCGAGGCGCGTGGCCACCTGCCGCTCGACTTCCTCCGCCGAAGCGCCGGGAACGCGCACCATCACGTCCGCCATCGGCACCACGATCTGCGGCTCTTCCTCGCGCGGGGTGACCAACAGCGCGATCGCTCCCGCCGCCAGCGAGATCAGAAGCAGCATCACCGAGAGATTCCCGCGCAGGAACGTTTCCACGATGCGCTGCGTGAAGGAGGTTTTCCCGGGGCTGGTCATTTCAGTCCTCCCTCTTCAAAGAGCCGCACGCCCTCGGGCAGGGGCTGCGGCGGAGGACCGTAGAGCACCACCGTCTCGTTCGGTTCGAGTCCCGACAAGGCCTCCACGCGGCCGTAGGGGCTGCTTTCGCCCAGCTTGACCTGACGGCGTTCTATGGTATTATCCTTGGGGTTGACCACGTCCACAAACCGCAGTTGGCCCGCCGGCTGCACGGCGGACTGCGCCACGCAGATGCGTATCCTCTCGCGCCCCGGAATCATGAGCCGGCCAAACGTTCCTTCGATCTGGAGCGGCGCGCCGGCGGGAAGGCTCACTTTCACGAGGACGGAGCGGCTTGCGGCGTCGGCCTGGGGCACGATCTCCGCGATGGTCCCATCCAGGAGGTTCTTCTGTTGGGCATCCCGCGCCTCCATGGTCAGCTTCAACTTGTCTCCCACTTTCAGGTCCTTGCTCAGGGCTTCGGGAACCGCCGCCTCCAGCCGCAGCGCCGTGGGATCGTAGATGGTCAGGATGGGACGCCCCGGCTGGGTCGTGTCGCCCACGTCCATCAGTTTCTCGACGACCACGCCGGTCAGCGGCGCCTGGATCGTGGCGTAGGAGAGCATGGTGCGGGCGGCGTTTTCAGTTTCGGTGGCTTGCTGCGCCTGGGCCTGGGCCGACTTGAAGCGCAGATCGGCGTCGTCGAATTCCTTGTCCGACGCGACCTTCTCCGCCAGCATCTTCTTCACGCGCTCGTGGTCCTTCTCCGCGTTGCGAAGGTTCGCTTCGGCCTCGACCTTGGCCTGACGGGCCCGTTCGAGGTTGGCCTTCAGGTCGGCGTCATCCAGCCGGGCGAGCAAGTCGCCTTCCTTCACGCGGTCGCCCGCGCGCGCCTTCATCTCCAAAATCCGCGCCATGATCCGCGCCGAAACCTCGGTGCGCCGTTGCGCCCGCAGCGTCCCCACCACGTCCACCTGCTGCACCTGGATCACCTTGTGCACGACGTCGGTGGGCTGGTCCGCTTTCACCCGTTTGGGGACTTCCACCTTGCCGGGCTCGATCTTCTTGTGGAAGGCCCTGGTCATGTAGGCGAGGACCAACGCCAAGGCGCCCAGCGAAAGTATGATCAGCAGTCCTTGTTTGACGATCTTTCCGAGTTTCATTATCGCATCTCCTCCTGTAGCGCGGTTGATCTCCCTGTAGGATGGGCCTTGGCCCATCAGCGTATCCCGCCGCCTACCCTTCTTGGGCTGTCGTTTTGCGAAGGCGCCTGATGGGCCAAGGCCCATCCTACGTTTGGGACGCTTGGTTGATGGGCCAAGGCCCATCCTACGGTGCCGCTTCACCTACTCAGGGTTCTGGAGGCGTCTTAAAATCCGGAGGCATCTTCGGCGGCGTCCATCCCCATTCCCGATCATACCATTCCTCCGCGAGAAAGCGATGAAAGCTAGACCAAGGCCACTCTCCCGGCCACTGGGCATAACCGTGCTTGACGGGATTGTAATGGATGTAGTTTACGTGGTTGGCGTAGTCCGATTCGTCGCGGATCAGGTGTTCCCAGAACCTTCTCTGCCAGAATGCCGCTTCTCTGGTGCGTAGCCGGGAGGCGCTTCGTTCCCCTTCGTTTCCGCCACCTGCTCGATACCGGCGCGAAAAATTTCCCTTGATGTGCTTCCAACGTGTGGAGAAATCCACGTCCTTCTCAGGCAATTGCCACAAACAATGAAGATGATCCGGCAGCAAACAGAGCGCTAATACCTGAAAAGGGTGGTGCCGACGAACTTCCGTCCAAGCCGCCCGCAGGCATGCACGGGCCAAGTCTGATGTCAGAAATGGGCGCCGCTCAAACGTCACCACTGTGAAGAAATAACACCCTCCCGGAACATAGCGGCGCCGGTAATCCATCATTTTCCTCCGTAGGATGGGCCTTGGCCCATCACCCCACTAGCCCGTCATTGCCCTCGGCCTTTTTCACGTAGGATGGGCCTCGGCCCATCACCACCCAGGATCGAATCTTCCGGCAGGTCCGTCATCACCAATGTGCCGGCGCTTATGATGGGCCAAGGCCCATCCTACGACACAGCTTTGTCAAAATCAACCCACGTGCAAATTGCCTCAGACAAGCTGATGGGCCAAGGCCCATCCTACGATACAACCTTCACTGGCTCGTGGTGAAAATGATGGTGTTTTCCGCCCAGTTGCCCGTTTTGAAACCGGACCAATCCGGCTTGCCTTCGCCCTGTGTTTGCCCCGTTGACTTCTTCAGCGTGGACTTCACGCCGATCGTGCGGTCCAGCTCCGCGCTGATGCCGCGCATGATGTTGGCGGACCGGCTGGCGCCACCCGCGCCGCCGCTCTGCGCATCCGCGATGGCTTGGGTCACGCCTGACAGTGGCTTGGGAGTCAGGAACGCCTTCACGCATTCCCTGCCCACCGGTTCCTCGACGGGGTAGGCGTAACCCCCTTCCGCTCCAGGCAGGTGGACCATGTCGCCCGCGCGCACAAACCCGTCGCGGTTGTCCGTCATCCGGCTGTTGGGATACAGGACCGTCACGCGGCCCGAGCAGTCAATGTTGATGAGCGTGAGGTAGCCGTTTTGGCTGGGACGGATCTCGAAGCCGACATCGTCTCCCACGCGGAAGCGCCGGCGCGTGACCTGCATGCCGCGCGATTCGCCCGCCGCGAGGCCAACCTCCAGATCAATCCGCGTCCTGTTCCCAACGGGCTGGCGGATGCGCATGAGGTTGGTGGCAAGATAGTTCCGTTCGATCTCGCGCCGGACGTCGCCCAGCACTTCCCGCTCCGACAGACGCGAGCTGGTCTTGACGATCTGCGCGGAATTGCTGTCCACCACCACCCCGGTGTAGGTTAGTCCGCTGGGCTTGTCCTGCGCGCCATAGATGACCAGTATTCCGAAAGATTCCGTGTCGGGCACCGGAACAGCGACGTCCCGCATGGCTGCGATCTCGCGGGTGAGCTCCTGGAGCATCGAATCGGAGGCCTGGGCGTTGAGATCGGTCATCGGTTTTTGCTCGGTGGCGAACGCGTCGCACCGCTTGAATGCGACCGCAACGGGCTTCGGGAAGGTCTCTCTGTCCAGCGCTTGAATCGCGCTGGAAGGCTCGGGCGTTGCCACCGCCTGGATGGGCGTGGGGGCCGGTGTGGGCTCAGGGGTGGGCCGTGGGGGCTGGGAGATCGGGGTTGGCTTCGGCGCCGGGGTGGGCTCGGGCTCCGGTGTGGGCGTGGGCTCGATCACGACCGGCGTCTCCTTGGGCGCAACGACCGAGCCCCGCATTCCTCCCAGAAACTGCGCGTCAAGCACGGCGGCATCGGAGACTTCCACCTGGGGATTCTGCGTGTTGCCGCCCTGAACGATGGGGTGGCTGAGGTAATTCTTGAGGTCGCGATAGGTGATGCCCTTAGGATCGGGGCTTTCCTGAACGTAGCGGCACAGTTCGAGGGTGAGGGCTCCGTGGACTTCGGGGGGGGCGCCTCGCCTTACCTGGATCGAGTTTTCGGCGGCCAGCTCGTAGTCGCGCGCGGCGGCGACCAGAACGGTTCCGGTGGCCGGCTTCGCCGCGGTCCCCGATGGCCCCGAAGGCTTGGGCGTCGTGGGTTTGTCTTCGAGTTCTTCCGAGAGCCTGCGCGTCCGGAGAAAGCCGCTGACGCTCTGGCCGCTGTCGCTCGGCGGGGGGGCAACGTAGGAGTTCCGGAACAGACTGCGGGTGAGAGGCTCGGCGCTCTCCTGCGACTTGGCCAGGATGGGATCGTCCCCGCCGGTGTATGGGAGGTACTTGACGCGCCGGCCCGGCTGGGTAAACAGAGACCTCAGGCCCGTGCCGGAGTGGCAGCAGTCGAAGGCCGCCACAAATTCGCGGTCCTTGGCCATCGTGGTGATAATCTCGTCAAGCTGGTCGTCCACCACGGCGTTCTGGGCGCGGCGGCCCGGCAGGAACTTGAAATCGTAGGGGCAGAGGACCTCGTCGAGATGATCGTCTTTCTCATCCCCATTGTCGTCGGTGATTTGGGAGCCGTGCCCGGAGTAGTAGAAGAGGACGGAATCTCCCGGCTTGCTGTTCTTGAGCATATTCCGCAGGCCATCCAGGATTGCCTGCGCGGTGGCTTCGCGCCCGAGGATCGTCCGCACGTTGGCCGCCGGGACTCCGACCCGGTTGACAAGCAAGTCCCGCACCATTCGGGCGTCGGACTCGCAGCCGCTGAGCTGCTGCTCGGCGGAGAAGTTGGGATAGGTGTTGTTTCCGACGACGAGGGCATAGCGATCCGCCGAGGCGGCGGAGGGGAAGAGCAGTGCCGGCGCAAGCCAGAGAACCAGGAAGAAAATGCGCCTCGACTTGGCGGGATTGTTCCGGACGGCATCACCTGCGTTCATGATCGCGTTCCTTTCTGACGACTACTGACTTCACATCCCCTCGGACTATACGAATGAAGTATAGCACCCAACCCGCGAACCTGTCGATGTTTTTTCAATCCCGTTCCGGTCGCGCCTGGCGTCTGTCAATCCCGTTCGGGCCGCGCCTGGCGTCTGTCAATCCCGTTCGGGCCGCGCCTGGCGTCTGTCAATCCCGTTCGGGCCGCGCCTCGCGGCCCATCAGGTCTTGCAGCGCCGCCTGGGGATTCTTCCCTTCGTATAGGACCGCGTACACCTCTTCCACGATCGGCATCGTCACCCCGTGCTTGAGTGCGAGCGCCCGTGCCGACCGCGCCGTCGGCATCCCCTCGACCACCATTCCGATCTCGGCCAGGGCTTCCTGGACCGTGCGGCCTCGCGCCAGCAATGTGCCGAAAGTGTGGTTGCGGCTAAGCGACCCGCAGCACGTCAGGATCAGGTCTCCCATCCCCGTGAGCCCGGCGAAAGTCTCCGGGCGGGCGCCCAGCGCCGTTCCGAGGCGGATCATCTCGGCGAGTCCCCGGGTGATGAGCGCCGCGCGGGCGTTATCGCCGAGTTCCATGCCGTCGCACACGCCCGCGGCAATCGCGATGACGTTCTTAAGCGAACCGCCCAGCTCGACACCCAGCACGTCGTCCTGGGTATAGACGCGGAAGCGGTTGGTCATGAAGAGGGTCTGGATGTATTCGCTCAACCGCGGATTCGTCGAGGCCGCGCAGACCGTTGTCGGCAACTGTAGGGCGACTTCCGCCGTGAAGCTGGGTCCCGACAGAACGGCGATCCGCTCGCGATACGCGGTTCCCCACACCGATTCGATCACGCCCGCCATCGGGAGGAGGCTGTCTTCCTCGATTCCCTTGCTGCAAACCACCCAGGGGGGAGTCTGGCGCGGCGGTTGACTTGCCGGTGGACGGCACCATTCGGCCAGGGCGCGCACTCCGTGGCTGGCCGCCGCCACCACCACGCAATCGGGGCCTCCGTTGCAGGCGGGTGGAACGGGGACGGCAGCTTGCGGCGCTCCGTTGCGGGTTGTCGAAGCGTCCGGGGGTTTTCCGGAAAAGTCCACCGCCTCGGCCAGGTTCGTCGTCAACCCGACGGTGTCCGCGACTTTGAACCCGGGCAGCTTCGGATGGGAAAGCGTTTGCCGCAGACGCTCGACCACCTGGGCCGCCACGTCCCACGCGCGGACGACGTGGCCCTTGCGCGCCAGGTGGGAGGCCAGGACAATGCCCCACACCCCGGCGCCAAGCACGCTGATCTTCTGCGGGGGCAGCTCCGCCGGCAAGGTCTCTCTCACGCTTTGTGTTCCTTCCCTACCAGCAGCCGCTTGATGTTGGCGCGGTGGCGGATCACCACCACGACCGAGATCAGCACCGTCATCGCCAGCACTTGCCAGTTGACCTTCTGGTACCAAGGACCCTTGGCGCCTTTCGCTATGAGTTGGAAAGTCAGCATGGCGGCGGGCAGCAGAATAGCCGCCACGATGGACGCGACGGAAACCAGCCGGGTGGCCGCGATGATGGCCAGGCAAACGACGGCCGTGAGCACCGTGGCCTTCCAAGAGACGATCAGGAACACACCCAGGGCCGTGGCTACTCCCTTACCGCCCTTGAACCTGAGAAAAGGGTTGTAGCAGTGCCCCAGGAAGGCGGCAAGCCCCATGAGGAGCTGTACCCCGGGGGTAGTCAGCGCCTCGAAGTAATAGGCCGCCGACCCAAACGCGGACCAGCCGGCCATCAATCCCAGGACCCATGGAAGAAACCACGCCGCCACCACGCCTTTGAGCGTGTCCAGCAACAGGATGACTATACCCCACTTCCGCCCCAGCACTCGGGAGGCGTTGGTGGCGCCGACGTTGCCGCTGCCCTGGGTGCGGATGTCCATCCCGCGCATCCGCCTGACAAAAATGTATGCGAACGGTACGCAGCCCGTCAGGAACGCCAGGAGAAGAAACACGAAAAAAGGAATGGAGATCATCAATCCCTCGCTTTCAGGGTATGCTGTACCTTATTCCGGGAACATGCCGCATCGGATTTCCCGAATACCCCGCATCGTACCCCGGAGCGGAGGAAAATGCAAGCGGTCTGCGAAGGCGTAGTGCGTAGAGGGTGCATCTTGACTCCGCTACCAGCTTGTGGCGGCGACTAGACCAGTGAGTGTCCTACCCATGCCGCCAAGAGGTTTGCAGACGCCAAACACTGGAACGTGAATCGTATGCCAGACTCGAGCGGGTTCTCAGCCGTCTTCAGACGGCTCCGCTTTGCCCCCGGCTTCAGCCGGTGGGACAAGGGGGGTATTCCCTCTGGAATCCAGCCGGCTTCAGCCGGGCTTCTCGACCCGCTTCAGCAAAGGAGGGGCAGGAGTCGGGCTGAAGCACATCGGGAAGCCGCGCTGAAGCGCGCTATGCCCCACGGAGAAAAAGAGCCCTGTTCCCACCGGCTGAAGCCGGGGGCAAGAAGGAGCCCGCTGAAGCGGGCAGAAGCACTTGGGTGGCGGCGTCCAGCCCGCTCTGCTTAACAGGTTGGTCAGTTGAGGGCTCGGTCGCAATGTGGCCGTAACGGCGCCAAGATGCGCCCGCGCGTAGAGAACGCTATTCCCCAATCCAGATCAGATACACCCAGTTCAGTAACACCGCGACGGCAAGGGCAACACCGAAAATCCATTTTTCCCGTGTGCCGCCAAACGAAAGGCGGAGGCGCGGCTTGCGCAAGAGCGCCACCCACGCCGCGTACACAACGAACGCGATCAGCCCAAGGAAAATGCCCGCGAACAGGGGGTTGTGCGCGATTCCCTCTATCCACCTTCCCCGCGCCAATGCCAGAAAAGCGCGGGTTGCCCCGCACGAGGGACAGGGCCGGCCCGTGACGCGGTGAAACCAGCACGTGGTCCAACTGAAGAATCCCAAGGGCATGAACCGCGCCGCCGCCAGGACGCCCAGCGCTACCAGCCCGCCCGCGATCTCCAAGCCGGGCCGGCCCTCTCCCGGCGGTTGCCATCGCCACTTCATGGGTGCAAGTCCAGGTCGGCGATTTTCTTGTGCAGCGTGTTGCGGTGGATGTTGAGCATCCGCGCCGCGCGAACCTTGTTCCAGTTGCACGCCTCGAGCGCGCGCAGGATGCAGCGGCGCTCCGCCTCGTCCAGCGTTATGGGTTGGGAAACCGTCGTGGAACCGGGGTCGGCGGCCCGCACGGCGGGTTGCAGCGCGAAAAGCCCCGCATCCAGCACGGGCTGGTCGCTGAGCAGGATCGCCCGCTCGATGGCGTTCTGGAGTTCGCGGATGTTGCCCGGCCACGCGTAGGCCTCCAGAACCCGCAGGGCGGAATCGGAAAGGCCGAGGATCTGCTTGTTGTACTCGCGGGCGTAGTGCCGCAGGAAGTGGTCGCACAGGAGCTGGATGTCCTCGCGCCGCTCACGCAGGGCGGGAAGGTGGATCTCGAACACGTTGAGCCGGAACCAGAGATCCTCGCGGAAGCGTTTTTCCTGGACGGCCTTCTCGAGGTCCGCGTTGGTGGCCGCGATCACGCGCACGTCCACCGGGATCGGCTGGCTGCCGCCCACGCGGGTGACCACGCGCTCCTGGAGAAACCTGAGAAGTTTCGTCTGGGTTCCGGGCGCCATCTCGCCGATCTCGTCCAGGAACAGCGTGCCCCCGTGCGCGTTCTCGATCAGGCCGCGCCGCATCCGGTCGGCCCCCGTGAACGCGCCGCGTTCGTGTCCGAAGAGCTCGCTCTCGATCAGCGTCTCCGGGATCGCGGCGCAGTTGATGGCGAGGAACGGGTACTTGACGCGGCGGCTCTGACGATGGACCTCTCGCGCGATCATCTCCTTGCCTGTGCCCGTCTCTCCCGTCAGCATAATCGTGGAATCCACCCCCGCGACCTTGGACACCAGCGCGAGAACCTTCATGAAGGGCTGGCTCTTCCCCACCAGTTCCATTCCGCCTTCCCCCGCGGTTCCCTTTTCCCGGTGCAGCGTGTCCAGCGCCTGGTAATGCTCGATGGCCACCTCGGTCAGGTTCGCGACGGACTGCAGGAGTTGCACGTCGTGCAGCAGCAGATTGTCGCCGTCCGGAATCTCCAGGTACAGGAGCCCGATGATCTGATTGGGCAGCGTTCCCCCGGCGGCCTTGCCCGCTTCTCCCGCCGCCGGGCGGCTCTTCGCCAGGGGAACGCAGAGAGCCACGGCATCGGCTTCGTCCTCTTCCTCGGCGGGCTTGTCAATCCGCAGCGTCGTGGCCACGTGCTTGTCAATGGCGGGAGCGGGGACGAGGACGGCCCGCTTCTCCTCCAGGACAAGGCGGATCACGTTCATGGACACCGCGAAGGAGTCCTCGTCGGAGATAGCCACCAGCGGCACGAAATCGGCCGATACGGCGTCCCACATCATCAGGCAGCCGTTGCGCGCGTTGAAAATGCCCACCAGGGTCTGCAGGATGCGCTCGAGCGCTTCGGGCAGCGGCAGCTCCGAGAAAGCGAACAGGGTGCCCAGGTGATAGAGCAGTTCGTGGGAGGAGCGGGCGGCCTTTTGGTCGGCGGAGGGAGCGGCCAGCGTGTTCTTCTCCCGGATGGGGGTGATGGTCTCGTCGGTGGGGGAGGTGAAGTAAACGCGCTTGTTGCTGAACCGGGTGTTCTTGAGGTCGTGGTCGGTGTTGAACAGGAACACCGTGTTGCCGATGATGATCTCGTCATTGCGCAGCAGGGTCTTCTCAGGCACTTCCTCGCCGTTGACCAGGACGCCGTTCTTGCTTTCGCGGTCGTGCAGGAAATAGGAAATGCCCCTCTGCAGGATTTCGCAGTGGAAGCGCGACACGTTGGGATCGAGGAGTTGGATAGTATTCTCCGGGGCGCGGCCGACCGTGGTCACCTTGCCCAGCTCATAGCGCATTCCGATGTTGCCGCCCTTGATCACCAGCAGATTGGACATGGTTTCCTCTTTCCGCCCGGGCGTGAGCGTTGCCCACTTCTCTATTGAATATACCGGAAAGAACTCGGCTTCTTCAAGGGAGAAAGGGCGGAGGATTTCGGATTGGGAATTGCGGATTGAAGATTACGGATTTGAGATCGGGGGACGATGGAGGCGGGTGTGCACCCGTAATCTGAAATCCGCAATCCGCAATCCGCAATCCGAAACTCGCAATCCCTTTGGCCTTGCCTGGCTCGGCGGTTTTCAGGTAGAAGGGGGGTGGGGAGAATTGCCATGGCCAACCGAGACGGGATTGTCGAGTTTCTGGACAAGTATCTGGAGAAGTCCGCTTTTCAGGATTCCTTGCCCATCGGCCTGCTGGTCGAGGGGCGGGACGAGGTTCGCAAAATCGCCACGGGTGTTTCGGCGTGCTTGGAACTCTTCGAAAAGGCCTCGGACTGGGGCGCCGACATGGTCCTGGTCCACCACGGCATGTTCTGGGACAAGTCGGACCGGGTGGTCCGCGGCGCCCTCAAGAAGCGCCTGAAGTTTCTGCTCGATCACGACATCACGCTCGCGGGCTACCATCTGCCGCTCGATGCCCACCCCGAAATCGGCAACAACATCCTGTTCGCCCGCGCGATGGGTTTCCAGGACCCGCAACCCTTCGGCGACTATCACGGCAAGCTCATCGGGTTCAAAGGCGCCATTCAGCCGGTCCCCATTGAGGATTTCGTGGGGAAAGCGGCGGCCTTCTATGGGACGCGCCCGACCGCCTTCCTGAGCGGCAAGCCCGTGATCGCGTCCGCCGCGGTGGTGTCGGGCGGGGCGTGGGAGTTTCTTGCGGACGCGGCCCGCGAACGCCTCGATTGCTACGTCACGGGCAACGCCGACGAGCCGGTTCCGCATCTCTCGCGCGAACTGGGGGTCCACTTCCTGTCTTTCGGCCATTACGCGACCGAGCGCGTGGGCATCCGCCGTCTCGGAGAAGTCCTTGCACGGGAGACGGGAGTGGAAACCCGGTTTTTCGACGTGGACAATCCGCTATGAGTCGGAGTTCCTCGCGGGGGGCGCATCTTGATGAAGCTACGCAGGCAAAGCAAAGCGGGGCGGTAAAGTAGGGCGGGCGTCTCGCCTGCCATATTTTCAGACCTAGCCCGCGGCGGCGATTCGCGACGGCGGGATGCTCGCCTCGCAAGGCTGGCTAAAGCCCGCACTACGAACAGGTTCGCAGGCGAGACGCCCGCGCTACTTTATCCAGCGCTTGGATTTGGTAGCTTCATCGAGATGCGCCCCCTCGCGGGTTTTTCATGCGGGTTTTTCATTGATAAAGAGAGAAAGAATGGGATAGCCTGATAGACCCCGGGCGCGCCCGGACAGCTCGGGGTGTGCGGATGAAGGCGTTTCCCGTCCAATGGACGGCGCGATGAGGAGTCCGGAGTCCCGGACACCCGGTGAAAACGAGGAGGAACGAGGTCTAAGATGCCGTCCTGGCTGTCACCTGCCATACTTCTGTTTTTCGTCTTGGACCCGCTGGGGAACACCGGCTTGTTCCTGACTGCGCTCAAGGACGTGCCGGCCCACAGGCAGCGGCCGATCATCATCCGGGAGTCGCTGTTTGCGCTGGTTGCGCTGATCGCTTTTCTCTTTCTGGGCCGGCATATTCTCTCGGCGATGCACGTTTCCGGGCCCTCGCTGGGCATAGCGGGCGGAGTGATTCTGCTCTTCATCGCCATCAAGATGATCTTCCCCTCCTTTGAAGAGGCGCTCGAGAAACACGAGGACACAGAGCCCTTCATTGTTCCTCTCGCTATTCCTCTCGTGGCCGGGCCCTCCGCAATGGCCACGGTTATCCTGCTGATGGCCGGCGATCCCACGCGCTGGCTCGAATGGCTTGGCGCCCTCTTGCTCGCCTGGGCCGCCTCGAGCGGCATTCTGCTGTTTTCCCTGCCGCTCAGCCGGCTTCTGGGCAAGAAGGGTATCCGGGCTTTGGAACGCCTCATGGGAATGCTCCTGATCACCATCGCCGTGCAAATGATGGTGACCGGAATCCAGCAAGCCTTTTTTGCGCACCCCTGAAACTTGCGCGTGCGGAGTGACAAGAACCATGAAAATCCCAGTCAAGATACACCGAGGTCTTTCCTGCCCGCATGAGTACGTCAACCGCAGGGACGAAGATCTCCTGAAGGCGATCCAGACGATCCGGACCCGGCTTGGCGATCAACTCACCATCCTGGGGCACCACTACCAGGCGGACGAAATCGTGGCGTTATCCAATATCGTCGGCGACTCCTTCAAGCTGTGCCGGGACGCGGCGGCGGCCACTGCCCGCTACATCGTTTTCTGCGGCGTGCGTTTCATGGCCGAAAGCGCGCGCATCCTTGCCCGCCCCGGACAGGTCGTCATCCACCCGGAGGAGACCGCGGGCTGCCCGATGGCCGACATGGCCGAGACGAGCCAGGTCGAGGAAGCCTGGGAGACCCTTACCCGCATGAACCCGGACCGGCGGATTGTTCCCGTGACCTACATGAACTCGAGCGCCGCGATCAAGGCTTTCTGCGGGCGGCACGGCGGCTCGGTCTGCACTTCGTCCAACGCGCGGCGTGTGCTGGAATGGGCCTGGTCGAAGGCCGACCCAGACGGCGATGAGTTCGTAGCGCCGTCTAATCTGGTCCTTTTCATGCCCGATGAGCATCTGGGCCGGAATACCGCCCACCAGATGGGTGTTCCCGCGAGAGAGGTTGTGATCTGGAACCCGCGGTATTCCGAGGCGCACTCGCGCGATGAGCGTTACTCCCGGGCGAAAATGGTGGTGTGGAAGGGTTTCTGCTACGTCCACACCCGCTTCCGCGTGGAGCACGTCGAGCAACTTCGCAAGAAGTATCCCGGTATCCACGTGATCGTGCACCCGGAGTGCGCGCGCGAAGTGGTCCATGCCGCCGACTCGTCGGGTTCGACCGAGGCCATCATCCGCAAGGTTCAGGAAAGCAAGCCCGGGGACATCATCGGCGTCGGCACCGAGATCAACCTGGTGGCCCGCCTGGCCAAGCGGTATCCGGACAGGACAATCGTGCCCTTGACGCCCTCGCTGTGCCTGAACATGGCCAAGATCACCCTGAGCCACGTTCTCTGGGTCCTGGATAACCTTGGGGCGACTTGCGTGGTGGAAGTGGATGCCCAGGTGGCGGAGAACGCGCGGCAGGCCCTCCAGAAAATGCTCGACATTGGCTGAGAGACCCCCCGGATTGTCCCCCGCATTGTCAAGCCGGGCCGAACGGGGCGCTGCGCTCACCTCGTGCCCCTGGCGAGGCGTGGGGCGCATCTTGATGGAGCTACAACAAGACCTTGTGCAGATGAGTCTTCCCATTCAACCGTAGGATGGGCCTTGGCCCATCACCATTTCACGCGGACCTCTCCAGAAAAGGCCCTGGAAATGATGGGCCAAGGCCCATCCTACGGCTTTTTCGTAGCTCCATCAAGATGCGCCCCGAGGCGTGTTTTCCGTGTTTCGGGGCTTGACATTCCTCACATCTCCCAGTAACGTCTCCTGTTGGGATGCTAGCGCACTCCGGCTTCATAGGTCGTAATATATGTTGGCTTGACAGGTTTGCTCCACCATAGCGGGCAGGACGGAACGCACAAGCGCAGATGAGCACGATTCTGAACGCCTTGCGGAAGGCCAAGCAGTTTCCTCAACAGGAAAGCGTGGACGCTCGCCACGAAATCCTCAGCGAGCGCTCCCACGACTATCTAGCCACGGTCCCCGGCGCGCCCGAGGGGCAGCTTCGGTTCCTGAGAATAGCCGTGCTGTCCGCCGCCGCAGTCATCCTCGCGCTGACGGTTGTGATCGTCCTGTTGATAATGCCTGGCCGCCGCGGGCGGGAAGGCGATGTCGAGGGGAGCAACGCCGGCCAAGCCGGGATGACCGCCCCGTCACCCACTCCTTTGCCTGCATCCGCGCAGAAGGAAGAGACGGCGGCGCCCGCGGTCCCCCGCGTGGAAATCGTCGTGGCCACGCCCCAGCCAACTCCCGTCGCGCCGAAGGTTTCGGCGCAGCCGACTCCTCCGGTCCCGGCGACAGTGGGCGCGGCCCCGAGGGAGGCCCCGGGCGTGGGGGCGGACTCCGGCACCTCACCGTCTCTGGAAGGCGTTTCTCCCGGCGCGGTTGAGAGCGTTGAGAATCTGCGGTTGGTGGGGATCGCGTGGGACAGTACGGACCCGATGGCGATGATCAACGGACGGGTGGTGCGGGAGGGCAGTGAGATCGCGGGAGGCCACGTGCGGAAGATCAACAGGGATTCGGTGATTATCGTTGTGAAGGGACGGGAATACGCTTTGCGTCCGTGATCATCCGCACTGCATGCGGCGCGAAGCGAAGAGGGGAGAACGCATCCATGGTTTCCGCGGTGCAATCCTTGCGCATGCAAGTCCTTGATTACCTGCCCAAGCCTTTCGTGACCCAGGCGCTCGCGACTCAGGTTAGAAAGGTTCCGGACTCTTGATTCGGCTTCTCCTTCTCGCCGGCTCCAACGCCTGCCGCGGTCTGATGGCGGAAGGATTCGTCCGCTCCCGGCCCCTCGAAAACATCGCCGACGGGGTTGACAAGGGCATTGACGTGGTGACCATCGGGTCCCAGCCGGGCGAGGCGGACCCGCTGGCCGTTCGGGTCATGGGGGAAAGCGGCATAGACATCTCCGGTCTCGAGGTTCACCCCATCGAGGCAGCCTATTCGCGGGAATCCGACGTCGTTATTTCGTTGTGCGATCAGGCCGATGAGAGCTGCCCCATGCTCGCAGGGAACCCGGAGCGGGTCAATTGGAACCTGCGCAATGCGACGGAAGAACCCGCTGACGAGGCCGCGCGCCTGCAGGCCCTCCGGGAGCTGCGGGACCTGATCGGACAGCTTGTGCAGGACCTGTTCGCCCGGGGGTACCTGGCGGCCCTAGTCCTGTCCAAGCGCCGGTCCGACTTGATTCTCAATAACATGTCGGAGGGCATCATTGCGCACGATCTGAAGAGAAGGATTTTGTATTTCAACCGCGCCGCCGAAGTCATCACCGAGTATCCCAGGACTGAAGTGATCGGAAGGGACTGCCTCGAAGCTTTTTCTTCCGGATTTTGCGAGGGCAAGGGGGCGTTTTGCGAGGGCGAGGTGCCCGGTCCCCGCGCTCTCAAACGCACGCTCGAGATCACCACCAAGAGCGGGGAACGCCGGCGCATCGAAGCGCTTGCCCAAACCATGGTGAATGCCCACGGAAAACCCGAGGGGGTCCTGGTTCTCTTCCACGACCTCACGCGGGAGCACGAGCTGGCCCGGCGGCTCGGCAAGATCGAGCAGTTCTCCGGTATCATCGGACGGGACTCCAAGATGCTGGAGCTTTTCGACCTCATTCACGACGTGGCGGACTCCAACGCCTCCGTTCTGATCCAGGGGGAGAGCGGCACGGGGAAGGAACTCGCCGCCGCGGCCATTCACCGCGAGAGTTCACGCGCCAACAGGCTCTTCGTCCCCGTCAACTGCGGCGCCTTGCCCGAGAGTCTGCTGGAAAGCGAGCTCTTCGGCCACGTTCGCGGCGCCTTCACAGGCGCCATCCGCGACAAGAAGGGCCGCTTCGAACTGGCCGACGGCGGGACGGTTTTCCTGGATGAGATCGGCGACATTTCCCCGGCGATGCAGGTCAAGCTGCTGCGCGTGCTGCAGGACGGAACCTTCGAGCGCGTCGGGAGCGAGAAAACCGTCAAGGTGAACGTGCGCGTCATCAGCGCCACCAACAAGGATTTGGCGCGGGAGATCGCCGCCGGAAGGTTCCGCGAGGACCTCTATTACCGCCTCGCGGTGGTTCCCCTGACGCTGCCCCCCCTAAGGGATCGCCGCGCCGACGTCCCTCTGCTGGCCGAGCACATCCTCAAGCGTTTCCTGGAGGACGACAAGAGGGAAGGCGTGCGGTTCGCGTCTGAGGCGCTCGACATTCTGCTTTCCTACGATTGGCCCGGCAATATCCGCGAGCTCCAAAACTGGATCCAGTTCGCGCTGGTCAAATGCAAGGGACAGGTTCTGAGGCCCGAGCACCTTCCGCTCCGCCTCACCCAGGGCGCGCGGGGGGGAGAGCCGCAACTCCTCCGCAAGCGCCGGAAACACAAGCTCGACGCGGCCTCGGTGCGCGAGGCCCTGGCCAAGACCGGCAATAACCGCGTCCAGGCCGCGCAGCTCCTAGGCGTCTCCCGCGCCACCCTCTACCGGTTTTTGGAGGATATGGAAGACTCTCAAACAACCCGCGAACTCTGACACCGCTTCGTGCTGGGAACTCGGAGGTCCTCGTCCGCCTTGTGCCGCGGCCGATCTTGCGGGCGGGGGGGGGGGCGATGGGGTGGTGG
>Ga0315282_10006564_pt1 | contig 19420 bp, 22 predicted proteins | sample YL17G07_20_MG_FD_203693 | JGI IMG/M metagenome (GOLD analysis project Ga0315282, IMG submission 203693) | Sediment microbial communities from Yellowstone Lake, YNP, Wyoming, USA - YL17G07_20 | ecosystem: Environmental > Aquatic > Freshwater > Lake > Sediment | place: USA: Wyoming | collected... | reverse complement strand
TTCGCCCCCCACTACTACAACCTGGGCACCTATGGAGTCTCGGCCGGCCCGGAGCGGCAACGGGCCACCATGCGCCAGGGGCTGGAAAAACACCAGGCCCAGAGCCGGTCCTGGGACGCGCCGATGCTGGTTACCGAGTACGGCATCTCGCCCTTGTTCAAGACGGCGCCATCCTACATCACCATGCTCTACTCGCTGTTTGACGAGCTTCAGCTTTCGGGCACCTTCTGGGAGGCTTCCATGAGCGCGACGATCTGGAACCAGGAAAACACTTCTGTGTTCGAGCCGGACGGCACGGTCCGGCCGGGCACGCCTTTCCTCGATCGTCCCTATCCTCGGGCGGTAGCGGGCACGATCCAGGCTTTTTCTTTCCAGCCGGAGAGCGGCCGCTTTGAGCTAACCTGGACCGAAGGCCAGACCTCATCCTCCGGCCCCACGGAAATCTATCTTCCGGCGCGCCTTTATCCCGGTAACCCCCAAATCCAGTTGGAGCCGGCCGGGCCCTACCGGTTTGACGCGAGCTGCCGGGTCTTGAGCATCCCTCCGCTGGGACATGAATCCAGCCGACGATTGGTGGCGGCTCCCTCGGTTGGGACGCCGCCTTGATTGAGCTACAATAAATTTCGATGACTCCTGACGCGAACGACCGGCTTGAAGCCAAGGTGGCGGAACTGCCGGCCGCGGCCGGGGTCTATTTGCTCAAGGACGCCGAGGGCAAAGTCATTTACGTGGGCAAGGCCAAGAGCCTGCGCGCGCGGGTGCGGAGCTATCTTTCCGACCGGGGCGACGAGCGGGCGCAGATTCAATTCTTGCGCAACCGGCTGGCGGACGTGGAAGTGGTGGTCACCGAGAACGAAAAAGAGGCGCTGATCCTGGAGAACAACCTGATCAAGCGCTACCAGCCCCGCTACAACGTGCGGCTCCGCGACGACAAGACCTACTATCACCTCCGGCTCACCGCCTCCGAGCCTTTCCCCCGGCTGCTGCTTGCCCGCCGGCCGGTCAAGGGCCAGGACCTGCTCTTCGGGCCTTATGCCTCGAGCGCCGCGGTCAAAGAGACCATCGCCCTGCTCCAGGAAATCTTCCCGCTGCGGCGCTGCTCGGAGCCGATCTTCCGCCACCGGGCCCGGCCCTGCCTCAACTGCCAAATTCACAAGTGCATGGGCCCGTGCTGCCGGCTCATCAGCCCGGAGGACTACCAGAAGATCGTGGACCAGGTGGCCCTGTTCCTCAAGGGCAAGGACACCGACCTGTTGGATCAGCTCCAGAGCGAGATGGAGGCCGCCTCGGACGCCATGGAGTTCGAGCGGGCGGCCCGGCTCCGGGACCGGATCCGGGCGATCGAGGCCACTTTGCAAAAGCAGAAGGTGGACCTCCCGGACCCGAAGGACCGCGACGTGTTCGGCCTGGCCCGGGAGGCCGACCGGGTGGAAATTCACCGGCTGGGCTTTCGCTACGGCGCTTTGCTGATCAGCCGGGGCTTTGCCCTCAACCGGGTGAGCCTGCCGGACGCGGAAGCGCTCGGCTCGTTCCTCAAGCAGTTCTATGCGGCCGAGGAGTTCGTGCCCGAAGAGGTGCTGATCTCGCTGCCGGTGGAGGATGCGGAATTGCTGGCGGAAGTGCTCTCCGAGCGCCGGGGGAAAAAGGTGGCCGTGGCGGCGCCGGAGCGGGGCGAGAAGAAGCGGCTGGTGGAGATGGCCGAGGAAAACGCGCGGCAGGCGCTGATCAAGGCCGCGGCCCGGGCGGACCTGAGCCACCGGGCGCTGGAAGAGCTCCGGCACAAGCTGCGACTCGGGAAGCGGCCGGGCTGGATCGAGTGTTACGACATTTCCAACCTGATGGGCCGGGAGGCAGTGGGGAGCCTGGTCAAGTTTGTCGAGGGCGAGCCGGACAAGTCGGGCTACCGCCGCTACAAAATCAGAGAGGTGGAGCAGAGCGACGATTACGGGATGATGCGGGAGGTGCTCACGCGCCGGTTCCGCCGGGCGCTGAATGAGGGCCAGGCGCTCCCGGACCTGGTGATCCTGGACGGGGGCAAGGGCCAGCTCAACATCGGGCGCGAGGCGCTCAAGGAGTTGGGGATCAAGGACCTGGCCGTGGTGGCGCTGGCCAAGGAGCGGGAGGTGGGCGAGGCGTTGTCCGCGGAGCTGAAAAAGAAGGGCGAGCGGGTGTATCTGCCCGGAGTCAAGGACCCGGTCTGGATGCCGGCGCACACCGCGGGCCTGCACCTGCTCCAGCGCATCCGCGACGAGGCCCACCGCTTCGCCGTCACCTACCACCGCCGCTTGCGGCGCAAGAGGGCGGTGCGCTCGGAACTGGAGGAGATTCCCGGCATCGGCCCCAAGAAGCGCAACCTCTTGCTCAAGCATCTGGGCGGAGTGGAGCGGATCAAGCAGGCGAGCGTGGAAGAGCTGGCCCAGGTGCCGGGGATTTCGCGGGCCGACGCGGCGCGGATTCGAAAATTTTTCGCTCAGGCAGAAAATGATTCCGACTCAGGTGGACGACCTTCATTGACCAGTTGACGGCCTGACCCCGAAAGGGGGTCCGCTTCTTTTTCCGGTGGATTCAACGTTCAAGAGCGATTTTTCACGAAGCGGTTTGTAATTTTTTAGAGTTTATTTTACCATTAGAGAAGGATCGAGGAGGTGCCGGATGAGCGAGCAGATGTTGGAAGGTTTGACCAAGATCATCTTGTCGCTGAAGCCTTCTGAGCGGAGCAAGTTATGGGGAAACTTGATCCGAAGCCGTGCCCTGAGCCAAGAGGAGGGAGACGTTCTGTTGATCGAGACTCGCCGCCATGAATCTTCCCGGCCCTATTCCGAGATCCGAGAAGAACTGGTCAGGAAAAGAAGGCTCAAGTGAGCTGGACGCTCCGGTTTCGGGCCTCGGCGGAAAAAGAACTCCTGCGGCTCCGCGACCCGATCCTGACCCGGGTTGACGCCGCGCTCTTGAAGCTGGAACAGGACCCCCACGCGGCTCCGCTCAAGAAATTGAAAAATCATCCCGGTTTTCGCCTGCGAGTGGGCGATTACCGCATCCTTTGTGAAATTTCCCGGCCCGAAGATCATCTGAGTTTACGCCATCCGGCACCGCCGAGAAGCCTATCGCCGATCCCGCTGAAGGTAACTCACGCTCAGGTCTTCGTCCATGTGCAAGGGTTCGGGTTCAAGCATGTTGCTTGAGGATAGGGCTTGTGCTAGGATAGCGCGCTGAGGACTTGAAAGAGGAGGGAACTCCATGGGACGAGCGGTAGGGATAGATTTGGGCACCAGCACCTCGTGCGTCTCCATTATCAAGGACGGCAAGCCCTTTGCGATTCCGGCGGGGGACGGGAACCCGATCCAGGCCTCGGTGATCGCGTTTTTAGAGGACGGCTCGCGGATCGTGGGGAACGCGGCCAAGGCGATGATGGTGGAGAACGCGGAGCACACGATTTACTCGGCGAAGCGGCTGATCGGGCGCAAGTTTTTTCAATCCGAGGTGAAAAAGGCGCAGGCGGTCTGTTCCTACGAGATCGTGGAAGGCCCGAACCAGAGCGTGCGGATGAAGGCGCGGGGCCGGGAGTATTCCTGCCCGGAGATCTCGGCGATGGTGCTGATGGAGATGAAGCGGATCGCCGAGAACTACCTGGGCGAGGAAGTGGACAAGGCGGTGATCACCGTTCCCGCCAACTTCAACGACGGTCAGCGCCAGGCGACCAAGGACGCGGGGACCATCGCCGGGCTGAACGTGCTCCGGATCATCAACGAGCCGACCGCGGCGGCGTTGGCCTACGGGTTCGGCAAGGGGCTGAAGCAAAAGATCGCGGTCTATGACTTCGGGGGCGGCACCTTTGATATTTCGATCCTGGAGATCGGGGAGGACGTGTATGAGGTCATCTCCACCGCGGGCGACATGTACCTGGGCGGGGACGACTTTGACGACCGGCTGATTGATTACATGGCCGAGCAGTTCATGCGCAAGCACAACGTGGATCTCCGCCAGGACCGAAAGGCGCTGCAGCGGCTGAAGAACGCGGCGGAGAAGGCCAAGATCGATCTGACCGAAAAACTGGAGACGCGGGTTTATCTCCCCGGGATCATGGAAGAGATGGGCGGCAAGCTGGATCTCGATATCTCGTTCAACCGCAACTACTTCGGGCAAATGATCATGGACCTGATCCAAAAGACCTTCAAGGTGTGCGACGAGGCGCTGCAGAACGCGCATTTGACGGTGGAGAACATTGACGCGCTCATCCTGGTGGGCGGGCCGAGCAAGATGCCGATCATCCGGGAGGCGGTGAAGAGCTACTTTTTCAAGGATCCTCATGCCGGGATTGACCCGGAGCAGGTGGTGGCGCTGGGCGCTTCGATTCAGGCCAGCTCTTTGGTCGAGGCCCGGCCGGGAGCGCTGCTGCTCGACGTGACCCCCTTGTCGCTCGGCATCGCCACCGCCGGCGGCTTGATGGACGTTCTGATCGAGCGCAACACGCCCATTCCCACCGAGTCGGCGCGGATTTTCACCACCACCCGGGAGCAGCAGGCCGCGGTCAAAATCCGGATCTTCCAGGGCGAGGACCGCAAATACGAGAATAACGAGCTATTGGGCGAGTTCCGGCTGACCGAGATTCCGCCGGCCCCGGCCGGGATGCCCAAGATCGAGGTGACCTTCGAGATTGACGCGAACGGCATTGTCCACGTGACCGCCCGCGACCGCGATACCGGCCAGGCCCAGTCGGTCCAACTCAACGTGTCGGGCGGGTTGAGCCAGGAGGAAATCCAGCGGCTCAAGTCGGAGCATCGGGGCGAAGAAGAGGTATCGAAATACAAGCCGGAGCTGGAGCTGCCGTAGGAGTGAAAGATGTATTTCGTATGTAGTATGTCGTATGTAGGGGATGGCTTCTAGGTTCTTCCAATATACTACATACTACATACCCGGAAGCAGGAATGGACGAGAATTTCAAGCGACAGGTGCTTTCTATGGCCAAGGTCATAGACGAGCTCGACTATTACCAGATCCTGAAGCTGGATCAGATGGCGTTTGACGACGACATCAAGCGCGCTTATTTCGGGGAGTCCCGGCTCTATCACCCGGACAAGTATTTCAACGAGCCGCCTCAGTTCCAGGCCCAGGTGACCCGGGTCTTCAAGCGGGTCTGCGAGGCCTACAAGGTGCTTTCGGACAAAGAGCGCCGGTCCCTCTATACCAAGCAAATCAACGGTGCGGACCGCCAGAAGTTCCTGCGTTTCGACCTCAAGGTGCTGGAGCAGGAGAAGGCCAAGAAAGAAGACGAAGGCCACACCCCGATGGGCAAAAAATATTACCAACTGGCGAAAGCCGCGATCCAGAACAAGGACTTCAAGGGCGCCAAGATCAATCTGCAACTGGCGGTAAAAATGGAACCCCAGAACCAAACTTTCCAGGAGCGGTTGAAGGAGGTCGAGGACATCCTGGCGATGCGCAGGAAACTTTAGGAACCGGGAATTGTTCTAACTGTCATCCAGGCCGCGAGGCGGCACCCAATAAACCTGAAGATGTAGGGGCGCGATTAATCGCGCCCCTACGAGGGCGATATTTTCTGAACAAATTCGAGCGAGAAAGAAAGCAGGGCGCGAGAGTTCGCGCCCTCTTGCATCCGAGGAGCAGGCCAGGGCGCTCCCTCAGACGTTGAGGAGAGAGTTGAAGAGAAGGCGGGCAGATCGAGTCAAGACCGGGAAGTGGACCGCGGTCGGGAGTCTCGCCGCGCTGGGCGTCGGTTTGGCCCTGGCCGGCGGGGTCTTCGCGAACGGCTTGAAGCCGCCCAAGATTCCGGACGGGGAGGTCAGCCGATACCGCGTCTACGAGCGGGCCGACAAAGGCCAGTCCGAGAGCTTCGTCTCGCCCCGGGAAGAGGTGCAGGAGGTCCGCCAGATCATCATCACGTTTGAGAAGGACGGCCAGCGCTATTACCGTTTCTTTCGGGCCGAGCGCATGGCCGGCGGGCATACCACCTACTACACCTATGTCTTCCGGAACGCGGAGCCGTTCCGGTTTGTGGTCTTCAGCAAGCTGGTGCAAAGCCAGAGCGGCCGGATCGTGCACGATGAGACGACTTATTTCGATGATCCCGGCCATGCCTTTTCGGATGACCTGAATCACTTTTACAGTCTCCCCATGGCGATCCGGGGTCTCAACTTTGCGCCCGGCGCCAAGGAAGACCTCCAGATCTGGTTTTCCGGTCACTTCACGCCCTGGCAGATGGACGTGCTGGTCGAGGGCGGGGAGCTGGTGAAAGTTCCGGCCGGCTCCTTCCGCTGCTGGCGGGTGAAAGTGGACCCGGACCTCAAGTCCATCTTCAAGCGCTGGTACTGGCTGGCCCGCGTTTTGAAAACCTGGGTGCCGAGCTACTATTATTGGTTTAGCGTGGAAGCTCCCCACGTGCTGGTCAAGTTCGAGGGCCGCTTCGGGCCGGTCGGCTTCAGCCCGATCGAGGTGCAGGAGCTGATCTCGGTGGGGGCGGCCACGGAGGAGGATCGGGAGTTGCTGCGCCGGTACTCCCCCGCGCCGGAGAATCTCCATTTTTATGAAGCGCCCGGAAACCTGACCCGTTAGCCCAAGCGAGGAGGTTATCGCCATGCGCTATTTCAAGTGGACCTTAGTCGCGGCGTTGTTTCTGATCGGAGCCGGGCCCAAGCCGCTGACCCTGCGCTGGTATGGTCAGTCCTGCTTTCTCCTCACTTCGACCGCCGGCACCGCCGTCTTGATGGACCCGTTCGGCGAGCAGGTGGGTTATAAAATGCCCCAGCTCAAGGCCAATGCGGTCACCATCTCCCACGAGCACTTTGATCACAACAACGCGGAGATGGCCAAGCCGGGGGCCAAGATCATCCGCGGGCTGACCGAGGGCGGATGGGCCCAGGTCTCGGAAACCGTGGGCGACGTCAAAATTCGCACCGTGCCCGTCTATCACGACGACCGCGAGGGCCGCATGCGGGTCCGGAACGCGGTCTTTGTCTTCGAGACCGGCGGGATCACCGTGGTCCATCTGGGCGACCTCGGCCACCTGCTGGACGAGGAGCAGGTCAAGGCCATCGGCAAGACCGACGTGCTGCTCATCCCGGTCGGCGGCTTCTACACCATTGACGCGCAGCAGGCCACCCAGGTGATGAACCAGCTCAAGCCCAAGATCGTGATCCCCATGCACTACAAGACCGACAAGACGAAGAACATCCCCATTGCTACGGTGGACGGATTCCTCTCGGGCAAGCCCCGGGTGGAGAAACCCAAAGGCAGCGAGCTCCAGATCCGCGAGCTGCCGGCCGAAACGACCATCTACGTGCTGGGATATTAGCCGTGCTGGTGCAAGCGGCCGGGCCGGACATCCTGCTCTTGCGGTCCGAACACCCGGCCCCGCCCGGCTGGGAACCGGCCAACCTCTACCTCCTGGGCAAAAATCAACTCACCCTGGTGGATGCCGGCTATCCTCATCCAGAGACGGCCGGCGAGGTCTTGCGCGTGATCGCCGGCCGGACCCTGACGCGAATTGTGCTCACCCACGGCCATACCGACCACGCCGGCATCGCGGCCGAGCTCCGCGACCAAACCGGGGCCGCCCTCCTCTGCCATGAGCGCGAGCTTGCGACGGTGCGCCGGCGGTTCCCGAACCTGGCGATTGATCAGCCGGTGAAAGAGGGGGACGTGTTCAAGGCGGAGAACAAGCGGGTGCGGGTGCTGGAGACGCCCGGCCACTCGCCGGGGCACCTCGCGCTCTGGATCGAGGCCGAAGGCTCCCTTTTCACCGGCGACCTGGTCACCGGCGCCGGGTCCACCTTGGTCGGGCCGCCCGAAGGCGACATGACCGCCTACATGCAAAGCCTGGACAAGGTGCTGGCGCTCCCGGCCATTCGCCTCCTGCCCGGGCACGGACCGGTGGTGGAGCAACCCCAGCAGCGCATCCGCGAGCTGATCGTCCACCGCCAGCTCCGCGAGCTCCAGATCGGCAAGCTCCTGGAATCCGGACCCAAGACCCTGGCCCAGATGGTCGAGAAGGCTTACGCCGGCCTGATCCATCCCGGTCTTTACGGCGCGGCTACCATGACGCTCCTCGCCCACCTCGACAAGCTGGTGCATGAGCGCAAAGTGGGCTTCCGGCCCGAGGGAGCTTCAGCCGGAGAGCGCACCTATTTCCTCACCGTGCCCGCGCCGCTGCCCTATTAAAGTGAGCAGTAAACAGTGAATAGTGCACAGTGCGCAGTCAAGAGGTTTTGACAAACTTCTTTCTCTGGGATATTCTTCTCTCAAAGTTCCTTCAATAAACTTTCCGCGATTTCCTGAGGAGTATGAAGTGCAAAAAAGGTTGCCGGAAAAGACCTGGTATTCATCAATGTCCGTGGTCTCGCGAACAATGGGTTTGGTGCTGGCCTCGGGACTAATGCTGTCCCATCCAGGATTTGCTCCGGCCGCGGAACCAAAGCCCTCCGGCCCCCCGCCCGGCGCGATGACCGACCAGGACCCCAGCGCCTACCAGGGCATGACCCCGGAGCAAATCGCGCGGGTCAAGAAAGGCGCGATCGTGATCCTGGATAAGCCGGCGAGCTTCGAGGGCCGGCAGCTTATCAGCGCGGCCTTTATTTTCAACCAGGACCTAAACACGGTCTGGAACCTGATGACCCAGGGCTGGCGCCAGGAGGAATACCTGCCCCGGCTGGAGCGCAGCCCGCTGATCAAGAAATGGGACGGCGGCGACCAGATCGAGTTTCGGCTCAAGGTGGCCGGGGTGGAGGTCAAGTACCGGGTGATCGGCGTCCATGACCAGTCCCGCTACTTCACCTCCTGGAAGCTCGATCCCGCTTTTCCCAACGACATGAAGGAAGTTTCCGGCTTCTGGCAGTATTACTGGGTGGACGAGCATCATACCCTGGCCCGCTACGGCAGCTACGCCGAAACCGGCTTCTGGGTCCCCGCCTTCCTCCGCGACTACCTCACCCGCCGCGACCTGCCCGAAGCTCTGCAGGTGCAGCGGCGCTGGGTGGATTCCGGGGGAACCTTCCGGAAACCCGGATATCAGCCGGCGCCCGGACCCAAGGAGGCGCGATGAAAATCTACTACACCTTCCCGAACCTGGAGAACCCCTTCTGGCAGCAGATTGTGGAGGGATTGAAGGAGAAAGCCGCGGCCGAAGGCTTGCAGGTGGAGCTGCTTCCGGCCGGGGATGACGAAAGCCGGCAGGTGGCCGACCTGGAAAAATTGCTGGGCCGCAAAAGCGAGGTGTTCGCGGTCTCGCCGGCCGGGATGTCCAGGCTGAAACCGCTCATCCGCCGCATGATTGACGCCGAGCTCCGCATCATCGCGATTGACTACAACATCGGCGAGAACGTCACCGCCAGCATCATCTCCGGCAATACCCAGGGCGGAATGGCGCTGGGCAATTTCCTGGCCAGCCGGCTTCGCCAGGCCGGACGGGTCGTGCACCTGCAGGCGCAACTGGACCTGCAAAGCGCGATCATGCGCCGCAACAGTTTCCTCAGCGTCTGCCAGAAAAGCCGCCTCGAAATCGTCGCCGCCATTTATGCCGGCGGCAGCCGCGGTCTGGCCCGGAGCGAAATGGAAGCCTTCCTCCGCCAGGGGACCCCGTTTGACGGCGTGTTTGCCGAGAACGACGTGATGGCGCTCGGCGTGGTGGACGCCCTCTCGGTCCACAAGCCCCACGCCTGGCCGATGATCGTGGGCTTCGATGGAATCCCCGAAGCGATTCAGAACCTGCGTCAGGGCCGCCTCGCCGCCACCGTCATGCAAAAGCCCCGCGAGATGGGCGAGAAAGCCGCGGAAATCGCCGGCAAAATCAGCCGCAACCTGCCCTTCGACAAACTGACCACCATCCTCACTCACCTCATCACCCGCGAGAACGTGGACCAGTATTATCCGGTTTGAATGTGAAATGTGAAGACCTGACCTCAAGGCCATTTGATAGGCTTCGACCGCATCATTATGCAGAAATCCCTATAATAAGAACAGGGATGTCAATTTCAGATGTTCCACGCTCTTGCAAATCCCAAAGAAACTGCTCGAAGTAGGAGACGCCGGTTGACATTCTGTCAGCAAATTCTTTTACGGGAACAATCTCAATCCCTGTATCAATCACATTTCGCTTGTTAAAAATTGTCATTTTTGCGCAGACGTTATATACCATAAAGGCGTACTTGCCAAACTGCACTTCAACGCCGAGCTTTTCCTTTACATAATCCATTTCCCGGAAGGCTCCACGGCCCATCTTCTTTGGACTATATCCACCAACATAGTATTGCGTAGGGTACTGGCACTTGACTCTGTAATTTCTCCACCTGCGGCGGGTAAAGAGCATCTTAAAAGTTTTGTTAAGCTGGGTCGGGTCATAAAGCATCTTCCCCGGCATAGTCTTCTCTTTGCTCTTTTTTGTCAAATGTTTGCTTGCATCAACCGATCTAATAATCTGTCTAATGTCTTTCAGCAGATGAGGATACTTCTTTTCAACAGCTTCTTGGCCACCTTTGAACGAATAGATGCCGGCAATTTTCATTTTGCCCTCTCGCTCTTAAGCCATTCAAAGGGTATTTGCGAAACCTTTTCGCGCCCCGTTGGCTGATAAACTGGCTTTCCAATTGGGCGCATCTTTAACGTTCCATCGTAAAAAGCCTGCAATCTCCGCCGAGCGACTTCACAGTATTCAGCATCCCGGTCAATCCCCATTGCTCGGCGGTTGTGCTTTGCAGCAGCGACCATCGTCGAACCCACCCCGTTGAAGGGATCAAGCACCCAATCATCCTCGTTTGTGAATGCCAACAAACACCTCTCAATTAATTCAATCGGAAATTGGCAAGGATGGGCTGTTTTCTCCGGATGGTTCGACTTGACGTTAGGAATATCTATAATCCCGGTGTCAAATTCGTTTAATATAATCTGCCAGAAGTCGGATGGATTTTTACCCAGAGGGTTGCAGCTTGGCTTTCCCCGCTTTTCCCCCTTGTAATGACGCTTGCCAGGATACTTCGAGGGAACCCGGACATCATCGAGATTAAAAACGTAGTCATCGCTCTTTGTGAACCAAAGCAGAGTTTCATAACGACCGGAGAATCGTAGCGAAGCATGCAAACCGTGGTCAAAATGCCAAATTATTCGGTTACGCAGGGAAAGCCCCAACTTTTTAAAAATCGGATAAAAATAGATATCGAGAGGAAACACCTCTTTGTTATTGATGTAGTTTCCCACTTGCCAGCATAGGCTGCCGTTAGAGCGTAAAGTCCTGGCGAGTTGAACAATGATAGTCTCTTGCCAATCAAGGTATTCTCTCAGGGCTATTTCTTTTTCGTATTCCTTGCCGATGTTATATGGAGGGGAACTGACGATCAGAGAAAATGTGTTGTCGGGCAGCCCCTGGCAGACCTCCAAGGTGTCGCCCTGACAAATGACCAAACGAGCATCAGGGGTGAACTGCTCATTAACTTTTGGCATTTTTTGAAACATACCCATCACATCAAAGTTTATGAAGTTTCCCATCCTCTCAATGGAATTGACAGGCAACCTTTTTGCTAAATCATCTTAAGCCGCCCTCACTTCCTTGTCAAGATTTTGGGCAACCTATTATTTGAGGGCCTTGATCTGCCGCTGGATATAGTCCTTGGTGGCGCTGATAGCGATGGTGCCCTGGGAGGCGATCAGCGCGTGTTCGAGGGTGGGCTCGACCTTGAGGGCGTAGCGGGGGATCCAGCCCATGGCGCGGATGTCGGCGGTGGCGCCGTTGAAGATGAGGCAGTGCCGGCCCTGGTCCAGGGGCACGAACTGCCAGAAGCCGGGAGCCGGCCCGGCCGCGCGGGGGATCATCCAGTTGATCCGGCGGGGGCGGTCCAGCTCGTAATCCAGCGTGTATTCATATTTGTATGGGAGGAAGGCCAGGTCCATCTCCACGGCCCAGAAATACCTGGGCCCCTTCGGACCCTGGCCCCGGCTCTCGACTTTCCGCACCCCGGGAATATACTTGGGCGCGTCTTCAAAGCGGGCCACGATGTCAAAGGCTTGCTCCGGGGTGGCGTTGACCACCGTGCCCGCGGTCGCGTAAACCGTAGGCCCGTCTTCCAGCACCAGGATTTTGCCCCGCTCGGCCAGCAGCTTCAAGGTCTGGGGATCATCCAGCAAGACTTCCTGAATCGGCCGCGGCGCTTCCCGCGGGGTCGGCGGCTGATAGCCGGGGGATTGCCGGTAAACCTCTTCGGCCCGCTGCTTGAGCGCGCGCGCCAGCATGGTGGCCGCCGAGATATTGGTCATCAGCTCCAGGGTGGGTTCCCGGGTGTAGAGACTTCTCAAAAAGCTTGAGTTCGGCTCGGAATGAGTCGAATACCAGAGCATGCTCCGCCGGCCCTCGTCCACCGGGATCGCCTGGTAAAACCCGCTGTTGTTCTTGAACTCGCCCCCGCTCAGGCACCAGTCGGTCCGATAGATGGCCGGCCGGTTGTAGTGGTAGCAAGAGTAGGTGATGCGGTAGGAGAGGAAGGCCATTTTGATGTTGACCGTAAACTTGACGTCCACCAGGTTCGGTCCCACGATCTCCGGCTTGGCCTCCTGGGTCATCGGCACATACTCGGGAAATTTAGCGAAGTCGCTGAAGACCTGATAGACCACCGCGGGCGGCGCATCCACCAGGATCCCGGCCGCGGACATCCAGGGCACCACCGGATGATGGTCATTGATCAGGATGACCTCGCCGCGCTCGAGCAGCGCGCGCAGCACTTCCGGCCTCGCTCCGGGGGGCAGGATTTCCTGCGACCAGGAAATCTTCATCATCCGGGCGATCCCGGCCTCGTCCTGGGGCAGTTGCGACCGGGGCACCGGCTTTTCGATCGTGTCGCTCGAGAGCGCGAGCGGAAGGATGAGCAAGGCGAAGATCAAGGGAAAAGCCGGCCGCCAGCGTCCGAGACGAGTGCGATTCATTTGTCCTCCAAGCGGGGAAATAAGGCTGGCCCTTTGTGCAGGCGGGCGCCGGGCGGGAGCGCGCCCCAGCGAGACGCCTCGGACCAGGGCTGTTTTCCGATGGGCTCGGGCCGGCCGAGCTGGTCCCCCATCCGGTCCGCGGCCTGGAGCCTGAAGGGCATTGGGATCATCGCACTTGATACATCAGAGCTGCGACCTGGCGCCATGACCATGATCTCATCCGAAGTTCGCCACCGAAACCCGTCGCTCCTGGGCGAAGCTTTTACGATGGAGCTTGATGCGCTCGATTTCCAGGAGCGTTGCGGCTTCAAGGTAGCTTTCCCCGCAGTGAGGACAGGCAACCACCGGAACCTTCTCAATCACGAGAAGCTTTTGACCTTGGCCGTAGGTGCGGGACACCCGGCGGACTTTGGCGCCCTTTTTTCCACAGACTTCACAAATCATGGCTCCTCTCCCGTTCTTCCATGACTAGAACCGATACACGGTTATAATCACCACTTGCCCGGTGGCTCCCAGCCTGGCAATTATCTCCACCCCATCGCCCTCAAGCGACCGGCCTCGAATACGATATTTCCCTTCCCAGCTCACTTTTTCTTTCTGACGTTCGATTATCTTCCCGGTCAGGATGCCGTGTTCAACATCATAGATGGTCAAATCATCGTTATCCATCTCTTCCTCGGCATGGAGGGTCATCACATAATGCCGCCTTCGGATCTTTTCCCTCATGGCTTTCAAGACTCGCTCAAACATCTTACCCCCTGCCCATCCATGCGCTATCTTAAACAGCCAGCTAATTCCTTGTCAATCTTGGAAATCAGGCTCAAAGCGAATTTTTAGATTTAACCACTCAGCCCTCTCTGCTCATCCGGTTTCTTTCCATGACTATCATGGCCAGAGTAGGGCTCTGCTTCAGTTCGATCCTTTTTCCCTCATCCACCTTCAGAGCAACGCTGCAACTTAAATCATTGGACCTTTTCAATGAAGGCTTGGGCGGATTTCATGGCGTCCTTGACCACTTTGACATCGTAGAGCAATCCCCGATAATGGCCGGCAATGTGGAGCAGGTCGTAAAGGTTCTCAAATTCGCGGAGCAACTTTCCGTTGCGGACGGCGAGGTATTTGCGGAGCGCCTGGCGGTAGGCTTCCACCGACTGGGGCAGTTCTTTCTTGGTTAGGCCGTGCTTTAAGAGACGCTCGTTGATGGCCTCCAGGACCGCCAGGTAAGCCGTGCCCATGGCTTCGCGCACCGGCTTGATCTCGGTATAAATATCGTCCTCGATCGGAACCCGTTTCAGAATGTCCTTGGCATTATTCAGATATTTGATTGCTTCCCTGGACATTTTTTTATTCCCTCCGCCTGCAAGAATAGCATGCTGGCTACAGATTGTCCAGCCTTCATTCCAACCGCGGAAACAGGGCTGGCCCTTTGTGCAGGCGGGCGCCGGGCGGGAGCGCGCCCCAGCGAGAGGCCTCGGACCAGGGCTGTTTTTCGATAGGCTCGGGCAGGCCGAGCTGGTCCCACATCCGCTCGGCGGCGTTGGGCATGAAGGGCGCGATCAGGAGCGCCAGCAGGCGCAGCGACTCGGCGGCGCAGTAGAGGACCGTGCCCAGGCGCTCTTTTTTGGCCGGGTCTTTGGCGAGCGTCCAGGGCGCGGAGCGGTCCACGTACTTGTTGGTCTGGTTCACCAGGATCCAGATCAGATCCAGGGCGCGGTAGAAATCGAAGATCGCAAAGGCGTGGTCCACCTGGGCGAGCGTCTCTTCCGCGGTCTGGCGCAGGTCCTGGTCCAGCCGGTCCAGCGGCCCGGGCCGGGCCATATACCCGTCTGAATACTTGGTCGCCATCCCGCCGACGCGGCTCAAGAGGTTGCCGAGGTCGTTGGCCAGCTCCGAGTTGATCCGCCGCTTGAGCGCGGCCTCGGAGAAATCTCCGTCGCCTCCGAAGGGGACCTCGCGGAGCAGGAAGTAGCGGAACGGGTCCAGGCCGTAGCGGTCAATCATCACCTGGGGGTTCACGAAGTTGCCCAAAGACTTGGACATCTTCCGGCCCTCGTGGGTCCACCAGCCGTGGGCAAAAATCGTCTTCGGCAGCGGCAGCCCGACCGACATGAGGAAGCAGGGCCAGTAAACCGCGTGGTGGCGGAGGATGTCCTTGCCGATCAGGTGCACCGCGGAGGGCCAGAAAGCGCGGAACCCTTCGGACTCCCGGTCCGGGTAGCCGAGCGCGGTGAGGTAATTGGCGAGCGCGTCGAGCCAGACGTAGATCACATGGCGGGGGTTGTCCGGCACCGGGATGCCCCAGGTGAAGCTGATCCGGCTGATCGAGAGATCGCGCAGGCCCCCCGCCACGAAACTCATGATCTCGTTGCGCCGGGTTTCGGGCTGGACGAACTCGGGGTGCTGGTTCAGGTACTGGAGGAGCCGGTCCTGGTACCGGCTCATCCGGAAGAAATAGCTTTCCTCTTTGACCTTCTCCACCGGCCGGCGGCACATGGGACACTTGCCGTCCACCAATTGCAGCTCCGTATAATAAGTCTCGTCCGGCACGCAGTACCAGTCTTCGTATTCGCCCAGGTAAATGTCGCCCTGAGCCGCCATCTGCCGGTAGAGGGCGGCCACGCCCTGCTCGTGCCGCGGCTCGGTGGTGCGGATGAAATTGTCGTAGCTGATGTTCATCCGGCCCCACAGCTCCTGGAACGAGCGGGCGTTCCGGTCGGCCAATTCCCTGGGCGTGACGCCTCGCTCCTCCGCGGCCCGCTGCATCTTCTGCCCGTGCTCGTCGGTCCCGGTCTGGAAATGGACCCGAAAGCCGCGCCGGCGATGGTAGCGGGCGAGCACGTCCGCGGCCACGGTGGTATAAGCGTGGCCGATATGGGGTGCGTCGTTGACGTAATAGATCGGAGTCGTGACGTAGAAAGAAGAGGTCATTGGGGGCCCTTGGGGGGGAGATCCTGGTCCGGGAGCACGTCGCTTTCGTCTCCCGGCTCGCTGGCCGGAGGCTCGGCCACGGGCTCGGCGGCGTTCAGTCGGTGCACCTCCGCGGCCGGCAATTCCACCTGGGTGCCTTCCGGGGTTTCGACCAGCACGGTCTGCTTGAAGACGTTGCAGTCGGCCACCTTACAGATCCCGTGAGCGCACTGCACGCGCTTGCCCTTGCGGGGCAGGAGGCGCAGGGCTTCCTGGTAATAGCCGTGCTCATAGGCCAGGCAGCACATCAGCCGGCCGCACAGCCCGGAGACCTTGGTCGGGTTCATGGCCAGGTTCTGGTCTTTGGCCATCCGCACCGAGACCGGCGCGAACTCGCTGAGGAAGGTGTGGCAGCAGACCGGCTCGCCGCAGTTGCCGACCCCGCCCATGATCTTGGCCTCGTCGCGCACGCCGATCTGCTTCATCTCGATCCGGGTGTGGAGGTGGTGGGCCAGATCTTTGACCAGCTCGCGGAAATCCACCCGCTGCTCGGCAAAGAAGTAAAACATCGCCTTGCTCGCGTCGTGGAAATATTCGACCTGGATCAGCTTCATGGGCAGGCGCCGCTCCCGGATGCGCTCGGCGCAGAAGTTGAAGGCTTCGGCCTGGCGCTCCTTGTTCTTGCGGTCCCGCTCCAGGTCGTTCCAGTTGGCCTTGCGGATCACCCGCTTGGTATCGGCCGGCACTTCGCCGGCCGGCTTGGACTCGACCGGAGAGACCACCCGGGCCAGGCCCAGGCCCTTGTCGGTCTCCACGATCACCATCTCGCCGATCCGAAACAGGAGCGGGCCGGCGTCGAAAAAACAAGTCTTGCCGGCGTTGCGGTATTTCACGCCCACCAGGTTGCGGGTGGCGGCAGCCGGCTGCGTCTCCGGCGGTTTGGCCTCGGGCGCGGGGGGCGCCGGCGGCGCGGGCGGGTTGGAATTCGGGGTGTCGTTCATGGGGTCTCCAGTCTGGCGCCGGGAACTCCCTTGAGCGCCAGGGTCAAAGCGGCCAGCACCAGCCGCGGGTTGGCGTTTTGCCGGAGCCGGCGCCGGGCGCGCTCGAGGCGCTCGAGGCCGAGGACGATGGTCTCCGGCCGAGCCGGTCCGGCCGCGGCCTGCACCGCCGGGACCAGGTCGGCGTGCACCGCGGCGGGCAGCCCGGCTTTCTCCAGGAGCAGGTCGCGGTAAAGGGTGGCGAGCACGTCCACCACCTCCTCGGGGTCCTCGCGCAGCTTGGCCAGCTCCTCGGCCCAGTCCAGGATCGCGGCGGGGGAGTCCGCGGACAAGGCCAGAAAGCGGGAGATGATCTGGCGCCGGCCCTCGATGAAAAATTCCCGGTCCAGGCTGAGCGCCTTGCCCAGGCTCCCCTCGCTCAGCACGGCCAGCAGCCGGGCCTCCGAGCGTTCCACCTGGATCCGCTCCATCAGCATTTCTTCCACCACCGCGGTGGCGAGCGGCTGGACCCGGATCACCTGGCAGCGCGAGATCACCGTGGGCAGCAGGCTCTCCAGGCTCAGCGCCGTGAGGATCAGCACCGTGTCCGGCGGCGGCTCTTCCAGGGTCTTGAGAAGAGCGTTCATGGCCGCGGCGTTCATCCGCTCCGCCTCGGCCAGGATGGCCACCTTGGTCCGGCCTTCAAACGGCCTGAAGCGGAGCGCCGCGGTCAACTCCCGCACCTGGTCCACCTTGAGCGTCTTGCCCTCGGCTTCCACCTCCATCACGTCCGGATGCATCCGGTCCCGGATCTTGCGGCAAGAGAGGCAGGCGCCGTCCGGCGGATAGCCGGCCGCTTCGCAGTTCAAGGCCTGAGCCAGCTCGCGGGCCAGGAGCCTTTTCCCGATCCCGGGCTTGCCCACCAGCAGGTAAGCGTGGGCCACGCGGCCGTGGGCGATCATCTCCCGAAACAGCTCGCGCACCGCCTCATGGCCGCGGATGGTCGCGCCGGCCGGCCGGCTCATGCGGCGTCCTTTTCGCCGAAGATCTCGGCGCTGAAAATCTCGATGGTCGCGCCGCGCTTCCAGGCGTCGGCCGGCAGCCCGGCCTTGCGGCAGGTGTGGGCCAGGAAGGTCTCCCGGTCCCAGCCGTACTCGACCGCCACCTGGGGCAGGAGCACGCCCCGGTGATAGCCCTTGCTGATGCAGATCCCGTGCTGGCCCACCTCGATCTCGCTCACGTCCGTGATCGGGCGGAGCGGGGAAAGGACCGAGATTTCGATCTCCAGTTGGTCCAGCTCGTCGGGGCCGAGCGGCGGAAAGCGCGGGTCTTGCCAGCCCGCCGCATAAGCCATGGACTCGATGGTGTGGCAGAGGTGGCCTTCGCCGTGGAAGGTGCCGATGCAGCCGCGCAGCTCGCCCTGCTTGTGCAGCGTGACAAAAGCCCCGCACTGGGCCAGCAGGGCCTCGCGGGTGGGGGTCTCGAGCCGAGAGCCTTGGAGCCGGCCGTGGTGCGCGCAGTGGTGGAGGGTTTGACGCGCGATTTGAAGCAGGGCCAGACGGTCTTCGCAGGATAATTTCGTTTCGCCCATGATTTGCCCTTCCGGCAGGCAATCTCCCGGAAAAGTCATTCCTCGCGGGGTGGGAAGAACGGCGCCGCCGGCAGCCGGCTAGTGCCGGGCCGGGTGAGTCAGGACCAGGTTCCGCTCGATCATCTGGAAATAAAGAAAGATCAGGATATCCTCGGTTTCTTTGGGCAAAGTGGCGATGTATTCTTTTTTGCCCTCAAAATCCGGGATGGCCAGAATCTCGCGGATCGCTCTCTGCACCTCTCCGAGCTTGCGGTTCTCCAGCCCGCTCAGGATTTCCTTCTGCCGGGCGAACGCCTCTCGAATCCGGTCATTCCCAAAGAGGAGATGGTTGCCCTTCACTCCCAGGGTAATGAGGTACTCAAGCGCATTCGGAACGAATGGTTCCTGATTGAATGGTTCCATCGAACTGCTCCTGACTAAATCGGTTCTCCTCCCCCTTCTGATATCTATATACCGGATTCCAGCGCGATTGTCAATCCCCTCAAAGATAATGAGGCTTCAGGCATCCGGCTTCTGGCTTCTGGCTTCTGATTTTGGATTAAGGAAAATTTTGGATCGGAAGCCAGACCCTGGCCGCCCCAAGTCTTCAATCTTCAATCGAAAATCTAAAATCCAAAATCTAAAATTCCTCGGAAACTGCAACATTTTTACAATAGTAAGGGGTGATGAGTTCTGGGTTATGAGTGATGAGTGGATGATATGGATTGAGCTGATAACTGTTTGGATTCTAACGGCTTTTTTGAGCTTTGTCCCCAAAATAACGGGGCGCTGGATGGGGACAGGCCAATTAGGGGACAATGGCCGGGCTTTCTCATCCAACTTTTTTCCCAACCTCCGAATTTTTTTCTTCTTTCCTCACCTGCCTACTGCCTGCTGTCTACTGCCTACTGCTTCTTTCCAATCTCTCTCTAAATCAGGCCTATCTCTCTCTAAATCAGGCCATTCTCTCTCTAAACAAGGCCTATCTCTCTCTAAATCAGGCCATTCTCTCTCTAAAATAGGCCTATCTCTCTCTAAACAAGGCCAA
>Ga0315282_10006563_pt1 | contig 19421 bp, 22 predicted proteins | sample YL17G07_20_MG_FD_203693 | JGI IMG/M metagenome (GOLD analysis project Ga0315282, IMG submission 203693) | Sediment microbial communities from Yellowstone Lake, YNP, Wyoming, USA - YL17G07_20 | ecosystem: Environmental > Aquatic > Freshwater > Lake > Sediment | place: USA: Wyoming | collected... | reverse complement strand
CAAGCTTAACGCAGCCAAAGCAATCGAAAAAACTCGGGAAATAATGCTTAAAATACGAAAGGAGAGGAAGGTTTTAATCAAAAATCGTATCCAAAAGTAAGGTTTTTAAAGCTCCCTTTTCTTTTATATGTCCACATAAACCGTGCCTCCCCGTGGCGTGGATGGATAAAGGCAATAAGTCTGAACTTATTGCTCGAACGAAACGGTTTAAACGGAGGTGAGCTTTTTGAAAGAAAGAAAATATGAGCTCAGCAAAAAAACTGTTATCGAACAATGGGGAAAGAACTATGATAAAGTTATGGTATGGCTTGCGAAACTTCAAAAGAAAGGTCAAGCGGCTTGGTTTCTGTGGCTATACTGCAAAAAGACGGGCAAAACTCCAGACGAACTCTTAGCGCTGAAGTCAAACCCTGTAAGTCATGTAGCGGAGGAGTTACTTGACGCATTCGTTGCAGACGAAAGCCTCGACATACCCAACTCGATAAAGGTTAATGTCGCAATCTCTGTAAAATCGTTTTACGAACACCATTATTGCGGTTTGGCAAAGAAAAGTGGCGTAATCGACTTAATCAAGCAGAAGCCTTATCGAAAACACTCAAAAGAGGAACTGATTAAGATTTATCGTGCAACGCAAAATCCACGAGACAGAACTTTAATAACTTTCACTTGGTCATCCGCTATAGCCAAAGAGTCCCTAACGAAAGTTAAATGGAAGCATTTAGAGAAAGATTGGGAAAAGCAGGAGTTGCCCTACATAAGCCTCCCAAGCGAAATAATTAAAGGACACGGCAGGGGAAAATACAAAGGTATCGAGCAACATACGTTCTTAACTCCTGAAGCCAAACGAGACTTAATCGACTATAAGGATTGGCTTCAAAGAATAAAAGGTAAACAACTGCTTTCAGAAGACGCAATTTTCGTTCAAACTATCAAACCCTTCAATCCATTGAACGACAATTCTCTTTCAAGGATAAATGCGCTTCTAAGCAAAAGATCGGGTGTCCCTTTTTCATGGCATGACGCCAGACGTTACGTTGAAACCGCCCTTGAAGAGATTAAGATACATCCGAATTGGGCAAGGAAAATCCGAGGACGCAAAGTAAAGGGCGAAGAGGCTCCTTATAGCAGACCCGCTATTGAGCAACTTCGCAACGCTTATCGTGAAGCCGTTCCGCTGTTAGAGTTTACGCAACCTACGAGCCTTATGCAACTTCAGAAAAGGCAGGAGATTGTTGAACAATTAAATGCGAAAATCATGGAAGGGCAACCATTAAACGAAGAAGACAAAGCCAACATTCAAAGATACCATATTACGATATTCAGGAAAAAAGCGATGAAACCAGAAGACTTTAGGGGCGAAATCGAAACTCAAACCAATGGTGGCGACTGCGGCGAACAGTTTGAGCAAATTAATGAAAGCCAATTGCTCCAATACTTGAGGGCAGGTTGGAAAGTCGCTCATAGGTTGGCAAATGGTGAACTCATCGTAGAGCGGTAACATTCTTTAGCCTAAAAGCTACTTCCTTTATCGCTCAGCAAGAGATTTAACCAAGCCTACTAAACTAATTTTGAGATAAAATGTCAGTCGACCTTAGAAAATTAATTGCTAAGAAAAGTTATCTAGTTACTATTAAAGCTTCTGAAATATGCGAAAAATTACTGGAAGAATTAAGAAAGGATGACTACTGGCTAATCAAAGCAACACGTCCAAAAAGTGCAACATTTGCTCTAGATTATAAAGAAAAATATGCTTATATTAGTGTCGCCTTAGAGGGAAAGCCAATGATAGAAATGAACTTCGCTTTAAAGAGAGCTGAATTTGAGAGCAACGCTCTTAAATGTTATGCGCTCGTGCATCAAACTTCGCTAAATGAGATACCAACCGAATTAATGTACATTGTGTTAGAAGAAAGGATAGATGGCTGTATTGTTAAGGCAATCTGCAAACCTATGCTCTATTTTAAAATAATTAGACACGTCCCTTATCCGGAGTCAGACCTGCAAAACATTCGGATAGAAAGCGAGGAGTTTCTTGACCATATTTTCATTGGTGGCTTAGGAGCAAAAGAAATACAAGAAAAAGTAGAGGAGAGCCGATTCGAACTATTAATTAATGATGTAAATAATCACTTAATGACTGAAAGAATTTACGAAATGCTTAAGGATGCAACTACCTGTGTTCTTTTAATGGGTTGGGTAGGCACTGACTGCCTACCGAAATTTAAGGAATTGAAAACTGCTGGCATAACGATTAGGGCAGTTACGCATAACCCGAATGAACGTAAGGCTCCAGTTGACCCGGACATTCAGAAAAGTTACAGTGAATTAGTAGACATACTCGGTTTAGAAAATGTCTCAGTAAATCGTTCACTTCACGGAAGAGCACTTATTGTTGATAATAAAGCGTTAATTGGCTCTATGGACTTGAACTCTGATAGTCTTTCTGGAGAACATATAGAATTTGCTATTTACACCGAAGACGTTGACATTGTGAGAAGTTTAAGAGCTTACTTTGAAAAAATGTTCAAGCCATTAAAGGAAAAATAACGTCGAACGTTGCAGCGGGCGGAGAGTCGGGCATACTCTGTTTATCCTTCGCAATAAGTCTGGACTTATTGCCTTTGACGATTTGCCTTCTTACGGGCGCACTTCCAAATATATCAACATTGCTTCGGCGATATCTATGGTGCTTTCGGTTGCAACGGTCGCAAAGGAGCCTCGTATCCTCTGGAACCTTACCCGTTCGGGCAAATTCGTAGAGTTGGTTTACCCTTTCGCTATTGTTGTATCCAAGCGGTTTACCCTTATCAAAGCCCATATGGTGAATTATTAAGGCGTCGGGTTCGAAGCGTCCGCCGCATTCGGAGCATCGGCTGCCCATTGCGATTACGAGTTTGCGTCTAATTTCCTTTAAGTCCATTTAGTTCACCTTTTCGTTGTGAATAATAGCTTTGCACCTCGTCGACTTTCGTTTACGTTTATACTCTTTCGTAAACATATTGTGGGCTATCATCGATACCGTATTGTAGGCACGACCGTACGTCGTAGATATTTTTTGAACTTTTTCCGATATAATAGCCTCGCAACAAGTCGATGATGTTCTGTATTCTATACTTTCAGTTCAACTTCTGTTTCAGGTAAAAGAATGTCGTTTCGTCACTTCATCGCCTAGGAGATGGGTAAACCGTACCTCGTTTCAATAATAAAATAATATAAATTGAACTTTCGATTAACTTTGTAGAATGTTGTTTTTCAACTTGTTAATTTCGGCATCGATTTTATTTACTGTTTGTATATATTTTTCAAGGATTTTAAAAGCAACTTGAACATCTGGATTTTCTGGCACTAAAGTATCTGGCATCGCATCGAAGTGATTAATAGCATTGACCATGTTTGCTCCATAAGGATTCCAGAGTGATTTTCCGTCAGGGTGCATGTCTTTTTCAATAAACTTTTTCCGTTCTTTTAATAACCCATCCTTTTGAGCTTCAAGTTCCTCAATCTGCTTCTGCAACGATATAACCCCCAAATCTTTTTCAACATCTTTGCCTGCATTAATTAAATCTTGAAGGATTTTACGGAGTAATTCGCTTGCATTCGGCTTCGTTGCAAGCCAAACAATCTGCTCTTCAGTTAAGCTTACGCTTATATTAGAAAACTTTCTGCCTTTCGGTCTTGCGTGTCGTGTTCTAACGGGGAGTTCAATAAATGTTATTCTGTTATTTTTTCGAGGCAATTAAAACCTATCTCCTAACGGATGAAACACAGAGTCATTGCACCCTTATAGCCTTGCGGGATACGTGCTCTCGTATCCCGTTTATCTCGCGGATTAAGTTCAAACTTAATCCGTCCATCTTCCGATCTACCTGACAAAGAAACAAAGAGTCATTGCAGCCCACGTTCTGATAAATCACGTTGCTTTTTTGAATCAGGCTGTAAATCTTTTCTCTTGTGGGTCACGTTTTCGGACCTTGTTTTCTGGTCTGCACCCTCCGCTTCACCGCTCGAAATTTCTGACACACAAGACACGTAATTCACGTTCTGATTCTGTGTCAAGTTGCTCCGAATTCTAGGTTCTCTGTTATGGCTAATTTTGCAGCTTAGAGCGCTAGGAATAAATTCTCCTGTTTTAAGGAAAAACCCTTAATTTTCAAACGCCTAAACGTATCCGTTATTTTTTCAAATCATATTCAACCTCAACGTTTTTCTTTACAAAGTCGAGATGTATTATGGGAGAGAGCTTTGAAAAAACTGCATAGACTGGGTATTTTGCCCGGGGGCTTCAAGCAATATGTTACTACTCTTCAAAAGTGTCTTGAATATATTCAGCAAAACAATTTGACTCAACAACAGCTTGTACAGTGGTTCTTGAGAACATTTCCTTCAAGTGAGAGGATAGCTCGTGACTTTGTGTTTACCATTCGGGACTTGCGATTAATCGTGGAAAGCGCAGGTAAATTTTGCTTAAGCGAGATAGCAAAGAGTTTTCTCGAAACACGGGATAAACGAACTTTGTACCAACAACTCGACACGAACTTTATCGGCATTCACGATATTATCACACTGCTTTACAAGCAACCTCTTACACTGGATGAAATCTGTTCTTATTTAAGGGTAACGTATGAAACGAAATGGCAAAAAGCAACACAATGCCGCATAAGAATTTATTGGCTTCGTGGTTTAGGATACGTGATTAAAGATGGACGGAAATACACCCTGGCCACAGAAGGAAAGAGTCTTGTTGAAAGCGTATCAGAAGAAAAACCTCCAACACATAAAGAGATACAAGACATCATTGTCCAATTAGGCGATGTCCTTAATCATTGGACGAAAAAGGAATATTCAGTTGACGGCTATTCTTTGGATGTTGTGTGGAAGAAAATTGAAACTGGAGTCCCATCGGACGTCTTTGAAATTCAGCTACGTGGAAATCTTCACGAGGCGTTTTCAAAACTCAAGCAGGCGTATGACAAATGGAATAGCAAACCTTTCCTAGTAACCACTTCAGAAAACAAGTTGAAAGCAGAATCTCTTGCTCGCAGCTCATTCCATGAAATCGAGAACATCGTCCACGTCAAGACGTTTAAAGAAGTTTTAGAGTGGTATAACTCCGTCAAACAGGCTTCCAACATAACGGTCAAAATGGGGTACAAAGGGATAGTGGTCAAGCGATGGCGAAAAACCGTGCCAAAGAAGGAACAGCTAATAACTGATAACCACTGTCAATAATTTACTGGAAAAGTTTGATAAGGCTCAGACTCTTACTAAACCTTCAACCTTCATCGAGTAGAAAGTAAGCAATGCTTTTCATTGTAAAAGGGTAGTGGCTACTCTTGGGATCGATACTCATACAACATGCGGCGAAGACGATTATAAGTTTTGGATGTATTTGCCTAATGGCCCTCTTATTTTCGGCTTGTACTTGTCGCATATGCTGCTGTCTGGGTCCACGTAACCCTTTCTCATGTGGCACCAGTATTTGCCCTCAGACACAAAGTAGTCGATGAAGCGGCATTCGTGGCACTTAGCCATACAGATCAACAGATAAGAAGCGGATATACAAAATTAACCGTTTGGATTTGGCATAAGGATTTAACGTATGGCGTTAGCTCGCACGAAGGAGAAGCTTAGACAGCTGACGCTTCTTGACTTGCTCATTTCGGGATCAGAAGCGGAGTTCATGAGCCGAGTTTTCTATTTCCAACGAAGAAAAGCTCAAGATACTAATAAGGAATAAGAATAAAACTTGCTGTTCTCAAATTTCAAGAGTAAATCTTCATGACTGTTGGAGGTGATAATAATCTTTGAAAACAGGCATCAATATTGCTTATTACCTTGCCAAGGTTGAAGATTTAATCGGAAGAGATAGATTTGCTGACGAAATTATGGCGCTTGTCAGAGAGTTTACCTCCGAATTGAAAGGAGAAATCAGTTCTAAGGAAACATTAGCAACGATAGGTGGACAAGCCCCTCTACTTGAAAGCAATAGCTTTGAGTGCCAAATGTGGGCATTATCTATTCTCGTCTCGGCATGGTCACAATGGATATTCACTGCAAAATCACATGATCCAACCTATCAAATATGCAGCAAAGAAGCCTCAGTTAACGCACGTATAGTTATGCCATATGTGGAGAAGACAGTAATGTTAGCCATGAAAGCAGGCGCCGAAATAGGCACGTCACCCAAGAATAATTATAGACCAGAGGGAATTGACAAGTTCATTCAAATTGAGAAACAGTAATCTTTGCCTTATAAAGAACGGAGTACAAGTAAGACGAGAAAACAAAACTTATTGTTCGCGCGTGATAGAAGAGTATATGAAGAGCATAGGAAGTGCTAGTGCGTAATAAGCAGCAAGCAAGTAGTTGAATCAGAATGAGTATCGTTGAAGAACTTAAGAAAAGCATCTTTGAGCCAAGCTCTGATTTTCTCGATAAACTGTCGTATAAGCGCAATACATATGGTGGGTATGAAGATACTTTTCTTGACTTACTTGCGGAAGAATTGCATAGAAAGTTGCCAAATTACAGTATGGCTATCTCCGTGAGATTCAAAAGAATCACGCCCTCAAAATTCAAGAAGCCAGAAGAGCTTCTTGAGATTAAACGAGACAAAATCAGAGAAAGGATATGTTGGCCCACATGGTTAGATTGGGAATGTAAAAGCAGTAAATGTTTTGACGGCGGATTTTTGCAGGGCAACGAGGTAGACGCTCTAATAATGCGTAATGGTAGAGATTTTTGCTTTGTAGAATATGAACGCAACCGCACTGAACTATGTGACGATTTTATGAAGATGTATTGGTTACGACAGCTTTTTAACACGCAGTTTGAGAGTCTGTTCGTGACTACTCTTACCACTAAGAAGCCTGATGGAACATATGGTGAGTTTGCCAGGTACGTGGCGCACGTAAAGCCTCTTCTTGACCGTCTATTGGAGAACTGGAGAATATTGGAGATTGTCGACCTATCATGGATAAGGAAGAGACAAATAAAATGGGAACCTGAACAGAGCATCGCGCGCGTTTCCGTCTCTGAAGCAGGAATTTAGAACATAGGTTTAGGCTTCGTAAGGCATTTACGCTTATAGCATATCATGATGGCATGTATGTCTACTGAGAAGCGAATGATAGAGGTTTGGGTTAGCTGGGAAACCTATAGGCCTCTGCCAGCTGCTCGCGAAACGCGCGTTGTTGTTGAATTGTCGATGTAAGCGCAACTATTTTTATACGGTTCACAGCTTATAAGAGCAAACAGTAATGAAGCATATGAGGACTAAGAATGACACCAAGATATAAGAGAGAAAACGTAGCTGCTCTTTTTCACGAAATCAAGCATTGCGCTGGAAAGGAGAACTGTTGGGGAAAGAAGAACCCAAAATGTCAAAGACCTGTGGTTTTACCATGTAAGCAACAACCTGAAATAATGATAGTTACTGAGCAAATGAACTTGCCTGAAAAGAAATGGAAGAAAGATCCCCGAGAAATTCCTGAAGACTGGAATTCATCAGAGAATCTACTTAATATTATCAAAGATAACAAAGGAGGTAAAAAAAGCGGCATTGTCCCGAGGATCAATGAACTGTTTCATGGAAAGTTCCTCAAAGATTTTGAAAATAACGAAATGTCTTTTCGCGAGTTTTATTGGACCCACTTCATCAAATGCGCGGGAAATTTAAGAAGTGGAGTTTTTGAACTTAAAGGACTTGACAAAAATATTTGTGCTGACACATTTTTATCAAAAGAAATACGAGTCCTTCGCCCCAAAGTTATTGTATGCATGGGTGAACACGCAAGTACTTGGATTTTGAAGAAAGCAAAATACGGTGCTAAGTGGACAGATTTACTCTGGGAAGAGGTCGAACAGATCGTTAGAAATGAAAAGCAAATTGCGGAAAGAGAAATAGCAGAATGTGGTCACAAAGCAGAGATTATCGTGCTACCTCATCCCTCGGGCATAAATCCATTGGCTACTCTACTAAATAAAAAATTAAAAAATCTGCTATATTTTGCCTTATCCTTTTAATGTGTTTAACTCCATTTTCTAAGCGACTGGCTAAATAAAAGTTTCAGAATTCTTTTATTTTTAGGCTTTTAAATAGTTGATGGTAATGGCTGTGGTCTTTTTTCTGTCACTAAAGTTAACTTTTCAGCATATTGTAGAAACGTCATTCGCAGGGTTTCGCTTTCACTCTGCCCCGGATTTGTTCCAGCGCCTCCTTATGCTGAAGGCTCAAAAAGAAGATGCCCCACTACACGCAAGGGTCTATCACAGAACGGGAGGGATAGAGAGACAAAAGCTAAGGGTTTACTATCTCTTTTTTTATATCGGTATGCTACTAGCTTGTTTTACTGAACGCCTTCCCTATCCTCCCCGAACGGTGATAGACCTACAAAATCTCTTTTAGAGGCAGCGCGCGCACGCTCACACAGACTACACATGACCATAGAGGATTTTGCGTAAGTTTTATTTCTAGGAAAGGTGCATTTGTAGTTAGGAGAAAGGATTGAATTGCTGAGGAAAACTGTTTCTGGAATAATGTTATTTTTACTATTAGTGAGCACATTAACGTTGGCGCTTAACATTCAACCAGTTAAATCAGAACCTAGAACAATAACTGTTCCAGATGATTATCCAACAATTCAAGAAGCCATAAACAATGCAAATGAAGGAGACACAGTCTTCGTCAGAAATGGAACATACTATGAACACTTGAATGTGAACAAGACGATAGAACTTCTTGGCGAAAATAGGAACGCTACAATAATAGATGGAAGTTCGACAGGGACAGTCGTTCTGCTAAGAAGAGACAACATCACAATACAGAACTTCACAATTAGAAACAGCGGCTCGGCGGGGGTTGACAGCGGCATCTGGGTATACCATAGTGTCAATAACTCCAAGATTGTGGGAAATCTTGTCACCAATTGCTGCTGGGCGATAAGAGCTGAGAATGGGGCTTTCAACTCTACTATTTGCGACAACATCGCAGAGAGAAGTTATTGCGGGATTCTTCTCCTCGTGGCGAGCAATTGCAGAATTTCTTCAAACATCCTAAGCCGAAACAACTTTTGCGGTGTTTGTCTTATTGATGCAGCAGAAAGCAATGTCTCAGACAACTACATAAGTGAAAATGGCTATCTACTGTCGGGCTATGGCATCTATGTGGAACGGGGTCCGATTAATATAACCAATTTTGTCGACCGCAACAGCTTCATAGACAATAGACAGCAGGCATATTGTAAGCCTGCCCCTCCTGAATGGGGTGTGTTGAAAGTCATATGGGACAATGGTTATCCTTCTGGCGGTAACTATTGGAGTGACTATGCTGCCTTAGACCTTTACAGTAGTCCTTATCAGAATGTGACTGGTAGTGATGGGATAGGCGACACACCTTACATAATTGACTCCAGCAATAGAGATAACTATCCATTGATGAAGCCATATCCTTGGGCTAGGCATGATGTTGGAATAACAAGTGTTACAGCATCAAAAACTATTGTTGGACTAGGATATAACACGTCCATAAACATAATGATATTCAACTATGGCAACCACACGGAAAACATTAACATAACAATTTATGCAAACACGACAATAATTGGTGAAATCAACAACATTGAACTAACAGGCAGAAACTTCACAATCGCCACCTTCACCTGGAACACTGCTGGCTTTGCTAAGGGCAAATACACCATATGGGCTTATGCTACCCCTGTCCCAGACGAAACAGACACAGCAGACAACACCTGCATAGATGGGATAGTTACAATATGGACAAGAAGAGGAGGAGGCTCAGGCAGAAACGCCCTGCTGCTATAATGCGATTATCGCCATTCTCAACCAGATCTCCTGCACAAGCCACTACGCACAAAAAGACCCATAACTCTCCCATTTTTAAGCATTAATAACGAACACTTCGTGTTCATAGTCTACCTCTCTCCAGCCTCTTAGTTTTTTTCAACCTCTCTATTGCGATATTCCTTTTCAATAGAGTTATTATCCATACCATCAATGTTTCATTTCAGTGTTATTGTTGATGGGTTTTTACATATCGAGAAGTTGCAGAATTCCCTATTTTTAAGTGTGCGTACGTGTACCGATAAAGTTTTCTTAGCCCTACATAGATTCCAAAAAGTGAAAAAGAAGTTAATTCACCGTAAAACAAGTAAAGAAGTAGATTTTCGATCCTCGTAGAACTCGTCCAAAGGATTAAAGATGGACCACGGTAGCTTTCATAAACACCGCCTCCAAAATGAAGAAGTGGATTCAAAGTTATCCGGTACAAAGTGCCTTTGCCAATAGTGGCAACAAGTTCAACTGTATACCCAACATCTTCAAGGCCTGCGGAGAAGAGGAAGGCTGGAGCTATGATTATTCCCAATACAGCAACACCAATGAAAATGTTCCTCCTCGTTATAGCAATAACCATCCATAAGCATAACAACACTAATTCGCTAAGTAGCATAATCTGGCCTTTATTCCAGACTTGATAAGGCAATTCTCTCGCGTGAGACCATGCATTGTACTCCATTATGCTTTGATAGAATAAGGCTGCCCAGAGTATCGTTGCCACAAGAAGCAATGCAATAATGATCTTAGATGTGTTCAACATTTGCCCCCAAATAAGTACTAGTGTTAATCAAAATTTAATTCTATGCATCAGAACAGGCTGTTTTAAAGCCTGAACGGATCGACAGGCACAGGACTAAAAGCCACAGTCAGAAGCCGCAGCAAACCCGACAACCTTCAGAAGCTGTAACCACGTATACATTCAAGTTTTCCCAGAAAAGATAAACCTTCATCTGCAGAAGAAACCCGCACACTCTAATTAAACGTGCAAGCCTTTCGAGGCTGGCTTTCATTACTTCTTTGGCGTAAACTTCCTTCCTTCCGAAGGGTATATGGCAGAAAAAGTATTTCATAAAGCGTGCGTGACAATGTTAAATGAATGCTTCTCTCACCTTTTCTAAATCTTCATCGCTTAGGGTTTGCAGTTTGTTTGAAACGTATTTCTCGCTCCCCAACAGTTGAATGTTAAAGCCGAGACGCTGCAGGATTTCTGCAATGGCTAAGGCTAACGCGCGTGTGAAATGCTATGAGAACAAACTGGCTAAAGCCAGAGTGACATCTACTCTCTCTTTTTTCTCTTTGTTTATATTTTTCCGTGCACTTTTTCTGTTATGAGGCTTATGCTTTTTGCGTATTCCAAAAAGCCACACATAAGCACCGCTTTCGCCCACTTTTGAGCGATTTCTTAAAGAGCAGTTTTGAAGGAGCAGAAGAGGCGGAAGGCCCTCAACATGCAAAATTTAATTGGCTTGTTCTTTGTCAAATTAAGATAGAGGCTAAGAAACAAGATTAGCTTTCTTGGAAATCAATTGAACAGTTCTTAAGACATCGTTTCTGTATGGTCTGGTTTTTACCTCTTGCATCAACTCGCTTATGATGTTTGAGATTTTCCATATCTCAATGTTATAGAGGCTTTTCGCTTGTTCAATTACGCTCCTGTCTTCAACATCCCACACGACAAGCACCTTCCTGTATTCGCCACAGCCAAAGATTTCCGTGGGATACCGCAGTCGGGCCGAGTTTGTAGCAGAGGCGGTTAGAGACAAGCTCATACAAGTGAAGAAGTAGTTGCTCTTTTTTAAAGCAGTTTCAGTCGGCTTAGCGCCTGCTAAAAAGTCTACTTGCAGACCCTTCCTCGCTTTCCTTTGAGTGATGAAGCTCTAGCTTTTGCATATTCGGTATGTCCTGGCTTAAATCTTCGATGCGGACTGGCGTTAGCTTTTTTCCTATGCAACGCACCGGGTATATCTGCAACTTTTTATGAAATTTTGTCATTGTGCACAAACACGAAAGCCCAAGTTAGAGATGCAAAAAATACATATTAAAAGAACTGATATACCGCATGTTGGTGGGTTTAGTGAATAGCGGACAACAAGTCAAGAAATGCAAATGGAAAGCTGTTTTCAAACTTGAGCCAAAAAGAATCCTCGTTTTGAAAGTCAAAGATTTTCCTGAAGTGAAACTGGTGACTGATTCTGACGGAAGAAACACGAGCATTACGTCAATAGAAGTTATAACTCCCGAGTTGTCGTTTGTTGAAGCAATAAACCACTCCAAATTAAAAGCTAATCGATGTATCGATATGATCTCATTTATTAGTGGTTTTGGCGTTTCTTGCACCTTGAAGCAAATTAATGAACTCGGAACATCTGGAACGCCAAAAACGGGAGCCACTTTCTGTTCAGCCGATGCCGTAATTTCGAAGCCACAAGAGGTGAACATAACAACTACTGCATTCTCAAATGTTTTGCAGGGCATGAATGAAAAACTTGCTCGGCAACTTTCGCATTATAGACGAGGACTTTCATCAATAGATATTGTCGAACAAATAAGGGAATTCTATCAAGTCGTGGAAGACGAATACCCAAATAATCATCCGTTTAGAAAAAAATACAAAAATGTTCGTCATCTAGTTAGTCACGCAGAACTTGCAGACCCTCGTTCCAAATCTGAAGCTATGAAAATACTTGGTAAAACGTATTTTGACCCTTCCGCCCCTACAGACATGACGACTCTTGTAACGCATTTAAAACAAATCAAAGACGAAGCTGAACGAATAATTAAATCCAAAATCTGATTCGTGTTTGAGTGTTTTTTCATAGTACTGCTCAACCGTCAAGACTATTGCGAAAATGCCGAAACATGAAAAGGGAATAGCCTGCTTAAGATGTACGCACATAGAAAGTTTTGGCTTTCCGCCAAACTCCCATCGATGCGAGGAAGGCCGTTTGCCATAACCTACACCCGATTTATGTGCCTATAATAAATCTAATGGGAACACCATTTAACCTCACACTTTCAAATCATAAGCAGGAAAACTACAGGCTGCTACATTTGTGGATTTAACATAAACTTGGCTTTTTCAATCTCGATCATTGCTATTATATCTTCTATGGATGGATCCTGTGGACCCTTTCTCTTATTCCAATTTGGATCATCCTTGCATATCTTGATCGCAATGTCGTAGTTTTCTTTTGCTTCCTCAAATTTCCCAAGATGCCCACAAATCCGCGCATGTATCAGAAAGTGATCATAGTGTCCTTGGTCAAATTGGGCGAGTATCTTAGACAATTCATAAGCATCCTGAAAATCTTCTTTCAAGATGTGATCATAAATAAGATAATCAATGCCTTGGCGCACCTTATCCTTGATCATCGCCCTTGTGGCGTCCGTCAACGACAACACAGGAATAAAACCAACATACCCTCCTTCGCTTATGAATTCTGGGACACCATGCAACGCGTTGATCAATACGCTATCTTGTTTGACTTTTTTTACGAATGCAGTGTTGTCGCCACTCTCTTCCAATACATTAGACTTACCGACTCTCATACCGACAGTCTTAGCACCGCTGCTCATTCTGTTGATCAGAAATTGTCTATTTTCCTGAATTGAAATCCAATAGCAGTTCCTGCTCGATTCATCATAGACTATCAAAAAAACAGGATACCTTTGATTTAGCCATGACCGTAACGTCTCTTTCTTGATACCGCCCATCCAACAGTTACCATAACTCTTTGTGCTCTTCGCCTGAACACAGAAATATCTGCCTACTGGTGATCCCTTCTCTATTAGTTCGCAGAAATAATCAATTCCTACATCATGTTCAGGATGCATGATATTGGAGAAAGAAGATAAACGGTTCTCTATTGCATGCTCGCCTTTCCGTCCACTCATCTGGTTCTCAGTGATTTTCACTTTGCGTGGATACACTTTTGTTCACTTCAATTATCCAGATACTCCTCAACACACTAGTTGGGATAAGATTTGCGCAGGCCGCAAATTGTCACACGCTGAAACTAGGGACGTTTGGCTCTTCGCCAAACTCCCACCGATCCGAGCAAGGCCGTTTACCCTATGCCTAGAAAGCAGAGCGCTCGGTGAGTGCGTGATAGTGATTCGATTTGTACCATTCTCGGAGAACTCGGCATCCACAGTGCGTGCTAACAGGGCTTTATTGTTTTTCCTCGAAACTTTCTCTTTGACAGAATCACTGCCAACGAGGTGACAACGAGCAAGGCAGCAAGAATCACATGTAAAGGAAACTCTGGAATTACACCTGAAGCATCCGTCTTGACGAGCCAAAAATCACTGCTGCCAGCGCCAAAAGACAATGTCGAGCCTGCTAGTGCGTATCCACCATCACTCGTCTGCACCAAAGCCCTCGCCTCATCAAAGCTCATTCCTCCGTAGGTTTTCGTCCACCCATCTGTATATGGTTCTGCCGTAGCCACGCATCCTTTGAACATGGCAACGAGCATAAGAGAGAACAATACTGCCAAAAATACCCCGCGTGTTTTACTCATACCCAATTCCCCACTCACTAGCATTAACCTTTTAATGAGCTGAAATGGGTATATCTAGCTTTAGCTCCAAAACACTGCGCGAATTCTTTCGCTCCAAACAGAGAAAAAAGAGGAAGATATGGGAGAAATCTTCAATCTTTCGCCAGGCTTATATTCACGATTGCCTATCTCTCATTGGGTATATCAGAATAGTGAAAAGCCGACTGTTTGAGGGAATTACGGGAGCAATACCCCGATTGAGAGTGGTATATCCACACTAAGGATTGTGGCTTCACAGCGCGTTGCTGTAGGCGCTTTTGCAAGAAAACAGATAACTCATGATTGAGTCTTGAGAAGTACATTATCTATCGCTGGAAGGAACGCGTTCTCTTCTAGCGCGGGCTAGTTCAAGATGTTTTTTGGTGTGCGCGTCTCACTAATTGCTCGTGCTATTCGAATCTCGTGCCACAGTTCAGACAGAACGAGTATTCTAGGCTCATTTCCTTTCCACAGTTAGGGCAGTTTGTCTTAAGAGGACTCCCACACAGTTCGCAATATCTGGCTGAGGGCGAAGTGACAGGGGCGTTGCATTTTGGACAATGTCTCATTGTTTCGGGCTTTTTGCCGACTGCGTTGCTTGGGGTTGATGGGGTAAGAATCAGTAGACTTTCCCCACGGTGAAGGGATAGTATCCTTTCTTTGAGGGTTGGATAGATGTGTTCGGTAATGCGGTAACCGACATATTCCTTGTTTGTTCTCCAGTCCTTCACTTTCATCTCTTCCAGAATGCTCTGCCTCAGAAGTATTTTAAGTAATTTTCCTATTCTAGTGTCGTAGTAACGCGTTCTTGTGAACCATCCTTTCGGCAATTGAAACTTCTTTTCAAGTTCTGCACCGATTTGAGAGCCATACATTGGCTTGTTTCCGTTTTCCACCAGAATAGAGAATATTGATAGACTCGTAACTGGTCGGTAACCGATGACTATTAAATCGAGTATGGACTTCAAAGGCTCCTTTACCTTTCCATCGATGTCTGTGAAGTCTTTGCTCAGGAAAGCAATATCGACGTATCTCGGTGGTCCTTCTTCGTAGTATCTAGGCCAAATGAATGGTTTAAGAAGCTGGTAGAAAGGTTCAGACATTACTTTCCCTTATGGTAGTTACACAATCTCGTAATATTAGTTTTTCCCAACCAGATAACGTAACAACCAAATTACGTAAAAAAATCGTTTTATATCTCCAAACCTCAACAGCTATTCGGAGGAAATGAAATGAAAACGAGAACAAAACTGCTGTCAATTGCCATCGTGTTCTTGATTGGGACGTCAGCGCTTTCAATACTTCCACAGCAAGCTAAATCTGCGACTTCTGGTCTCATTGGTTACTGGAAGTTTGACGAGGGAAGTGGAGACATTGCTCACGATTCTGTGGGGACAAATAATGGAATAATTCGTGGAGTACCAGTCTGGACGACAGGGATTATTAGCGCGCACGAGCTAGGAGGAGGAGCATTGAGGTTTGATGGAGCACAGAATAACTATGTTGCCTTGAGTTCACAACTTGACGTAACTGATGCCATGACGGTTGAAGCGTGGGTGTATCCAGAATTCGACCCAACAAATCCCGCTGCGTACCCTCAACAATTTGGTGATGCTGGTCGGCAAATTGTCAGGAAGTCATCAGTTCATGATGATACCTTTCTTATAGGGTTCTATTCAGGATACTACTTCAATCACACGAATCCTGTGCCCTACATTTCAGCCGCGTTCTTCTATCAGGGAGGAGGAGACGTTGGTCTGGAACCCGTGTCGATTCCTGGCTTAATCTCCGAGGGACAATGGTATCACCTCGTTGTGACTTTCAAGAGAAACGACTATGCTAGGCTCTACGTGAACGGGGTCGAAAAAATGTCTAAACCCACTGAGGACAAACCTTTGAGAGTGAGTTCTACGACATTAACGATAGGCCAAGAAGCAGACATTGTCGGAGGCGATCCTGTCGATACACCGAGCACCCCCCAAACATGGATAGGGAAAATAGACGAAGTCAAAATATACAATAGTGCTCTGACTTCAGACGATGTATACAACGATTATGCAGGGACCGAACAGTCTCCATTTTGGATGCAATGGTGGTTCTGGACAATAATTGCTCTCGGAGCTATCGTGGTCGTTCTTGCCTTTACAACGGTTCACTACCGCAAGAAACCATCCGTTTCAAAAGAAACCAGTGTTGTACAAAGCAAAACGACACAAAAAGCTAACAAGGTCTGCCCAAAATGTGGAGCTAATCTCCCAGCGGATTCAAAATTCTGTGGGAAATGCGGAACCTCTCTAGAATAACCCCCATTTTTTCTTCTATTATTCTTGAAAGAGCGCGAAGAAATCGGCAATCCAAGTTCTTCGTTTATAAGAAATCTTCCATTAGGGTTAATAAGTGGCGTAGCGTGTTAATTCTGGAAGTCACCCTTAGTATAGTGCCTCTTCGGGAGATATCCCCGTCTACTAGACTAGGCGTATTTTCAGAAAAGAGTCAATTTTTGTGGCTTAAATAGGCACAACTCAACAATTCAGACCAATTTTTTAAATAGACCTGAGCCTACGTCTTTTGTGTCGCAAAGCGACACGCACAAGCCAAACGAAAGCAGCGCCACAAACGCAAACGTAGCCGAAACCTGCGTTAAGCACCTCAACGGCATACGGCTCGAGGCAAGCAACGAAGGCGTAGGCGAAAAGGGCAAAAAGGCGTTAAAGCAGAGCGGACAAAGGTTTCGCCCATCTACCCTCGTCCGCACGGGTTAGGGTAAAGGTCAAGCGAAACACCCAAGGCAGCAGCCGATTAAAACGCAACCCCTCAGACGCAGACCGCTTTTAGCGAACGATGACCGCAAAAAGCGCGACGCCAAGGTTGACGACAATCAGGCGGCGTATAGGTTTCGGAGTGCGACCCGAAATAGGTAAACGGGATAACTTCAAACTTAACCCGTAAGCAAACCCATAGGCGTGCAAAGTAGGTTAAGTGGCAAACCGAAATGCCAAGTTTCCAGTTTTAATTCGGGCGAAAGCCCGTCCTTTTTCTCATTGCTTTTCGGCATAGACCGATAAGCGGGTTAAAAGGAGGTTGAGAAAAAATGCAAAGTTTAATCCAAAAAGAAGGTAAGGCGCACAACGAGGATACGGCAAAGGCAAATAGAAAAATTCCGTTGCCAGAGAAAACATACAAAGCTCTTGAAAAGAAGGCTAAAGCTGAAGGTAAAACGGCAAATGACAAAGCTGCAGAGATAATCGAGCAAAAAGCGAAAGGCGTTTTTAAAGGTAAAATCAACAAATACGGTTTCCTTCACTTCAGCAAAGACCTTATGGAAAGTTTAGGCTGGACGAAAGGCGAAGACATCGCGGTCAAAATAACAAAAACTGCAAACGGCATAACCGTTGAGCGTGCATAGAAACTTTTTTCTGAAACCTTACTCTTAAGTTAGGTCTGTAATCAAAAATCGCTTAATAAAGAGTTAGTTCAAAAATACCATACACATGAAGCCCGGTGGTGTAGTGGACAAGCATAGCGGGCTTTGGACCCGCTGACGAGAGTTCGAATCTCTCCCGGGCTACCAAAAATATTGCAGTTTTCACAGTTGTTTTGAGTATTGACGTGTGATAATTGAGTGATTAGTTGTTTTAAGTGGTTTTCAACTGTTTTTGAGAGATTGAAGCCAAGATTACGAGTCTTTTCAAGAAGTTCTTTGTCTAGATATAACACGACGTTTCTTTTGTTGCTCATTTTGCGTTTGCGCCCGTGCGGATGCGGGGGCAGTTTCTTTGTTATAAGTTTGGTGCTTGATGAAATCCTTCAAGTCTCAAGTGAAGAAAAGCGAAACTAACTATGTTTCCTCTTGTGGACTACGACTGCCAGTAGTATTACCATAAGTAGTAGCGACAGAGTAAGGAATGACGGAAATTCTGAAACGAGTGCGTATTGGTTAGATTCTGCGGTTAGTGCGTAACTTGCTATGAGAGGAACCCTATTTGCATATATCAAAAGTAATTGAAAAGGTGCAGTTTGATTAGGGTCAATGTCATGTGGGTCAGAATATGTGAAATCGGTGGCTACAACATGCCCCGATGAATTGTAGAAGGTTGCTATAATTTTGACAAAGGTTGCTGTACTTGTTTCAACATTCTTTATCTCACCGACAACATGCATGTATCCCACTCCATCAATGTAAGAACTGTGTGAAAGCATTTCAAGTCCCATAGGAATAGGGCTTGTTACTGAATATGTTACGCTTAGACTATAATGGTGCACCTTAAGTGCCTGTCCAGTATCAATCAACAGAATCTCGAATGGTGACTTTTTTCCAGCAAGAATGACACTTAACGCAGTGTACGTGAAATCAACCGCTATCACGATGCTGTTTGAGTCATAGAAGGTTGCAGTAATTTTAACGAACCTTACAACACCATCACCAACGTTTTGCACTTCACCGGAAACATGATAATAGCCCACAGAATCAAGCCAACCACTATGTGTTAATGTGTTGACTGAACCAGCTGCATTAGCTGGAAATATCAAACCCAAATATGAGGCCAGCGTGCATAGAAGAATCAATTGTGTGAAAACATTTTTCGAGTGTTTCATTTTCATCTCCACATTGTTGCATATTATGTAAATCATTCTTCTGTTTTGTGGAAGAATCTTCAATTCAATTTCTCCAACCCACTATCTTTTAGAAAATTCTTATTATAATATTATATAAGAAAAAATAAAAAGATAAATTCTGATAGCGAACACTTCGTGTTCAAGCCTATCTCTTTCCAACCTCTTTGTTCTCTCAAGCCTCTCTGTTGCAGAACTGCTTCTCAACTGCTACTGTTGTTCATGCTATCACTTGTAGCGCGTTAGATTTATGTACATTTAACGTTTAGAGTCTTTGCTAGATTGTTCAAGTCTTCATAACTCATCCATTCTGTCTTAAGATACTGACAGATTTGCGCATCATTTAATCCTAGTCTCTTCGCCTCTTCTACAGCGTGTTGATAAGCCTCAACCTCAGTAGGTCTCTCAGTG
>Ga0315282_10006561_pt1 | contig 19427 bp, 22 predicted proteins | sample YL17G07_20_MG_FD_203693 | JGI IMG/M metagenome (GOLD analysis project Ga0315282, IMG submission 203693) | Sediment microbial communities from Yellowstone Lake, YNP, Wyoming, USA - YL17G07_20 | ecosystem: Environmental > Aquatic > Freshwater > Lake > Sediment | place: USA: Wyoming | collected... | reverse complement strand
GAAGGCCAACAAGCGGTGGGAACAGCGCCGGGCGAGTCAGCGCCGGCCCAAGGCCCGGGCCAAAGTCAGCAGGAAAGCCGCGTGAATGGACGTGGAAAGTTACACAAAAGAATTGACACTACCGGCCGTCGCGCGCCGGGACGGGAGTTCAGCCTTCTCGTCGGCGTTGCCGTCGCGGCGGCCGGTCGTGAGCGATGATGTTGTCGTCCGGGCCGGTGGCGAAGCCGATTTTGCGGCGGGGTCCGGCAGGGGGCTGCATCAGGCCGCGGATGGCGTCGAAGACGGCTTTGAAGATGAGCGTCGCGACGGAACCGGTCACAATCCGTCGCCGCTTGCCGTGCCCGGGCTGAGCCGAATCTTAGGCGCGGGCGTGACGGAGGTCAAGGCGGAGCAACTACGATTGACGATTGACGAGTGGCGACTGGCGGTCTTGGCAGACTTGGCCGTAATCCGGGGACAAGGCGCGCCGGCGTAGTCGCGCAACCGGCCAGGTTGCGGGGCGGTGTGAACGGTGACTGTGTTGACATGGCCGCCAGTTTTGGTAGTGATTATACCATGTACGGAGGTCTGTAGTGCCAGTCTATGAGCATGAGTGTGAAGTCTGCGGCAGGAAGTTTGACGTCATCGCGACACTGGCCGAGAAAGAGGCCGGTCTGAAGCCGGCCTGCCCGAAGTGCGGCAGCAAGCGCGTGCGGCAGGTGTTCGGGCGTTTCACGCTTCTGACGTCGTCGAAGTCGGAGAGCGACGACTTCGACGATGAGGGGCTGGGCGGCGAGGAGTCGGGTCTTGGTGGCGGCGGCCTTGGGGCCGACGAAGGTCTGGATGATTTCGGCGATACCGAGCCCGACAACCTGGATGACCTGGATGACCTCGGCTAGCAAAGTCAGGTCCTGAGGCAGACGAAAGGAGCAGGTGATGCACTGGTTCGACTGGATGGCTCTTGGGATAGTCGTCGTAGTGACCATCGTCCAGACGGTACGAGGCGTCAAGGCCGGCGGCATGGGACTGCCGTTGTTCGAGGCAGCCGGACTGGTTGCCTCGGCCGTAGCCGCAACCCACGCCTCCGGCCCGCTGGCCGGTTCTCTGCACATGCAGAAGGCCGTGGTGATGCTCGTCGTTTTCCTTGTCCTGGGTATCTTGTCGCTCGTGGTGGGCAGGTGGTTCTTCACCGTCACCGCGCTCTCGTTCGAGTCACTGGACGGGATTCTCAGCTTCCTGTTCGGGCTGGTTACGGCCTGGACGATTGCGCACATGGTCCTGCGCATCGTGGCTGAGTCCCAGGGCATGAACGGCGAAATCGCCACGCTGGCGGCGAACTCGCCGGTGGTGCGTGAAATCTATCAGTTCCGGACCTGGAATGCGTTGATGAACCTGCTGTTCAAGGCGAAGCTCGGTCCGGATTTTAATCCCGACATCGGATAGCCTGGCACGCGTCCGATGCTCCAGGTCTATACCGGCGACGGCAAGGGCAAGACGACTGCCGCGTTCGGGCTTGCGCTACGGGCCGCGGGCCACGGCTGGAACGTCCACGTCACCCAGTTCATGAAGGGCGACTCAGGCTACGGGGAGGTTGTCGCGGCGAGGCAGGTCAAGGGCCTGACCGTGGTCAGGACGGGCCTGCCGACGTTCGTGGAAAGAGGCAACCCGGGCCCTGAGGACCTGGCCGAGGCGCGGCGGGGCATGGCTGACGCGCGGGCCGCCATTGAGTCCGGAGAGTGTCAGATGGTCATAATGGATGAAATCAACGTGGCGGTCGACTACGGCCTCGTTCCGCTGGACGAGGTGCTGCGGCTTATCGACGAATGCCCGCGCGAGGTCGAGCTCGTCATGACCGGCCGGGCCGCGCGTCCGGCCGTGCTTGACCGTGCCGACCTGGTAAGTGAGGTCCGCGAAGTCAGGCATCCTTATCAGAAAGGAATCGTGAGCCGGGTTGGCATCGACTACTGAGGAGCTTCTGGCGAGGTTCAGGTCGGGCGACAAGCGGGCCTGCGGCCGGCTGATGTCGGTCGTGGAGAACGAGCCGGATGCCGCGACCCCGATACTCGATGAGCTGTACCCGTTGATGGGGCGCGCCTACCGCGCGGGCATCACCGGCCCGCCGGGGGCGGGCAAGAGCACGCTGGTCGAGAAGCTGGCGCGCGAATGCCGGGCGCGCGGAAAGACCGTGGGCATCGTTGCGGTCGACCCGACGTCGCCTTTCTCGGGCGGCGCGGTTCTCGGCGACCGGGTCCGTATGCCTTCGCTCTTCACCGACCCGGGCGTGTTCATCCGCTCCATGGCAACGCGCGGCGACATGGGCGGTCTGGCGGCGCGCACCAAGGAGGTGTGCGACGTGCTCGATGCCTTCGGCAGGGACTTCATCTTCGTCGAAACGGTCGGCGTGGGGCAGGTCGAGCTGGATATCGCCGCTACGGCTCACTCGACCGTGGTCGTGCTCGTCCCGGAGTCGGGAGACGCCATCCAGGCCATGAAGGCCGGGCTCATGGAAATCGGCGAGGTGTTTTGCGTAAACAAGTCGGACCGCGAAGGGGCAGACAGGCTGGCAATGGAGATAGAGATGATGGTCGAACTCAAGGCCCGGACCGATGGCTGGATGCCGCCCGTGGTCAAGACCGTGGCCACGACCGGGCTGGGCGTCACGGCCCTGCTGGACCAGCTCGAAGCTCACCGCAAGTATCTCGACACGTCGGGTTCGATTACCGAACGGAAGCGCGAGGGAATCAGGTCGGAAATCGTCGGACTGGTCAACGACCGCATGCGCCGTCGCATCTGGAACCGGGCCGACGTCCATGAACGGCTGTCCTCGCTGGCGCAGGCGGTGCTGGACGGCGGTTCGACGCCGTTCAGGGCGGCGGACGAGATAATCAGGTCATTGTCACCCGGGGAAGCCGGGAAATGAGAGGAGACCGAATGCCGGCAGACGATGCGGACAGAATCAGCGAGGAGCGAGGGAAATGGGAATCGAAGTCAGGCGAACGCGGCCGGGCGGACTTCCAGACCCTCTCGGGCGTGCCGATTGATTCGCTCTACACGCCGGCCGACATCGCACAACTGGACTACCTGCGCGACCTCGGTTTCCCGGGCGAGTATCCGTTCACGCGCGGCGTCAGGCATAACATGTACCGGGGCCGGCAGTGGACCATGCGCGAGTTCTCGGGTTTCGGCACGGCCAGGGACACTAACGGCCGCTACAAGTTCCTGCTGCAGCATGGCGAGACCGGGCTTTCGGTGGCGTTCGACTTTCCGACGCTCTACGGCCGCGATTCGGACGAGACGATTTCCCACGGCGAGGTAGGCAAGTGCGGGGTGGCGATATCCTCGCTCGCCGACATGGAGACGCTTTTCGACGGCATCCCGATGCAGGACGTATCCACGTCAATGACCATCAACGGGCCGGCCTCGGTGGTGTGGGCGTTTTACATCGCCGCGGCCGAGAAGCAGGGCGTGGCCAGCGAGCGGCTGCGCGGCACGATTCAGAACGACATCCTGAAAGAGTACATCGCCCAGAAGTCGTGGCTGTTCCCGCCCGAGCCGTCGATGCGGGTGATTACCGACATCATGGCGTACGCGGCGAAGCACGTGCCCAGGTGGAATACGATTTCCATCTCAGGCTATCACATCCGGGAGGCGGGCTCCACCGCGGCGCAGGAACTGGCCTTCACGCTCAAGGACGGCCTGACCTATGTCGAGGCCGGGGTCAAGGCCGGGCTCGACGTGGACACGTTCGCGCCGAGGCTCTCCTATTTCTTCAACTCGCACCTGGACTTCTTCGAGGAGATAGCCAAGTTCAGAGCCGCACGGCGCATCTGGGCGCGCGAGATGAAGGAGACGTTCAAGGCGAAGAAGCCGGAGTCGTGGCTGCTGCGGTTCCACACCCAGACCGCGGGTTGCAGTCTGACCGCCCAGCAGCCGGAGAACAACATCGTCCGCACCGCGTTCCAAGCCCTGGCCGCGGTGCTGGGCGGGACCCAGAGCCTTCACACGAACTCGATGGACGAAACGTGGGCCCTGCCCGCGGAGAAAGCCGTGCTGATCGCCCTGCGTACGCAACAGCTCATCGCCGAGGAGACCGGCGTCACCAACACCATTGACCCCCTGGGCGGCTCGTACTTCATCGAGGCCCTGACCAACGAGCTGGAACGTCAGGCGTACGAGTACTTTCGCAAGATTGACGCGCTGGGCGGCATGGTCAAAGCCATCGAGCACGGGTTCCCGCAGCGCGAAATCGCCGACGCGGCGTATCGCTATCAGAAGCAGGTGGAGGAAGGGCGGCGCACGGTGGTCGGCGTGAACAAGTACACTGTCGAAGGCGAGAAGCTCGAAATCCCGCTGCTCAGGATTGACCCCGCGGTCGAGCAGGAGCAGCACCGCCGGCTCGACGACCTGCGCAGGAAGCGCGACAACGCCGGGGTGAAGCGGCTCCTGGCCGACCTGAAGTCGGCGTGCGCGGGAAAGGACAACGTGATGTATCCGATTATGGATGCCGTGCGCGCGTATGCGACGCTGGGCGAAATCTGCGGCGCGATGACGGACGTCTTCGGCACCTACGAAGAACCGCCGATGTACTGACCATGGCAAGCATCAAGGCCAAAGTGGTAAGGACAAAGCAAGCGCGAGAATCTGAAAAGGTCTATGACTTGAACGAGCGCACTGCCCTGTTCGGCGAGACCTTCATCAGGCTGGCCAACCATCTGTCGCGCACGCCCGTCAGCACGTCATTGATCAGCCAGCTTGTGCGCTCAAGCACGAGCGTCGGGGCGAACTACATGGAGGCCGGAGCCGCGCAATCGGGCAGGGACTTCGACCACAAGATCGGCATCTGCAAGAAGGAAGCGCGCGAGACGATGCACTGGCTGCGGATGCTCGCGGCCGTGGACGAATCGGCGCAGGCGGATTGTCGCGGCCTGTGGCGTGAAGCCCACGAGCTGACCATGATTTTCCCGGCCATCCTAAAGAAGCGCCGCGCCGGGGTTGAGGCTTGATACTTGCTTTGTCCTTTGTCCTTGTGACTTTGGACTTCATAGCTATGGAGGATTGATGAATCGGAAACTACGCGTATTGGTTGCCAAGCCCGGACTCGACGGTCATGACCGCGGGGCCAAGGTTGTGGCGCGAGCTCTGCGCGACGCCGGGTTTGAAGTTATCTATACCGGGCTGCACCAGACGCCGGAGATGATTGCCGAGGCCGCGATACAGGAGGACGTGGACGTTGTCGGCCTGTCCGTGCTCTCGGGCGCGCACATGACGTTGTTCCCGGAGACGCTGCGCCTGCTCAAAGAGCGGGGGGGCGAAGACATCCTCGTGTTCGGCGGCGGCATCATCCCGCGCGAAGACATGGAAGAACTGTACAAGCAGGGCTGCGGCCGGCTCTTTGGCCCGGGCACGCCGACCACGGACATCGTGGCCTATCTCAGAGAGAAGTTTCCGGACCGAACTTAGGCCGATGCCAGACAAGGGAGGCCGGAAATGAACTCGGTCGTATTGCCGGTGCTGGGCGCGGTCGTATACATCGTCGGCATGCGGGTCTATGCCTCGTATATCGACCGCAAGGTCATCGGGGCCGACCCCAAGCGGGCAACGCCGGCGCGGATGTATGCCGACGGCGTGGATTTCATGCCGACGTCGCGCAGCATCCTGTTCGGATACCAGTTCAAGTCAATTGCCGGGGCCGCTCCGGTGCTTGGGCCGATTATCGCCATCAAATGGGGCTGGCTGCCCGGATTGGTCTGGATTCTTCTGGGCACGTTCTTCATCGGCTGGGTGCAGGATTACACCAGCGCGATGGTCTCGGTGCGCAACGACGGCAAGACCTTCGGCGGCATCTCGTTCTCGTTCATCTCGCCGCGGGCGCGCACAATCCTGATGACGTTCATCTACCTATACCTGCTGCTGATTGCGGCTGCTTTCACGAACATCGTTGCGAACGCGCTGGCCAACGCTCCGAGGATACCGCTGGCTATTGCAATGCTGGGCGTGGCCGGCGTGATTGTCGGGTATCTCATCTACCACGGCCGGATGCACCTTGCCGTCGTCACTGTCATCGGGCTTGCCCTGTTCTATGTCGCGCTGGTCCTGAACGGGCAGTTCGACCTCAAGTTCGGGTCGGCCCACACCAACTGGCTGGTCTGGGTTGTATTCGCCCTGGTCTTCTCGCTCTTCGGCTCGCTCCTGCCGATATGGAGCTTTGTCCAGCCCATCAACTACCTTTCGTTCTACATCGTGCTCATCGGTATGGCGATAGCGGTCCTCGGGCTCGTCGTCAAGCACCCGGCCATGCAGCGGCCGATGCTCACCGGATTTACAGTGGGCAACATGCCGCTCTGGCCGATGCTGTTCGTGACCATCGCCTGCGGCGCTATCTCCGGCTGGCACGGGATAGTCTCATCAACCGGGACTTCCCGCCAGTTGCGGAGCGAGACCGACGCGCGGCCGGTCGCAGCCGGCGCCATGTTCATGGAAATGATCCTGGCGCTGATTGCGCTGGCGATTGTCGGTATCACTGCTGCGGGCACCACGGGTTCGCCGGACCAGCTCTTCGCGTCCGGCCTCGGCAGCATATTCGGGTTCCTGCACCTGCCCGAGAAGTGGGGGCTGGCGTACGGCCCGGTGCTGATTGCCATCCTGGCGATTACCATCCTGCACCTTGTGGTCAGGTTCATGCGGATCGCTGCCAACGAGTTGATGGGCCGGGTCCTGCCGGTGATGCGCGTGCCCGCAATCGGCACAGTCGTCGCGCTCATCCTGACCTTCGTGCTCGTCATCACCGGCACGTTCAACTACATCTGGGTGCTGTTCGGCTCGGCCAACCAGCTCATGGCCAGCCTGGCCCTGATGATCGGCAGCATCTGGCTCGTGTCTGAGAAGAAGAAGGCCGGGTTTGCCCTGGTGCCGATGGTCTTCATGTACATTACGACAATGGCGGCTATCATATTGACCTGCAAGCAGTTGCTGCAACAGGCGTTCACCGGACTCAGTCTTGCCGGCCAGAAGCTGCCAGCGGGCCAGGTCGCCGGCAACTGGATTGCCGGAACCATCGGGGTCGTGCTGTTTGTCGCGGCGCTGGTTCTGGCCTATGACGGAGTGGGCGCCCTGCTGCGTTTTCGCCGGGCAGAGACAACCGAGAAAGGAGTTGCCTAGTGGGCGACGACAAGAAGGACAAGAAGAAGGGTTTCGGTCTCGGGAAGAACCTGAAGGAATTCGTGTACGGCATGGCCGCGCACGACACCGCCCGGTTTGCCTTGAAGACGCGCGGCAGCATGGAGCACCTCTTCATCCTGATAACGATGGGCGACATGCTGGGCATTCCGATTCTGCCGCCGTACTATTCGTTGCGGCTCCTGCCGTACGTCGTGCCGCAGATTTCCACGTGGAAGCGCCGGATGCTGCGCGAGAAAGACTTCACCGATACGCTGGCATAGCATGAACCTTACTCAAGTGCTCGCCGCCAACCCAAAGATGAAGTACATCATGTTCGGGGGCAAGGGCGGCCTCGGCAAGACGACGTTCTCCGCCGCGGCCGCGCACCATCTCGCCAAACAGGGCCACAAGGTGCTGGTCTTTTCGGTCGACCCGCAGGCATCACTTTCCGACATCTTCCAGCGCGACATCTTCGGCAAGGGCGCGACCGAAATCATGCCCAACCTGTTCGCTCAGGAAATCGACGCGGACCGGCGCATCCACGACTTCCAGAACGACATCCGGAAGAAGATCCTCGACCGGTACGGGTTCGACAAGGTGCCTGACGAAATCGAGTCCTACATCGCGGCGGCGTCGAGCGAGCCGGCGATGGAGGAGAGCGCCATCTTCGACGCGGTGGTGGATATCGTCTTCCAGGGCGAATACGACTACTACATCTACGACCTCGTGCCGCTCGGCCACGCGCTTTACTACCTCTCGATGAGCAGCATCTACGACCAGTGGATAAACAAGGTGACCGAGCTGCGGTCCGAGATGCAGCGCTATGACAAGGTGGCGTCAAAGCTCAAGTCCGGGGGGAAGTCCGAAGAGGATGAGATTCTGACCGAGCTTCAGGAGATCCGGCGCCGCATCCATCTCTCGTCGTCTATCTTCACCGACAAGGAGAAGACCGGGTTCTTCTTTGTCGTCGCGCCCGAGGAAATGACGATTCTCGACACGAAGAAGGCCGAGGGCCTGTTCGCCAAGTTCGGCGTGCCGATTGGTGGCTTTATCGTGAACCGAGTGATTCCGGAAAGCCTGCTCCAGGAAGCGATACCGGACTACCTGCGGCATCGCATCGAACAGCAGCGGCAGCCGATGGCGCGAATCGCCGAGACGTTCGGCGACCGGGTGGTCGGCAACGTGCCCGAGTTCGAGCGCGACATCACCGGCCTGGACATGATCTCCAAAGTGGCGGCGAACCTGTTCGGGGGTGCCAAGTGAGCGCGAAGACCGGCGGGGGCATGTGTGCTTTCTTCGAATCACACCAGGCCTTAAAGTACATCTTCTTCGGTGGCAAGGGTGGGGTGGGCAAGACCGCGTTTGCCGGGGCAACCGCGCTCTACCTGGCTGAGCAGGGTCGCAAGGTGCTGCTGGCTTCAACCAACCCCGTCCACAGCCTGAGCGGTCTGTTGAAGCAGGACGTGTTCGGCAAGGAGACGCAGGTGACCGGCACGCCGCTCATCGCCGTAGAAATAGACACCAAGGATACGATTCTCAAGAAGAAGCAGGAAATCAAGGGCAAGATTGAGTGGTTCCTGAAGTACGCGGACCTGTCCGGTCAGAAGACCGAAGACTTTGTTGAGTCGGCGACCATGAACCCGGCGTTTGAGGAGTCGGCCATGTTCGAGCGGATGGTTGACCTGATGTTCGAGAACAAGTACGACGTCTACGTGTTCGACACGGCCCCAACCGCGAACGCGCGCCGCCTGCTCGGTATGTCAAAGGTGTACGGACTCTGGGTCGAGAAGATGCTGGCCAGCCGGAACGAGGCCGCGACGCTGGCCAAGACTCTTTCCTTCTCGAAGAAGGAAGAGAAGGACCCCTTGCTTGACTACCTGCTCACGTTCCGCGACCGGATAGACAAGGTTCACAAGCTCCTGACTGACGAGCAACTGACCTCGTTCTTCTTCGTTACCCTGCCCGAGGCGCTGCCGATAGCGGTCATCAAGCGGTTTATCGGTTGGTTCAAGGACTTCGGCATTCCGGTGGGCGGGGTCGTGGTTAACGGCCTCATAGACCGGAGCCTCGTTACCGACCATACGCACGAGTTCGTCTTGAATCGCATCGCGTCACAGGAACGCTACATGGAGGACATCTTCAGCTCCTTCCCGAACGTCCGCGCCATCGTGCCGCGCCTCGAGCACGAGATTCAAGGCGTCGAGCGAATCCGCGAGACGTTTCGCCACCTCTTCGCCTAGCCGCCAATTGTGCGGAGACGCATCCCATCGCCAGGATGGGGGACGGCCCCGGAACAGAGATAGGGGACGGTCTGCCGACCCGGCCCGGGGGGCAGTTCAGTGATAAACCGGGGGGACAGCCCCACGCTTAGCCCCCGGTGGAAGACCGGTTGCGGCTAGATGTTAGGCGTGAAGCTCAGGTTGTCAAGCACGGGCGCGGCTGGTCGATGCCGGCCGCCCGGCCGCGCGTCTCGCCAGAGTCGTCGGCGCTGAACGGCTTGACCTTCAGGTCGAATGATGATAGTCTTGACATGGCATAGCCGTGACAGTAGATTTCAGGAGCGAATATGACTGTCAGCAGGTCTGGCCCGCGGGCCGCAGACCGAGTGATGGCGAATAGACTGACAATGCCAGAAGAAGTAAGCTAAGGAGGAATGCCGATGAAAACCACAGCCAAAGTCCTAAGCATCCTCTTGGGCGTCCTGTTTGTGCTGACTATGGTCGGCTGCCCCAAGAAGGTCGTGCAGAAGGAAGAGCCGGTTCCGCCGCCGCCGCCGCCCGATACGATGACCGAGAAGCCGGTGACACCGCCGAAAGCGGAGTTGAACCTGGCGACGATCCATTTTGACTTCGATAAGTCGGATATCAGGTCGGGCGATGCGACTATTTTGCAGGGCAACTACGACCAGTTGAAGAAGGCTGCGGATGCCGCTCAGAAGCCCGGGGTGACGATTGAGGGCTACTGCGACCCGATCGGCACTTCCGAGTACAACATGGCGCTGGGCATGCGCCGCGCGGAGTCAGCCAAGTCGTACCTGGTCAAGCTGGGTACTGACGCAGGGCAGCTCTCGACCATCAGCTACGGCGAAGAGAAGCTTGTCACCACCGACCCGGCCCAGTATGAGATGGACCGCCGGTGCGAATTCAAGGTGGCTCAGTAGCGGGCGCTTCGGCGACACAAGTGTCGGATGGCAGCCGGTAGGCTCCGGCAGTCGGCCAGCGTCGTTCTGGCGATGTGCTGGGGCCTGCCGGCTGTCTGCGCTTTTTCCGGATGCGGCATCCAGCGCGAGTACGCGCGCCGCGGGCAGTTGCTTGACTCGCTGGCCGTGCGCACGAGCCGGCTTGAGGCGGGACAGGCGGCTCAGCAGGAGGAGGCGGGCAAGCTGCGCGCCGACGTGCTGACCGAGCTCGAAGGTCTGGGCGCGCAGGAAGAGCAGCTCGCGGCTCAGCTCAATGACCTGGGCGACCGCTTGGACCGAATCAGCCGCAGGCTCGGATTGGGCCGCGGCAACGTGACGCCGGTGGCCGGGGAGTCGGCGAAGACGCAGGATACGACGCGGGCGCCGGCGGACACGGCCGGCCAGGGCCTGGACCAGCTCTACAACACCGCTTATCTCGATTTCACCCGCGGCAAGTACGACGTGGCTGTCGCGGAATTCCGGCAGTACATCCAGCGGTTCCCCTCAAGCGAGAACGCCGACAACGCGCAGTACTGGATCGGCGAGTGCTACTATTCACAGGGCAAGTACCAGGACGCGGAGAAGGAGTTCAGACAGGTGCTGACCGCCTATCCGGACGGCAACAAGGCGCCGTCTGCGGCCTACAAGCTGGCGCTCGTGTACCTGTCCGAGAAACGGAAACCCGAAGCCCGCAACCAGTTGAAGAGGGTCGTCCAGCAGTACTCGGGCTCGAACGAGGCCAAGCTGGCCCAGGCTCGCCTCGAGTCCGGGGAGTAGCCAGCGATGCCGGCTGCGGTCCCGGCGACCGGCGGCTTTCTGGCGCCGTTCATCCATGCCGGATGGTTCGCCCAGACAATCATCCTGCTGCTGGTTCTCATGTCCATTGCTACGTGGGCCGTCATAATCCGAAAGGCGCGAGTGCTCAGGCGCGCCTCGCGCCAGACCCGCCAGTTCCTGAACGTCTTCGGCTACCGCACCCGGCTGGGCGATTACGAGAGGGTGGCGCAGGAACTGAAGTACTCGCCGCTGTCGAGCCTGCTGCTTGCGGGCGTGAAGGAGTGGAAAGCGCTCACCGGGGAATTCCGGGGCAGCGAAGGCGGAGCCGAGCTCCTGCAGCAACTCATCCCGAATATCGCCGAGGCGATGGAGCGGGCCGGCTCGCGCGAGGCCGACAACCTTGAGAGCTCGATGCCCTTCCTCTCGGTCACGACGATGGTAGCGCCGTTCCTGGGGCTCCTGGGCACGGTGCAGGGCGTGCTGCGTACGTTCCTCGGGCTGCGCGGCACGCAGATACCGACGCTGCAGTCGATTGCGCCGGGAATCTCGGATGCGCTGGTTACCACGGTGATGGGCCTGGTTGTGGCGATACCGGCCGCCTTCTTCTTCAACTACTTTGTCGGGCGGGTTCGGAACCTTCAGTCCGAGATGGACCGCTTCGCGTCCGAGTTGACCGGCATCCTGCGCCGGGAGATCGTCGGGTCGCAGATTGAGGAGCGGGGGAGGCCATGAAGGAAAGGAGGCTGAAGTTCCTCGCCGAGATGAACATCACTTCGCTGGCGGACATCAGCTTCACCTTGATGGTCATCTTCCTGATTGCCGGCGTGTCTACCGCGTTCAGCCGGATGCAGGGAATCGACCTGGAACTGCCCCGCACATCCAGCGTCCAGCCTCAGCCCAAGGAAGGCCTCGACGTAAGCATCCAGGCCGGCGGAGCCATCTTCGTGGGCAGGAAAGCGACGACGCTTGCGGGGTTCGCCCGGGCGCTCGGGGACCAGTTGGCCCGGGGCAACTACGACCGCGTGTACCTGCGGGCGGACACGCACGTCGACTACGGCACAATCATGGAAGTCCTGGGCACCGTGCGCGAGCAGGGCATCTCGAACATCGGGCTCGTGGCGCTGCCGAAGTGACCGGGGCTGCACCACGCTCAACGCTTCACGCCTGAAGCCGGAATCCCAACCTTTTCGCTCCCTTGAGCCCTGCCGCTAGATGAAGCGCGAGTTTGTCCTTTCCTTTGCCGGGCATGCATTGGTCATCGGCCTTGCGGTCGTTCTCACGTCGGCCCACGTCCTGAGAGATGAGCGCCGGCCCGCAGTGCTGACGGTTCAGGTTGTCAGTCCGGGGACGCCGCTGCCTGAGACCGAGAGCAAGGGCGCGACCGTGGTCGAGCCCAAGCCCAGGGCGAAGAGCCAGTCCAAGACCCAGAGCAAGCCGGCCCCGAAGAAGAGCTCCGGTTCGGTCAAGAGGCTTGGGCTGGGCGCGCGCATCGAGGGCGCGGACGCTCTGGGGTACTCGTACTATCTCAACGCGATTCTTGCGAAAATCGGCGACAACTGGCTCGACCCTTTCGTCGGCGAGGCGCGCAAAATCTCGGCCACGGTCGTATTCGTCATAGAGCGCGACGGGACCGTGCACGACGTGAAGGTCGAGAAGGCGTCCGGCGACCCGGACTACGATGCGGCCGCGGAACGGGCGCTCCTGGTCCTCGACAAGCTGCTGCCGCTGCCGCCCGAGTTCACCGGCCCGCGTCTCAAGCTCCACCTCGAGTTCGAGCACACGCCGTAGGCCGGACGTCACAAGCCCGGCAACAGAACCTGTTGACAGCGGCGCTCCGCTTGCCAATATAGAGTCGTGACCAAGAAGCCGCCGGTGGCCGATTTCGTCCATCTCCACAATCACTCGGAGTACAGCCTGCTGGACGGGGCCTCGCGCATCGAGGCGATGGTGAAGCTGGCGGCCGGTTACGGAATGCCGGCGCTGGCCCTCACCGACCACGGGAACATGTTCGGGGCAATCAAGTTCTACAAGGAGGCGCAGAAGGCCGGCGTGAAGCCGATTATCGGGGCCGAGGTCTACGTCGCGCCCCATGACCGGAGGGAACGGAAGATACACGCCGACATTCCCGAGTCGAGCTTTCATCTGACCCTCCTGTGCCGGGATGAGACCGGTTATCACAACCTGATGAAGCTGGTGTCGAAGGCATACCTGGAGGGCTTCTACTACCGGCCGCGCATCGACAAAGAACTGCTGGCCGAGCACGCGGCCGGGCTTCTGGGTCTGTCCGGCTGCCTGAAGGGCGAGGTGAACTACTTCCTCAGGCGCAACGACCCCGAGCGGGCGATGCAGGCGGCGGCCGGATACCAGCAGATTCTGGGACCGGAGAATTTCTACCTTGAGGTCATGCGCGCCGGCTGGCAGGAGCAGGAGAAAATCATTCCGGGAATCGTGGAGTTGAGTTCAACGCTCGACGTGCCGATTGTCGCCACCAACGACTGCCACTACCTGCAACCCGACGACGCGCGCGCCCACGACGTGCTGGTCTGCATCCAGACCGGCAAGCGCGTCAGCGACCAGGACCGCCTGAAGATGACGTCGGACCAGCTCCACTTCCGCTCGCCCCAGGAGATGGAGCGCGCATTCGCCGACATGCCGGACGCGGTGCGCCGGACCCGCGAGGTCGCGGACCGCTGCAACCTGCTCCTGGACTTCTCGCACATCCGGTTCCACCTGCCCAGCTTCCAGGCGCCGGACGGATTCGAGGACTCGTTCAGCTATCTCAAGCACCTGGCGCAGGAAGGGCTCAAGCGGAGGTATCACCACGTCACGCCGGGAATCGAGGAGCGGCTGAAGTACGAGCTGGACGTCATCCGCCGGATGGGCTTTCCCGGCTACTTCCTGGTGGTCAAGGACATCATCGACTTTGCCCGTTCCCGCGGGATACCGGTCGGGCCGGGCAGGGGTTCGGCTGCCGGTTGCCTCGTGCTCTATTGCCTGGGCATCACGGACATCGACCCCCTGCGTTACGGGCTGCTCTTCGAGCGGTTCCTCACGACCGAGCGCGTGACCCTGCCCGACGTGGACATCGACTTCTCCGACGCCCGGCGCCAGGAGGTGATCGACTACATCCGCAAGCGCTACGGCGAGGAATCCGTGGCGCAGATAATCACGTTCGGAACGATGCAGGCCCGGGCCGCGGTCAGGGACGTGGGTCGGGTGCTGGACGTTCCCATCGGCGAGGTGGACCGGATCGCGAAGCTCGTGCCGCAGAACATGGAGATTGAGCCGGCCTTGCGCAGCGTCGCGGAGTTGCGGGCGCTGGTGGAGGAGAAGCCGGCCTATCAGGAGCTGATGACCATCGCCCGCAAGCTCGAGGGTCTGAACCGCCACGCGTCGATTCATGCCTCCGCGGTGGTGATCGCGCCGCGGCCGTTGATTGAACTGGTGCCCCTGTACCGGTCGACCGACGGGGACGTCTGCACCCAGTTCGACATGTACGCCCTGGAGGACGTCGGCCTGCTGAAGATGGACATACTGGGGCTGCGGACGCTGACGGTCGTCGAGGAGGCGGCCCGGCTGGTCGAACGGGCGGGCCGGAAGTTCGAGATAGAGACGCTGCCGCTGGATGACGCGAATACCTACAAGCTGCTGCAGCGCGCCGATACGGTCGGCGTGTTCCAACTCGAGAGCGCGGGCATGCGCGACCTGTGCCGCCGGATGATGCCGGACCGGCTGGAGCACATCATCGCACTGATTGCCCTGTACCGGCCCGGGCCGATGGACCTGATACCGCAGTACATCGCCCGCAAGGCGGGCGCCGAGCCGATCGAGTACGAGCATCCTCTGCTCGAGCCCATCTGCCGCGAGACCTACGGCATCATGATTTACCAGGAGCAGGTGATGCAGGCGGCCCAGGCGCTGGCCGGGTACACTCTGGGCAAAGCCGACCTGCTGCGCCGGGCCATGGGCAAGAAGAAGCCGGAGGAGATGGCGGCGCAGCACGAGACGTTTGTCGATGGGTGCCGGGAACACAACCGGATTCCCAAGGAGAAGGCGGAGAGGATATTCGACCTGCTGGCCCGGTTCGCAGGCTACGGGTTCAACAAATCCCACGCCGCAGGATACGCGTACCTTTCCTACATTACCGGCTACCTCAAGGCCAACTACCCGGTCGAGTTCCTGGCCGCGAACCTGACGAGCGAGCTCGGGGACTTCAAGAAGCTGGCCAAGTTCGTGAACGAGGCGCGCCGGATGGGCGTTCAGGTAAAGGGGCCGGACGTGAACAGCAGTTCCGTCAGGTTCGCCATCGAGGCGGACGCCATCAGGTTCGGTCTGGCCGGAGTCAAGAACCTCGGCGCCGGCGCCAGCGAGTTCATCGTGAAGGAGCGGGACGAGCACGGCCCCTACGAGAACGTGCTCGACTTCCTCGTGAGAACCAGAGGGCAGGTGAACCGGAAGGCGGCCGAGTCTCTCACCAAGGCCGGGGCGTTCGATTCATTCGAGCCCAACCGGAAGCTGCTGCTCGGGTCGCTGGAGTGGGAGATGAACCGGGCCTCATCCGAACGATTGAGGTTCCTGGAACGCCAGACCGACATTTTCGCCGTGGCTGACGCGAAGCCGGCCGCGCCCGCGGTCCGGTTCGACATGCACGACCTGCTGGCGTATGAGAAAGAGGCGTTCGGGTTCTACTTCTCGTCGCACCCGCTCGAACCGTTCCAGGCCGAGTACCAGGGGTTGAACCTGACGCCCATCGCCAAAGTGGAGGCGATGAAGGACGGGGCCCCGGTCGCTCTCGGCGGCGTCATCACCTCACGCCGGACGCGCAAGGACAAGCGGGACCGCGATTACGCGATTATCACGGTCGAGGACTTCGACGGCGCGATTGAGATATTGGTTTTCTCAGACCAGCTCGAAGCTTCCCGCGCCGCGCTCAAAGTCGACAATCTCGTCGCGGTCCGGGGGGTGGTCAAGGTGCGGGCGGATGCGGGCGCGGGCCAGCAGGGGGTGCCCCAGGTCTGGGCCGACCGAGTGACGTCTTTCAGCGACTGTGCGCGCCTTTTCAAGACTGCCGTGATAGAAGTCCGGGAGCGCGAACTGGACGAGGTCCTGCTGCTGAAGCTGAAGGAGCGGCTGACCGCGCATCCCGGCGCGAGCGTTATCCGGGTCAGGGAGTTCCAGAACGACGGCACCCCGCGGGTCTGGCGTCTGAGCGAGCCGAAGGTGGAGCTGAACAACGCCCTTGTCACCGAGCTGCACCAGTTGTTCGGCCCGGACTCGGTCCGGCTCTGGGGTGAACTGCCGAGCTTCAGCACCGCCAACGGCCGCGCGCGCCGGCAACCCGAAACGCCGCGACGCGGTTCCGGCCGGTAGCCGCCGCTACCCTTTCTCGTCGGGCTCGGGCAGGGTCAGGCCCTCGAGCCGGGCGATGCGGTCTTCGAGCGGCGGGTGGCTGGCGAAGAGGTCCATCCGGCCGCGGCGGTCCTTGCCGAACGGATTGGCGATGAACATGTGGGCGGTGGCGCTGGACGCGGTGGGCAGCTTCCCTTCATAACTGCCCAGCTTGCGCAGGGCCGAAGAGAGACCGTACGGGTTGCGCACGATGAGCGCGCCTGACGCGTCGGCGAGATACTCGCGCTGGCGCGAGACCGCGGCGCGGATGAGCGCGACGAGGATGGGGGAGAGGATGGCCAGCGCAATCCCCACCACGACGAGTATGAGCCCCAGTTGACCGCCGCCGGAACTGGAAGTCCTTCGCCTGCGGCCGCCGCCCCAGAACAACCCCCAGCGCAGGAAGATGTCCCGGAACAGCACCAGCAGACCGCCGATGATGGCGACTATCGTCATGACGAGTATGTCGTAGTTGCGGATGTGGGACATCTCGTGGGCGATAACCCCCTGCAACTCCTCGCGGTTCATGATTTCGAGCAGGCCGCGCGTGACCGCGACTGAGGCGTGCTGCGGATTGCGGCCGGTGGCGAACGCGTTGGGCGCGTCGGCATCGATGACGTAGACGGCCGGTTTGGGAATGCCCGCGGCGATGGCCACTTCTTCGACGACATTATGCAGTTGGCGGTACTCGGCGGGTTCGGCCGCGTGCGCGCCGTTAACGGCCAGGGCGAGCTTATCCGAGTTGTAGTAGAGTATCAGGTTGTACGCGACGATGAAGAGACCGAACAGCGCATACATGCCCGTGCCCCAGCGGAAGTACCAGCCGAGCGCGTACCCGACAAGACCGAGCAACAGCGAGAAACCGACGATGAACACAGCGGTCTTCCATTTGTTGCCGCTGATGAGGCCGTAGAGATTCGTTCGGCCGGCCAAGACCCGGTCCCCGGATTAAAGGCCTAGAACTTGACCTTGGGCGCTTCGCGCTCGGTCTCGGGCGCCGTGTAGAACTCGGCCGCCTTGAAGTTGAACATGCCCGCGAAGACGTTCGAAGGGAACATCTGGGTCGCGTTGTTGTAGTCCATCACCACGTCGTTGTAGAACTGGCGGGCGAAGGCGATTTTGTTCTCGGTCCCGGACAGCTCTTCCTGCAGCTTCAGGAAGTTCTCGTTCGCCTTCAGGTTCGGGTAGTTCTCGACCACGGCGAACAGCGTCTTCAGCGTGTCGGTCAACTGGTTGTTGGCCGCGGCGGCCTGGGCCGGGCCCTTGGCGTTGATGGCCAGGGACCGCGCCTCGGCGATGCGTTCGAATATCTCCTTCTCGTGCGCGGCATAGCCCTTGACCGTCTCGACCAGGTTGGGGATGAGGTCAATCCGGCGTTTGAGCTGGACGTCAATCTGGTGCCAGCCGTTCTGAACCCGGTTGCGCCTCACCACCAGCGAGTTGTAGATGCCGATGGCGATGACGACCAACACGACGAGCAGAGCGATGACGATTAGCAGTATCATTGGTTTCCTCCGTTATTGAGACTAGCATAGCGGCCGGAATCGCGGCGTCAATATCCGGGATGGAATCCGAGCCCGGCCCGGCGCAGCGACCGCCGCCCGCTTCAACTTGACTTCGTCGGTCCGCAGGCTAGATTGGCTCAGGAATGTCGCCAAGGGTCCAGATGGTCCTTGCCAAACTACGCCGCCGCTTCGAAGAGCTGTACGGCGAACGACTGGTCAAACTCGTGCTCTTCGGTTCGCAGGCCCGCGGTGATGCCGGTGCGGATTCCGACATCGACGTACTGGTTGTGCTCAAGGGCGAAGTCAACCCGTTCGAGGAAATCGAACGAGGCGGCCGCGTGACTGCGGACGTGTCGTTGGAACACGACGTCGCCATCTCCAGCATCTACGTTCCCGAAGAACGCTACAACCGAGGAGCCGGCCCGCTGCTCCTCAATGTCCGCGCCGAAGGGGTGAACGTTTGACCGAACACCAGGCGGCGCTGCTGGCCAAGGCTAAAGACAGCCTGCGGGGCGCCGAAATCATGGCCCGCGAGTTCCTGTACGACATCGCGGTATCCCGCGCCTATTACGTCATGTTCTACTGCGCGGAGGCATTGCTCGACGCGGACGGGCTCACGTTCTCAAGTCACGCGGCGGTCGTGTCCGGCTTCGGCCGGCACTTCGCGAAGACCGGGCGAGTCCCGTCTGAATTGCGCCGCCATCTCATTGTGGCCGCAAGCCGTGAGCGAACATCCCGCGCGTTTGACGACCCTGGCCCGGGCTCAGCGCGGGACATAACCGAAATCCGCCCGGCGAGGGACATGACCCAATTCCGCCCGGCGCGGGACATAACCGAAATCGTGGGGACTGTACCCTGGGCTGCCGAAGGCTGGACTGTCCCCCTCCGACGATTTCGGATTGTGTCCCAAGCCCGTCACCGAGCTAGTCAAACCGGCAATTCGCACCCGACCCGACATTACAACTATGACAACTCTCCAAAACCCCGAAAATCGGCCCTAACCCTCGCATCCACAACAGGATGCCCGAAATCCGGCCCCTACCCCCCGGGTCATCCCGGGTACGGTCCCCCGGAGCATCCCCGGTACGGTACCCCGGAGCATCCCCGGTACGGTACCCCGGAGCATCCGGGGTACGGTATCCCGGAGCATCCGGGGTACGGTCTCCCGGAGCGTCCCCGGTACGGTCTCCCGGAGCGTCCCCGGTACGGTTCCCCGGAGCATCCCCGGGACGGTCCCCCGGATGCTCCCCGGTACGGTATCCCGGACGCATCCGGGGGCCCGCGCTCCTGTCTGCACGCGACGGGACTGCCATCCAATTTCCCCTAGGGACCGCCATCCAGTTTCGTCCTGCGAAACTGGTGGCTGTCCCGTTCCGTCCCGCTCCTGCGGCGGGTCGGGCGCTTGACTTGGACGGCCACGGTGCTATCATGTGTGCGATGGA
>Ga0315282_10006560_pt1 | contig 19428 bp, 18 predicted proteins | sample YL17G07_20_MG_FD_203693 | JGI IMG/M metagenome (GOLD analysis project Ga0315282, IMG submission 203693) | Sediment microbial communities from Yellowstone Lake, YNP, Wyoming, USA - YL17G07_20 | ecosystem: Environmental > Aquatic > Freshwater > Lake > Sediment | place: USA: Wyoming | collected... | reverse complement strand
ATATTTGCCGATTTCATCAATATTCCCCTTGATCTCCTCTCTTCTTAGACACTCTAAATTTCCGAAAAAACATAGCACCTTGTCATCAACTAAATCGAAGGCGCCATAATGGAGAAATCATTATCATTGCTTTTTATGAAGCACCACTTGCCGGAGGTGCTTTCATTGCTGATCGATGGACTTTTCGTTTGCGTATTATTGCTCCTACCGGACCGGATAAAGTGTACCCAATAAAAAACCAGAATCCAATAATATAAGGCTCCTCAATCGCCAAAGCCACCATTATTACCGCCAATAGCAAAGTACTGAGAGGGCGCTGGCGAAATAAATCCACATCCTTAAAACTCCAATATTTAAATGTGCTGACCATTAACAGCGATATTATCAATGTCCAAATCAGTAAAAGATTCGGCGTGGTAGAATGTCCTACAGTGTTTACCCATCCGAATTCTTCGAAAAACAAAACGGTAAAAACGAGATTGCATGCACCGGCAGGAATAGCCAATCCACTGAAATAACGTTTATCCGCAGTTTCCGTCTGGACATTGAATCGTGCGAGACGCAATGCACCACATAAGACATATAAAAATGCAACGACAAAGCCAATGCTGGGTTGAAATACATATTTCAACGCGAAGTTGTAGATTAATATACCGGGGGCAGCTCCAAAACTGATCAGATCAGATAGCGAGTCATATTGAACGCCGAATTTGCTTGTCGTCTTAGTCAATCTGGCTACTTTTCCATCCAATCCGTCAAAAACCAAGGCCAGAAAAACAGCCCAAGCAGCTCGCAAAAAATTTCCATTATAAGAGGCGGTAATTGAGTAAAATCCACATAAAAGACTGGCAGAGGTCAACAGATTGGGGAATAAATAAAATCCTTTCTTTGGTTCTTCGCTTACCGAACTCTCCTTATCAATGGGCTTGATTTTTTTGACGCCCTTTCTTCGAAGCAAGAGCCGTCTTTTATGTATCCTCTCTTCCGTCATTTTTTTTCCTTATCGAGTTCGACCTTATCAGTAGTTCAGATGACCTAATTTAAAAAATTACGCGTCGATTCTTTCGATATTCATTTAGTATTTTTGCAATCTTATCCTTATTATTCAGTTTAATCTTTTGCAAACGTTTTTTATCCATAACTTCTTGCGTCGTCAGAAATTTTTTTTCATCGAGTTCGTTGATGATTTTATCCAAATTCCGATGTTGTTCCACTAGAGCCTGAAGTTCTTTATCTTCCTTTGTAAGAATATCGATCAATTCTTCATCGCTAATGGGCATCTAAATCATCCTCCAACAATTTTTTCAGTTTCAATTTCTGCATCTGATTTTCGAACATAATATGTCGTCATTCCTGCTTTTGTCGGGTCTGCCTTATATCTATTCAACCCAAATGAGGCGATGACCCCCGCCCTATGATAGCATAGCCCAGGTATCGAAAAATAAGCCCATTCGCCAAGCGCATCATGCAATATTGATCTGTATTTAACGACTCCTTCGCCTATCAATAGAACAGGCCGGTCAATCCCTTTAGCGAAAGCCAATGGATCCGCTGAACAATCTTGGCATATGCGATCTACCCCTCCATGACCGTCGGGATCGAAAAGGGCAGTAAATACCTGTCCCTTTGCTGCGTCCAACATTGGGCATATTCTCAGACTGCTATAAGAGAAAGTCGCGGCCATAGCTTCCAATGTCGGTACGCTCACTACCGGAATATTGCAGCCAAAAGCTATTCCCAATGCCGTAGCCAAACCTATTCGCAAACCGGTGAAACTTCCTGGGCCGGACCCGCACGCCACTAATTCGATTTCACTGATTTTCCAATCTGCATGTTTTAAAACAACCTCGATTGCCGGCAAAAGACGTTCGGAATGAGTAGCCCGGACATCAAAACAATATTCTGCAATAACACGATCCGATTCGAACAGCGCAACGCTGCCTTGTGTACTTGACGTATCCAGGCCCAGTACTTTCACGTCAACCCTTTCTAATCAATTTCGTAAAAAATCCTGTGATGTCGTACCAAAATCTGGAGATATCATTATAAAGAATTAAAACAATAAGAAGTCCCAACATGGCAAAGCCTGCTTTTTGAGCCCCTTCCAAGAAATTTTGCGAATATGGCTTGCGACGAATCATCTCCGTTACAAACAGGAAAATCTGACCTCCGTCTAAAACAGGCATTGGAACCAGATTTACAATCGCTAGGTTCAGCGAGAGAATCGCCATCAGCATTATGTAAGGGAAGAACCCCATCTTCGCAGTATCTCCTGCCATCTTAGCAATCATTATCGGACCGCCAATAGACTTCGCGGACATTTCTCCGATGATCAATAAGTAAAATGCCTTTACGGTCACCTTAGTCCAAAACCACGTGAGTTCAAAGCTTCTGGCAATAATTTTGAGCGGGTTATAATATCGTTCGACCATGAATGCAGGTTCGGTAAACATGATCTCCGGATACACGCCAATTCTTCCGATGAATTGAATGTTTCCCAATGGGTCCGTATATTTCTGTTTTTCAGGGGTTAAAATCAGATTGATGGGATTTCCTTCCCGCAACACAGTTAATTTAACCGGAATATCCGGTTTGCTTCGAACATATTTTGAGAAAAATTCCCACGACTCAATTTTCTGGCCATCTATTTCGTACAATCTATCACTTGCAAGCAAACCAGCCTTCTTTGCCGGTGAATCATCCAAAACCCCTGAAATATAAAGTTCGCCATCTTCGATGCCGAGCTCGCCTGCAGTCCATCCCTTTTCGTTATTTGGCGCCGTCAGATCAAAAGTCAGATGATGTTCTTGACCGACATCTGCACCGGACTTTTGATCGTATCGAATCACAGCGACTTTTATCGGTCCTTTAATTTTCTTCAGAGCTCGCTCGAAATCTTCCCGATACCTAATTTTGACGGAATTCAGCGCCACAATGTTATCGCCCGTCCGAAGACCTGCCTTAAATGCGATCCCATCATTATCTGCAATGCCAATGATCTCTTGCCTTCCCGTCTTTCCTATTCCTATCACGCCACGTTGGACTTTTCTGCCGAAAATATCCGTTGTTTCAGCCAGCTTTGGCGTGATTGGGAGCTCAAAAATCTGCGAATCTCTTTCCACCTTGAATGCGAGGGGTTTAGAAGCCGATTGTGAAATGACTTCCGACATTTCATTCCATCGCCAAAGTTCTTTTCCATTAATTGAAATGATTTTATCGCCGGGAATAATGCCGGCTTTAAACGCGGGGCTATCTTGTTCCACCATCCCGATGACCGTCAGATCTTCAGGATAGCCGACCAAAAAAACGCCGGCGAAGATCAGAAAGGCCAGAACCAAATTCATAAACGGTCCGGCAAAAACGATCAACGCTCTTTGCCACGGACTTCTATGAGAAAAGCTATAAGGAATCGCCGCTTCCGGGAGAGGACCCTCGCTGGTTTCTCCCACGCATTTGACAAACCCGCCAAACGGTATCAATGCAATCCGATATTCAGTTTCCCGCATTCGCCAACGAATGAGCGGTCTGCCGAATCCGACAGAAAATACTTCTACCCCCACCCCTAATAATTTCGCCGTGGCAAAATGTCCAAATTCGTGAAATATAACCAAAACCGATAATAGTATTAGAAAAGCGAGTATGTAGCTCACTCAAATACCTTCTTTTTTTTCGATGCACATTGCAGCAGTTTTTCTAGCTTTTGAATCGGCCTTTAACACTGTGTCAATCGAATCGACCGGAATAGGATCAATCATATTCATTACCGAATTAATCACTTCTACAATGTCCGTGTAAAGAATTTTTTCCTCTAAAAAAGCTGCCACGGCCACCTCATTGGCCGCGTTCATAATTGCCGGAGTCGTGCCTCCTATTTCCAATGCCTTGTAAGCCAGGGTCAAACATGCAAAACGTTCCAAATTCGGTTCTTCAAAATGCAAGGTCTTTACATCGGTCAAAGAAAGTTCATCTACAACGCTCGGAAGCCGCTCGGGATAGCTCAACGCATAAGCGATTGGGCCCTTCATATCCGGAACGCTTAGTTGAGCAATGATTTGGCCATCCTGAAATTCCACCATGGAATGAATAATACTCTCCGGATGAACAAGCACTTTGATTCTGGACGGCGGCATGTCGAAAAGCCACCTGGCCTCAATCACCTCCAGCCCTTTATTCATCATTGTCGAAGAATCGATAGTAATTTTCGGACCCATATCCCAGGTCGGGTGAGCCAAGGCTTGTTTTGGACTAATCGTCGCCATCTGTTCTTTGGTCCAAGTTCGAAATGGCCCTCCAGAAGCCGTCAGGAGAATTCTACTCACGCTTTCTTTTTGATGACCTACCAGGCATTGAAAGATGGCCGAATGTTCCGAATCCACGGGAAGGATTTGAACATTTCGCTTTCGTGCTGCTTCCATCATCAACGATCCAGCGCAAACCAGGGTTTCCTTGTTGGCCAATGCGATGGTTTTTCCCGCACATATCGCCTCCCAAGTCGGAATCAATCCCACCGCTCCAACCATCGCAGAAACCACAACATCGACTGCCGGATGAGTCGCAGCTTTGACAATTCCTTCAATTCCGGCAACCATTTTTGGTTTTGGATCAGTCAGATAAGAAGATAAGACCGGTAGATCATTTACATCGGCGACTGAAACGATCTCGGGAGAAAATTGCTGAATTTGTTTTGCAAGGAGTTTAAGATTTCTTCCTGACGAAAGAGTCATGACACGAAAGCGGTCCGGATGCTTTGCGATCACTTCCAAGGTGTTTCGACCAATTGATCCGGTTGAACCTAGAACCGCAATATTCTTCATAATATGGAACCGCTGATTTTTAAGAAAATAAACAGCAGAAAAATCGGGGCGCCAAACAAAATAGAATCGATCCGATCAAGTACGCCGCCATGACCGGGTAGAAAAACTCCTGAATCTTTTAAGCCCGCTCCTCTTTTTAGTGCGGATTCGGCCAAATCTCCTGCAGGCGCCATCAATCCCATTACGATGCCTAACATCAGTCCATCCGCCAAAGTAATGGTCGGACTAAAAGCTGAGATAAAAATGCCAAGAATAATGGAAGCAGCCACGCCGCCGATGAATCCTTCCAACGTCTTTGCAGGGCTGATGATCGGGGCTAATTTCCGCTTACCAAAAAGATTTCCCGCAAAGTAAGCGGCGGAATCGTTGATCCATACCAATGCGAACAGCATCATCAACAATTTGGATCCGCCCACATCTGCCTCATATCGTTTGATCATCACTAAAAAGGCTGGAAGCAACCCAGTATATATGGAGCCCAAGGTAATCCATGCTGCTCTCGTGCCGACCCTGGACAGATCTTTTTCTAAAAGAAATACTTTTGTCAGCGCCAAACAAACGATTAAGCCGATCAGCATCAGTGTGATGCCAGGCTGATTCATTAATGACGCCAGGTAGACCAGTATAGCCGCAAGAGCCGTAGTTACGCTATCCGGAGAACTCACAGGGCCTGATATCATGCTGCAAAATTCATAAGAGGCGAGAGGCACGACCAGTCCGATGATTAAAGCGAGTAACCATATCGGAGCCCATCCGATCAGCCAAATAAAAGCCGGAAGAAGAATTAGCGCCGCAATTATTTTCTTTTTATCCAAACAAATCACCTTTTTCAAAAACAGGATATGAAATATCGAATCTATGTGATCTTGTTCGAACCATTATTATCCTTGATTTGATCTCCGGTCAGTCCAAAACGTCTTTCCCGGCCAATGTAATCTTGAATTGCTATATGAAGTTCTTCCTTGGAAAAATCAGGCCAAAGCTTTTTGGTTACATAGATTTCCGTGTAGGCCATCTGCCAAAGTAAAAAATTGCTGATTCGCATTTCTCCGCTTGTCCGAATTAACAGATCCGGATCCGGTATTCCTTTAGTATCCAAATATGAATTGAAAGCCGATTCACTCAATTTTTGGGGATCAAGAGCTCCTTTTAAAACATCTTCTGTCAGTTTAGAAATCGCCCTGAGGATTTCATCACGGCTTGAATAACTTAAAGCGATTATCAGTTCCATATCTTTAAGATCTCTCGTTTTTTCAATGGCGATTGAGATTTCTTGCATGATATCGGGCGAAATCATATCCGTATTGCCGATAACCCGAAGTTTTATGCCGTTTTTGATTAAATCCGGAAGCTCCTTGCCTATGTAATCCTTAAGAATTCCCATCAGTGCCGCTACTTCTTCGGCAGGCCGGTTCCAATTCTCAATTGAAAAAGCGTACAAAGTGATAAATCGAATGCCAAGTCTGCGACATTCTTTTACTGTTTCGCGGACTGCATCGATACCCTTTCGGTGGCCTTCAATGCGATTGTAATTCCGATTTTTTGCCCAACGGCCATTGCCATCCATTATGACGGCTATATGGACCGGTAAATTGGGATCATTAGGTTGTACAAGCATGTTATCGGCCGGCGGGCTGGGGTTCAATCCCTATACCTCCAGGATTTCTTTCTCCTTTTTCTCCAAAATCGCATCAATTTTCCCAATAAAATCGTCGTGCATTTTCTGTACTTTATCCAAGGACTTATGATGATCGTCCTTTGTCAAAGATTTGTTTTCTTCAAGCTTCTTTAATTTTTCATTGGCATCACGGCGCTCTTTGCGCACAACAATTTTCGCGTCTTCGGCCATTTTCTTAACGACTTTGACAAGCTCTTTCCGTCTTTCCTCCGTTAATTGGGGAAAAGAAATGCGAACGACTTTTCCATCGTTAATAGGATTTAAGCTCAATTCAGATTTTTGAATGGCTTTTTCAACTTCATAGCAGACCTTTACATCCCAAGGAGCGATCACGATCAACCGGCTCTCAGGAATACTAATCGTAGCTAACTGGTTCAACGGCGTCGGCGTTCCATAATAGTCCACTCTGATCCCATCCAAAATTGCCGGATTTGCCCTGCCGGTTCGTACTTTAGCCAATTCTCTCTGAAACGAACTCAGCGCCTTATCCAACCCATTCTGCAGTTCTTTAAAAACCTCTTCCTTCACGGTTTGCCCTCCGTAATTAAGAGAGATCATTTATATATTGCTTATAATGGTCCCTACTTTTTCACCTTTTACTGCTCGAAGAATATTTCCTCTGGGAAATAAGTTAAATACAAGGATTGGAATTTTATTTTCACTGCAAATGCTTACCGCTGAAGTATCCATAACCTTCAGGTTTTTTATCAACATCTCTTCATAAGACAGCTTTTCATATCGAACGGCATCAGGATTTGTAATAGGATCTGCGGAATACACACCATCTACTTTTGTCGCCTTAAACACGATTTTAGCGCCAATTTCAAATGCTCTGAGGGCAGCGGCGGTATCTGTTGTGAAGAATGGGTTGCCGGTTCCGCCACCGAGGATGATTACGGCGCCATCGGTAAGCAGGCTTATCGCCCGGCGCCTGTCATAGTATTCAGCTACATCATCCATATGCAAAGCCGACATTACATTAGTTTTTACTTTCAATCGTTCCAATGTATGGAACAAAGCCAATGAGTTCATTATAGTGGCCAACATGCCCATCATGTCTGCTTCCGCGCGGTTCATACCATAGCTGGCAGCAGATATGCCTCGAAAGATATTCCCGCCTCCTAAAACCACGGCCACTTGTACGCCGAATTGATGGACATCACGAATTTCGGAGGCAAGTTCCTGGATAATCGTTTCATCGATTCCATAACCTGCATTGCCGGCCAAAGCCTCACCCGAAATTTTAAGAACAATCCGCTCGTATTTCAGTTTGTCATCCATAATTGTTCATTAATTCCGCGTTCCCACTTGAAAACGAACAAATCGGCCCACTTCGATCTTCTCACCTATCTTAGAAGTCAACTGATGAATTAAGTCTTGAACGGTCACTTTGTCATCCCGGACAAATGGTTGTTCAAGAAGGCAATTGTCTTTGTAAAACTTTTCCAATTTTCCTTCAACTATTTTATCCACAACTTGAGGTGGTTTTCCGGAAGCAGCAACCTCTGCCCTGTAAATTTCAGATTCCTTTGAGATAATTTCCGGAGAAACTTCATCCCGGTTAATATAGGAAGGATTTGAAGCAGCGACATGGATAGCAATTTCACGGCCCAGCGCCTGAAATTCATTGTTTTTGGCAACAAAATCCGTCTCGCAATTCAATTCGACCATAACACCGATCGTGCCGCTATGATGAATATAACTTGCAATAAATCCATTGGCCGCTGAACGACCAGCCCTCTTAGCGGCTTTGAGTATTCCTTTCTTTCGGAGCAAATCGACCGCTTTTTCCATATCGCCTTGGGTTTCTTCCAAAGCTTTTTTGCACTCCATCATGCCGACGCCGGTTTTTTCCCTTAACTCTTTTACGATAGCTGCATTAATCTCCATTGCTTGGCACTCCTATATAAATTTCATGCTACGGATCTAAAACGATCAAATCCTTGCAAGCCAAAATAGATGTTTTCCTAATTTTTATCGCTGTCAGAATCCGCAGATGAGCTGGCCCCGGATTCTTGGCTCCCTGATAGATTGTCGACATTTACACGTCTCGGGCGGCGACGGACCTCGACCTCCACACCCTCAAGCGGTATGGCCTGCACGGCCTCTTCCAAATCCGTGATTTTTTCTACGTGAACAGCCGGTTTTTGTTCTTTCTCGTAGTCTTTGCGGGAGCGAATTCTTTCTTCGAATGCGCGTTTGCCCTCGATTAAACCATCAGCAATTTTGCCTGCAAATAAGCGGATTGCACGGATTGCGTCATCGTTACCGGGAATAATATAATCAACACCGTCCGGATCACAATTTGTATCCACAATCCCAATTACCGGAATTCCCAATTTATTGGCTTCGGCGACTGCGATTCTTTCTTTATGAGGATCTACAATGAATATTGCCTCCGGAAGCCGATCTAATTCCATGATTCCAAATAACGAAGTTCGCATCTTTGCCCGGACTTTTTCGAGCTTTTGAACCTCTTTTTTTGTTTTTCTTTCGTACTGACCGCTTTCTGCGACTTTATCCAACTCTTTAAGCCGATTAATTGATTTCTTGATCGTTTGGAAATTGGTCAAAAGACCTCCGAGCCATCTCTGACTTACATAGGGCATCGAACATTTTTTGGACTCTTGTTCAATAACTTCCATTGCTTGTTTTTTTGTTCCCACGAAAAGGATAATCCCTCCCTGGGCTGCAACTTCTACTGCAAACTTGTATGCCTGCGAGAACAATGGCAACGTCTTTTCCAAATCAAGAATATAAATTCCGTTCCTAGCGCCATAAATATAAGGTTTCATTTTGGGGTTCCAGCGCTTAGTCTGATGGCCGAAATGGACCCCCGCTTCAAACATTTGCTTGATGGTGACCATAAGAATTCGCCTCCTGAATAATGGTTTTTCCTCCGCCCTCTTCAACCTTCTGCAGAACCTGCCGATTAATTCGGAAGGCACCCTCTACACGAAGTCAAAGGGCGTGTGTTATATGCATCAGATCAGCATGTTAGTCGATTCTGAAGCGCGATGTGTATACCATGATAACTAAGGAGAGGCAATACCTTATGTTAACGATTTAAAAGATGGTCGCACAGTTAAAATTTTATAAAATTGCAGTGTTTATCTTTGGTCAAACTCTTTTTAAAGAGATAGGCTGATTTCAAATAGGATAATATTATTTGAGGTCGCATTTTATTGAGTAAAATCATTTCTTTATTTTATACAATGTAACTGCCGCCGAAAAAGCCATCAAGGCTCCAAAAATGAATGCGGTCGGTGCATTGACCGCTTTCCAAATGAGACCGAAAAAGATAGAAGCCGGCAACGCGCCGATGCCTACGGAAAGATGGAACCATCCAAATGCTTTACCTCGCTGGTCTTCTTGAACCAAATCAGCGACAAGGGCTCTTTCCGGACCTTCGACCATTCCGTAGTAAAGTCCATATAAAATGAAAAGACCCCACATATGCCATGATTTGAAAGCCAGAGCAAAACCCAGGTAAACAACTCCATAAATGCTCCACCCAATTAAAATAGAGGCGCGACGCCCAATTTTATCTGAAATGATACCTCCCGGTGTATTGGAAATCGCTTTTACTAAATTCAAAACCATCCATAATATTGGAACGAATGCCAATGAAATCCCTAAATTTTGAGCGCGCAAAATCAGAAATACGTCAGATGAATTGCCCAGAGTAAATAAAATCACAGCCAGTAAGTATGTACGAAATGTTCCCGTAGGAATTCCACTAGCCAGGGGTGAAGGATCGTTTTGCGTAAAGGATATCTTATCTACCTCGTGTATCGTCGGTTTGGTTTCCCGAACCTTTGTAATAAGCACCCAGACAGCAACAAGCCCTGGTATAAACGAGAGTAAAAAAACAATCCGCAAATTCGTCGTAAATAACAATAAGAATGAGGCTAATAATGGGCCGATCGTAGCGCCCAAATTATCCATCATCCGTTGAAAACCGAAAGCTCTGCCTCGCTCTTCTTCTTTTACGACCGCAGCAATCAAGGCATCGCGTGGACTGGTCCTGACGCCTTTTCCCATTCTATCGACAAACCGAAATAGAAGTACATGCCAACCTGCAGTAGAGAGTCCGATCAACGGACGAAACAGATTTGAAAGTCCATAACCAAATATGGTGAGAGCCTTGCGTTTTTTTATTCTATCTGAATACCACCCGGATATCAGTTTTAAAATTGAAGCTGCGGATTCGGCAATTCCCTCTAATGTTCCTAAAAACGCGGGACCCAATCCTAAAAAAGTCGTAACAAAGGCGGGTAATAATGGGATAAGCATATCAGAGGCAATGTCATTTGCCAGCGAAACGATTCCCAAAGCTTTTACGTTGTCAGGCAATTTACGGGAGTTATCCATTTTCATTGGCGCCCTTACATGGTAAAAAAGAGCCAAAGTTTATATCGTGCAATTAATGAATACAACTTTAAAGTTGAAAAAGTACGGCGCTAAAAGTATTTAAATAAAAGTATCCTTTTTCTATTCAAGGGCCTTAATGAAACGCCATATTATTTATATTTTTTTAATATTAATTGCCTCTTGCACGCCGTATTTTGAAGGCACTTGCAATCCTAATGAAGAAGCCGGCGCCTCAGCAAATTCCAACCAAGACGATGATGATTCAGGTTGCGATGATGATTCCGGCGATGATGACTCCGATAATGATGACTCTGAAAATCTTGTCTTGCACATCGACAATTCGGATTCCAAGTCCCTTATTGCCGATGATTTTGAAGACAATCTTTAATCCATATGTTCTTCCCAACGTATTTATAGGTTATTTTTTTGCCAGAAAATATGCAAAATTGTAAGTCATTCCATCTTCTTTTGAAATTTTATACAAAGATCAATATTTCAACTTTTACTATCAACAGATATGGTAGTAATTGATTTCGATGGATTGGGATTTTGAGACATTTATCGAATAGAATGGAATAACTATTGGGCGTCAAAGCAATAATATTATTCTCAGGAGGTTTAGATAGCATACTGGCTGCCCGTATATTACAGCAGAATAATATCGAAGTTGAGGCGCTTCATATTGCCTCGCCTTTTATTCACTATGCTGCAATATCGGACAATCAAAAGAAAAATGTGATTCAAATTTGCCGGGATCTTGGAATTAAAATAAACGTTTTAGCAAAACGCCTTGACTTCTTAGATATCCTCCGAAATCCCCAGCATGGCTTTGGAAAGAACATGAATCCTTGCATCGATTGTCGAATATATATGCTTAAAATCGCCAAGCGTTTCCTGGAAGATCACAACGGCCATTTTTTAGCTACCGGTGAGGTTGTCGGGCAACGACCGATGAGTCAGCGTATGGACGTTTTACAATCGATAGATGGAAAAGCGGGATGCACGGGAATCGTCCTAAGACCTCTAAGTGCCGGCTTATTGCCGGAAACCATCCCCGAAAAAAATGGTTGGGTCGATAAAAATCATTTGCTTTCGATTCGCGGAAGATCTCGCAAAGAGCAAATGGCGTTGGCAAAAAATTGGGGGATCACGGATTATCCTTCCCCTGCCGGAGGCTGCTTATTGACCGATCCGGGTTTTGCCAAAAGACTTAGGCACTTGATGAATATCAAAGAAAATTTTTCATTTTTGGATGTACATCTTCTTAAAGTCGGCAGACACCTAATTTTAGGGGAAAAAACGAAACTGGTAGTATCGCGAAATGAAGATGAGAATGGCATTATTAACCATTTGAAAAAGGCAGGAAATTTATTATTGGAGCCAGACGATTTTCCAGGTCCGGTATCTATTATCGTAGGACCGTATGATGCCGATATAATTCAAAAAGCGGCTGGCATCACTTTGCGATATGGAAAACCAAATCCTAAAATATCTCTTGTAAATATATTGTATTTGAACGGCCAAACTGAGAAAATCAGCATTAGTGAACCAATGGATAAGGGGGCAATAAATCAATTGTTGATCAAGGCATGAAAAAAAGTCAGCAATAAGGAATCAAAATGCCATTCGAAGAAACCATTTTAATCGTCAATGAAGATCCCTTGGTCATCGAAACTATCAACCGCATTCTTGAATCCGACGGATATAAGACAAAAACATCAAAAAATGTCGAAGAAGCTATCGCCCGCTTGGATGTCGAAGATATCGGACTGTGCATTATCGATATGAAATTATCCAAAATGGATGGGATCGATTTTATGCGTTACCTGAAAAAAAATAGGTATGATTTCGATTGTATTGTCATCTCCTCATATGACGATTTCGAAACAGCTCATAAGCTCCTTGAAGAGGGCGCTTACGATTTCATCACTCATCCGTTCCATGCCTATGACATTTTGATGGCAGTTCGAAGAGCAGTCGAAAAACGCCAATTTATAATTCAAACCCGTTATTACCAGCGCTCAATGGATCAACAAGTAAAGGAAAGAACAACTGCGGCAAAAATTCGAACCCAGGAGAAACATCAGCTTTTGATTAATACTATTAAAAGCTTGGTTCAGACTTTGGAAGCAAAAGACAAATACACTGAAGGCCATTCTCGCAGAGTCGCAGACGATGCGGCGTCAGTCGCTCAACTCATAGGACTTCTGCCCAAAGATCAGGAAGAAGTTCATCTGGCAGGTCTTTTACACGATCTTGGAAAAATCGGTATTCAAGAGGCAATACTTAACAAACAGGGACTCCTGACTGAAGACGAATATGAAAAAATCAAGGAACATCCGCTTATATCCGAACGCATCCTGGATCCGATTCCACAGTTGAAATCAGTCGCCACAATGATACGGCATCATCATGAATTTTATGATGGTTCCGGCTATCCCGACAGATTGGCCGGTGTGGCCATTCCGATCGGCGCCAGGATTCTGACTATCTGCGATGCTTATGATGCGATGACATCTGATAGACCCTATCGTAAACCTCTTACTAAGAGCAGAGCTTTTGAGATTATGCGTAGAAATATGGGAATTCAATTTGACCCGGAAATAGCCCCCGTCTTCATGTCAACCAAGCAAAGCGGTAATTGACGATTTATTTCGAAAAAATTGAGGAAATCGGTTGAGTTTAATTCTTTTCGCCAATCACTTTTTGAATTGGGACCACATTTTTTCCTTTTATAATCTCACTGGAATCCGTGCTTGATGAGGGAGTTTTCCTTCCCTTTTTCCCCTCAATCAAATTCTTGATTAAAGGCCCGACGATCAGACAGATTCGAACCAGCATATCCTGTTCTTTAGCTGAAAAGATCTCACGATTTTCAGAATAAAGAGAAACTACTCCGACCGACTGATCGACACTCACCAATGGAACCGATAGCACAGATTTATATGGTATGGATGCAGTCCCAAAGGATGGAAATTCACTTTTCGGAATAGCGCTGATCATTTGTGTGCGATTTTCAAATACCCACCCGCTGACTCCGGACCCTACATCGATCACATTATACGGCAGCAATTCAGTATCGTTTCCATATACGATCGCAGGTCTTAAACGTTGCAGTTTGTTGGACTCCGGAAGATAAACTACCATTGCAGTATAAGGAACTATTTTAGTAATTGTACCTGCAAATTCTTTCAACTTTTCCTGCAGCGTTTCACCCTTAGAAAATAATGCAAATAAGTCGTTCAGAATTTGCAACTCCAATTGAGCTTGCCGACTTTCTTCAACTGTCGGATCCGGAGTCGGAATAACTTCATCGCCAACGTACGATAAATAACTCGCTTTCACGATATCTTGAATATTATTGCCAACGATTTGGACAAACTCTACATCCGCGCTTTTTTCCAATGCATCTATATTTTGTAAAAACAATTCAGCCATATTGGGATCAAGAGTATGTCCTTTTTCACCCTCCAAGATTCGTATGGCTCGGTCTTTTTCCATTTTTGGACGGTAAGGCCGATCAGAACGAATAGAATCATAGACATCTGCCACGGCGAGAATTCTGCTTTCAAAAGGTATGGATTGCCCCGGCAAACCATCCGGATATCCCCTGCCATTCCATTTTTCATGATGATGTCTTACGATTTTTGCAACAGGGAATGGAAGTGGAATGCTTTTTAAAATTTCTGCGCTGATGATCGGATGGATTTTCATCCGATTCATCTCGGTTTCAGTGTATTTTCCCGGTTTATTCAGAATCACATCAGGAATGGCGATTTTCCCGATATCATGCACAAGCCCAGCAAAGGCGATACCTCTGAGGACCGGTTCATCTGAAATGCCAAGGAGCTTAGCCAGGCCGACCGCAAAACAACTTACTCGATGCCCATGTCCGTGCGTATAATCATCTTTTGCATCAAGCGCCAAAGAGAGCGATTGTATGGTCGAAATGTGGAAAGATTCCAGATCTGCTATATGATTTATCGCTTCTGTTTCCTTTAAAAGATATAATCTTTGAGAATAATAGATCAAACCTACCAGGGGGATGATCACCACGAATCCTAAATAACTTCCTATCGAATCCAGAATAAATAATAACGTTGCAATAGATCCCGAAGCAATAAATCCGATTCCGGTCGGCAGAAAATTCTTGATCCAAAAAATAAATAGATTACGTTTTTCGGTAATGCTAATTGCGAGAGCGACTGAAAGCGTATTGATTAAGTAATATCCAAACGTCATACCGATAATTGGTAAAATATACACGGAACTTGTTGCGGCATTTTTGAAAAAAAGAGTTTGAAAAGCTAAGCCGGCGCCGAAAATCGATAATACTCCTGAAGCCATATTAAATGGGATTTTAAACAAAGTTTTTTTAGTGACATTGGGCGTGGTCAGAATAAATTTTGCAATCGCATCCGCCATTAAAGCCGGAAAAAGCCCGTACAGGACCAAAATTACAAAGATAAATGGCGTATCTACTGAAAAATGAACATCCGAATAAGGAATTTTTACCGTCATCCGAGCAGTGATAATTACGAGCAAAAAATAAATTCCCAAAGAAATGTCAGGGAGTCTGGTCAAAGGATACGAAAACGATAATATCGCACTAGCAAGCCCGGCAATAACCAAGAGGATAATATAGAGTTGGGTCGCATGAGGCAAATTTCTAAAAGACATTTACCCACCTTGGCATGTTTCTGAGCGCAAACGCCCAGATAATTTTTTTAATAGATTTGTTTAAAGAATACAGGAAACTCTTGGATCGAGCAATTAATTTTTCCTTGGCCTCTTGTCGATTAATTCGACTTTAAAAATTTTGGATAATTAGGCCCTCAATTCGAGAGAATTCACAATATTGTTTCGGATTGAAAGACAATATGAATGGAAATCACCTGATTGGTTCACGCTATCAAAGGTAAGCAGATTAGAATCTGTTATTTACTTTGTGATGACCGCTGAAAAATAGTAAAAAAAGTATAATAAAATCTTTATATCATCAGGTGATAATAAAGTTGTATTTTAGTAACGATTATGTCGTTTAATTTATTCTCAATATTTAATGACTAACTTGCCAGTAACCTGTATTCCTTACACTGGTTGAGTTCCACCGAACAGGTTATTCCACCAGTCTGAAATGATACCGGTCCAGCCTACTCCTGCAACTGGGGTTCCACCGAACAGGTTGTTCCACCAATCTGAAATGATACCGGTCCAGCCCACACCTGCAACATCGATTTCATTATTGTTCGAAGTGGCGCTAAACGTTTTATTTATGTCAGAGACGATACGATCGACCCCAGCACTATTGTTAACTGGAAAATCTGCTAAGAAGAGAAAAAGTAGTGCTGATAAAAAGAACAGACCAAGCAGTAAAGTGAAATTTTGCTGCGCCCAACTTCTCTCATTTTGATGTTTTGTTAGCCCATTCATTTTCTTTCTCCTTTCATGAGGTTTTTCATTAAATAAGTGCCAATAGCTATTTGGTTCTTAAAGTGTTTTGCGATCTCCAATCATTTAATTTCCCCCCTTTCTTGGATTGGATTGTTCTACAGTCAATTGATTGCGGATGAGAAATCCAGAAATTCAAAATAGACCATGAATAATTAAATAAAATGTGTTTGCTCATACTTTACTTCATCCTGCAATCTTTGGTATTTTATTGGCACCCTCATAGTAAATTGACATGGACTTGTCAATTTTTTTTTGTTTGCAAGACATTTATTTGGCAAAAAATCGGCATAATAATTTTAATAATAGTGATATTTACTACATTTTATTTACAATATTTCAGTAAATTTTAATATCAATCAATTGACATAATTTTTTCGAAATATTTCCTGAGATATCAAAAAATGAAACAATAAGTCGCACTAAAAACAAAAAAAATTATTTAGCCTGTCTATTCACTTTTAAAATTCCGTCAATTTGAATTCATCTGCTGAGCATTAGTCGAAAAAACAAAATTAGAGACATTGGGTGGTATAATATGAGGGTATAGCCGAAAATCAATATAGAAATATTTTTATATATCACATAATATCATCGAAGTCAATTAAATTCTTTTTTTGTGCACTATGGTTTGAAAAAACATCTCTTTTCCAATTTCAAATTAATAATTAGATCTTCATTTCTTTGCAAGATTGTCTTGGATGAATTAATGATCTGAATTTTTCGAAATTAAAATAATTCATCTAATTTCGAATAAAAAATTTTCAATCTCATTTGATCGATTTTAAAAATCTTGGCTGGATTTTCAGTTCTAATTACCAAATTGATAACCGATTAAAAAGACGACCTATCCTCTAAGGAAAAAAGGAGGGGTTATAAATGATTTGCTGATATTAAATTTATTCAGTCAAAGTAAAACAAATATTCTTAAAGATGTCCGAACGATTGCCCGCATTATCTTTTCCTGCAAAATCAACGCATACATCTCCAGGGCTTGCCCCCTTAAAACCAATTTGGACAGCCGCAAGTGCAGGAGTATCACAGTTGGTTGTGTCACCATAAACCGACATACCATTTTTCCAATAAATGGGGCTGGCTAAAAAATCATCCGAAGTTCCTGATTTCCACATATATACTCTGCCGCCATCCAAATTGCCTTCCGTGTCACAAACCGAACATGAAAATGAGTTCTGAGGATTTTGATCCGATAACGAAACGGATGCGTCGCCCCATCCTGGGTTTGTAATGGTAGGACCACCTTCGTCTTTTGTCCAATTATCAGGAGTATCAGTGTCGTCGTCACTGGCATCATCATCGGCGGCGTCATCATCGGCTGCATCATCATCTGCTGCGTCATCGTCGGCTGCATCGTCGTCTGCAGCATCGTCATCTGCGGCATCGTCGTCTGCAACGTCATCATCTTGCCCTCCGCCACCTGGGGGAGGCTCTTCATTGGCGTTCTTCAAACCATCCAAATCAACTTGCTGATTGACATATTTATCATCATCATCGCCGCATCCTATTCCCAGTAATCCTGTAATGAAAAAAAGTAAAATGCTGCAAGCTAAAATCGATAAAAGGATATATCTTGTCATACTAAATTCCTCCTCGATCAGTAATTAAGCGGCTTAATAAAATTCCCTTTTTAATCTTTCGATCAAGTTTTAGGATTTAATCACACACTGGATTATGATGCAAGAAAAAAAGGCCTTGCTTAACGGTAAAGCAAAGCCTGTAAGATGGAGGTCCTATCAATCGCCTTTTAACGGCGAAGTTCTGTTATGTCTAAAAAATAACCCCAACCGATTAAGGCCTGCAGAATAACGATGAAAAAGGAAAATTAATTTATAATACCTTTTGTTTCCCTTTTCGTCGGGGGCATACATTTCGAAGCCGGAAAGATTGGCCGCGATTTTAATTTCCCAGATCTTCGAAATGCTGCAAGCCCTCATTCGGTTGGGGTTCAGAAGCCTTTTTACAAAGAACAACTTTTCCGGAAATAATAAGAGCAGATTTGATGCCAATTCCATTTTGTGAGTTGAAATAATATTTTTCCCTTTATTTTCCAATAAATTATTTCGATTCTCGTGCTAAAATTATTGATATAAATTATTTGTTCTATAGACAAATCGAAAAAAATTTTTCGGTGCTTCCGAAAAATTTTTTCTACTACTGTTATTTGCAAAATAAAGGTAATTATTAGTCAGGGTACAAAAGATGAGTTCACAAATAACGGTATCAGATTCCAGAATCAACCTTATCAGATTTAAACGCCAGCGGCTTCTCAATATTTCTGAAAATACGGATCTTCTCGGTCTTTTAGAATCTATTCCATCGCTTCCTATTTTCGCCGGTAATTCATGGTTAGCTTTAATGGCGCGTTCATCTCAAATAAATAAGAGCTGGCGGATAGAGCAAGCAAAAACGATGAATCTTCTATGTATTGAGGGAATCCGTTTCATAATATCGTTGATTCCGCGGTCTCAATTCCAATTGATTATTCCATGTCGGGCTGATTATCCGGATCATATATTGCGGGGAGTCGAGAAGTTGGGAATCTCTACAAAAGGTCTTACTGACCTGGAGTATGAGATTACGGGGATTCTAAAAAAGGGGCCAAAATCATTGAATGAAATTCGTCATAGCATTCCGGAGTTTAAATATATCCCTTGGCGTACAGGAGCATTCGCAAGGATTGTAATACCACCCAGTAATTTGGATTTTGTTTTATATCGAATGCAACGTCGTGGTCTTCTAATTCAAATTCGGGATTTTACCAAACTGTATGACCCTACTCCAAGATATGCGTTTGCAGAGCAGTTTGGGCTTGGACAGAAATTTACTGACAAACAAACAGCACGAGAATGGCTGGCCAAACGATATCTGCACTGGTACGGACCAGCCAGTGTCTACGACTTCACCTGGTATATTGATTGTCGGCTTTCGGATACCAAACGGTTATTCGACAAGCTCTCATTGACACAAATAGTTATAAAAGATCATTCGGATGAACCTAAGTATATTTTGGAGTCAGATATTGACGATTTCATCGGACCGGAACCTGAACATTCGGATGAACTGATTTTGCTTCCTATGCATGATCCTCTAATT
>Ga0315282_10006559_pt1 | contig 19430 bp, 18 predicted proteins | sample YL17G07_20_MG_FD_203693 | JGI IMG/M metagenome (GOLD analysis project Ga0315282, IMG submission 203693) | Sediment microbial communities from Yellowstone Lake, YNP, Wyoming, USA - YL17G07_20 | ecosystem: Environmental > Aquatic > Freshwater > Lake > Sediment | place: USA: Wyoming | collected... | reverse complement strand
GTATCATTGGTGGCGCCCCGATGCATCGGGGCGGCTCTTCTTGCGAAAAAACGCAAATCTCAACGACGGGGGCTGCCCTCGGACTCGGATATGTGAACCTGAGGAATAATCGCAGACCCAACGACGCAGGTCCGCGTTTCGCTTGCTGCAAGTGCCAAACCGTACTCGATATGTCGGGCTTCGAGACGGCGGACCAGGGCGTCCCGGCGGGGGCCTGGTTTAAGCCGGTCGACACGGTAGCACAGCAGGTCGATTTGGCGTTGGATGATGTACAGATGTGTGTTCTTGGTCATCGGAAATGCTCCTGAGGAAATGTCCTCTGTAAAGACACCTCCATAGTCAGAAAACTCTGAAAACCTAAAATAATTATCGATTCCCACAGCCCCCGGAGCGCAGAGTTATCCCGCGCCCAGCGGGATTATTCTGCGGCTTTTTGCTTTCCGTTGCAATTCCCCAGCGCTTTTCTCCCGGCGTCAAGGACGCATCCGTTGATCGGGGGGCGATTATAACCCTGCCCCTGCCGACAAGGGAGGTCGTTTAAAACAGCCGCAGAGTAATCCGGCTCGGGCCCCATAACCCTGTGCCACCCGCTTACCAACGATGGATCACCTTGACAACCAACCTTCCTCGATCAACGATCCAGAGCGAGGTCACTTCAGCCGGGTTTTTCCCCCAGGGATACCGGCAGACGCCTTGAACTCAATTCATGCCCTGGGACGGAATGAAGAGCACCATCGAACCTAACGCTTCTACCGCTGACCACTCGCTGCGAGAACTGCTTGCTTCGGCCGGAACTTTGCCCTACTTCGAGGACCAGCATCACCGATTCACGCTATACCAGGGTGATTCGCTCCTCTTGCTCGCGCAGATGCCCGAGGATTGCGTCGACCTGATCTTAGCCGACCCGCCCTATTTCCTCTCTAATGACGGCATCACCTGCCATGCGGGCAAGATGGTGTCAGTGAACAAGGGCGAATGGGACCGCTCCCAGGGCCCGGACGGCAACCACGAGTTCAACCGCGCCTGGCTGGCGGCGTGCCAACGTGTGTTAAGACCGGACGGGACCATCTGGGTCAGCGGAACCAGCCACCTGATTCATTCCGTAGGTTTCGCCATGCAGCAACTCGGCATGAAGTTGCTGAATGATATCTCCTGGGTGAAGCCCAATCCCCCGCCAAACCTTTCTTGCCGCTACTTCACCCACGCCACCGAAACCATCATCTGGGCGGCAAAAAACAGAAAGAGTGAGCACAAGTTCAACTATGAGCGCATGAGGGAGATGAACGGTGGGAAGTAGATGAAAAGCGTTTGGCAGATTGGCGCTCCCGACCGCGAGGAGAAGCGCTTTGGCAAGCACCCCACGCAAAAGCCTGTGGCTCTGCTCGACCGGATAATTCAGGCCGCCTCGAACCCGGGCGACCTGGTTCTCGACCCCTTCATGGGCAGTGGAACTGCCGCAATTGCGGCGCTGCGAAAGGGACGCGCTGCGGTGGGAATTGAATTTGATAACGATTTTGCGTGGCTAGCGGTTCGTCGCGTGATGGGTGAACTCCTAGCCGTCGTTCTAAGTGCCGAGTGCCACGCGCCTAGCCCTGACGTGGGGCTGCTTTTCATGGATCGATCCGATCCGGAGAGTTTTTCGCATCGGATGGCCCCGCTCACCAAACTCGTGCAACGCGAGTGCCGGTTTTACTTCATCGGCCTCACACGCCGCGAAGTCATCTATTCCGTCGAAGCCCCTTCGCTCGACGAAGCCTGGCAAGCTTTCCACAGTAGCCCCAAATCCTCTGAGTCCGTCTTCTCCGTCATCAAAACCGAAACAGAGATTTACCTTGCCCAGTAAGGCATGATCTAATGCGGGCATGAAACTCGGGATGTCCGGAGTCTTGGCACATTCTTACAAGAGTCCAGCGCAGCAGGCGCGGGTCGTGACTGAGGCGTGGGGAGAAGAAAACCTCTATTGCCCAGGGTGTGACTCGGAGCACTTGACGCGCTCTGCGCCAAATCGCGAGGCCATTGACTACACCTGTCCGGGATGCCAGGAACCTTTCCAACTCAAAAGTCGCTCCACCGCACTGGCTGCAAAGATTCTTGATGCCGCTTACGATTCAATGCAGAGGGCCATCGTCAGCGGCCAAACCCCGAATCTGTTTGCCCTCCACTACGACCGCACCCAATGGCAAGTGTTAAACCTCGTGGTGGTCCCACGCTTCGCTTATTCACTATCCGCCATCGAGAAACGAAAGCCTCTTGCGTTGACCGCGCGGCGTGCGAATTGGGTAGGTTGCAACATCCTCCTCGGCAATATCCCACCGGATGCTCGCATTCCCATCGTGAAGGGCAGCGTGGTAACGGATGCACGCGTGGTTCGCGAACGATACGCGCGTCTGCGTCCTTTGGAAAGCATTAGACACGACGCGCGCGGTTGGACGCTTGACGTGCTAAATGTCGTACGGGCGCTTAACAAGAACGAGTTCACCCTTCAGGAGGTCTATGCATTCGCCGCGCACCTTGAAAAACTGCATCCCGACAACCGGCACGTGCTCGACAAAATCCGCCAGCAATTGCAGGTGTTACGAGATCTGGGCTTCGTGGAATTCCTCGGCCGCGGGCGCTACCGCAGCTTGTAGTGGTGTAAGTCTCATAGTGTATTCTTTCTTTGATGGCGAGGCCTTGGCGGATTGAAAAAAGCCACGCCGTTAAGATTGGCGGGCAGGGTCCCCGACGTTGGGGGGCGCTTCGCGAAGCGCCCTTACGAAAACCATGGCCACCTCCCCACGGGGATGACCTGACTACCTAGCCCTTACGCCTATTCAGTGCTAGGATACGAAGTGAAATAGGAGAGTTGCCGTGGGAACGAAGCAGCAGATACTGAAGGCAATTGAAGAGCTTCCCGACGACGCCGGCGTCGAAGACGCCTTGGATCGGCTTTACCTGCTTTATAAAGTCGAGAGAGGTCTTCTCCAAGCGGACCGCGGTGAACTGATCAGTCAAGAAGAGGTCCGGCAGCGTATGGCGAAATGGCTCAAGTAAGGTGGACGCCCCAGGCGGCCGACGACCTCGAAGCGATCTGTCTGTTCATTGCTCGGGATTCTTCACAACTGGCGGCGGCGTTCGCCGACCGCGTCCTCCGCGCTACAGACCTATTGGCGAGCTTTCCACGTTCGGGCAGAATCGTTCCGGAATTGGGAATCGGGAACATAAGAGAGATCGTAGTCGGCAGCTACCGCGTTATCTATCGGATTCGACAGAACGATGTCCACCTCCTGACGGTGCACCACGGCGCCCGCTTCCTCGACACCACAAAGATCGGGGATGGAGACTAACAGACGTCTGGCCACGCAGAACTGCCCTGACCGTGGCTTGTATCTACCCACTGGTTTCAAGGGTTGAAAACGTTTAACTCGATCCTCCGAGAGGTCTTTCCAGTCTGCCGGAAAATCGCGAAAGTCGACGGATGCATGGTAGCGATAGAATCGTATCCTTGTTCCGCCGCAGCGCGCTTCATCCGCGCATCAAGCGCCAATCTTTGTTTAAGAAAGTTCTGTTCTTCCGGTTCTGGCACAGAAATAATCTTACCGAAAAGGATACGACAGACGGCGTCCTGGTCACCGATTAGTGGGTTTTCAATCTTGACCCTTTGAGGTTCATCAAGTGGCCTGCCGTACAGTTCCGCCTCACTAAAACTGGAAGTAAGAAACTTTCCGCGTTTTTGGTAAGCAGTGGGGTCGAGGGGAGGAACGTGCCACCAGTCTTTCTTGTTAACGTATGCGACTAGCTTGACAACAAATTTTTTCTTGATGCGCGGCACGAGGTTCACCTAAGGCTACTATGTCGGCTCCTCTACTGAAAACGCTAGTGACACAAAGGGATATTCGCCAAGGCACAGGCCCGCGATCAGAAAACTTTCCCTTATGCGCGCCGCCCAATTCGCGTTGCGGTGGAAGTGCCGCAAGGCTGGGGTGCGAGCCTTGCGCTACATTTTCTTCCCACGTCGCTCGCCCCGAGGCCGAACGCAGTGCGGCCCTACACCGGTCCCCGAACCCCGAATCACGGATTTCGAATCCCGAGCCCCGCTTGCCGTGGAATGCGGCATTCGTTACGATGTTTCGTCGGGCTTTGTTCATACAGTAGGTGGCAGGTCGTAGGTGGCACGTGGGGAAGGGAAAAAGGTAGGGTGTAGGTCGTAGGTGGTAGATGGGGAAACAAAACGGCAGGTGGTAGGTCGCAGGTGGCAGGTGGGGAAATGGAATCGAGGCACCGTGCCCCACGTACTACCTACGACCTGTCACCTACCGCACTTCCCCACCTACTACCTACGACCTACCACCTACCATTAGGAGTCCATTCATGTTGAGCCGTGTGGGGCGAACTGTCGCGCTGATTTTGCCCATCCTTTTCACTCTGCTTTCCGGCCGCGCCGGGGCGCAGGAATCCTCGCTTGACGCGACGCTCGATTCGCTGGCGGGGGCGCACGGTATCCGGCAAGTGGCCATCTCGCCGGATGGCCAACGCGTGGCGTGGGTTGAATCCGAAGGCGCTTCCCCGCACGGAATTTTTGTTTGCACGTTGGCGTCGCCTACTACCACCAAGCGCCGCATCACCGCGGGCAGTGCCGATGAGGCATCCGAAGAGCGCGAAATCGCCTGGTCGCCAGACAGCCGCGAACTGGCTTTCTTATCGAATGCGCAGACGCCCGACCAGTTACAGCTTTACGTAGCCAAGGTCACGGGCGGTGAGGCGCGAAAGCTTACCGACTTGAAGGGCTCGCTCGATGCTCCGTCCTGGTCCCCTGACGGCAAGACGCTGGCCGTGCTTTTCACGGAAAACGCTCCGCGCCTGCCCGGACCGCTGGAGCCCATGACGCTTCCTTCCGGTGTGATTGGCGGCAAAATCTACGAACAACGCCTGACCACGGTGGACGTGGCCACGGGACGTGTTCGGCAACTCTCCCCTGCGGGCATGTACATTTATGAGTATGACTGGTCGTCGGACGGGAAGAAATTCGCGTTGACCGCAGCCCACGGCGCCGGCGACGGCAATTGGTTCGTGGCGGAAATTTACACCCTCCAGGCCGACTCTGGAGAGATGAAATCCCTGTATAAACCGGCGCAACAAATTGCCGTGCCGCGCTGGGCTCCGGACGGAAGCAGCATCGCGTTCATCGGCGGACTGATGAGCGACGAAGGCTCAACCGGCGGCGATGTCTTTCTCCTTGCCGCCACGGGTGGCGCGGTCCGCAACTTGACACCCGGCCTCAAGGCTTCGATCAGTGGGCTCGTTTGGCGGCCGGGGGGCGACGAAATTCTCGTGCTGGAAAGTGTCGATGGCGCGAGCGGCATCGCGACGCTCGGCGTCCGGAGCGGCAAAGTCACCCCGTTGTGGAGCGGGCCGGAAACGCTTTCCCTCGGCTGGTGGAACTTTGGCCTATCCGTGGCGAGCGATGGGAGAACCTGCGCGATGCTGCGCGAGACCTTTTCCAGTCCGCCGGAGGTGTGGGCCGGGCCGATCGGGGCGTGGAAGCAAATGACCACCTCTCACCATGCCGAGCATGCAAACTGGGGAAAAGCCGAAAGCATCCATTGGACGAATGAGGGCCTCAACCTTCAGGGCTGGCTCGCCTATCCCCAGGAGTATGATCCCGCGCGGCGCTATCCCCTGGTGGTGGAAATCCACGGGGGCCCCGGCGCCATGGCGCGCCCCACTTGGCCCAGCGCGCTCTTTGACTTCACGATTCTTTCCCACTACGGATATTTCGTGTTGCGGCCCAATCCTCGCGGCAGCTTTGGCCAGGGTGAGGCCTTCACGCGCGGCAACGTCAGGGATTTTGGCTACGGGGATTTGCGCGACATTCTTGCCGGTGTTGACTACGTCGTGAAGCGTTTTCCAGTGGATAACAACCGCGTAGGCATCGGGGGCTGGAGTTATGGGGGATACATGACGATGTGGGCCATCACCCAAACGCACCGCTTCCACACCGCGGTGGCCGGGGCGGGCATCGCGAATTGGCAAAGCTACTACGGCGAGAACGATATCGACCAGTGGCTGATCCCCTTTTTCGGCGCGTCCGTCTATGACGATCCGGCGGTGTATGCGAAGAGCTCCCCCATTACCTTCATCAAGAACGTGAAGACGCCGACGCTCATCCTGGTGGGCGACCGCGACGGCGAGTGTCCAACCCCGCAATCATTTGAATTTTGGCACGCCCTGGAGACGCTGGGGGTCGAGAATCAATTTGTGGTTTATCCCAACGAGGGCCACATGATTTACGACCCCGTGCACCGCCACGACATCATGCAGCGCACCCTGGAATGGTACGACCGCCATTTGAAGTAGATAACTTTCCAGTTGACGCGGGGGCGGCCGGACTATAGATTTAGCGTCTTTTCGGGTGGAATTTGATTTCGGAACCGTAAGACAGTGGACAGTGAATAGTGAACAGTTTACAGCCGAGGCGCGCAAATTCTGCCTTTCACTGTTCACGGCCCACTGTTCACTGTCCACTATTCACTGACTGAGGGGGGAGATACACCATGAAGGTAGGACTCTTTACGGCACTGCTGGCCAAACTGAGTTTGGATGAAGTGATCCAGAAGATTAAACCACTCGGCATTCGGACCCTGGAGTTGGGCACCGGCAATTATGTTGGCGACCCGCACCTTAAACTCGAATGGCTGCACCAGGCTTCCAAGCTCAAAGAATTCAAGCAAAAGCTCGAAGACGAGGGAATCACCATCAGCGCATTAACTTGCTCCGGCAACCCACTGCATCCTAACAAGAAGCTGGCGCAACTCCATGTCGCCACCAGCGAGAAAACCATCCTTCTGGCGGCAAAACTGGGCGTCAAGACGGTCATCGATTTCTCCGGCTGCCCGGGCGATTCGGAGAATTCCAAACACCCTAACTGGTCGCCGACGCCTTGGCCTCCCGAATATCCGGAAATCGTGAAATGGCAGTGGGAGAAGAAAGTCATCCCTTACTGGACGAAGCACGCCAAGTTTGCGGAAGACCACGGGGTGCGCGTCGGCATCGAAATGCATCCAGGCTTTGTGGTCTACAACCCTGAAACCATGCTGCGCTTGCGCGAGGCGGCGGGACCCGCCATCGGCTGCAACTTCGACCCCAGCCACATGTTCTGGCAGGGCATTGATCCCTGCGCGGCCGTGCGCAAGCTGGGGGACGCGGTGTTCCACGTCCACGCCAAGGACACGCGCCTGTACGACGTCAACATCAAGGTCAACGGTGTCGTGGATGCCAAGCCTTACAGCGACGAGAAGAATCGCTCCTGGCTCTTCCGCACCGTCGGCTACGGCCACGATGCGGATTTTTGGTGCGACTTCGTCTCCACGCTGCAAATGGTGGGTTACGACGATGTGCTTTCGATTGAGCACGAGGACAGTCTGATGTCGGTCGATGAAGGCCTGAGCAAAGCCGCCGCCTTCCTCACCCAGGTCGTTATCAAGGAAAAACTCAAGGAAATGTGGTGGGCATGAAGGGCAGTGAACAGTGGACAGTGAATGGCAAGGGAGAACTTGCAGTGAACGGCAGACCATGAGCAGGCCAGAAGTGGAATGCGAGGAGCGTCGGCCAAGAGACTATCGTGACCTGCTGATTTGGCAGAAGGGAATGGCCCTCGCCAAGCAAATCTATAATTTAACCCAAGCCTTTCCCGACATGGAGAGATTTGGCCTCATCACACAGATGCGCCGGGCAGCCGTGTCGGTGCCATCTAATATTGCCGAAGGCCAAGCCCACAATACCACTGGCGAGTTTGTCCAGTTCCTTTCTCACGCTGCGGGCTCGGTGTCGGAACTGGACACTCAGCTTAGATTGAGTATAGAACTTGGTTTCTGCTCACGAGAAAAGGCACAAGAGGCCTACTCCCTCATTGTAGAACTGAGAAAGATGATTCCTGCCCTGCGCAGAAAGCTTTCGGGCAGATCATGAGACCACCATGAATTTCGGTCACTGTTCACTGTCCACTGTTCACTGTCCACTATTTCAGGAGGAATACTTACCATGCCAGAAATTAATGTCGCATTAATTGGTCACCGCTTCATGGGCAAGGCGCATTCCAATGCCTACCGCCAGGTGCGGAGATTCTTTCCGGGAAATCTGGTTCCCCGCATGAAGGTGTTGTGCGGCAAGGCGTGCACGGAAGAACTGGAAGAAACCGCGCGGCTGTTCGGGTGGGAAGAATCTGATTGCGAGTGGGAGCGGGTGGTGGAGCGCAAAGACATCGACCTGATCGATGTCTCCACGCCCGGCTATCTCCACCGCCCCATGGTCATCGCCGCGGCTCAAATGGGCAAGCACGTCATCTGCGAGAAACCGCTGGCCAACACCCTGGCGGAAGCCAAAGACATGTTGAAGGCGGTAGAAAAGGCCGGCGTGTTGCATATGGTCAATTTCAATTATCGCCGCGTGCCGGCCGTCGCCTATGCGAAGCGATTGATCGACGAGGGGAAGATTGGCGATGTGTACCACTATCACGGCGCCTATTTGCAGGACTGGATCATGAATCCTGATTTTCCTCTGGTTTGGCGGCTGGAAAAGAAATTTGCCGGCAGTGGCGCGTTGGGGGATATCGGCGCGCACGCTACGGACCTGGCCGAATACCTGAACGGCCAAATCCAAACGGTGACGGGCCAGATGACGACCTTCATCAAGGAGCGGCCTCTGCCCGCCGAAGGCGAAGGCGCCTGGGGAGCTAAAGGCCGAAAAGGCAAAGGCAAGGTTACCGTTGACGACGACACGAACTTCCTGGCGCGCTTCAAGAACGGCAGCGTGGGGGTTTTCGAGTCGACGCGATTCGCGGGCGGCCGGCGGAATTACAACACTTTCCAGATTTACGGCAGCAAGGGAAGCCTGGCCTTTAACATGGAGCGCATGAACGAGCTGGAATTTTTCGATCGCACCGAGGCCTCGGAGGCGCAGGCCTACAAGACCATCCTAGTGACGCAGGCGGAGCATCCCTACGTCGGCGCTTGGTGGCCCCCGGGGCACATTATCGGTTACGAGCACACGTTCGTTCATGCCATCCACGATTTCCTCACCGCCATCGACGAGGGCCGTTTGCCAGAGCCGAACTTCCGCCACGGCGTCCGCAATCAAGCTGTGCTCGACACCGTCGAACGCTCGTCGAAATCCGGACGGTGGGAAAAAGTGAAGACCTGAACGCGATTGGTGATTTGTGATTGGTGATTTGTGATTGAAAACCATGGCCTGCGGGCAATTTCCAGCCCCGAGGAATTGCGACAAGGGACGAAAGCCTTTTCATTGAGGGTTGTAAACCCGTTTCGGGCTCTGCCAAGAACGGAAGAAGCTCGTATTTTGGGACGGCAAATTCTGCGCTCGGGAACCGCGGTTGGAGCCAACTACCGGAGTGCGTGCCGGGCCAGATCGCGCGCAGATTTCATTTCGAAGATCGGTATCACGATTGAAGAAGCTGATGAAACGGCGTTTTGGTTGGAGTTGCTCATCGACGCAGGCGTTATGAAAAAGGACCGCCTGGACGGTTTGTTGACTGAGGCGAACGAGTTGGTACGAATTCTCCAGGCGTCGCGTAGTACAGCGAAATCACGGGGAGCAATCATCAATCGCAAATCGCCAATCACCAATGTCGAGCAATCACCAATCACAAATCGCCAATCACCAATAACCGAGGACTGAAGGCTCTCTGGAGAAAACGTCTATGGCCTACATGATGGGAATTGATGTTGGGACCACGGGCACGCGAGCCGTGATCGTTCGCCCGGATGGGCACGTGGCAGGAGCGGCGACCGGCGACCATCAGCCGATGCGGATGGCCAAACCCGGTTGGGCCGAACAGGACCCGGAAGACTGGTGGCAAGCGACGCTGGTGGCAATTCGCACGGCGCTTGAACAGGCCGGTGTGAAAGGCGCTGACATCGCCGCCGTGGGTTTTTCCGGACAGATGCACGGCGTCGTGCTGCTCGACAAGGCTCTGGCGGTGCTTCGCCCCTCCCTCATTTGGTGCGATCAGCGCAGTCAGGCGCAATGCGATTGGATCACGCAGAAGGTGGGAGCGGAGCAGCTCATCCAATATGTTTCCAACCCCGCGCTCACCGGTTTTAGCGCGCCCAAAATCCTCTGGGTTCGGGATAACGAGCCCAAGCTCTACGAGCGTGTCGCTCATTTCCTGCTCCCCAAGGATTTCGTCCGCTTCCGTTTGACGGGGGAATTTGCCACCGATGTTTCCGACGCCTCCGGGACTTTGCTTTTTGATGTTACCCACCGTTGCTGGTCGCCGCAGATGCTCAGCACGCTGGGAATCGATGCGCAAATCTTACCCAAGGCCTTCGAGTCACCCGAGATCACGGGCGAAATCACCCGGGAAGTGGCGGTGCTCACCGGCCTCAGCGCCGGCACGCCGGTGGTAGCGGGCGGCGGCGACCAGGCGGCCAGCGCCGTCGGCAACGGCATCGTTCTCCCGGGACTTACCTCCGCCACACTGGGCACTTCGGGAGTTATCTTTACGTACACCGCCGCGCCCAAGCTCGACCCGCGTGGGCGCATCCACACGTTCTGCCACGCGGTTCCAGGAAAATGGCACGTCATGGGCGTCACTCAGGGCGCGGGACTTTCCTTGCGCTGGTTTCGCGATAATTTCGGCCACGCCGAATCCTGGTACGCCCGGCAAGCCGATGTGGATCCCTATGAACTGATCATTCGCGAAGCGGAGAAGGTTCGCCCCGGCAGTGATGGCTTGTTGTGGCTGCCTTATCTGATGGGCGAGCGGACTCCCCATCTGGATTCGCAGGCGCGGGGCATGTGGTTCGGACTGACGGCGGCGCACACGCGAGCTCACCTGGTCCGTTCCATCCTGGAGGGCGTGGCGTTCAGCTTGCGTGATTCTTTGGAGATCTTCCAAGAGTTGGGTATCCCGGTTGAGCAGATCCGCGCGTCGGGCGGCGGCTCGCGCAGTTTTCTCTGGCGGCAAATCCAGGCGGACATCTACGGCAAAGAACTCGTCACACTGCGCACCTCCGAGGGGTCAGCCCTTGGCGCCGCGTTGCTGGCGGGCGTGGGAGCCAAGATTTATGCCTCGGTGGAAGAGTCCGCGAAGGAAGCCATTCAGGTGAAAGAGTCCATGGCGCCAAAGCCGGATAACGTGGCGGCCTATGAACGGTACTATCAGGTTTATCGTGGCCTTTATCCGGCGGTGCAGGGGCTCTCGCACACGTTGGCAAGGTTAGGATCTGGCGAGGCCTGAGCCGGCGTTGAGAACAATCGGGGCAAGGCCTTTCCGGCAACACGCCGGATCCTTCCGATGAGTTCCCGCGGGAAAATCCACCCCTGAGGTTCGCATGATGAGACGGCCGTTGTCTTTGCTCGCTGCGCTCAATCTTTTCGCCATCCTCGTGTGCGTGGCGGCGGCACCATCGCCGCGCGGCGCAGGCCGCGCCGGCTTGGCAAGATCTATCCGATCATATTTTTCCGTGAGGTCAGTTATGGCAGCACCTGCACCGGCATACTCCGCGAAACTTGAACAAACGCAATACAGGAAGTGGAACGTTTACAAACTAAGCAATGGTTTGGTCTCTTTGTTCGTCGCTCCCGACATCGGTGGGCGGGCGATCCAGCTTCAGCTTGGCAACCACGAGTTCTTTTTTGTGAACAAGGCTCTCGAGGGCAAGGTCCTGCCGGAGTCGGAGAACAACCTCAAAGCGGGCTGGGCGAATTATGGCGGAGATAAGGCTTGGCCGGGCCCTGAAGGTTGGATGAACGATGGTGAGTGGGCGAGCGTGCCCTATTACATCCTGGACGGCACGCGTTACAAAGCGGAAGTCGTCGCCGACACGCCTGCCGAAGTCGCCGTTCGTGTGACCAGCCCGGAGGATCCCCGCACCGGCGTACAATTGATTCGCACGTTCCATGTCTATGCGGACACCACCCGCATCAAGGTGGATCAGGTGATGCGGAACATCAGCCGGTGGGAGATTCGCTGGGGCATTTGGCACCTGATTCAGAATGACGCCGCGGATGTAAACGATCCTTCCAAGCCCAATCCCGATCTTTACATGTACATCCCTCTGAATCCACGCAGTAAATACCCGGAAGGATATTACAAACCCTATGGAGACACGCGGCACCCCAGCTACGAGGTCCTTCCCGGTGGCCGAATGCTCCGGGTACACTATTTGTACCGGGTGGGCAAGGCGGCTGCCGATTGCAGCGCCGGCTGGTATGCGGTGGTCAACGGGCAGAAGAATATCGGCTTGGTGGAGAACTTCAAATACTTTCCCGATCAGGAATATCCCGATGGCGCTTCGGTGGAAACCTGGAATGACGGACCAGGGACCATTTCACGCGGGCCCTTCGACCAAACCTTGGCGGACGACCCGAAAAAGACGCCTTACTTCCTGGAGTCTGAAAGCATGAGCCCTTACGCCACACTATGGCCGGGGGAAGAATACTCTTACCCGATTTACTGGTCTCCTACGCGTGTGCCCAATCCTATTTCCAGCGATCCGACGTCGGGCGGAGTCGCGAGCGAGCCACTCACCGGAGAACTCAAGGGGACGGCTGTCAGCCTAAAAGGTACGTTTGGAGTGTTCACGCCGGGGACGTTGCAGGCGGATTTTTTCAGTGCGATGGGTGAGGAGTTGGGCCACGTCACGCTTCAGGCGGTTGATCCCCGCGAGGTGGTCAGGTTAGACAAGACGGTCCCTTGCCCAGCAAATGCCTTCCGCGTCAGTCTTACCGCGCGTGACCGGGACGGCGAGAATCGCGGCTTCCTCGGCAACCTCATCTTGCGGCCACGGCAGTTTTAGCGGGCAGCGAACCATCCAGACCCCGGGCAAGACCAGAAAAGCCCATCGGCAGTCTATCGTGGGAGTTGTTCCTGCCCCGCTACAAAGGCCTCAACCTCCTGACGCGTTGGCAGTGAGGACTGCGCGCCTAGCTTCATGGCCGCCAGGGCTCCAGCACCGTTCGCGAAGCGAATGGCATCCTCGATTTTGGTTCCCGCCGCGTATTCAACCGTAAAGGCTGCGGTAAAGGCATCGCCGGCCGCCGTGGGATCAACGGCGTTGATTTTGTACGCTGGAAAATGCTCCGCGCCTTGAGGCGTTACCAACATCGAGCCGTCGCTGCCCAACTTCAGGACAACGGTTCCGACACCTTGAGCGAGGAGTTTCTCCGCCGCCTCCCGCGCTGACACGCGGCCGGAAACATCCGCGCCCGTCAATTGCGCCAGTTCCGTTTCATTGGGCGAGACAATGTCCGCAAGCCGGAGGATTTCCGAGGGGCAGTCGCGTGGTGGACCCGCGTCCAGCACCGTCAAAGTGCCGGCTTGACGCGCCAAGCCGAAGGCAGCTTCTACCACTTCCAGTGGGATTTCCAGGACGCTCACGACAGCATCGGCGCGTTCAATTACTTGCCGTGCCCGCTCCACATCCGCGGGCGTCAACGCCAGGTTGGCGGCGGGATCAACGGTGATGCAATTATTCCCATTGGGGAAAAGCATGATGAAGGCGCAACCGGTGGAGCGTTGCGGAGTGCGCTTGACCCATGCGGTGTCAATCCCACTGGATGCGAGGTCACGAATCAGGAAATCTCCGATGATGTCCTGCCCGACGCAGCTTAGAAAGGAAGCCCTTGCTCCCATTCTCGCCACGGCCACGGCCTGATTGGCGCCCTTGCCTCCCGGGAAAAACTGGAGATCCTTCACCATCATGCTCTCGCCCTCTTTGGGCAAGCGCTCGGCCTTTACCACCAAATCGAAATTTGTGCTTCCCACCACCACCACGTGAATTTCACGGCCGCGACGCATAGTTTGACCTCACGGGAGCCGGTTCATAACATCCCTTTACATCCCAAAATCTTTGGCGTATTTTAGCATCACTCAACCGCGACTACAGAACCTTCCGGGAGGAATAGATCATGGCTAAAGTAAAACAGCTTACCGCCTGGGTTGAAAGCAAGCCCGGGGAACTCGGCCGCATCGCGCAAGCATTAGGCAAAGCAAAAGTCAACATTTCGGCTGTCACCTGCTGGAGCGCCGGCAGTGAAAACCCTGTTCATCTCCTCGTCAGCAGTCCCGCTAAGGCAAAAAAGATTCTTCAGGAACTCGGCGTGCGCGTTACGGAGGAAGAAGTCCTGCGCGTGACCTTGCCGGACAAACCAGGAGTGCTGGGCGAGGTGGGTGTGCGCCTGGGGGCTGGGAATATCAACATCGAGTACGCTTACGCCAGCGTCCCCGCCGGCGGCAAGAAAGCGGACCTTATCTTGTCGGTCTCGGACGTGGTAGGCGCTTCCAAGGCGCTGCGCGGCCTCTGACGCCGGATTTCTCACCACGCTTGGATGCTGTCAGGAGAACGGGTAGCGGTTCATCTCCAGCGCGCGGTCGGCCAGCAGCCGCTTTAAGCCAATCGAATCGGGCGGCGTACGTCGCAGGAATCGCCGAAGGACGGAGAGATGGGTGCGGAGCGTGTCGCCTTCTGCGATGCGTGCGAGCGCCCGGTGTGCTTCTATCTCGACACGATCGGCCGCCTGGTGGAGGTACGCGCGCGCCACGGCAATTCCCGGGTCGCCGGCATGCGGTGAAGTTTTCGTCAGATTTTTTTGGCTGCGAAGCAGCACGCTTTCCATGGCGTAGACCGCCATCACCAGGTTGCTGATGACGCCGGCCACTTCCTGCTCATGCTCCAGCGCCAGCATGTAGCGCTGTACGGCGCTTCCCGCCACCAGCAGTAGGACCTTCTTGGCCCCGTTCAGCAGCCTTGCCTCCTCGGCCAGGGGCGCATCGTCATCAGTCTCCTCCAACGGCGCCATCCCCAGGATTTCGTCGGTCAGTCTTTGCGCGGCGGGAAGCAAGGGCAATTGGCCTCTTAGGGAGCGCTTCATCAGCATGTCGGTGATCAACAAGCGATTGATCTCGTTGGTACCCTCGAAGATTCGATTGACGCGTTGGTCGCGGTAGGCGCGCTCAACGTCGTAGCCACGGCAAAACCCATAGCCGCCGAAGATTTGCACCGCCTCGTCGGCTATGAAATCCAGCACCTCCGTGCCCATAACTTTTGAGATGGAGCACTCCACGGCGTACTCCTGCAAGGCCTCCAGGATTTGCTTGGGCGCGGTGGCCGCGCCCCGATCAATCCCCTTGAGCATCGCGTCGATCATTCCGCTGGTACGGTAGGAGATGCTCTCAATGGCATAGATTTGCGCCACCATCTCACCGAGCTTTTCCTTGATCAGCCCAAAGTCGGCGATCTTACGCCCGAACGCGTCGCGCTCCTTGGCCCACTTCAACGCGTCTCCCAGCAGGTATTTGCAACCACCCACGCAGCCCGCACCTAAACGGTGCCGGCCCATGTTCAGAATGTTGAACGCAATCAAATGCCCCTTGCCGATTTCCCCGAGAACATTTTCGACGGGCACGGGGACGTTCTCCAGATTCAGCGGCGTGGTGGAGGAACCGCGAATTCCCATCTTGTGTTCTTCCGCGCCGGGCGAGACTCCGGCAAAGTTCCGCTCCACAATAAAGGCCGTGAACTTCTCTCCGTCCACTTTGGCAAAGACCACGCACACGTCAGCGATGGCGCCGTTGGTGACCCACATCTTTGTGCCGTTCAGGATGTAATGCTTCCCATCGGGATGCAGCGTGGCGCGAGTCTTGCAGTTCAGAGCGTCGGATGCTGACGATGCCTCGCTCAGACTGTAGGCGCCCACCCACTCCGCACTCGCGAGTTTGGGGAGGTACTTCGCCTTCTGCTCTTCCGTGCCAAAAAATGTAATGGGAAGGATGCCGATGCCGGCTTGCGCTCCCACCGTCGTGGCCCAGGAACCATCGCGCGCCATTTTTTCGGCGACGAGGATGGAAGAGATCTTGTCAAGCTCCAGTCCGCCGAATCTTTGCGGCACGTCCGTGGCGCAGAAGCCGAGTTCCGCCGCTTTCTTCAGAAGCTCGCGCAGCACTCCAGGCTTTTTCTCTTCGATTTCGTTCAGGCGGGGCACAATTTCTTGGTTGATGAATTCCTGCGCCGTCTGCGCAATCAAGTGATGCTCCTCCGTGATGTCCTCCGGCGTGAACACCTCTTCCGGCGCGCGCGATTCAATCAGAAAGCTGCCACCCTTGATTCGCTGCGCGACGGCCGCAGATGCTTCAGCCATGTCCCCCTCCGGCTTCCCATGTCCGATGCTGTTCACCTAGCTCAGGCTCTTAGGTAATTGTGCGAAGCACCTTGGACTGCGGCGGCTCGACGCCGCCTTTTCACCAACTTCATTCCCCGGCGGAGGTACGAGGGAAGGCGGCGTCGAGCCGCCGCACTCCAAGATGCCTTCGGCACACCTATTCTCGAATCACTCTCTCCAAAGAAAGCCTCCCGCGGGATTGTGATCTGCATACAGGCGTTCGACCCCCTCACCCACGGCCCTGCGGTCCCCACTCTCCCCCAAGGGGGGAGGGTTAATAAATCTCGATATTGGCTCGTTATCGTTGAGTACCAAGCGGTTCGCTCCCGTTATTGCATGTTCTCAAAGATTCCCGCCGCGCCCATTCCGCCGCCCACGCACATGGTCACCATGCCATAGCGGGCTTTCCGGCGTTTCAACTCGCCGAGCAGGGTGGCCGCGAGCTTGGCGCCCGTGCAACCGAGCGGGTGACCCAAGGCGATGGCCCCACCGTTTACATTGGTCCTCTCCAGGTCGAGCCCCGCCAGATTGATAACCGCGAGCGCCTGCGCGGCAAAGGCCTCGTTCAATTCAATCACGTCCATATCCGGCAACTTCCGCCCGGCCAATCTCAATGCCTTGGGAATGGCGTACACGGGACCCACGCCCATTTCCTCGGGTGGGCAGCCGGCCGTCGCATAGCTTACCAACCGCGCCAGCGGTGCGAGGCCCAAAGCCTTGGCCCGGTCGAGCGACATCACCACCGCGGCCGCTGCTCCGTCGCTCATTTGCGAGGCATTGCCCGCCGTCACCGTGCCGTGCGCGTGAAACGCGGGCTTGAGTTTCGCCAGCGCCTCCATGGACGAATCGCCTCGCGGCCCTTCGTCCGTCTCGAACCTCACTTTCCGCCTTTGCGGTTTGCTCCCGCCGTTCAAGCTGACGTCGATGACTTCGAGCGGCACAATTTCTTCGCGGAATTTCCCCTGCTCGATCGCGGCCATGGCCCGCTGGTGGCTGCGCAGTGAAAAGCGATCTTGTTCTTCCCTCGTAATGTGATATTTCGCCGCCAGGTTTTCCGCGGTGAGCCCCATGCTCAAATAGGAATCAGGGTAATGCTCCATCAGGTAAGGGTTCGGCGAGAAATGGTATCCTCCCATGGGGATCATGCTCATGGTTTCCGTGCCGCCCGCAATGATCACTTCGGCGGAGCCGGCCCCAATGCGTTCGGAAGCCAGCGCAATCGCCTGGAGGCCGGAGGAACAGAAGCGATTGATGGTCATCGCTGAGGTCGTCACCGGAAGCCCCGCACGCAGCGACGCGACGCGGGCCACATTATTTCCTTGCTCGGCCTCGGGCATCGCGCAACCCAGGATAACGTCCTCCACTTCGCTGGGTTCGAGCGACGGCGCACGCCGCAGGGCTTCCTGGATCACCGCCGCGGCCATGTCATCCGGCCGCGTAGAGCGCAAAACGCCGCGCGGCGCCTTGCCAATCGCGGTGCGAACGATGGAAACGATAACCGCGTCCTTCATGTTCCTCTCCTGACTTAAAGATGTCCGTGGTCAGTTGTCAGATGGTCATTATTGGTGATTGGTGATTGCTCAACGTGATTTTGCGGTTGTCTTCGGCGCTTGAAGGATTCGCACCAACTCGTCTGCCTCAACCAACAAGCCTTCCAGGCGAGTTCTTTTCATAATGCCTGCGTCGATGAGCAACTCCAACCAATACGCTGTTTCGTCAGCCTCCTCAATAGGGATACCGATTTTCGAAATAAAATCCGCCCGCGACCTGACCCGGCATGCGCTCCGGTAATTTGCTCCAACCGCCGTTCCCGAACGCAAAATTTGCCTTCCCAAAACTCGAGCTTCTTCCGTCTTCGGCAGAGCCCGAAACAACTTGATAATCCTCAATGCAAACACCTTGGTTCTCCGGCGCAAATCTTCGGGGCTGGAAATTGTCCGCAAACTAACCTTGTCAATCACAAATCACCAATCACCAATCGCCAATTCCCTTAGTTTCTCAACGGCTTGCCTTTTTTCAAGGTGAACTGAATGCGCTCCAGGGTCTTCCTTTGCCCGCAAAGGCTGAGGAAAGCCTCGCGTTCCAGATCGAGTACATACTGTTCTGAAACGAGTTGCGGTGAGGTGAATTCTCCGCCGCCGGAAAGGACCTTGGCGAGCTGCGTTGCCACCACCACATCGTAATCGGAGATGTACTCGGCTCGACGCATCAAGTGCAGTCCGAGTTTCATCTTGGTGAAGGCGGGCTGGCCGAGGGCGCGAATATCCTGGCGTGGTTGGTTCGCGCGATACCCCAGGCGGACCAGGTCGAGCGCCAGTTGTTTGGCGTCAGAAATCTGCCGGTCGCGATTCATGCTGATGGAATCCCGCGGGGAGAGATAACGCCACCGGCGCGCTTCCTCGGCGCTGGTGGAGACCTTGGCCATGCCGATGTTCAGAAATACCTCCTTCACATAGGCGAAGGGGTCGGCATCCGGATCGGCGGGCACGCCGGCCAGCGCGCGCAGCAGCATCTCTTTTGTGCCGCCGCCCGCGGGGATCAGACCAACGCCGGCTTCGACCAATCCCATGTACGTCTCCGTCGCGGCGCGCACGCGGGTGGTGTGCAGGCACATTTCCGTTCCCCCCCCCAGCGTCATGCCGAAAGGCGCGGCTACCACCGGCTTGGGTGCGTACTTCAAAGCCATGTTGGCATTTTGAAAAGCGCGCACGGCGTGCTGGACCTCATCCCAGTCACCCTCCTGAATCGCGGTTAGGACTAGCATCAAGTTGAAGCCCACACAGAAGTTCGGCGCTTGATTGCCGATGACCATCGCATCGAAACTTTCTCCCAGGGCCTTCAGCCCCGCATTCACCATCTGGATGGTGTCGCCGCCGATGGTGTTCATCTTGGAGTGAAATTCGAGGCACAGCACACCGTCGCCCAAATCGATCAGGCTCGCCCCCGCGTTCTTCTTCACTTCCTTTTTGCGCGCTTTGAGGGCAGGCAGAAGGATGACGCCTGGCCTCTCCGGGAGCGGGAGGTAGCCGACGGATGCACCGTCAAAGTAAGTGGCAGTTCCGTCCTCCTGAACGTAGAAGGACTTGCCTCCCGTCGCCCGCAACTTTTCCACGAGCGGCGGAATGGGCCGCTTTTCCCTCACCCAATCTTCGACGATGCCCTCGACACCTTGGGAGTCCCACAGTTCGAAGGGACCCTTCTCCCAGCCAAATCCCCACTTCATCGCGTTGTCGATGGAGACGACGTCATCGGTAATCTCTGGCACGCGCATG
>Ga0315282_10006558_pt1 | contig 19431 bp, 20 predicted proteins | sample YL17G07_20_MG_FD_203693 | JGI IMG/M metagenome (GOLD analysis project Ga0315282, IMG submission 203693) | Sediment microbial communities from Yellowstone Lake, YNP, Wyoming, USA - YL17G07_20 | ecosystem: Environmental > Aquatic > Freshwater > Lake > Sediment | place: USA: Wyoming | collected... | reverse complement strand
TCCGCCTTCACCCAGTCACTCAAAACCCCAGCGAAAAAGCTCGTGCTCACCACCGGCGGCAAGCTTAAACAGCTGGCGGAAAAGGAAGGCATCCCTGTTTTTCTTATAGATTACCCCGCACCCCCCAGAGCCACCTTCCCCCATAGCTTCATCCCTCTGGTCGGCTTTTTCCAAAAACTTGGTTTGCTTAGAGATAAGTCAGCAGATTTACAAGAAGCGCTACAGATTTTGAATAGGCTATCCAGGGACTTGGTTGAAACCACCCCCCTTGTTTCTAATCCGGCAAAGCAACTGGCAGCTAAACTGTGCGGGCACGTGGTGATAATCTACGGGGCGGAGATACTCTCAGAGGTAGCCCAGCGCTGGAAGACCCAGCTCAATGAGAACAGCAAGACCTGGGCTTTCTTTGAGCTTTTCCCTGAGCTCAATCATAACGCAGTGGTGGGCTATGAGTTTCCCTCCCAGGTAAAGGAGAGGATATTTGTGGTTTTGTTGCACTCCACCCTGTTTAATCCCCGCAACCGGCTTCGCTATAAGGCTACAGCTAAACTACTGGCTGAAGCCGGAATCAGCCATGAGTTGGTTGAAGCCGCCGGGGCAACCGCCCTAGCTCAGGTGATGAGCCTGGTTCTTTTTGGGGATTATGTCAGCTTCTACTTAGCGATTTTAAATAGAATTGACCCTACGCCAGTAGATTGTATAGACTTTGTTAAGAAATACCTTGCCCAATTTAAGACGGCAAGTGGCTAAAATAAATAGGTCATAAACGGCAATGAAAGCACTGGTATTGTGTGCTGGCAAGGCAAAAAGGCTCAGACCGCTTACACATAATATGGCAAAGCACCTTCTTCCCGTCGTTAACAAGCCCATCCTGTTTTACGTTCTGGAACAGATTAGACAGGCTGATATTACAGATATTGGCATTATCATCTCTCCAGATACGGGTAACTGGATAAAAGAAGCTGTGGGCGATGGCTCAAAATGGGACGCTCACATCACTTATATCGTCCAATCAGAGCCGCTTGGTCTGGCTCATGCGGTAAAGATGGCTCAGGATTTCCTTGGCGATTCCTGCTTCCTCATGTTTCTGGGCGATAACCTCATTGAGGGTGGAGTCAGGGGGTTCGTTGAACGGTTCAATACCTATTCACCAGATGCCCTCATCCTCCTCAAAGAAGTACCCGACCCGCGCCGCTTTGGGGTGGCTGAGCTTAATGAGAAAGGTGAGGTGGTCTGCCTTGTCGAGAAACCAAAGGAGCCAAAGAGTAACCTCGCCCTAGTCGGAGCTTACGTATTCACCCCCGAAATCCATAAAGCGATAGCCGAGATTAAACCCTCATGGCGGGGTGAACTAGAGATAACCGACGCGATACAGAGGCTCCTTGAGATGGGCAAAAAAGTCAGGAGCTATATCCTCCCCGGGTGGTGGTTTGACATCGGGACCAAAGAAGACCTTTTGCTGGCGAACCGGGTCATGCTTGATAAGCTCCGGAAACAGTGACGGTTTACCAACTTGCCAACCAACCTGAGAGGGAATATAATACCGCCAAATGGTGAAGGGCTATCTTCTCATCAAGCTGGTTCCTGGGTTAGAATCCAATGCTCTGTCCCAGATTCGTGCCATTCCAGGGGTCACCGACGTAAGCCTCGTGTTCGGACAGTGGGACGCAATAGCGATTGCCGAAGTTAAAAGCCTTTTTGAGCTAGCCAAGATAATCGTTAGCGAAGTGCGCAGTATCCAGGGCGTCCAGGACACTACTACCCTCGTGCAAGGTGAGCTATAGGCTCAATTCCTTCTGTTCAATCATCCCCCACTTTCCGCTTGGTTAGTAGCTCCAATACTGCCTTTATGGTATTATGCAGGTTGCGCAGTGAACCAATTTGAAACGATGAAAAACAGCCTAAAACAAGGGCGGGGTATCTTTTACGGCTGGATTGTCCTAGCCGCAGCCTTTATCAGCTTAGTGCTCGGCTATGCCATCAGGAACACCTTCTCCGTTTTCTATCCCGCCATCGTGGAGGAATTCGGCTGGGGACGGGGCAACACCGCGCTGATGTTCTCCATTTCCATCATCGTCTATGGTTTAGCGGCACCACTGGCAGGCAGCCTAGTGGATAGATTTAAGCCAAGATTGATTCTATCGTTAGGGGCTTTTATTCTGGGAGGGGGTATTGCCCTATGCAGCCTAGCCACCACTCAGTGGCAGTTCTATCTCTTCTACGGGGTTGTTGCCGCCATAGGCTTGAGCCTAGTCGGCTGGACACCCCTCACCGCCATAATCTCCAACTGGTTTGTCAAAAAGCGTGGCTTAGCCTTTGGTATCATGGGCGCCGGCTTTGGCGGCAGCTTAGTATCAGCCTCCGTCGCCCAGCTTCTCATCTCTAGCTTGGGCTGGCAGACTGCCTACGTCATCATAGGAGCGTTCGCGATTGTCATTATTGCCCCGCTGTGTAGCTTTCTGATACTCCGCAGCCCCCAAGACAAGGGGCTTCTACCTGATGGCATACCTCAGAAATCACCTCAGCCTCAAGACTCGGATGAGCCCCGGATTGGAGCTAGCCTAGAAGGAAAATGGGCTGGCACTACCTGGACACTCTCTCGGGCAATGAAGACCTATCAATTCTGGCTACTTTTTCTGATTTCTTTTTGCCTCCTTGGTCTCGCCGAGCAGATAGCAGTAGCCCATCAGGTTTACTTCTTCAGGGACGTAGGCTACGAGCCTATGCTGGCGGCCAATATTTACAGCGTATTTGGCATTGCTTTTATGCTTGGAACTCTGTGCAGCTTTTTCTCCGACCGTCTTGGGCGGGAAAAGGTCTTCATCCCGAGCTGCTTGCTAAGTGCTGGGGCGGTATCCCTGTTATTCCTGATAAGGGACACCTCTCACCTCTGGATGCCCTTCCTGTTTGCTGTCTGTTTTGGCTTGGGTGTGGGTGCTGCCGGACCTGTGTTTTACACCATAGTTGCTGACCTATTTCAGGGAAGACACTTCGGCTCTATCCAGGGCACTGTAGTCCTCGGCTTCTCCCTTGGCGGTGCCATCGCCCCCTGGCTTGCCGGGTTTCTCCATGATAGAACCAATAGCTACTTCCTGACTTTCTTCATACTTATGGGTTCGTTAATCGCCTCAGCGGTGCTGATGTGGCTAATTGCCCCTGATAAGATAAGAGCGGTTCCGGCGAGACTTGCTCAGCATTAGTGTGGACACCTACTATGGGGATAACCAGATTTTATTTGCCAACAAAGATTATCTTCGGCTGTGGCAGCCTTGCCCGGCTGGGCTCAGAGGCAGTGAAGATAGGGCGGAGGGCTATTCTGGTTACCGGCACTACTAGCATGCGCCGGACGGGTGTGCTTGATAGGGTAATTAATGACCTGAAGGCTAACGGTATTAGAGTCTCAGTTTTTGATAAGGTTGAGCCTAATCCACGTGTCTCCACAGTAGATGAGGGCAGCAAAATAGCCCGACAGGAGAAGGCAGACCTAATCATAGGTCTGGGGGGCGGCAGCGCTATGGATGCAGCCAAGACAATCGCATTGGCCAGCAGTGGCACAAGGTCAATCTGGCATTATATTGAGCCTAACGCTGAGGTGAAAGGGGCGGTGCCACCACTGATTCTAGCCCCAACTGTAGCTGCTAGTGGCTCTGAGGCTAATAATGGGGCTGTGATTACCAATTGGGACACCCATGAGAAGAGGGTATTAAATAGCCCTTATTTCTTCGCCAAGGTTTCTATTGTTGACCCTGACCTTACACTCACCCTGCCTGAAAAGCCGACAGCACAAGGTGGAGTGGATATCTTCTGTCATCTCGCAGAATGCTACCTCACTGCTACCGAACCTTCACCATTAAGCGATGGCATAATGGAAACAGCAATAAGAATGGTGGTGGAGTCCCTGCCTCAAGTATTAGCTAGACCGAAGGATATTGAGGCACGGAGTAGGCTTTCCTGGGCTAGTACCATTGCCTGCTCCCAATTTACAACACTGGGTGGCGGAGCTGGCGTCATGACCCTCCATGGTATTGAACACCCTCTGAGCGGGTATTATGACATTGCCCACGGCGATGGTCTAGCCGCCCTTCTCCCGGCATGGATGAGGTATACATTCCCGGTAAATAGGGAAAGGTTCCATCGCCTCGGTAAGAATGTCTTCAACCAAGAGGACGCAATTCTTGCTACTGAGAAGTGGCTAGAAAGAGTAGGAATGAAGCTAAGACTCAGTACTCTTGGCATTGAACTAGAACGCCTTGAGGAGCTGGCAGCCTGTGCTGTGACAACTGCCCCCTGGCTCAAGCACCACCCAAGGGTACTGAACGTCAAAACCATTAAACAGCTCTATCAAGATTCCTACTAGGTTACCTTCGCTGAGCTAGTTCAGATAGATTGGTGGCACAGATTATCATGTTTCGTTTCTCTACAGCATTGACCCCATCCCCCTGACCCCCTTCCCCTAGAGGGGAAGGGGAAAATATTTAATTAAGAGAGGCGAAGCCTCTCTTTAACTCTCCATTGATAAGGGGATACCCCAACTTAAGCGGGTGTCTAAGAGGGGCGTCAGCCCCTCTTTTTTATTCCTCCCCCTCTCCTTGCCAAGGAGAGGGTGCTTAAAGGAGGTGAGGTTAATAAACAACCTCAATATATTCGCTAGCCTTGTCTCTCCGCCTATGATATAATTCTTGGCGGTCTCGCTGAGGTAGAAGCAGGAAGATGGGTAAGGAATTAACCCAGTTAGTCGTCCTCATTAGAGGTGGGGGGGAGGTAGCCAGCGGAGTAGCCCATAGGTTAGCCCGTGCCCACTTCCGAGTTTGTATAACTGAAGCCCCCCAGCACCTAGCAATCAGCCGGGGGGTTGCCTTTTGTGAGGCGGTATATCACGGGAAAAAGGAGGTCGAAGGGGTAGTAGCTAGGCATGTTACATCGGCTGATGAGATTCCCAAGGTGTGGCAGGAAAACGAGATACCTATCATCGTTGACCCAGAGGCATCAATAAGAGACACCCTTAACCCTGATGTACTGATTGACGCTATAATGGCAAAAAGAAACCTGGGAACAAAGATTACTGATGCTCCCTTAGTAATTGGATTAGGTCCTGGCTTTGAGGCAGGAAAAGATGTTCATATGGTAGTGGAGACAAATAATAGCGAGAACCTGGGCAAGGTAATCCTTAACGGGGAAGCAGAAAAGGACACCACAGTCCCCGTCGCCATAGGCGGCTTGACTTTTGAGCGGGTGCTACATTCGCCTAAAGATGGCTTATTCCTGACCGAAAAAGGGATAGGGGATTTTGTTACCGCTGGCGAAGTGGTGGCTTCAGTAGCTGAGCAGCCGGTCAAAGCGGAGATAGGCGGTGTTATTCGAGCTTTGCTCCGAAGCGGGACAGCGGTGAGAAAGGGGACAAAACTGGGTGAAATAGACCCTTCGGGAAACAGGGAGACTTGTTACACTATTAGAGCCAGGGTAAGGGCAATTGCTGGCGGGGTTTTAGAGGCAATACTGATGCACTTCAATGTTCAAGAGGATGAAAGATGACCGATATCTACCAGGAAATAGTCAGGATTAGGGACGAGGGTGAAGAAGCGGCGCTAGTCACTATAGTCTCAGCTACTGGCTCCACGCCTAGGGAAGAGGGAGCCAAGATGCTGGTTAAGAGTGACGGTAGCATCCTCGGCACCATAGGTGGCGGTAGCTTAGAGGCTCAAGTAATTGAGGAAGCCATTAAGGTAATTGGGCAGGGCAAGCCAAAGCGACTCCGCGCCAGCCTAACCGCCAAAGAAGTAGAAGGGGAAGGGATGCTCTGCGGTGGGGACTTAGAGGTGTTTATTGAGCCTATTCTGACCCCGCCCACACTATACATCTTTGGCGGTGGTCATATTTCGCTACCACTAGCTAAGATGGGCAAACTTCTTGGCTTCAAAATCGTGGTCATTGATGACCGGGCTGAATTCGCCAATCCCGATAGATTCCCTGAAGCCGATATGACCCTGGCAGAGGACTTCGCCAAATCTTTCTCAAAGCTAAAAATAGATAAGTCAAGTTACATCGTGATTGTTACCCGAAACCATCGCTACGACGATATTGTATTGGAATGGGCAGTAGGCACAAAGGCTAAATATATCGGCATGATAGGCAGCAAAGCCAAAAATAAGGCTATATTCTCCCACCTCATGGCTAAAGGAATACCCAAAGAGCTTCTGGATAGGGTCCATGCCCCCATCGGCTTGGAAATACATGCTCAGACCCCAGAGGAGATAGCGGTCAGCATCCTGGCTGAAATAGTAAAAGTTCGCCGGTCTCCCTAGCACCTAGAAGCAGTATCTGCCCCGTCTAACCCCCGGCAATTATGAGTGTTATATGAAGCTCATCTCCATCCTTGACCGGCCTAGCCAGCTCCTCGGGGTAGGAACTCTCATAATTGACATAGATATCAACATAGTTAAGCAACTTACCATCTTTGCCAAAAAGCCCCGGCTTAATCCGAGGAAACTGTTTAACCAAGTCACTAAGGCACTCACCAACCGTACTGCCATTAACCTCAACCACTGCCTGATTATTAGTAAACTGATACAAATTGGGGTGAAGGTTTATTCTTACACTCATTTCTTACCCCTCACTAGCTCACCACAATGCTCGCAATTTGGGTCTTTCTTGAGCCTAAACTCGGCAAATTTCATATTCAGCCCGTCGTAGACTAATAGTTTATTGGTTAGTAGCTGACCAATCCCGACAATGTACTTTATCACCTCTGTTGCCTGGATGCAGCCGATAACCGCCGGTGTAACCCCAATCACCGGGAATTTCTCCTCAGGGATGACCCCCCGATATACGCACCTCAGACAGGCAGTTTTGCCCGGGATTATGGTCATTGCCCTCCCTTCAAAGCCATAAACTGCCCCATGAAAAAAGGGGATATTCTTCTCTAATGCCACCTTATTTAGTAGATATCTGGTCGGCATGTTATCCATGGCATCCACTATTAGGTCAAAGCCAGACACAAGCTGAGAAATATTGGCTTCGGTTATCATTTCCTCTATAGCTTCAACTTTAACCTCTCGGTTCAGCTTCTTGAGCTTCTGAGCCGCTGAATCACCCTTCCTTTTCCCGATGTCCTCCTGCCAGTGCAAAACCTGCCGGTTCAGATTACTAAGCTCTACCCTATCATGGTCAACAATTCGTATCACTCCCACCCCGGCGGCGGTTAAATATGTGGCTGCTGGAGAACCAAGCCCGCCAGCACCGGCAATAAAGACTCTTGCCTGCTTGAGTTTCTCCTGTCCCTCCTGCCCAAACCCCCCAATCATTATTTGCCTATCATACCTTTTCAGCTCGTCTCTTGTCAGCATGGCTAGTCACCCCCGGCACTTTGTTTTACCTCTTTACCCATCCACTCCAGGTAGTCTTGGTTGCCACCGATAATGGGCAAAGCGATTACTTCAGGAACATCATAGCTGTGGTGCTCCTTAACTAAGCTAACAATTTCATTTAATACCGATGCTTTAGTTTTGACGATGAGAAGGCTCTCCTCAGCCGAATCAAGTTTGCCCTGCCACCAAAAGAGTGAGCTAACCCTGGGCACGATATTTACACAGGCTGCCTTCCTTTCATTAAGCAGTATACTAGCTATTCGCTGTGCTTCCTCAGCATTAGCCGTAGTAATAAATAGGACTATATTAGCCAACTCTTCCAATCTATTTACCCCCGAGCCCCTATTTAGCCACTACCCTCCATTCATTGGTATAAATATTGGCTTTCCTTCCCCGGGCAAAGCCAATAAGAGTTATGCCCAAATCACTGGCTAACCTTACCCCCATGTTGGTAGGAGCAGATTTGGAGATAAGGAGGGGAACATCCCTTTTAGCCACCTTGAGCAATATCTCTGACGACACCCTACCACTGGTGATTATTAGACGCCCCGCTGTCGGTATGTCTTTTAGCAGGCATTCCCCGAAGACCTTATCAATGGCATTGTGCCTGCCTATGTCCTCGCTAAAGACCAAAATGCCCTTGGTATCGCACAGGGCAGCGCTGTGAACACCACCTGTTGCCTTAAACACTGCCGAGCGCTGAACAAACTCGTCTATCAGGGCGAAGACCTCATGGGCTGATATTCTAATATCGGATTCTACCTTAGCCTGACCATGGTGGTAAAACGGAGCCCCTCTTCCACCCCCTGAGGTTACAAGCCGTCTAAATGAAGGCGGGCTTAAAAACCCAATAGTCTCAACCTCCACCATGCCTCTCTGGTCATCAACTATTATCTGCTTAATATCGTCTTTGCTTTTTATTAGCCCTTCGGAGCAAAGAAAACCAATAGCCAAATACTTTAGATTTGCCGGAGAGCAGAGTAAAGTTACCACCTCATAATTGTTCAGGGTGATGATAAGAGGAAACTCCGTGACAACTACATCAACAGTGTTATCCTTCCCTTTCTCACTAACCCGTGATATAGGGAGCCTCTCAGTATTGTTTATCATCTCTCCCTCTTTGGGCATGATGCATTTGCCTATCTGACGGCGGGTGAGTTATCCACCGCCTATGTCGGCAACGAGAAGGGCAACATTAAGTACCTCGTTGCCTTTATACCGTTCCGAAGCCAGCTGGACAAGCTCTTCATAGGAGTTAATCATCTCACCTTCAACGAAAATAAGGACAGCGGGGCGGTTGCCGAAAATAACCTCCTTAGCCTGCTCCAAGGTACAGATAGCTTCCTCATCCGGAGACCCCAAAGACCACCATTTGACCTTTAATTTGGGTAACTCAGACATCTCGCTCTTCTTTTTGCGCCCTTATTAGAGCTCTTAGAAATTATAGCCCCAGCTAGCCCCGCCGGCAACCACAAGATTTATCACATTTAACCGCTAACCCGGCTTGTTGACTAAATTAGTCGACAAAGCTTACACTATCATAAAAACCCATAGGCGTCAACAGATACAAAGGAGCCCTAAAATGGCGAAAAGCGTATTAGACTTGGTGGGAAACACTCCAGTTGTGAAACTGGCTAAAATAAACAACACCAAGTTAACTATCCTAGCTAAACTGGAAGCCTTAAATCCAAGTGGTAGCATAAAGGACATAATGGCTCTATACATGATTAATATGGCTGAGAAGAAGGGACTGTTGAAACCGGGAAGCAAGATAATTGAGGCTACAAGCGGCAATACCGGTATATCGTTTGCTATGCTCGCCCCACTAAAAGGTTGCAAATTTGTGGCAGTCATGCCGGAGCATATGAGCAAGGAGAGAAGACAGATGATACAAGCTTTTGGTGCCGAGATTGTCTTAACCCCGGAAAAGGAAGGTTTTGTTGGAACTCTAAAGAGGGTTGAGCAGCTAGCTAAAGAAAATAAAGATGCCTGGTTGCCGAGGCAATTCGATAACCCTGATAACATCGCCGCCCATAGGGAGATTACCGCCAAGAGGATTCTGCAAGAAGTAAGAGATAGGATTGATGTTTTTGTCGCTGGAGTTGGTACCGGAGGCACATTAATGGGGGTAGCCGAAGCGCTAAGAAGGGTTTATCGTGATGTAAAAATTGTTGCCGTAGAGCCGGCGGAATCAGCGGTAATGAGTGGGGGAAATCCTAGCTCACACCTAATACAGGGAATTGGCCCAGGATTTATCCCAAGTCTGGTGAACATGGCACTTATAGATGAGGTGATTAAAGTAAAGAGTAATGACGCCGTGGATATGACAAGGAGATTGATAAAAGAGGAAGGGTTGATGGTTGGCATTTCTTCCGGGGCGAATGTCCTTGCTGCATTAGAGATTGCCCAGAGGTCAGGAAGAGATAAAACTATTGTTACCATCCTACCCGATAGAGGTGAGAGATACTTAAGCATGGATTTATTTTAAGGAAACGCTTCTCTTGACCAGTGTCTTGGCTGCAATCAGATAAGTGGCATCCCTTCTAATTTACCCCTGTTCAACCTAAAGGAGTATAGCTCCAATATCAATATTCTTACCGATAATGACTCCGAAGGCCGCTGTGGCTATGGGCTCAACCATCTGAGAATTCTAATGGATAAAATATATAAATATTGAATTAAATATAAGTGGCGTGTTAAAATTGCCCGAAATTCGTATACACTTACCTCTTATTAGGAAAAGGAGAGTCATATGTTGGATAAAGTAAGTGAAGAGCAGACAATAAAGAGTTACTGTCGCTTCTGCCACGGTTCCTGTGGGGTATTGGTTCATGTCAAAGATGGCGCTGTTGTCAAGATTGAACCTGACCCCGATTCTCCCATCAGCCATGGCACCATGTGCAGTAAGGGGCTGGCGACCCTACAGATAGCGTATCACCCTGACCGGGTTATCTATCCTCTCAAGCGAGCTGGCAAAAAGGGGGAAGGCAAATGGCAGCGCATCTCCTGGGACGAAGCTTTGGACACCATAGCTACTAAGTACAGGAAGATAAAAGAAGACTATGGAGCTGAAGCCATTGTTATTGGCTACGGAACGGGCAGGGACTACGAGACTTACCTCTACCGATTTGCCAATCTTCTGGGAACTCCTAATGTGCTTACCGCCGGGCATCAGTGCTATGGGTCAAGGGTAGCAATTACTACTGTCACCTGCGGCAATCTACCGATATGTGATTATGAAGCGGAACCAAAGTGCGTCATGGTGTGGGGAAGCAATATTGTCTGGACCAATCCTGATGAATACAAAGCAGAGAACCTAAATAAGACGCTAGCTAAGGGGGCAAAACTAATTGTAGTTGACCCCAGGTTAACCTATTTGGCAGGTAGGGCAGATGTCTGGCTTCAGCTTAGACCGGGAACGGATACTGCTCTAGCCTTTGGTATGTTGAATGTAATAATTAATGACAGGCTCTACGATAAGGGATTCGTTGAGAAGTACGTTCATGGCTGGGACAAATTTGTCGAGCGGGTTCAACAGTATCCTCTTAACAAAGTTGAAGACATTACCTGGGTGCCCGCTAGCAAAATAAGGGAGGCTGCCCGACTCTATGCTCAGACCAAGCCTGCCTGCATCCAGTGGGGAATTTCCATTGAGCAAACTATTAATTGTATCGACAATAACCGCCTTCTTACTGATTTAATGGCAATCACGGGAAATCTTGATATCCCCGGCGGAAATGTCCTTATGGTACCACCGCCTATACGAGTAGCTAGCGAGTTTGGTGCTCATCGTCTTTTGCCCCCAGAGCAGAGGAAAAAGCGATTAGGCGGCAGTACCTTTAGGCTGGCTGACCGAATAGCGGTGATAGCGCCAAAGACAGTTTGGGATGCCATCGTTACTGGCAAGCCGTATCCGGTAAAAGCAGTACAACTCCACGGTTCTAACCCGGTGATAACCAGGGAGGGTGCAAATGACGTCTATCAGGCACTCAGTCAGGTTGAGTTTATGGTAGTGGCTGATTTCTTCCTGACCCCCACCGCTGAGCTGGCTGACATTGTGCTGCCGGCAGCTACCTGGTTAGAGATGGACAATACAGCTGATAGTTGGAAACGCAGCGGTTATATATTTGCCAAGAGAAAGATTGTTCAAATTGGTGAGTGTTGGCAGGATCATAAGATATTCAATGAACTAGGCAAAAGGCTGGGGCAGGGTGAGTACTGGCGCGATAATGTTGAGGCTGACCTTGACAATGTTCTGGAGCCATCAGGAATCACCTTTAAACAATTCAAGGAAATGGGATACCTGCGGGGAAAGATGGAATACAGGAAATACGAGAAGAACGGCTTCTCTACACCTACCAGAAAAGTTGAGAGTTATTCTACAATTATGGAAGACTTGGGTTACGACCCCTTGCCTAGATACAGGGAAGCACCCGAAAGTCCAATTAGTACACCAGAACTGGCTAAGGAATATCCCTATATTTTGACAACTGGATTCAGGTCTCCCGTCTTCTTTCATTCTGAGTTCCGCCAGATTCCATGGTTACGCGACCTTCATCCCGACCCCATTGTTGAGATGCATCCCCAGACAGCGGCAAAACACGGGATAAAGGACGGAGACTGGACCTTTATTGAAAGCCCTAGAGGCAGGATTAAGCAACGGGCAAGGCTTACTATTGGCATTGACCCCAGGGTAGTGGCTATTGAACATGGCTGGTGGTTCCCCGAGATTAAGGACCCTGGCCATGGCTGGAATATATCCAATTCCAATATCCTAACTAGCAATGACCTCAAACAATGTGACCCAGCCATGGGTTCAAACAATCTAAGAGCTTTGCTGTGCAAAATATATCCAGCTCAGAGATAGGAGGTCTAAATGGTAAAAGAATACGTGCGCATCGTAGTTAAAGAGGACTGCACAGGTTGCCAGACTTGTGACGTGGCCTGCAAGCAGGAGCACGGTCTTCCCGTTGGGCTGAGATGGACACAGGTTTTACCCGATGGTCCGAGGGAGATAGACGGGAGATTGCGACTTAGATATAGCGTCAAGGACTGTAAGCACTATAACCGCCCCCCCTGTCAGGAAGCCTGTCCTGCCGGGGTTGACGCTTATGGTTATATAAGCCTTATTTCACAGGGCAAGTTTAGTGAAGCACTTGAAGTACTGAGGAGAACTATGCCCTTTGCTGGAGTTTGCGGACGAGTTTGCACCCACCCTTGTGAATTAGTTTGTGAGAGGGGGAAGGTAGATGCGCCTGTGGCCATCCGCTGGCTAAAACGCTTCATGGCTGACTATGAGCTGAAGGTGGGGAGAAAAAGAGCCAGCCCTATTGAGAAGACGAAGGAGGACAAAGTAGCTATTATTGGCTCTGGGCCGGCGGGCTTAGCCTGCGCCTACGACGTAGCTAGGAAAGGATATCCGGTTACAGTTTTCGAGGCCGCCCCCAAGAGCGGTGGTCTATTGCGCTATGCTCTTCCCGAATATAGATTGCCAGATAAGATACTGGATAATGAGATTAGTTATATCGAAGAGCTGGGGGTGGAGATAAAGACGGGTACCCCGATAACAAATCTTAAAGACATCTTCAATAAGGGCTATAAAGCGGTCTTCTTAGCCGTTGGCGTTCAGGAAAGCCTTAAAATCAGTGTTGAGGGGGAAGATACTAAGGGGGTAATCAATGCCCTTGACCTCCTGAAGCAGGTGAAATCAGGGATGAGACCTGGCCTTGGGGCTCGGGTGATAGTCATTGGTGGCGGTAACAGTGCCATGGACGCAGCCAGGGTATCGCTGCGTCTTGGAGCCAAAGAGGTTCATCTGGTTTGTCTTGAGTCGCGGGATCTTACCTCCAAGGACGGGATGCTGGCTGAGGCTTCGGAGATTGAGGAGGCTGAGGAAGAGGGATTGATTATCCATCCTTGCCTGGGACCGAGGAAGATTTTGAGTAAGGATGGAAAGTTCACTGGTGTAGAGACTGTTGTCTGCACCTCAGTTCGTGAGGAAGATGGCACGTTTGCTCCAAAGTATACTGAATATCCGGCACAGACTATAGAAGGAGATACATTGATAGTAGCCATCGGTCAGAAAGCAGAGGTGACAGCTTTTGGGGAAGTAGAGAAAACCCTGCAGGGAACCATCAAGGCAAATGAGTTTAGCCTTGAGACAAATATCCGCGGTGTTTTTGCCGGGGGTGATGCTGTTAGCGGCCCGGTAGATGTCATCACCGCTATTGCTGCGGGTAAAGAAGCAGCTATCTCTATCGACCGGTACCTTCGCCGGTTGGACTTAAGCGAGGGAAGGCCACCCACAGCAAAAAGGGTAAGACAGGTATCAACGGGAAGAGTCATAGAGAGAACAAGACATACAATGCCACTACTCAAGCCTCAGGAGAGAGTCAATTCCTTTGCTGAAGTTGCGTTAGGCTTTGATAAGAAAACAGCAATTGAAGAAGCTAAGTACTGCTTTACCTGTGGCGTATGTATGGGGAGGCTCGATTCAGGTGTGAAACCAGCTTGTGCGGTTGCCTGTTCCGCCCGTTGCATTCATTTTGATAAGGTATAAAGCTGCTGCCACTCCATAGTGGCAAAGGTGACCGTCTCCCCCGGTACCATCACCATCGCTCTATTCCCTTTGACACTTGACTATTCTGGAAGACCAAGGATTGCTCCACCTCAGGAGGCAGCACAGACGCTGCGCAACATAAGTAAAAGTTTGCCCTTCTAGGTGATTACTACTCCATATACCTTCCTATAGACGTTTACACAAATTTAGCGTTAATTAGAGCCATTTATAGACGTCTACACAAGTCTAGGGTTGACAAAAGGCAGTTTTTATGCTTTAATATGGTCAATAGTCAACAAAAATAGGAGGTGGAACTATGAAACGGATCGCGAAAAGGATTTACCACAACAATAAGGGCTTTACTCTGATAGAGCTGCTTATTGTCATCGCCATTATCGGGATACTGGCGGCTGTAATCCTGCCCAATGTAACCGGGCTCATCGGTCACGGTAGGGCAGAGGGGGCAAAAGCCGAGCTAGTAACCCTCCAAACAGCTATGGACACTATGATGGCGAAGGAAGGCAAAAGTTCAGTGACGGCTACCTCAGCAACTAATGATATGTCGGCTTTTCCCACGGGCAAAGCGTTGTACCCAAACTACCTGCGGACGAAAACAACCAAGGGCACCTATTCGTGCGATACAGCTGGAGAGGTTACGCAGGTAACTACTGGCTACGAATAGTTTGTTAGCCGAGACATAACCACCTGACGGCAAGAAGGCAGCACTTTTAGCTTCACGCTACTTTTAGACAAGCAAGAGACGACCTTCATGAACAGGAAAATATTGGTTATTGAGGATGACCCCGCCAATCTGAGGTTAATAAGGTATACCTTGGAGAAAAAGGGGTACGAGGTAGTAACAGCACTAAACGGATTGGAAGGGCTAAGGAAAGCTCAAAAGGAAGAACCTGACCTCGTCATTCTAGATGTCATGTTACCCGGTATAGATGGTTATGAGATTTGCCACCGCCTGCGGGCTGAACCTCAAACTGCCCAGTTACTCATCTTGATGTTCTCGGCTAAGAGCCAGGAAGTAGATAAAGCCACCGGGCTCAAGGTGGGAGCAGACGACTACCTCACCAAGCCAGCAGACCCCTCAGAGATTATACGCAGGGTAGAAAGACTCTTGGACCAAAAAACGACAGTTAGATCACAAAAGGTAGCTTGATAATGGGGAGAAAGAGCGTGGATGGAGAGAGAGTAGAGACTTCCATTGATAGAGCCACCAGAAAAAGCCTGGCTGAAATGATAATTGAGGAGAAACTAATTACCCCCGAACAATTGGAGCCTGCCCTGGAGCTACAACGAAAGCAGGGGGGAAAACTCAGCGAGATTCTGGTAAACCAAGGGCTGGTCAAAGCTGAGGATTTGGCAGTGGTGCTTAGTGTCCAGCTAAATGTGCCTCTAATCGACCTGAAAAGACACAAGGTTCAACCTAATGCCCTGCGGTTAATCCCTGAAGATATGGCGAGAAAGCATACCCTTATTCCGCTGGATGTGGTCGGTGATTCGCTAGTAGTGGTTATGGCATACCCCGAGGACATCTATACCATTGAGGACATTAAGGCTCAGGCGAAGATGAGGGTTGAGGTAGCAATTGGTATCCCCTCAGATATTGAGCGGGCAATTGACATAAACTACCGGTCTAGTGTTGAAATAGAGAAACAAGTAAGCCAGTTTGCCCCTCCCACCGAGGAGGCTAATGTTACTTCAGAGCTCATTGCGAGGACACCTGTGGCTCAAACCCTTGACCTACTTATCACCCAAGCAGTAAGGGATAGAGCCTCAGATGTCAACATTGAACCGCAGGAAGACAGACTGCGCATCCGCTACCGCATTGATGGCATTCTGCACGATATGTTTTCCCTACCGCTGACTGCCCACACACCATTGGTGTCCAGGGCTAAAATCCTGGCTGAGATGAACATTGCTGAGCAAAGACGCCCTCAGGATGGTCAGTTCTCAATCACGGTAGAGGGTAGGGAGATTGACATTCGTGTCGCCACCATAGAAACGGCGTATGGTGAGAGGGTAGCATTACGGATTCTGGATAAATCTCTTGACCTTTTCACCTTACCCGAGCTGGGGTTACTTCCTGATGCCCTAAAGAAGTATCGGGCGATGCTGAGGAGCCCCTTTGGCATGATACTTGTCGGGGGCCCCACCGGCTCAGGTAAAACAACAACCCTCTATGCCTCAATTAACCAGCTTGATCGAAACGAGCGTAATATTCTAACGATTGAGGATCCAATTGAGTACCGTTTCACCGACATTAACCAAACCCAGGTTAACCCTAAGGCTGGGATTACCTTTGCCAGTGGTCTCAGAGCTATCATGCGTCAAGACCCTGATGTTATCCTGGTAGGCGAGATACGGGATAAGGACACAGCGGTGACAGCAGTTCAAGCCGCCCTCACTGGGCACCTGGTACTTTCTTCAATTCATGCTAATGATGCTGTTAGTGTTCTTTTCCGATTAATTGACCTAGGTGTTGAGCCATATCTTGTTTCCTCAACGCTGGTTGGCATTGTTGCCCAGCGGATGATTCGCCGTATCTGCATTCACTGCCGTGCTCCCTACCAGCCATCGATAGAAGAACAAATCACCTACGAGGAAGAAATGAACCAACCGCCAGCTACCTTTTATACCGGGACAGGGTGTAACCTTTGTGCCAACACCGGCTACCTAGGACGAACTGGACTGTTTGAACTCCTAGTTATGAGTGAGGAACTTAGAAGGATGCTACTTAGTAACGCCGCTGCCGGTGATATTAGAGCCAAGGCAATCAGGGAAGGAATGGTAACGCTAAAACGTGACGGGATGCTAAAAGTAAAAGAGGGTATTACCTCAGTGAGTGAGGTGTTACGTAACGTATTTTCCATCGGCTGACAATGGTTTCAAATCACCGTAGAGGAAATTATGGCATATCACTTTACCGCCTATACTCTGGATAAAAAGATTGTGACCGGTACCATTGATGCCGCTTCCGAAAGTATGGCGGAGGAAGCCTTGTACCAGTCTGGGTATCACCGCGTTCTCAGCCTAAAGGAGGTGCACCTAGGACTAAGTTTAGAAAGATTATTGCCAAACCTCTTTGGGGCTAGAACCCAAGATGTGATTGAATTCTCGCATCAGCTAGCTACCTTGATTGAGTCCGGTGTCACTATCCTCGCCGCTCTGCAACTACTTGAGGGACAGGCATCTCGGGCTGCCTTCAGAAAAGTCATCGCTGGGTTGGTCGAGGAGCTTCGTGGAGGCAGCTCTTTTTCCCAGGCGCTCAGCAAATACCCACAAGCATTCTCCTTTACCTACTGGCAAGTGATTAGAGCCAGCGAACAGGCAGGAAACCTTGAAGCCGGTCTAAGGCAAATAGCTGGCTACATGGAGAAACAGGTAGCAGCCAAGGGAAAAATAAAACGGGCTCTGACATATCCTGCCCTGGTGTTACTTATGGCTATAGGGGTATTTGCCCTACTCGTTACTGTAGCCCTGCCGCCACTAATTGGACTATTTACCTCCCTTGGTACCGAATTGCCATTGATGACAAGACTGCTTATTGCTATTGGAAGTTTCCTCATCAACTATAGCCTCTACCTCATTTTGGGATTGCTTATCCTGATTATTTTAATTATTGGCTTCATGAGGCTACCAGTGGGAAAACTGACCGTGGACCGGTTAATGCTGAAAATTCCACTCATTGGCTCTATTAATATCCAGCGCAATATATGCCATTTCTGTTACACCACTTCAATGCTGCTAAGCGCTGGGCTCCTGTTGCCTCAGATAATGAATATCGTAATTCAAACCGTCGGGAACAGGGTTATTCGCCAGGCATTGAGTGAAGTCAGAGAGAAGCTGGTTCAGGGACAGGGTTTGTCTCAGCCGATGGCTGAGATTGACCTATTTCCCCGACTGACGGTGGAGATGATAGTGGTGGGGGAGAAAACGGGTAACCTGGAATCTACGCTTGCCACCGTCGCCGACTTCTATGAACAGAGTGTTGACCACAGGATCGATGCCCTCATATCAATGATAGAGCCGGCTTTGACCGTGGCTATGGGGCTAGTGGTTCTTTTCATTGCTCTGTCAATGATAACACCACTCTACTCCATACTTAGGTCTCTACACTGAGCGGGGTGGCAGCTATTAGAAAATGGAGACCATCATGAGGCAATGGCTTAGACGGGTAAAGGTTGGGGTTCAAGACGAAAGAGGACTGGGTGTGGTCGAGTCTTTAGCCGCAGTTGCCATCTTAGCGGCGGCGGTTATTGCCTTTGTCGTCGCCTTGTCAACAGGGTCAATTGCAGTACGCGAGGTTGACCAAGAAGTCATAACACAGAGCCTAGTGCGAACCCAGTTAGAATATATCAAAAGCTACCCCTACGTCCCAGGAGCAACCACCTATCCTAAGGTAGATGCGCCAGAAGGCTATACCATTTCGGTTAAGGTTAGCTCTATCCTAGATACCAATACTGACATACAAAAAATAACAGTGACTATCCTCCGAGAGGATGTGGACATATTGACCGTCGACGACTACAAGGTGAACCGCTAATGAAAGGGCAAAAGGGTTTTACCATACCTGAACTGCTCATAACCGTGGCTATCATTGGACTTATCGTCACTTTTCTGGGTACGGCTGTCTATCAAATTCTCACCGTCACTGGGTATGGCACTGATAAGATGAGAGCCATGCATGAGCTTCAAAATGTGGCTCACTGGGTCAGCCGTGATGGGCAGATGGCGAAGACAGCCAGTGGCGGTAATGAGCTGGTGCTGACCCTACCCGACGACTCTAAAATTACCTATGCTCTGGCGGTAGGCACTACCGAGCTTCGCCGCACCGATGAGTCTGGCGCTGAACTGACAGTGGCACGAAATATTACTGATATCAATTTCTCCATTGAAAACCGCATTATCACCATGACCATAACCTCGTCTCCCCAGGGGAGACCACAGGTAAATGAGGAGATAGAATATAAGGTTTGCCTCCGACCAACAGAGGAGGAATGATGAATAGCGAAAAGGGACAAGCCCTTCCTCTAGCCTTACTTGCCTTAGCCGCGGGCATGATAATCATAGCCCCCTTTCTTGGCTACGCCAGTAGTAGCCTCACTGGTTCTAGAATCTACAACCAGGCGATAGGTGAGCAATACTCGGCTGATGCTGGGGTTGAGTATGCCGTCTGGCAGCTACTGAGCGGGCGAGCCGAAGTGCCGCAATACGGGACGCTGGAATTGCCAGCATTCGTGTTAAATAGCAGGACAGTGAATGTTGTTATAAAGCACGAGGGTGAGCAGATTTACCAGATTACCTCCACCGCTATCAGTGCTGATGGAAGCAGCACTACAATCCAGTCCCGTGTCTCCTATCGCGGTAGCGACATTTTCACCGTGGGAAATAGTGGCACCATTCTCCGTTATCACGGCAACGTCTGGAGTCCGATGACCAGTGGCACCAATCAGAACCTCCAGGGTGTCTGGGGGAGTTCAGATAGCGATGTCTTCG
>Ga0315282_10006557_pt1 | contig 19431 bp, 9 predicted proteins | sample YL17G07_20_MG_FD_203693 | JGI IMG/M metagenome (GOLD analysis project Ga0315282, IMG submission 203693) | Sediment microbial communities from Yellowstone Lake, YNP, Wyoming, USA - YL17G07_20 | ecosystem: Environmental > Aquatic > Freshwater > Lake > Sediment | place: USA: Wyoming | collected... | reverse complement strand
GATTCGCAGTTCCGCCGCCGCCTCGTCGATGAGGTCAATCGCCTTGTCCGGGAGGAACCGGTCGCTGATGTACCGATCCGAAAGCCGAGCGGCGGCCACGAGCGCCTCATCCTGAATGCGCACCCCGTGATGCACTTCGTAGCGCTCCTTCAGGCCGCGCAGGATGGAGATCGTCTCCTCGACCGAAGGCTCCCGCACGTACACCGGAGCGAACCGCCGTTCGAGCGCGGCGTCCTTCTCGACGTGCTTCCGATACTCGTCGAGCGTCGTCGCGCCGACCATGCGCAGGACGCCTCGCGCCAGGGCGGGCTTCAGCATGTTCCCCGCGTCCATCGCACCCTCGGCAGCCCCTGCCCGGACGATGGTGTGCAGCTCGTCCACGAACATGATGATCCGGCCCTCCGAGGCCTCCACTTCCTTGAGGACGGCTTTGAACCGTTCCTCGAACTCGCCCCGATACTTCGATCCGGCAATCATCGAGCCGACGTCAAGCTGGATGACCAATCGTCCCTTGAGCGACTCGGGCACGTCACCGGCGACGATGCGCTGCGCCAGACCCTCGACGATGGCGGTCTTGCCGACCCCGGGCTCGCCAATCAACACCGGGTTGTTCTTCGTCCGACGCGAGAGGACCTTGATCACGCGGCGGATCTCCTCGTCGCGCCCGATCACCGGGTCGAGTTTCCCGTCACGAGCCGCCGCCGTGAGGTCGCGGCTGAACTTCTCCAGCGCCTGATACTTCGACTCGGCGTCCTGATCGGTCACCCGATTGCCGCCGCGCACGTCCTTCATCGCCTTCAAGACCTTGTCGTACGTGACCCCCATGCGGCTGAGCGCCCGTGCCGTCGGCGTCGACTTCAGATCGAACACGGCAAGGAGCAGGTGTTCGACCGAGAGGTATTCGTCCTTCAGTTCCTGCGCGCGCTTCCAGCCGATGGCGATGAGACGCTGCACGTCGTTCGAAGCGTAGACCTGAACGTTCTCGCCCTGAACCTTCGGCAGCTTCCCGAGCGCGGCCTCGATCTCGTGACGAAGCGTGTCCGCGTTGCCGTCCGCCCGGCGCAGGAGCTGGGCGACGAGGCTGTCGTCCTGTTCGAGCAGCGCGAGGAAGACGTGCTCCACGTCAAGCTGGTTGTGGTTCCTCGCCATCGCGATCTGCTGCGCGCCGGCGAGAGCCTCTTGCGCGCGCTGCGTCATGCGATCCGGGTTCATCATCCCTGCCATAGTCTATAGTCCTCGTTCATAGTGCGCGATCATGTTCACCGTTCAGTCGGCATGTCGAGATGCGCATCAAGCACGGAGTATCGCAAGATCGGTACCACGTCGCCCGATGGCCGGAAATCCTGCGTGTGTGGCAGCGATCCCGTTGTACGGGCAGACCGTATCTGCCAATATAACGGGAGATATGTCACGAGTGTTCCCGATCATGCCGGGATGGCAGGACGGACGCGGTGGTAGAGCGCGGGAGGGCCGGAACGCTACGTCAGTTCTTTTCGGAACACACGGGTTTCCGGGCCATCGGAAAACCCCAGGCGGTAGTACAGGCCGCGTGCCGGGACATTGTCCGGTCCGGTCCAGAGCATGACGTGCTTCCGCCCGGCGCGGAGGTGATAGTGCATCTGCTTGACCATAAGCCAGAACGCCAGTCCGCGTCGTCGGTGAGACTCTTCGATGCCGATCCACTCGATGGTGATCCAGTCCGAGAAGCCGGAACACGAGTCGAGGTGGGGTGGGATTCCCCAGGCGTGGCACTCGCCGATGATCTCTTCGCCTTCGTACAGGTCGATGAGCCATTCGCGCCGGTCGGGATGCCCGGTGAAGAGAATGTGCGGCATGTTCCCCGCTGGGCGCGGGGGTTCGATGGGAATCGCGTCGGTGCGCCCGACCATGATGATCCAGTGGTCGACCGGCTCGTACCCGGCCCGTTCGAGCGCCGCGATGAGGTATTCCCACGTGAGCGGGAGCCCGAACCAGCCGAGGCCGACGGGACACCGGCCACCGGCCTCGATACTCACCGAGCCTTCGCCTCGGAGCGCCTGTTCCGCCGCGAAGAGGAGTACGTCAGCGACCTCCGGAACGTCGGGCGCGGCGAGGAAGAACGGGATGTGTCCGGTCAGGTCCTCCGGCTCCCACCGCACCATCACGAGGCCAACGGCCCGTCCTTTCTCGATGGCGACGAGCGTGTGGTAGTGCTGGGGGATCTCCGCGTCTTCGGGGTAGTGGTGAAGCCAGAGGCCCTCGTAGCGTGTCAGGACGGTCTCCAGCCCCTCTCTGCTCATCCGCGCGCGGGTCGGCGGCACGAGGGCGCAGTGGTCGTTTGCCACCTCGACGAGGGCGGAGAGGTCTTGCGGTGTGTAGGGCCTGACCTCGACCATGGTGGGTGCTCACGTCAATGACCGGACATTCTGACTTCGGGAGTCGGGCAGCCGGCGTTGCCTGGCCATGAAAGTGGAATGTACGACCCGAAGCATCCCTTGCCGAGGCCACCGCACGACCAGCCTGTGCGGGCCTGACCGAGGCTTCGTTCCCGGAAAGCCGATTGCCGTGAATGTGCCGGGATCAATTGCTGTTTACCGCTCCGGGGCGGTCGGCGACGTCATCGTGATGCTCCCCGTGCTCCAAGCACTGAGGGAGGCGTGGCCGCCCGCGAGGATCACGCTCGTCGCACCTTCCGAGGTGGGGAATCTCGCCCTTGTCTCCGGGTGGGCTGACCGGCTCTTCTCACCCGAAAGCGCGTGGGTGCGGAGATGGTTCACCGGGGACGCGGCTCAGGTCCGTTCGGCGCTCGGTGAGGTTGACGCGCTCCTCGCCTTCACGAACGATACAGACGGCGAACTGGAGCGGACGGCGCGACTGGCGGGGATTCGCGAGGTACTCATCCACCGCCCATTCCCCCCGAACGACGCTCCCGTGCACATGACGGACTATCTGCTTTCCGCGCTTCAGCCATGGGGGATCACGCGGCGGGGTATGTCGCCATTGATACGGTTGAGCGACGAGATGATCGCCGCCGGTCGAGCGGTGCTGGCTCGCTCGGGGATCGCCCCGGAGGCTCGGTTTGTGGTCGTGCATACGGGCAGTTCGACGCAGTCGAAGAACTGGCCGGACATGCCCCGTTTCGTAGCACTCGTGACGGAACGACTCAGCGTGCCGGTGCTGTTGCAGAGGGGGCCGGTCGAAGCTGAGCGCGGGATTGGCGACGAATGGCCCAGCGAGGCGCCGCTGGTGGGTCCCCTCCCGCTCGGCACGCTTGCGGGCCTGCTCTCGCTCGCCTTGGCGTACGTAGGCAATGACGCGGGTCCGAGCCACCTTGCGGCGGCGCTCGGCGTGCCGACGGTGACGGTGTTCGGACGGCGACCGGGCGGTGGCACGAGCGCCACCCAGTGGTCCCCTCGGGGGCCGCGAGCGCACCATGTCGTGCCAGAGGGAGGGAGTGCATGGCCGAGCGTGGAGGCCGTGCTGAAACAGGTGTTGGACGCGCTCGGATGGTGATCCCGATCACCACGCGGGTCGCTCTGCCACCGTACGTTCTAGCGGCGCAAGGAAGGGGCGCGTCACGAGTGGGCGGATCGGCGAAAGGTGAACAGGATTTCGTCTCTTTCTCATCAAGCTCTCATCTGGCCCTCGTTTTGCTCTCGTAATTCTCATACGTAGGATGTCGCGGGATGAAGGAGGAGACCGTCGGGCATCCGGGAGGCATGTTCATGTTGTCGTCACACGATGTCCTGGCGGTGCTCGCGCAGTTGCGTCAGGGGATTGAGGGCCTGGCACGCGCAGCGGACCTCACTCGCGACCCGAAGCTGGAGGAAGCTATCGAAGCACTGCAGCAGCAACTTGGTCAGGTGGTTGATCGCGTGGAAGACGCGGCGCGCAAGAGCGGGATCGTCCCGACGCAGGCTATACAGCCGCGCCCGACGGTTCACGGCAAGCTATCCGTGAAACCTGAGGCAGCCTGACCCCCGACGAGTACCTATGAACACCCCGTCCGGCGTTTTACCCACCTCCCCGCACCGCCGACGGGGTGTTTCTCCATTCTCCGTTGCCCCGAGGAACACCGTGCGCACCCCGGTCCCGTCCGACCGGCAGTCCTCTCGCGTTCCGCCCGTGTGACCACCGACTCCCATGCGTCTGCTGCGGCGTGCAGGTTGCAGTCATCATCGACTGGACGTTCTCCGACGAGCGAAAGGAACGGTTACGCGAGAACCCCAACCCGACACGATCTCACCACTCCGACACACCGTCCTTCCGGCGCACCTCCTCGAACGGGACCTTCCCGCAAGCGCCGGGTAGCCGCGCTCTCATTGGAACCGGGAACCTCGTCACGGTATCGTACAGTGGTGCGTTTTCACCTTCCCTGGAGGCCAGTTGATGCACGTCCTCCCGCCGAGCAGTGCGGCAGTGCTGGAGAAACCCCTCAATGCAGTCCGTCGCAGGCGACGGATGGCCGCGGCGCTCTACGCGCTGGTGCTCACCGCCACGAGCGTCCTGGTCGGACTCGGTCTCGCCGTCGCGGTCGAGTCGGTCGCCCGGCTGGAACCTGTCGGACGGGTGATACTGTGGGGCTTCGTGGCGTTTGGCGGTGGTACCGTCGGGATGCTCAGCGTGCGGAAGAGGTGGAAGTCCGCCGGGGACATGAACCGAGTCACACTGGATGTCGAGCGCCGCTACCCGGAGTTCCGCGAGCACCTCATCGCGGGATGGGAATTCGCGACAGGCGACGTTCACGGCTCTCGATGCCTTGCCGACGCCGTGATCCGGGAAGCCGCACAACTCCTCGCCACGGTTGATCTACGGCCCCTCACCGATTGGCGTCCGCTCGTGCGTGCGAGTGCCTTTGCGGCGGTCGTCCTCCTATCGAGCGCCCTCATGCTGACCCTCGCACCGGAGGCGTTCTTTTCGGCTGCCGCACGAGTGCTCTCTCCGAGGGAGCAGTTTCGCGTCGCCGCCCGGTTCGCGCTCGCGGTGGAACCGGGAGAGATCCGTCTGGCACGGGGTGACACCCTCGCGGTCCACGTTCGGATCGACGGTCAACGCCCCTCGCGGCTGGTGATCCTGTCCCGCGACCTCGATACACAGGTCTGGCGGCGCGACGTCGTGAGTGTGCCCGATACGGGCCTGATCCTCTGGCAATGGCCTCAGATGCGCACCGACGCCGAATACCAAGTGCATGCCGAAGAAGTCCGGTCACCTGTCTACCGGGTGCACGTCGTCGATCCGCCCACCGTGCGTCGGCTCACCGCGATCCTACAGTATCCCCGGTATACCGGGATGCAGAATGACACACTCCCCGAGAACGAAGGCGGCGCGAGCGCCCTCATGGGGACCCGCGTGTCGGTGAGCGTCGAGGCGAACAAACCTGTTACCCGGGGGGCGGTGATCTTCAGCGGCGGGGATACGCTCGCCCTTGCGGGTTTGGGAAGGGCGGCGCGGGGGTCATGGGTGGTCGAACGCGATCACGACTACTTCATCCGGCTCGTTGACGAGTTCGGTTACGAGAACCGGGACCCGATCACGTACCATATCCGGGCAATCGAGGACGCCTTCCCGGCGGTACGGATCATGGAACCGGGACGGGAGACCGACCTCGGACAGGACATGCTCGTTCCCCTCACCGTCGAGGCGATGGATGACTACGGGTTCGACCGTCTTGAGCTGCGCTTTCGCGGGCCCGACGGCGCAGAGAAGGTGACCGCGTTGCCCATCAGCCTCGTCGGGCGCGGACATGCGCAATCCCATTACCTCTGGGACGTGGGCAGCTTCGAGCTGCTTCCGGAGGACCGCATCACCTACCGAGTGGTGGTCTATGACAACGACCGCATTCGTGGCCCGAAGCGAAGCGAGACCGAGGAGTACAGCCTCCGGTTTCCGAGCGTCATGGAAGTCTTCACCGAGGCACAGCAACAGCAGGCGACGCAGATCGGCAGCCTCACGGAGATGCTGCGCACAGGACAGGAAGCTCAGCAGCGTCTCGAAGCCATCCGGCGGGAGCTTCTGAAGACGGAGGACCTCACTTGGGAAAGCAGGCAGGAGACGCAACGCATCGTCGAGCAGCAGCGCCAGGCGAACGAGGAGCTTCAGCGCGTCGCCGATGAACTCAGACGGACGCTCGAACAGCTTCAGAAACACAACGTCCTGTCCCCGGAAACGATGGACAAGATGCTCCAGATTCGCGAGATGATGTCCGAACTCATCACGCCGGAGCTTCGCGACGCTCTGGAACAGATGCAGTCCTCCATCCAGCAGATGCTCAGCCCGGACCAGGTCCAGCAGGCGATGCAGAGGCTATCGGAGAACCGACAGGAGTTGGACGAGAAGCTGGATCGTGTTTTGAACCTCCTCAAGCAGGCACAGGCCGACCAGCAGCTTGATGCCATGAGCAGACGCCTCCGGGAGCTTGCCCGACTTCAAGATGACGCGGTCGAATCGTTGCTCCGGCAGCCGACGGAGGCGCTTTCGAGCCGTGAGAAGGCACTCGGAGAACAGGTGGAGGACGCGAGGAATCGTCTCCGTGAGATGGCCCAGCAGATGCGCGAGCTGAACGCCTCGCCGTCGGACAGCCTCGACCGGATCGCCCACCTTCTCGAACAGAACCGCGCGGCGGAGCGGCTCCGACGGCTGGGCGATCAGCTTGGCTCCCTCAACCCGCAGGAGGGAGCCAGCGGCCGAGAGCGGTTCAGACCTGAAGCCGCGCGTCTCGGCGAACTGCTCAACCAAGCCGCTCAGTCCATGGAGAACACCGCGGAGTCGCGACGCAGCGCCCAGCAGCAGAATATCTCCCGGAAACTCGACCGCTCGGCACGGGACTTCCTGCACCTGTCGATGATGCAGGAGCAGCTACGAAACGAGACCGCCTCCGGGACTGCTCGAACCAACGCCTCTGCGCTCGGAGAGGAGCAGGTGGACCTGCAACAGGCGGCGTCGGGAGTCGTTGGGCGGGTGATGGAGACCTCACGCGAAACCTTCCTTATCCCTCCGGACCTCCTCCGGGCGATGGGCGAGGCTCTCACCCACATGCAGGGAGCGACGAGCGCGCTCGAACAGCAGAACCCCGGCCTTGCCCAGTCGAGCCAACAGAGCGCGATGGCGGCACTTAACCAGGCGGTGCAGAAGCTCCGCTCGGCAAGCCAACAAGCTCGGTCATCCCAGTCGGGAACCGGTTTGGAGCAGCTCCTTCAGCAACTGGCCGAGATGGCGGAGCGGCAGCGCCAGTTGAACCAGATGGGCGACGCGATCGGGCAGCAAGGCTCACTCTCTCCGTCCGACCTTGAGGCCATCGCCCAGATGGCGGCACAGCAGCTTGCCCTCGGTCAGGCGATGCGTCAGCTCGCGGAGCAATTGATGCGCTACCGGCAGACCCTCGGAAGGTTGGGGGATCTGGCGGGGGAGATGGAGCAGGCTGCGGAAGACCTGCGCCGCGGCGACCTCGGTCCGCGCCTTCAGGACCGGCAGCAGCGCATCCTGCAACGTCTGCTCGACGCGCAACGCTCGCTCCGGCAAGACAAGGCGAGCGAACAACGCATCTCCCGCACGGCGCAGGCGTACACTCCACGCGATCCCGGCGCGCTCCCGCAAGACCGGGGCGAGCGGCGCATTCTCCTTCAGCAAGCGCTCATCGAGGCGCTCAAAGCCGACTACCCGCCGGAGTACCGTTCGTGGCTCAGGCACTACTACGAGGAACTGCTCACCCAAGAAGCGCCAGCCGAACGGAAAAGGTAGGGATGCCCGGTCCTGTGCGGCCGTTGGGTCGTGACAGTGCGCCAGTGGCACAAAGGGGGTATGGCATAGCGGCGTCCGATGTCGTTTATTAATAGGAACAGATAGCGTCCGTCTCGGCAAAGCGACCTCGGCTTCGGACGAATGATGCATCCCCGCAAGATCGCGTGCGTCGTCCGAGTCGTCTCTCGCGAGGTACCACCCGCTGTGGAACACCTTACGAGTGAAAGGTGAGGACCACCGATGAAGCTCTGCGACCTGCTGACCGATTCCGTCATCGCCGTCAACATGGTGGCCACTGACAAGGGAGACCTCTTGCACAAGCTCGTCGATCTTGCGGCGATGGGGGATGCTCTTCACGATCGCGCGGCGGCGCTCAACGCCGTGGAAGAGCGCGAGCGGATCATGACGACGGGAATCGGCCACGGGGTGGCCATACCTCACGGGAAGACCGACGCGGTGAAGGACCTTGTCGCGGCGTTCGCCACGCTGGAGAAGGGGATCGACTTCGGAGCGCTCGACGGCCAGCCGGTCAGACTTGCGTTCATCCTGCTCGGACCGAAAGAGCCGAGCGGCCCACACATCCGAATGCTCAGCCGCATCTCCCGGCTCATGAACCGCGACGATCTGCGCAGGCGGCTCACAGAAGCCGGATCGCTCGACGAAGTGAGGGCGCTCTTCAGGGAAGCAGAACAGGATATGTTCGATCTGTAGATCAGAACGCGCATCCCGGCGCCAGGAGGATCATCCGAGGCCGGGCGGTTTCGTCCTCGCGATTTGCCTCTTGAAATTCGCGTCGCCGGTAGGCGCTCCAGCATGATACATTCCCGCTTCCCATATCTCTCCCTTCCGCTCGTTCGCAGCGTTCTTCCGGCCTTCCTCTACTGTTCCTTCTCCGTCTGCTCCGCCGCCTCCTCGCAGGACGTGATCAATTGGTTCCGTCAGGCTCAGGTGTACGAGCGCATGGGCAGGACCGACCAGGCGGTCACCCTGTACCGGCGCATCTGGCAGGACATGCCCACAAGATCGGACGCCGCCATCCGGGGAGCGCAGCTTCTGCTCGACCTCAATCGCGGCTCCGAAGCAGTGGCTTGGCTTGCCGAGGCGACCACGACATCCCCACAGGAACCGCTGCTCTGGGTCGAGTACGGCGACGCGCTCGATCGGATCGGTTCCTCGGACGCGGCGGACTCCGTGTGGTCCGTTGGAGCCCGTGTCGCTGCAAATCCGACGCTGCTCTACCTTGGCGTATCCGACCGCCTTATCGGTCGAGGGGCGCTGCCACGCGCGCTGTTGTGGGCGTCGACAGGTTCGGAAGTGAGCGACAACCCGGCCGCGTTCAGCCGGCGTCTGTTCGATATCCATCTGGCGCTCGGACATGCCGCCTCCGCCGCACGGTACGCTTCCGCCAGCGTGGGAGCGTCCGCCGAGCAGGTACAGGAGATCGTGGAGGCAATCGGGCAGATCGGATTCCCGCGCGCAGCCAGAGACTCAATGGCTGCGGTGGCCACGGAGATGTCGAACAGCGACAGCGCCATGGCCGGACGCGCCCTTCTTGCCGCCGAACTCAATCTCGCGGCGGGCAGGAGGCAGGAGGCGGCGGGGCTGTACGCGCGGAGTGCCCATGCCTCACGCGAACCGGCGAACGTGCTGCTTGCGCTGGCGGGTAGACTCGAGGAGCGTGGCTACAGCGACGTTGCAGCATTCCTCTATGAACAGATCGTCGCCGAATACCCTCTGACACCACTTGCGTACCGGTCCGCGTACCTCGCGGCGACGCGGTACGAAGAGTCGGGCAGGCCGGAGCGGGCGCTGTCACTCTATCGCTGGCTGGTCGAGCGGGGCAGGAGCGGATACGAGGACGGGGCGCGGCTGGCGCTCGGTCGGCTGCTCCTGGAATCGGGCGATGTCTCCGCGGCAAAGGAGCAGTTCACCAGCGTCTCGCGAACGGGGCGCACGCCATCCCTGCGGAGAGAAGGGTTGTTCGGCCTTGCGGAGTGCGCCCTCCGGCTCGGGCGGCTCGACGAGGCGGAGACGCAGTGGCGGGCGCTGGCCGAGAATCCCGGCGCGTTCTTAGACGCTCCGAAGGCACAATTGCGGCTTGCGGAACTGGCGATGTACCGAGGCGATGCTAAGGCGATGCAGGAGCGGTGTCGGGAGGTCCTTGACGAGCAACCATCTTCCGACGAGGCGAACGACTGCCTTGCACTCACCGGGATTCTCGCCGAGGCAGGACAGGATACCGCCGCATGGGTGCGGTACGGGAAGTTGCGGTACCAGCTCGACAGCGGGAGGTCCGATTCCGCCCTCTCCGGGATCCATCGCCTCGCCGGATCATCCCTCCTCGGCCGCGGGATGCTTCTCGCCGCACAGGCGGAACTGGCGCGGTCGCATCCCGAAGCTGCGGCGGAAAGTCTCGTCGTCGTGATCGGCCGGTTCGGCGACACCCCGATAGGCGAAGAGGCTCAGTGGAGACTTGCCGAGCTGTACCGCGTTCATCTCGCGGACGGTCGCAGGGCGCTGGAGGCGTACGAGGAGTTCCTGCGGCGGTACCCGGACAGCGTCTACACCGGCCCGGCCCGACGATGGGTGCGTGGCTTGCGCGATAAGAACGGGGCGACGTGATCATGGGGGAAGAACAAGGCGAGGGCGTCAGCGTGGTGAGCCGCCAGACATCGGCGATCGCGTGTCCTCAGGACTCTGCCGGTCGGCCTGGCGACGGTGGACCCGACGCACCCGCCCCGTCATGGTGCAAGCCCGACGCGGGTGTCGGGCCGAGCGGCTGTCACCCCCGTGTCGGAGTCGCCCTGCGGGCCAGACGTCTTATCGCATCCCTTCTGCTCGTCGTGGGAGTGATGCAGCCGGCTCTCGCGGACAAGCTCCTCATCCCGATGGACCTCACGCAGACGGACCATCTCAAGGCGTACGGTGTGGTTTACTGGGCGCTCCAGCGGCAGGTTCCCTGCGAATGGTTGCTCAACTATCGCGGCGGCTCGTTCATGATGGACTACGGCGGCGTGGTCGCCCTAGAAGCGCAGGTTCGCGGCGTCAGAACGCAGCAGATCAGCTCCGCGCAGGCGGCACAGATTTACAGCACCATTGAGCGTGAGAACATGGAGGTGATCCGGCTCGACAAGGCGCCTCGCATCGCCGTCTACACTCCTCCGAACAAACAGCCGTGGGATGATGCGGTGACCCTTGCACTCGCCTACGCCGAGATCGACTATACCACCCTGTGGGACGCCGAGGTGCTCGCCGGGCAACTGAAGAACTACGACTGGCTCCACCTGCACCACGAGGATTTCACCGGCCAGTACGGCAGGTTCTACATCAGCTACCACAGCGCGCCGTGGTACCAGCAGCAGAAGGCCGAGTACGAGCGCGCTGCCCGCTCCCTCGGTTTTTCCAAGGTGAGCGAATACAAGAAGGCAGTCGCGCGCGCCATCAAGGCGTACGTCATGGAGGGCGGATTCCTCTTCGCGATGTGCAGCGCAACCGACACCATCGACATCGCCCTTGCCGCCCAGGACATCGACATCACGGCGGCGATCTGCGACGGAGACGGAACGACTCCGAACTACAACGAACGCCTCGATTTCTCGAAGACGATGGCGTTCTACAACTTCCGCCTCGAAGAGAACATCTGGGTGTACGAGTTCTCCGATATCGATACCTACCCGGAGCGGGTGGCAAACCCGCGTGGCCCGGAAGCCGATTTCTTCACGCTCTTCAACTTCTCGGCGAAGTTCAGCCCGGTGGAGAGTATGCTGACGCAGGACCACGTCGACCACGTCAAGGGCTTTCTCGGTCAGACCGTCGGCTTCCATCGGCGCGTTATCAAACCGTCGGTGGTGATCATGGGCGAGGCAGAGGGTGTCGACGAGGTGAAGTACATACACGGCAACGTCGGTCGCGGGACCTTCACCTTCCTCGGCGGGCACGACCCGGAGGACTACCAGCACGTCGTGGGCGATCCGCCGACCGACCTGAGCTTTCACCGCAACTCACCGGGGTATCGCCTCATCCTCAACAACGTCCTGTTTCCCGCTGCCCGCAAGAAGGAGCAGAAGACCTGAGCGATTCACCGCAAGTTACCCGCTCGGAGGGGCGACTCATAGATTCCGAAAATCCGTTGACAAAGGCATTTAAGGCTCATAACTTGTCTGCATGGCTCGTCCCGCACCGCACACCGGATTGCGGGCAGGCGGCCTGGGTGGCTGGCAAGGCGGCAAATGAGCTTCATCTCGGAAAGACAGGCATGATGCTGACCGTCAGGATTCCCCTACGTAGCGCCCTCTGGTGGCTGGTTGTCGCCGGGGCGGTCATGGTGTTGACATCCGGTGCCCGCGCTCAGTCCGAGTCGGAAGAGGAAGGTCCGCCGTTCCGACAGGTATATCTCGACCATGCGGACCGGCAGTTCGCGGGGATACAGGCCGACGTGAGCAACCAGCGCATCCTGCTCAACGAGCGAGGGCAGGAGTTTCTCGAAGAGATCGCCGTTCGGGTCGATGAGGAACTGGCCAGGGTACCCAGCTACGTACCCCTGCCCGGCGAACAGCCGCCGCCCGAGCACCCGAGTGTGCTGAGGCTCAACGAGTACGAGACGACCCTGAGCGAGCAGGTCTACGAGATTGAGAATCGCATGCTGGACGCGATGGACCAGATCTCCCTGCAGCGCGATTCGCTCGTCTCTGAACTGAAGCAGCCGGAGGATGTCCGGCGCATCATTGACGAATTGGAGAAGGCGATCCGGACTGATCTGGAACTGTGGCGCACGAAGGTGGACTTCGTCGGAGGACGGCTCATCGCCGATGGTACGCCGGACCAGGCGCGTCGGATGTTCGTGCGGTCGTACAATAGCATCGTGCTCCACTATCAGATAGGACAGTACCGACTGGCGCTCGACCGGATCGAACTGCTCGGCAAGCCGTATGGCGATCTTCCGCTGCCGGAATGGCTTGAGAGCCTGCCCTTCTACCGGGCTGAATGTCTCTACGCCCTGGGAGAGTGGGATGAGGCGTTCGAAGCGTACATGGGCATCTGGCAGGAGCAGACGCACCTCTACGCACAGCAGGCGCTGCTCGACTGGGTGGAGCTCGCCCTCGCCGGTCAGGAATACCGCCAGCTTGCGACGATGTGGGTGACGCAGCCACGGCTGCCCGACGACCCGATCGACGCAAACCGCATACGGCTCCTCGTTGCGGAAAGCTACCTTCGGCTGAACGAACCCCAGACCGCACTAGCCGTGCTCGACCAACTGGCGCAGGAACGCCCGGTGCTCGACGCGGAGCGCGACGTCCTGACGCCGGAGGACATCGCCTACCTCCAACAGGCGAACACGCGCCTGCTCGTCTACGGGCAACTGCTGCGAGCTGAGGCGGATCTCTCGAACGTGCCGGAACGGAACCTCGAAGAGGACCTTGCGCTTTCCCGTGCTGAGACACAGCCAAGTGCCGATCTCGAAGCTCTGCTCGGCACCATGCCCACCGGGACGGCAACCTCCGGAGTGGGCACCACACCATCGCACCTTGACACGACGCGCTACTATTCGGCGAAGGCGTTCCTCATCGCGGAAGGGAAGATTCGCTCCACGAAAGCACGCAGGGACGAGGCGCTCAAACAGGCGATCGCCGATCTTGAAGGGCTTCTAACCGTTGTCCGGCAGATCGACCGCGATGGCCCGCTCGTGGCGCGCACCTTGATGGCCCTCGGCCAGGCGTACTTCCAGGACGAACGCTACGGGGACGCGGCTGCGGCGTACGGAGCGGTTCCGATGAGCTCCGTATGGTACCCCGATGCACAGTTGGGTCGAGCGTGGGCGTTCCTAGAGCAGGGAAACTATCTGGAGGCGAAGACCTCGATCAACATCGCGCGGCGCTGGCCGCTCAGCCCCTCTGCGGCACTTGAGGCCTCCGCGCTCAATAGCTATATCCTCTCGCAACTGGGCGACGAGCAGCAGGCCAACGCCGAAGTCCAGAACATGATGGTGGCGGTGACGTTTGAGGAGCGCCGGGGGGCCTCCGTCTGGATGGTGCGACAGCTTCAACAGATTGACCAGTCGTTGCGCCTGCTCGGCATCCTGTCGCTCGAACGGCAGAACGAAGGCCTGTACCGGGCCGTGCGGGAGGAGCGTGAACACCTCGACAGTCTGCGGGTTCTCGTCCAGCAGGTTGAACAGTATCTTCGGCAGTATTCCCTCGGCAAGCTCAGCGACCGAGGTCCTCTCACCCAGGACATCCGCCGTGAACAAGGCCGCCTGCGCACCATCCAGGAACACATCACCGACATGAGACGACAGGCAGGGCGTGCTCCGACCGAGGGTGGTGCTGGACCTCAGCTCTCATTCGAGGAGCGGCGGCACGAGTTGGAGCGATGGCTCCGAGGAGTCGAACCGAGCGAGGTGAGCGCCGAACAGCAGGTGTACGAAGCGTGGGTCGAGTATGCCGAGTTCGCGTACGCCAAACGTATATTTGAGGAGAACCAGCAACGTCGTACGCAGTCTGAGGACTTGCGCAATATGCGCTACCGCATCTCTCGGATAATCTCGGACTCACCATGAGCATTCGAGCCACCATCGGGAGCGGTCTGGTTCTCGCCATGCTCGGCCTGACGCCCTCACTGTGGGGTCAGGAGGCCTTGCGAGTTCAGGCCGCCGCCGATACGACGCTGCGCGCAGCACAGCCGTTGGCTGCACCGCTCGACGCGACGCCGCTGCCCTCCTTGACAACGGCGAAATCCGAGTTGCGGACTCTTCCGCCGCTACCCGAGCGGGCCTACTCGGTGAAGTCCCCGCCGCTGCCGCTCCCGATGCCGGGCGACACCGTCATCGTCCCGCAGATTTCGACAAAGGAGATCGTGGATCCGGAGCTGAAAGCGCGCGCCGACTCTCTCAATCGCAGTATCCGGCTGTATGCGATTCAGGAGCGCCTCCTTGAGGCGGAAATGACCGGGACAGCCCCTCATGTGGGGCTTCTGACGCGGCAAGACTATCTCCAAGCAAGGCTACAACTTCTGCGGAGCATGGAGTCGGGGATTCAGGAGGAGTTGAAACGCAGGCTTGCAGACCTCGACGTGACCATCGCGGCGCTCGATTCAACGGTCGATGCGACACGGGGTCAGGAGATCGCCGCGCTTGAGGATTTCATCGCGCGATACCCCGACAGTCGCCAGGTTGCCGACGCCAAGTTCATCCTCGGCCAGCTCTACTACAAGAGAGAACAGGCGCGATTCATCGAGTCAACGAGGCGCTTCACCACGGAGTTCCAGCGTTACCGCCTCGGCCTGCTTCCCGTAGCGCCGAAGATCGCGCGAATGGATGAGTCCGTCCCGGTCCCGTACTACCGCGACGTGTTGCGGCTCGGCACGAACAGAGACCTGGTCCCGTATTCGCTCTACTCCCTCGGCAAGTACCATCTCGAGCAAGCTGCGGACTACGGTGCGCGCGTCTCCGAAGCGCGCTCACTCCACAGCAGCGAAGACCTAGTCCGGTACGAGCGACTTCAGGCCGAGCAGATGGATACGGCAAAGGCCTATTTCGCGCGACTCATCGTCGAGTTCCCCGACGACACGGTGAACGTGCCGGAATCGTACTACGTGCTGGCCTCGCACTACAACGTGCGGGGCGGGCAGGCCAACCGTGACACGGCGGCGGTGTACTGTCAGGCCATCGTTCGGGATCACTGGTATTCCCCCCGGTATCAAGCCTCGCTCATGCTCCTTGCAGAGATCAACTTCGCCAGCGGCGTCGGGACTGTCGCGTTTCCGGGACGGCCCGACTACCAAGAGAAGAAGGCGCTACGCAACCGGTATTTCGCCGATGCGCTTGCCTATCTGGCCTGGCTGGCGCGGGATATCGACGCGTACAAGCTGCAGCAGATCCCCGGAGTATCTCCGGACCCGACGCAGTTGCGCCCGCTGATGATGGAACCGAGCAGGCAGGATCGCGCCATCCAGTTCATGACGCAGATGATCACGCGCCCCAGTCCTCCCGGAATGGGTCTGGAGCCCCCCCCACCGGTGGAGACGGCGGTCAGGCTGGTGGCGGCGGCGGGCAATCCACCCTTCGGCGCGGACCTGCTGCGGCAGGTCGGTGACCGCAAGAACCAGGACTACAACACGACACAGAATCCCGCTGACCTCGTGGCCGCTCTGACGTCGTACGACTCGTTGCTTTCCCGGTATGCGACGTATCGTGACGGCCCTCGCATTCAGCAGCAGATTATCGACAACGCGACGTTCCTCTCGGAGAACCCGCAGGAGCGTCTGGATATCTATGTCAACCAGAAGATATCGTACTTCGAGCGGTTCAACCGGAACAGCGAATGGGCGAAGCAGAGCGATGCGCCGGAAACCGTACGGAAAACTGCCGACGATTCGGCGGCGGTGTACCTGGAGCAGGGCGCACGATACCTTTACACACAGGCGCAGGCGGCTGGCGATCGTGGGAAGCTGAGGAAAGCGCTGGACCACTTCGTCCGGTACTTCCAGACGTACCCGGAGCGTCCGCAGGCGTATGAACTCAACTGGAGCCTCGCGACGGAATTGCGCGACTTGGGCGACTACGAACGGGCATATCAGGAGTTCATGCGGGTCTCGAACGCGCAACTCGGCAAGTACCGGGAGGATGCCGCGCTCGAAGCCGTTGCAGCAGCGCAGCAACTGCTCGACGCGGAGCACGCCCGGACGCCTGCTCCCGAAGCACCGCCACGGTGAGAGTGACGGGGGCATCTGGGATGCCCTTCGCTTGCACGCCGCACCCATGGATCAGGAGCCATGCGTAGGTTTCTCTCGTTCATCGGAATCGGAGTGGTAGCCGCCGTCATCATCATCGGCGGCTGGCCGACTTGGCTTCCCGCGCAGTTCACCGAGGAAGAGCTGGAGCGGAACCCGAAGCTCACGCCTGCGATGCGCAAGCTCATTCTCGCCTACGAGAACTATCTCACCCGCTTCCCCAACGGGGCGATGGCGAAGGACTTCCTCATCGACGAGGCGGGACGCTTCCGCGATGTCGGCGACAACCAGTTGGCGGTCATCGCCTTCAAGCGGGTGCTTGGCCGAGGCGAAATCACCCAGGGCGACCGGGCGTATGTCTACGAGCAGATCATGGCAAGCTATCAGGTCCTCGGCGAATATGAGCTTCAGGAAGAGTGGGCTCACCGTATGGCGGTGGCCGACGTGGGCCGGGAGAAGCAGCAGCAGGCTAAGGATTTCATCTTCAGCGCCGGGTACAACCACGCCAAGGCGCTGGAAGACAGTGGGAGCATCGAGCAGGCTGGTGAGGCGTACGAGCGGCTGTCGGTGAAGAACCCGGACCACGATCAGGCTTCGGCGGCCATGCTCAAGGCTGCGAGCCTCTACCAGCAGGCCAACGACAAGGGCAGAGCGGCGCGCACGTACGAGCGGTTCTACTACACCTACCCCGACTACCGGGACCCGCAATCGGGCAAGGGCGCGCTTCTCGCGCTGGAGACCGCTGCGGTGCTCTATTACGAGATGGAGGATTATCGCCACACCGCGGACGCTACGGAACGCATCCTCGCCGCGGCGCCGGAGCATGAGAACCGCAGGCAGTACATGAACAACCTCGCGGCTATCTACGCGCTGCTGAAGGACCACAACAACGCAATCCGGGTGCGGCAGCAGTTCATCGCCCTGTATCCGAGAGACCCGAGGGCCGGTTCGTACCAGTGGGACATCGCCGAATACCGAGGCTTGGCCGGTCAGCGACAGCAGCAGTTGGCCGATTACGAGGCGTTCGTGCGGGACTATCCAGGCGACTACCGCGCCATTCAGGCGAACTACCTCATCGGCGAGAGCCAACTGAGGGAACGGAAGAAGGCTTTCGACCGACGTGCGACTGGGGATGAAGCCGAGCGACTCCTCCAGGCGGCTCGGGCGCACTTTGAGCGGGCGTACACCCTCCACGACTCGGTCGAGAAGGAGAAGCAGGGCGCTGGTGATGTCGCACACGCGCTGGCGGCAATTGAAGAAGTGGCGAAGATGGACAGTGCCAACTACTACGCCACCAACCTGGCCAGAACGGAGCACTTCTCCCAAGATAGCACCCGGAAGTGGCAAGCTCTTCAGAAGGCGGCGGAGATCTACTTCAAGATCGCCGACTACACCTACCCACCGAGCACGTTCGAGGCGCTCTACAAGCGTGGCCGCCTGTTCGAGGATTTCGCCGAGGAATACCTGAAACAGCCCCGACCGGACACGGCAATCACGTACTATCAGATCCTGAACGTGTTCTTCATCAACGCCGTGTCGCAGACGTTCCTTTCGAAGCTGGCAATCCCGGCGTACGAAAGGCAGATGATCGGTTTCTATCAGGAGAATCAGGCGACCATTGACACCGCAGCCTTCACGATTCCCGATGAGTCGTTGAGACGGGTACATCTGTACTATCTGGAGGAGGCGCGGAAACGACTGGGTGCCATGCCGCAGAAGCTCGATAGCCTAACCCTCAACACCATCCGGTACGAAGCGGATGTGATCGTGCTGGAGGCTCAGGAGCAGATTCCGAAGAAGTTCGAGGAGGCATGGGGCACCTTCCGCCAACAGCGCGCGGCGCGGTATCGTGAGGACCCGAAACTCCAGTACCCGGATAGGCAGAGCATCTTCGATATCGGCGTCTCTCCGGTTGTATATGGCAAGAGCCAAAGTGATACGACGGCTCTCGTGAGACGTTTCCAGCAGATCATCGCGGAGGGTCAGCGCCTCGGTGCCGATACGAGTTGGGTGCTCTACAACCGGGGTCGGCTCCGGCTCGTCTACGGGGCGCGAAGCAACTACTTCCGCGAGGTCGCCGACGAGAGTGTCGATGGCGTGGGTGTGCAGGTAGACACGCTGCGAGGACGCTCGGAGTTCCTGACCCAGATCGTCGCTCGGCTGCCGAAGATCGATCTGTCGGTGCTCGGCCCGCCACCGGAACGACCAGACCTGACGCCGCCGGAACCTCCCGTGAGGCCGGAAGGTGATCTACAAGCGCTGGCCGCGAACCCCGAGACACGCCCACTCGTGATCAAGTTCCTCGAGGACTTCAAGAACTACCGCGCGCAGGTGCAGGGAATCCAGCGCCGCGTCGATCGCTACAAGCGACGGATCGATGAGTACCAGCGGCGGCGCGATCAGCTTATCCAGGATTACTCCAACCGGTTCCGGGACATCGTGGCCGACGCGGGGCGTGAAGCGCAGGTGTTCGGCGAATATGCGCGAAACACTCAGATCTACCGGCTCACCATCGAGCAGGTGATGGACCGGACGTACGAGGCGTTCGAGCGGGATATCTCCTTTGGTGACTCCATCGGTTACAGCGACCGGGACCGTCGTGCCGTGCGCGACTTGGCGCTCACGGCGGCGATGCGGGTGGCACGGGAGATGGATTCGCTCTACGCCAACGTGCTGAACATCCGAGACTACTACGAGACGGCGCGCGACACCGCGAGCGGAGGCGAGGGATCACCGGCGTTCAGAGTGCTCAACAATCTCGTGACGGGATACGCGGCGGTTGCGGACTCATTCCGCAGCGCAACGATCAGGCGCTACCTCTACGTCTATGAAGGTCGCGACTCGACCTTCAACGTCAGCATTGAACATCCGACCATCGTTGCCGCAATCGGGCGTCTGAAACAGCTCGACCCGACCTTCGGCGTCACGACGGTTCCGCTTGCCTTCACCTATGTAACGGAGGACTCGACGGGGCTGTGGCGCGTGTCG
>Ga0315282_10006556_pt1 | contig 19433 bp, 25 predicted proteins | sample YL17G07_20_MG_FD_203693 | JGI IMG/M metagenome (GOLD analysis project Ga0315282, IMG submission 203693) | Sediment microbial communities from Yellowstone Lake, YNP, Wyoming, USA - YL17G07_20 | ecosystem: Environmental > Aquatic > Freshwater > Lake > Sediment | place: USA: Wyoming | collected... | reverse complement strand
CGCTGGTACTGGTGAGGTACACAGAGCCGATGCGTTATGAAGAGTTCATGGAAAGGCTTTTACGTGGAGGAGGGAATAGAGTTGTGTTCACAGCACAATTCTAGCTTGCAATTGAACAGCACCAATTATTTGTCAGATGATGTTGAAGAGGAGATCGAAGAAGCTGTCGGCAATGCCGAAGAAAGGAAGACTTTGAAGAATTTGAAAGATGAGTATTTATCTAAAATCAAGATTGGAGTCTTTAGAGTAGGGCCAAAGCCATACGTTTTTGAGGCCCACGAAGACTATTTTGACGAAGCGGCTACTTTAGTAATGAGGGATAGTTTGAACCAAAGTCTTAGAGGTTTTCCGCTCTTGATTGATTATGCGGATTCCATATGCAAACATGTGTTGGCCGCAGATGACTTTAACCAATTAATAGAGCACAAACTTGCTTTAAAAGGAGGATATTTTGGTTATGGATTTGACATGCCAGAGAGAATGTTAAGGAGGAGATGAGTAAATGGATCTAGGCTACGTCCACTTTGATCGTCCTGGTGCAAGTAACGTAATCAGTGAAGTTTTAACGCTGTCTGAGATAGCGGATGCGGTATTTCGTAATAAATACGTGAACCTATCGGAAAAAACCGCCACAAACCCAAACGGAAAAACATTCATCGGTCGAGTGGTAGAAGGCCCTTTTTTCATTCCAGAAGAAGTTGGACGAGACTCAGCGATAGCTCAAGCACCCATATTGCGAGGAGACACAGTCCCCATCATTCCGAAATATTATGCTCTAAACCGTGTTGAAATCCTTGGCGAATATGATGGAACAAGATTGCTACCAAGTAGAACACGACCACGTCCTAAATCTAAAGTGTCAGAACTAGACCTCCGGGCAATACATAATATTACAGGATCAGCAGGAGATCTTTTGCTCGGAAAACTCGAAGGATATAACGAAGTAAACATATCCATAGATTCAACAGATAAGAAAATTTTGCCTCGTAATTTTGGCATATTTGGCACTGTTGGCTCTGGCAAATCTAACACCGCCCAAGTTCTTATCGAGGAAGCACTTAAGCAAAAATATGCTGTAGTGCTTTTTGACGTAGAAGGAGAATATGTCAACATGGACAAACCTACTAATGAACTGACTGACCTGTTAAAAGCTTATGGCTTAAATCCATCAGGTGTCAAGGATTTTGAAGTTTTATACCCCGCCCCGGGCGAGAAACCCAGAGCAGATGCGCATCCTTTTTGCGTCAGTTTTGATACATTCGATATGTTTATTCTATTCGAGTTAGTTCATGCTACAGAGGCTCAAGAACGTTCATTTTCTGTATTGGTTGATGAAATAGAACGTGAAAAGGCAGGCAGGAAGGAGACTAAAAAAGGTCCATTAGCAAGGGAACGGGAGAAGAGTGAGCCGTACACTCTATCAAGAGCCATTCAAAAAATCTACGCCCTTATTGATGACGATAGGATGAATAAAATTTCTGGATACGCCCTATCAGGCAAACTTGCTTATATCAATAGATTCGGTATTTTTGATGCAAAAGGTGTAGATGAGCTTAATGCAGAACAACTGGTCCAACCTGGGAAACTTACAGTAATAGATGTGAGTAGCTGTAGCGATCATGTAAAGAACATCGCAATAGTGGATGTTCTGAAAAAAGTTTTTGATAAGAAGCTTGAAGACCCAAAGGCGGCAAGGACTCTCATCGTTATTGAAGAGGCACACACGTTCATAAGCAGAGAGGCACGTGACAAGATGGAGGCAACTGTTGATATGCTGAAAATAATCGCTAGACGAGGACGGAAACGATGGCTTTGTCTTTGTTTTGTATCTCAGCAACCAGCGCATATTCCTACTGAGATATTCGAACTATGTAATTCGCGTATAATTCATACTACAAAAAGTGAACCAAATATCAACGCATTGAAAAGCACTACCGGAGGAGTGGTCTCTGAAGTGTGGAATATTGTTCCGATATTAGGGCAAGGTCAGGCTTTAGTGACTACGCCACAGTTTACTCACCCATTAATAGTAAACATACGTCCCGCCGCCTCCCAAAGAAAGTTTGTAGAATATTAGAAAAATCGTTGTCTAAAGGGTCCTAAAAGCACGGAACCATATCCACGACAAGTATTAATTAATATGTGCCCCTATCTATAGGGAGAAATATGCCTAAGGGGACAAGAACCAAGGAATTCGGAGTCTCGAAGAGAGAGAATCACGACTCCTCACCATTCTACAGCAGGTCGTTGTACTCTGAAGCTCGCATAGATGAGAAGATTCCCGAAATTGAAAACCCGGTCCCGCCAGACGTTCTAGACAAGATTCTCCTGGCTGACAGCCGAACCCTATCCATGATCCCAGACAACAGTGTGCACCTGATGGTCACATCGCCCCCATACAATGTAGGGAAGGAATATGATGAGGACCTCGACTTGCCGGCATACTTAGACCTGCTGAAAAAAGTCTTTGCAGAAACTTATCGCGTCTTGGTGCCTGGAGGGCGTGCCTGCGTCAATATCGCCAATGTGGGCAGGAAACCTTACATTCCGTACCATAAATTCGTTATAGAGTCTATGCAGGAAGTCGGCTTTCTTATGCGTGGCGAGATCATCTGGGACAAGGAGGCCGGCGCAGGAACCTCCACGGCCTGGGGGAGTTGGCAGTCGGCCTCAAACCCGACGCTCAGGGATACCCACGAGTACATCCTCATATTTTCCAAGATGAAATTCTCTCGGAGCAAAAAGGGCAAGGTCGACACTATAACCCGTGACGAGTTCCTAGAGTTCACAAAAAGCGTCTGGAAGTTCATGCCAGAATCGGCCGAGAGGGTGGGCCATCCCGCACCTTTCCCAGTGGAGCTCCCCTATCGCTGCATCCAACTCTACACCTTTAAGGATGAAGTGGTTTTCGACCCGTTTTGTGGTGTGGGGACAACTGCGGTGGCAGCATTAAAGGCTGGCAGGCACTTCATCTGCATCGATATCAATCAGGAGTATGTTGATAAAGCAAAGAAGAGAGTGTCCGCCATAATAAATCAAACTAAAATTGCCTCTTTTGTCGGATAGACTAATCAGCGATCCAGTAGTCTACCCACCGCTTGTAGGGATCGTAATCAATCGTGGTCTTCTTCCACATTATGGGTATGCATTTCGTGCCAGGATCCTGCATGAGCCTGACGATGGTTTCTTTGGCGAACTCCACGCCCCGGGGGTTGGTGCCAGGCTTCGGGAGCTTGAGGTAATTCGCTCTTCCCATTGAGCTGAAAAGTTTGTTTTGAACTTCGAGCGGTATCAGGAAGAGACCTCCCGGATGGTAGATGCTGCTAGGGGTTGCGCTCTCTATGACATATGCCGCGTCCCACTTTATCTGAGCAAGGAGGATCTCGCACTCCGGCTTGTAGTTGTCCGTGAAAAACTTTGCTCTTTCCGCATCCACGGTCCATACTGCTTTGACGCCTCCCATGCCAGTGATTGTTTTGATGGATATCGATTCGCCAAAGAGCTTGACATCCACCTGAGTCTCGGTTATCGGGATTTTCGTGTCGACCGCGCCCTCGCCGAATTTGTAAACCAGCAAAGCAACCAAGATGCGCTCTCTTAATGAGCCCACTTCCATGCCCGTCTTCCCGGCCCTCGAACTCTCGATCTCGGCCATCTGGAAGAGGCGGGGCAGCTTCTGCTTGACTTTCTCAACAGTAGCTGGGTCGTCGAAGAGCTCGTGCAACTTGGTCATAGGCTACACTGTAATATCATATAGCGAAAGTACCCTATTTAATGCCTTTTATAGAAGTCATTATGATCATATTATCAGGTGCATAGGGTGAGTCTTAATAAAAAAGATTTGCCGGATTCAGTAGTATTCCGTCTTGTCTATGTTAAATGTCTCTATTTATCGGGCGCCCGGGATGCTGAAGAAGGCACCAAGATCGGTCTAGCACAAGCGATACAAAATTTTGACAATAGTGTAGAGTTGTTAATGCGCACAGTTATCGATTATTTGGGAGTGAAATATGATCAAGATGAATGGAAATTTGATGTGCTTCTTGGAAAAGTTAGAAATAATGTTAACAATGGCATTAGTAATGAACGTGCCATAGTTAATATTCACCAAATGAGAAATTTTGTCCACCATTCTGGAATAGTTCCATCCCACGATCAAGTGTATGAATTTGAATACGTTGTAAAAGAATTTCTCGCCAAACTAATAAGACAGGTCTTCTCGCTAGATTTTTCGGACATATCCATGGGTGAATTAATAAAAAACAACGATGTAAGAGAACTATACAAGGCTTCAGAGGCAGCCTTCTTTTCAGGCGATTACAGAAAAGTTTTGATAAACGGAATAGCAGCTTTCGAATTGGCAAAGAATCTTGAGCGGGGGGCCCTCTTTGGTAGTGGAATTACCAGGTATAGAATTAGAGGAACCGAGGACTCACAATGGCCTATTAATTATATCACAGCTTTGGATGAAGAGGTTGAACTTTTCAAACTCAGATTGGATTACAAAAAATATCAGACATATCGACAATTCTTTGATGATCTACGACCCTTAACATCCATCAAAACCGCGAAAGAGGTTGAAGCATTGATTGGCAATAATTTGGATTCCATGCCACAAAATATACAAAAAGAACGTGCAAAATTCTGCTTAGAGTTTGCGATTGAAAGTATATTGAGATGGGAGTCGTTTGCAAGACCATCCTTTATTGAAATGATGTTAGAGCGCGTTTCACGATTAGAAAAATCTTAAGTTTTGGAACGCTATACAAAAAGTTCATAAATGATGAGTTGGTGTATAAAACCGTTAATCATCATTAATGGTTACATCATTCTGCTTGGATGAAATACTTTCCAAGGTCTCGCACATAAATTTTGAACTATTCCTAATCCAAATTTGGCACTCTTCGTTGTGTCTTATTAGTTCAGGAATGCGCTCAAAAATTCGATCATCTATTAGACCTTGGTCTGGATAGCGGGTTTTGAATTCGAAATTCTCAAACATAAATGATAATGTGGTGGTTCCAACTAGACCACGGAGAAAGTCTATCATATTTGCCATGTTAGTAAAAAATGAAAGCATCTTTTTATTGAAGCTGCCTTTTGCTATCTTGAACTCCGAATAATCCGCAATGTTAAATGCATGATTAATGGCACCTGTACTTTCTTTGTATATGCTTATGCCTGCCTCAATTCTTTCAAAATCTGACGTTTCCTCAATTATACGTCTTTCGGGAGGCGGTGCAATTTTCAAGTTCAGCCGATATTTTTCCAAAAACTCATTTATTGACGAAGTAAAAAACGAGATGATTTCCTTGAGCAAAGTTTTAACTTCTTCAGGCATATTAAAGCTCTCAATAAATTTAACCATAGTTGCGACAAAAATACTGTTCGTAAAGTCTTTCATTAAACGATTACCTTCACCTGTTTTGAACAAGATTAAAAATGCTCTGGCTCTTTGATCAAACCACTTATGTGCGTCATGTCCAATTGTTTTTTCTTCCGTCGATGCTATTTCATTAATGAGTTTGTAAACTTTCCTATACTTCACCTTCGCATCGGGCATCATCCTTATCATAGATGAAAATAATAGCCCAAAAAGCTTAATGGCGACTTTATTTACTTTTTCATTTGCTTGCTGAAGATGATATAAGGCTAATAATTGAAGATTTTCACTTTTTTTCCGACGACGACCTTCCCCATACAAAATTTTCGCCGCAATTATATCAATTGATGCCGAATCAAGCCATTTCGGGATTTCGTTAGGATTCATTTTCCCAATACCTTCTCTACCTCCTTCAGTATTTCCGCTACTTTATTTCCCTTCTTGGCAAAGATGATCATCCGCCTTGCTCTTCGCCCTATCCCCGGCGCACTTCGAGCAGATCCGGCATCCGTCCAGGCTAAGCAGGAACGCCTTGTAGTACCCCGCCAGAAACGCCTCCCTCTCCAGCGCCACCAGACACCGGCTCAACCCTCGCCCTTTATATCCAGCAGTTCCGGATGGTGGGTCATGTTGGTCGCCCTCCCCACCTTCCTCGCCTAGTATAGCCACCTCTCCAAGGTCCCCTGCACTGGCTCGGCTTTGGGATTTACCTTTACACCTATCCCCCTGAAGACCGTCCGGGCGGCCTCCACCACCATCCCCTCGCAGTAGCCCCTGTCGTAGATCCCGGCGAAGAGCGCCATCAGTACCCTCACCCTTCATATCCGGCAGTCTCGGGCAGGTGCTCAATACTTATAGAAAGCCTCCACCACAGTATACTTAAGAGGCTTTATGAGGGGAACCTTAAAATGGGGACCAATTTGACTAGCCAAGACGCCGACAAGGTTCCTTTAGCGGAACGTGCGAAACAAGACTCGCCCGGGAAGCAGGAGATTGACATTCGATTGGTGTGCTAAGAATGAATCCTTTTTCAATTAAAATAATAACCCTTAAACTCCCTGGCTCAAAACACATAACTGTGTGAGCGTCGAATGACCAAGGCAGATTGGAAGAGTGTTGCCTTGGGGCTAATCCTTACGCCTATTTTCCTGTTCTTGGGCGAGTTGCTCTGGAGCGATTGGTTTGGTGTTGCCCTTCTCGTTGTGGCTTATGTAATTATCAAAGATTTTTACACAAAATTGGACGGCAAAAGCTTCTGGTGGGCTGAACTCATATTTGTGACGGGCTTTGAAATAACGATGTTTTTATGGGCAATTCAGGTAAGCCTTTGGTATGCCCAGCACATAGCGTATGGGGTGGGTACAGCCGGCGGCCCCATAATCGCCAGTATTGTTGCCACTTGGTACTTCGCTTATCGGAAGAAGAAGGTTGAGTGAAATGAAGCGTCAGAGTTCTTAAGAGAACTTGTTATGCATATAAAAGATGATTTAATTCTCGAATTACTTGTGTTCGCCCAGGACTTTGAGGCTCTCGGACTAATAGGAAACACTGATGTATAATTTTTTGCCTTCCTTCTCCTTCTGCTCTGCAAGGTCCACGAAGTCGCTGAATGCCTTGACATACGGGCTGTCCATCGTAGCAGTTTCATGGTGCCAATCTTTATCTTTTTACACTGTAGCCGGAGTCTTGCCTGCCCTCGTTTGCCACTTTATCAATACCAAACTCGCAAGCGAAATGAGTATTCCCGCAAGAAGTATTGGGAACAATTGAGGGAAGATATTTTCAAGATTTGCAATTATTGCTTCATCGAATAAAAATATCCAATAAAATAAAAGTGCAATGCCGACTGCGAAAACAGGATACTTGATGAAATTAACTTCTTTAGGCATTCTTGGTGTCTCATCCTTTCTATCCAATTCTCCCGCTATGTAAAGGACTGCTATCGACAAAAATCCGATTAACCATACAAAATAATTTGTAGTAAGATAGCTCAATAAAGGAGCAAAGTGTGAATTTCCCGGCATGAACGCCCAAACCAACGCGACTATGATTGAACCGATGAGAAACCCTCGATCTAGCAGTTGATCATTCAGGGCAAAACCGTAAACCCGCCTCCAGGGGACACGCCCCTTAGGAGGACGTAGGTCAATATCAGCATATTCCAGCAGCCCACGCAGGTCCTCCTGATAAAAGTAGACGTTTTCGCTTTCGTCAAGAGGTTGAGGATCACCATTGCTGTCGTACAAACCTCGCTTTACTAACCTCGTTAGGGGGAAGAACCACTCACAGCCGCGATCCTTCACGGTGGTGAAACAGTCTAGGAAGGTATGAAGAAAAACGCCCAATGCAATTAATGGGTTGGCCAGATACGCAATTCCAATTACGAACACGTTATGGAATAAGGCGCGATGGAGCTGTGTATCTCGATATGCTCGTCGTGGAATGAACCAGTATTCTCTGTCTAGGTCAGGTAGGAGTGCGCCGAGAGCTACAAGAAAGGCCATTTCAGGACTGCCGAAGAATACGAAACCAACGGCAAAGCCGGCTACAAGATGAGTTATTAAATTCATGTTACATCGTAAACATTTTATAATTTTTACTGAAGATAAACCCTCGTGTTCATCCCTTCCCATATCAACAAGACAGCTACGCCCATTTTGCACCACGTTTTTCCTAACTGAATGTAGGGTATAAATGTCGCCGTGAGGAAAGACCACCGATTACGATGAAGTTTGGGCTAGATGGTCTTTTGTATAAGCGGATGTTGTTCGTCGTTCTATTAATTCTACTATTGGTGCCCAACCTCGCCGCTCAGCCCACCGCTGAATCAACGCATCCGCCTAGCAGGCAGAAGTTGTTGATGTTGCTGGTCGAATTTCCTGACTGCTTACATAACCGAACGGCCGATGAAATGCAATCGTACATTCCAAAACTCAACGATTATTGGTACAATATGTCCTATGGGCAGTACAATCTAACAGGGAATGCCTTTGGATGGTATTTAATGCCCCACAATATGTCAGATTATGGTGACGAGCCTGAGAATGCGACCTTATTTAACATGGACGTAAATCTGCCCCAACTCGTTAGAGACAGTTGTGCGATCGCTCAGAAAGATGTAAATTTCAGCGATTATGATTTTCTCATGATAGTCCATGCAGGTCTTGATCAAAGTCTCAACAGTACAAACAAGGACTATTCTTGGCGTTCTCTGATATGGTCACGTGTTTTATGGATAGGAGACCTCCATGGACCTTTCTTTTGGGATAATAATGTGGTAATCTTCGGGGCAGCCATTGTACCCGAAACTTGGGGGTCTGAGCATGACATCTTTGGAGTTTTTGCGCATGAGTTTGGGCATATTATCGGCTCGAAGTACGGTGATCGTCTGGGTTTGCCTGATCTATTTACCGTCGATTCGAACAACACTATTATCTGGGAAGATACTTATTCATTAATGGGAACTGGATCTTGGTATCAAAATGGAACATTGCCTTGCGATCTGGACGCATGGTCAAGGACTTATCTTGGATGGTTAAATAGCACTACAATAAACCCAACTGATGTCCCTATAACGATCACTATAAGCCCTCTTGAACTCGATACAGGAATAAGAGCTGTAAAAATCCCAATAATAAACAGCAGTTGCTATTATCTATTGGAAAACAGACAAAGCATTGGTTATGACACTGCACTTGGAGACGGAGTACCAAGCCTGCTTTGCAGCTTTGTTAATGAGACAGAAAGTTCGGGGCGTGGAATAATAAACAATATTACTCGTTTTGTATACAACGGTGAATACAGTATATCATCTTCCATCCATATCTCAGTAAAATCAGAAGGGCAGGATTACATTATTTCAATCGCAAACCGGCCCTTTATCATAGAGGAAATCTTCGAAGCCATCCTCCTAATCATTACCTTTGCATTATTCTTTGTCGTTCTCCGTAAACGGAGATCCTCAAAGCCCTGATATTTTCTACCGAAAGTAGACTCTTATCCTTATGTCATCATAAAGAATCAAATGTTAAACAAACTATTAGTATGTAATGAGCCAAAACAATAGATAGTGGGGTCAATATTGAAAGTTGAAAACATCAATTTTGACATGGTAATGAATGTTCCAATGAAGTATGGTAGCGAAGCGGACTTTCAGAACGCACTCATGGAATCGAGATGGCTGAAAGAGCGAAGAGGCAACATTACTGACAAGGACCTAGAGGACATTTCATCGAAGTACAACTTCCCACCCGAATTCATTAAAGCGGGCCTAGACGGTCTAAAACCACCTGCTGACTATCTAATTCATTTAAGCCAATGGTATCCGATTCTATACAATTGGTATATACGACAAAAAAATGTTAGTTACAGAGTTGATAGGGCAGTGGTCTATGAAGGTAAAGCACGACATGACTTTATGATATATTCTGCATACCTGATAGCGATAGCTATTGCAATCTACTATTTTTATGGATTATCATTTTTCTTGCCTTCCTTGGGATTACTCTCAGGCGTGATCCTGTACCTTTTCAGGCGATATGATGATTGTAAAAATCGTAGGGAAGAGCTAGAACGATACGCCAAAGAACAAGGATACCCCGATATTGCCAAACAACTTAAAGAAATATCAAAAGAAGATCCCATTCGCACCTTTTACAGTGTTATGAAATCAGATGAACAGCATTTGTCTGGTGTTGTAATCGGAGAGGAAGACGGTGTACCCGTGATAATAAGTGAAAACCCCGAATTAGAATATGAAAAACGGATTCGCGAATTGATGAGCAAGAAGGAATAATCAAACCATTCGCAGGTTTTGGGCTGTGTACGAAAGTGAAAAGGAGCAAGTAGGACATTGAGTACAAAGCCTGTCAGAAAAGGCAGGCATATCCTTATGGAATGGGCTAATATCGCTGAATCACTTAAGAACCAGAGACAATAACTAGAAAGGCCTCGAGACGGTCCCTAGAGGCTTAGGGAGATAAACGACAAGGCTGAGTTGAGGTTCATAACCTAAGGAAGTCTTGTATTTTCCCTTCCTTCATGCTCCTCACAAAGAAGTCTTTTATGGTTTCAGATAGAGTTTTCGATTCTAGGTCAAACGAGATTCCTATGTATTTGGATTCCTCCTCCGCGAGTCCTTTCCATGCTGGCGCCTCGGGTTCTATGGACATGACTACAGCGCCTCTGAATAACAGGCTCCAAGAATCATTCTTTCTCTTATAGATGAGGCCCTTTATTGCGCCGTAATCTCCCTTGAGCTTCTTACTCTCAATGACAACGTTGTACTCTTCAAGTTTTTCTCCCTCAGCTCTTTCGCGTTCACTTTCAAGAAGTTTCAGAACCGTATCTTTATCCAAGACCGCCACCTCCGTGTGGTATCTGTATTCCTGATACTTAAGGTTTAAAGACCTTAACCTTGGGCTTCGATCTCCCAACGGCCTTCCGGCAGTTCATCCCTTACCACCTCAGCGAAGTAGGAGCCCCATGTCAGAATCATAATCTCTGGCGTGGGACTCTTCTGATAAGAGTCGCGCATGTACTCGTCCAGAACTTTGAGGTTCTCGGGGCTAATAGCTAACACAGATGTATAGCCTCTTGCCCTCCTTCTCCTTCTGTTCTGCAAGCTCTACGAAGTCGCTGAATGCCTTGACCTCCGGGCTGTCCATCGTAGCAGGTTCATGGTAAACTTATGCTACTCTTTCCATCGCTACCTTAAGGACCTCCGGCATGGAAGGTCTCCTCGAGATCCTCCCCGCATCTCTTGCATTTTCCACATCCGTTTGCGTCCGTGTTCGTCTGAAACATAGGTTAGAATTCGCGCCAAAAAGGTCACCTGTTACACTGGTTGAGGGGGTCGCCTATGATTACAACATACTGAAGGAGGAGTTCAGCAAGACGATAACTGCTACGTCAAAGATGTTCGAGGTGGTCAAAAGAGACGGCACACGCCAATCGCTATTTGCAGCCTTGAACGTTCTTGAGAACGAGGAGAGGCTGAAAGAGTTCAAGGGAGGGCTCTCAAAGCTCAAGAAGCTGTACGAAACCATCGCCCCGGATCCGGTCCTTTTCCGGCACATGGACGAGTACACATGGCTGATAGAGATAAATGAGGCGTACAACAAGCTCCACAACCGCATGGAGCCGGATCTCGCCGAGTATGAGGAGAAAACGAAGAAGCTCATACGTGAAAAGCTGATAATCGGCAGTCTGGCAAAGAACCTTCCCGTTTACGAGATCAACAGTGAGTACCTAAAGAAACTCGAAGAGGCGGGATATTCGGACGATGAGCGCGCGATGGAAATGAGACAGGCTCTCGAGTACACCCTGAGGATAAATCTAGAGACAAATCCTATTTACGAGACCCTCAGTCAAAGGCTTGAAAGGATACTCAAAAACAAGGACAAAATGCAGCTCTTGAAAGAGATGGCAGCACTTGTGGGTGCGATAAACGAGGTGGAGGGGAAAGCCAAGAAGTTGGGCCTCTCTAAGGAGGAATTCGCCCTGCTGAGTGCTGTGAAGAAGTATGTCGTTAGGGTAGACGATGCCGAGGTCGTGGGGTTTGTTAAGGAACTGCAGAAGAATATCAAGAGCAAGCTCTTCCCCGGCTGGCACAGGAAGGTACAGGTACTGAAGGACGTCGAACGGGAAGTCTTCGACAGGTGCTTCCGGAAGTTCTCCGGCACCGTTGAGGTAAAGATAATCGCTTCCTTGAGCGAGGAGCTGGTGAAGTACCTTATCAAGTACAACCCTTAGGTGCAAACCATGCCAATGCTAGTCATAGGAAATAAAGAGATACCATATAAGGTGAGAACTGGACGCGGATCGAACGTCCTAATCAGGTTCAACAGGGAACGCCAGCTGGAGGTCATCCTGCCGAGGGGGCAAAAAATCGATGTGGAAAAAGTTCTGAAGGAAGAGAACGGGTGGATAAAACGCAAGCTCGAGGCCATATCCGACAGTAAGAGAGTCTTCGACAGGGATCGTGTCCTCTACAAGGGGAAACATTACGAGCTTTCTGTAGATCACTCGGATGACGGTGTCGGCAGGGTTGATCTCACCGATGGTAAGATAGTCGTGCATGCGGGAAAAACGCTCGACCTGGAAAGGATTTTGAAGAACTGGATGAAAGAAGAGACCACTAAGTACGTTGTCGAGAAGGCAAAGGAATCCGCCCAGAAGTATGGAATCACCTTGAGAAACATCTACGTCAGAGGCATAAGCAAGTGGGGGCTTTGCACCAAGAAAGGGGATATAGTATTCAACGCTCAGCTGATAGCTCTGCCAGAGGACCTAGCGGAGTACGTCGTCCTGCATGAGTTGGCACATCTAAGCGAGTTTAACCACTCTAAGAGGTTTAAAGCAAAACTGGCGAAGATGTGTCCAGATTTCATGGAAAAAAGGAAGAAACTTCAGCATGTATTAGTCGGGACTCTGTTGGAGAAAGAGTGACTGCTTTTCAGACAGAGGTCTACGGATACTTCAGGAACTTCAGGAGTTCCGAGCCCTTCGTATCCAGCAGTTCCGGGTGGTGGGCGTGCAGGTCTCTTCAAATACAGGTTGGAGCGGCGTCCCGGTGCCATTGTGCCAAAACCTTTAAATGATGGGTTATCCCACCTTCTATTGGTGGGAAAATGGAGGAGGTTCAGCTTAAGATTGATTCAAAGGGGAGGCTCTGCATTCCGCCGGAGATAAGGGAGCAGATCGGCGGTGTTGCCATCCTTAAGAGGACCCCGGAGGGGTTCCTGATAACATCCGGACCGCCCAGGAACTTCCTCGAGGAGTTCCGCAAGGTCGTAACCTCGGAGCCTCCACGGACCGGCAAGCCCGAGAACTGGCCTCCGTCGAGGATGAAGGCGGTGTGGAGAACTGCCTAGCTTAAAATAAATGAGTGGTTTCCTTGGAGGTATTCTATGATCGCCGGATTGGATTCTAATATCCTGTGCTACTGCCTTGATCCGGCGTACCCAGAACATGAAGGCTTGAAAGATATGCTGACAACGCTGTCCCCGGAGAGGCGGATAGCCGTAAATCCAACGGTGATACATGAAACTTACCATACGCTTGTCTTCGGCCAAAAATGGGTTTCTGAGGAGGCGAGGAGGAGAATAAGGATGATGCTGAGACACCCTTACATTGAGTTCTTCAATCAAACAAAGAGGATCTGCGAGATGGCCCTCGATTTGGCCGTGAAGTACAGGCTGGGTGGAAGGGACGCCCTAGTTCTGGCAAATCTCTTGGCAAATAAGGTCTCCATAATTTACACCCACGACCAAGATTTCTTATCTTTGAGAAAAATTTCATGGAGGGACCTCGGCCTAACCTTTAAAGATCCTTTACATTAACTGGGCATGATTTTGTCTTTTGGTAGATTTTTCATTATACCCGTGACCTGCGATCTTTGCTGGAGACGCTCCCCCTTGCGAGCTCTACCTCAATGAAGCCCCTCTCGCACAGTGTTTCAGCTTCCCCTGAGAATTCTACTAGCTTTTAACTCTAGTTTTGGATAGGTACTAAATGCTTAGAAATCCTCCATCATAAATACAAGAGAGGCTTTATGAGGAAAACCCTCGACTCATACGAAATGGCGGTCTTAATCGTGTCATCCTCGCGCCAAGGCGTTTGACATCAGCCACTTCCAGAGCGGCGCGTACTCCACGACCCTCCCGTCCAGCTCCCCCTTCCCGGCATAGTCCCAGGTAACCACGGTGAGGTTCCCGCAGCCCAGCTCCTTGGCGGCCTTTGTCAGCGCCCGGGTCTCCCTCTCCTCGATCTCGTCCGGCGAGGTCGCGTACGTGACCTGAACCAGCGCCTTTACCCCGCCCCCCTCGGAGACCACGAAGTCTACCTCACCCCCGTTGCCCTTCCAGTAGCATACATCCAGCAGGGGGTTGAGGTTCCTCGCCCTCAGCAGCTCAAGGAAGACGGCGTTCTCCATAAGCCTCCCCGTCTCCTCAGAGGCCTTCCAGACCTTCGCGAGCCCCGTGTCGCAGAGGTAGACCTTCCTGGGCCAAGACTCTTTCACCCTTACCTTCTCGGAGTACCGCTTGAGGAAGAACACCCCGGCAGAGTCCTCGAAGTAGTTCAGGTAGGAGTACAGGGTGTCCTTGGAGAGCTTCACGCCGGAGGACCTGAAGTGGTTGTAGAGCTTGTTCACGCTGAACTCCGAGGAGAAGCTGGCAACGAGCTGCTTGAAGAGCAGGCTTGAGAGGTGCGTGTTCTTCACGCCGTGCCTCTCCACCACGTCCTTGTACAGGATCATGTCGAAGAATTCCTTCAGGAGCCTCAGCCGGTCCTCGCCCTCGCCAAAGATGACCTGCGGGAACCCGCCGTACTCGAGGTACTCCTTGAGCTGGCCCCTGATCCTCGCCTGTTCGTCCAGCGTGATCCTCTCCGTTCCCACCCCCCTCGCGCGGAGAAACTCCCTGAACGAGAACGGCAGGAGTATGTAGCTAATGCCTCTCCCCCGGAGCTGGGTGGCTATTTCCTTGGTGAGGAGTTTCGAGGAGGAGCCGGTCACGAATATCCGGTACTTGTGCCTGTCGTGCAGCTCCCTCAGGGCGATCTCCCACTTCTCGACCACCTGCGCCTCATCCATGAAGACGCAATCGGGCTCCTTGCCGAAGAGCTCTATGAACAGCCTCAGTGCGCCCCTTACATCCTCAAAGCGGAGGCCGTAGAGGCGGGTGTCCTCAAAGTTCAGGTAGAGGCAGTTGCCCCTGCCGTAGGACTGCATCAGCTGGTAGAAGTAGTACGTCTTTCCTGATCGCCGGGGACCGTAAATTGTCGTTATCGTGTCTATGCTCGGGGATACCTTCAGATCCCTGGGCGTTAGCTTTGGCGATTCTGACTTGCTGAACTCCAGGAGGTAGTCTTTCACCAATTCAGCGTTCATATTTCCCTATTAGGAGGAAAATACCTAATAAAATTTTCCCTCCAATAAGGAAATTATTCAACTATCACCTGCTTTATGCGGTCCTTGCTGCCAGAAACACCTCCCTCTCCAACGCCACCAGCCACCGGCTCAACCCTCACCCTTCGTATCAGCAGCTCCGGGTGGCGGGCGCGCAGGTTTCATCTGACGCAGGCAAACATGCCATCAAACGTCTTCCACAAATACAGCCGAGACCGTGTCCGTGAGGACCCTTGTCGTGTGCCCGAGTTCACGCCCATCCGGGAAAAACCACCCCATGTACCCGCCTAGCAGAGCCACCTCTCCAAGGTTCCCTGTACAGGTTCGACGTTGGGGTTTAGGTTTACCCCCACACAGTCCCCCTGAAGACTGGCCGAGTAGTAGCCTCCACCGCTATCTCCTTTAAAAAGGTCAATAATCATTAGATTTTTTAGTAGGGGTTCTATTATGGAATCTTATGAAATTTCGTGTGATCGTCGAGCAGGATGAGGATGGCTGCTACGTCGCAAGGGTGCCTAGACTGCTGGGTTGCATGTCGCAGGGCAGGACCCGAAAGGATGCTCTTAGGAATATAAAGGAGGCCATGGAATCGTACATAGAGAGTCTGAAGAAGCACAACGAGCCCATCCCTCCGCCCATTGAGGAGGAGCTGATAGAGGTCAATGCCTAAGCTGCCAGTGGTCTCTGGCAGAGATGTTGTCAAAGCCCTTGCTAGTAGGTTACGAGGTTGATCATCAGAAGGGAAACCACGTTACATTAAGACGCGTCGAATATCCGTATAGAAGGATAACGGTTCCGATGCACAGGGAGATTGCCAAAGGCACCTTGAAGGCAATCCTGAATGAGGTTGGCCTTACGGTTGAAGAGTTTTTAGAACTGTTGTGAGATAAAGATCCTCGGAGCACATGCGGCGGTGGCCAACCAATTGCGCTCTATTATTTTAACTATGGGGCTTGGACCCACAAACTCATCCTAATAGTTTTTGGAACTCCTCGCGGCTTAGTCCTGCCTCATCGATTATCTCCTTCAGAAGCCCCCTTTTTATCTCTAGGTGTCTGGGCACCGGGACGATGCGATCCCCCTTTACTAATATGATGTGGCTGCCCCTCTGCCAGACGGGCCGAAACCCGGCCTTGCTGAGAGCCTTAACAACATCACGCCAAGAAAGCAGCGGGAGTCTCGACAACCACGTCTACCCTCTCGCCCTTCTCGCCCTTCAAGAGGTCCGCCTTAGCCTCTAAGTAGCCCTCTATGGCTTCCCTTATGTTCTTCAGCGCCTCTGCCCGAGTGTCGCCTTGGCTTGCCACCGGCACCTCAAGGCACTTGACCACGAACCCTCCCTCTTCTGCAGGTATGAGGACGACGGTAAGCTTGCGTTTAGGACCAGTTGCCATGATGGAGCCCCCTTCTGGTATTATATGACGGGTTAAAAATGAAGAACCCTACCCTTCCGGGTAGGGTATCTGCGGACTAGACGTGCCTCGATCTGGCGATGTAGTGCTGTATCGTCTCCGCCGTCACGTTGCCGATGGACCTGTAGAACTTGCCGTCAGCGGCAGGAGATAGAAAAAGAGGCTGCGATTCATCCGCACCCTTCCGGGTGCGGTATTCTCGCAGCTTTTAATAAACTTGTTTATGTCCTGCGCCTCCATCCTCTATTATAATGCCTAGACTACCTCCGCTCTATCCGCCTCTAAAAACCTACTCCAAGGCGTTCGGCTTCCTCGGTAAAAGGCTAATGGATAACTAGTTATGTCGGTCTTGGTCTCCCACCCCCTTCTAGCAGAGCCATCTCTCTAAGGTCCCCTGCACGGGTTCTGCGTTGGGGTTTACCCCCACCCAATCCCCCTGAAGACCGTCCGGGCGGCCTCCATCACCATCACCCCGTGGTAGCCCCTGTCGTAGCCCCCGGTGAAGAGCACCATCAGCACCCTCACTCTTCATATCAAGTAGTTCTGGGTGTCGGGTGCGATCGTGCTACCGGCGTACGACTCGATGTGGTGGTTGGGATGTAATGCCCCCACTTAACGGTTTATTACCCCCACAATTTTTAACTCAACTGCTCTATGATAAGCTCTTTGAGATCTCCAGAAATATACAGGCTGATAGAAGAATCGAAATCTTGGGGAATTTGGACTTTGAGATAAAGGGAAACATAGACAAGAAAAAACGAAGAATAGCGAAAATGAAAGGAAACAAGATTTTAATCAAACTAGACGCGGTAAGTTTGCCCGAAGACGTTCTAAGCTATATAATAGCCCATGAAATAACCCATATTGCATACAAGCGCCATACTCAAAGGTTTTGGAAGGTTGTAGGACTTATCTATCCGGATTATTCAAAAGTACAGATACAATTAGCGCGCACCGCCCGGAGCTGATGGGTGATCGGCGGCCAAAAGTGGGTAAGCCGTCATTAATAGCCACCTGTGGTTCGTTGGTATATAAAACCATTAAAGCGAAACTTCCACAGAGCGGATATTAGACTATTGCTTTCGGTTATCTCTCAAATTTTTATCTTAAATTTACATCATTATTATTGAGAAAAGTTAAATGGCGACCTACAACTACTATCAGCTGAGGCTTAATGATTTCGGCGTATGCTATGGTGAAGACCTAGTGACCTATCAGACTTACAAGACTCTTGATGGCAGAAGGAAGAAATTAATCGCCAGAATCGGTGATGGTAGAGTCATCAAGCGGTTCGACAAGACCGGCACGGCTGTTTCGGGTGAGGACATCGTCTGCCCTCACTTTCTGGAGCTGAAGTGGGCCTACGGTTGCCCCCTGCAATGCGCCTACTGCTACCTTCAAGGAACGCTCAGGTTCATGCCCAACAAGAAGAACCCACAGAATAGGTCTACTAAAGATGTAGAAGATGCGGTGAACTTTTTCTTGAAAGAGGCTAAAGCACCAGAGATTCTGAATTCGGGCGAGTTAGCAGACTCACTAATGTGGGAAAAAAGCGACCAGGCCTTGAGCAAGAAAATTATACCCATGTTCAGAGGCACAGGCCATAAGGTACTGATTGTAACTAAGCTGGACTTGGTTAATAATCTGCTGAGTTTGGATAGTGATCTTAAGAAGAGCGTGATCGTGTCGTTCAGCATCAACTCTGAGCCGGTCGCGAAGAGGTGGGAGGTTGGCGCCCCTGAACCGGCGAGAAGGGTTGAAGCAGCCGGGAAGCTGTATGACGCTGGGTTTGAGGTAAGGATACGCTTAGACCCCATAGTGGCGTATCCAGAAGATAAATGGCTAGATGGCTATGCTTCTTTAATTGACCGTATCTTTGCGAGACTGACTCCAGATAGGATTACCATAGGCTCGCTAAGAGGGCTCATTTCTACAATCAATAACTCAAAAGACCGGTCATGGACGAAATATCTCGCCGAGAGTTCGAAGTGGGGAAGGAGGATACCTTTCGAGCAGAGGTTCGAGATCTTCTCTGCTATACTCGAGCACATCAGGAACCAGCACAACTACAACAACTTAGCACTCTGCAAGGAACCGGTGTCGATGTGGGATGCACTCGATATGGACTGGAAACATTGCAGGTGCAACTGTACATGGTAGAGGAAGTTACTGATCCGGAAGACGACCTAACATCATTTAAATTAAAACCTCAGACCGAAAGGAAGTTGATATTCATAAGAAAAATGATGGAGGCAGTCAACACTATAGTGGCTGCCAAGTTTCCTGACAATCCCCGTCATTATGTTGATATGTTTTCAGGTGTTGGAAAATATGTTACCGAAAGAGGGTCATGTTGCCTAGGTTCGCCCCTTATCGCGCTTAATATACGTAAAAAATTTACTCATTTCCATTTCGTCGAGGAAAAAAAGAAATATTTTGAAGTGTTAGAAAGGAGAGTCGGCCAGATCGTTGAGCGTAAAAACATTCCAAGAGCGAACGTAAAATTACTTTATGGTGATGCTAACAGGCTTGTTGAGGAGGTTTTGAATGGTATAAAAAACTATGATCCATGTTTTGTTTTTCTTGATCCCTTCGGTCTTGAAATGAAGAACCCCAAGCTTCCGCTTGGGGTATCCTCTGACTAGACGTGCGCCGATCTGGCGATGTAGTGCTGAATTGTCTCTGCTGTCACCTGTCCTATCGAACGGTAGAACTTGCCGCTCGACCA